>Ga0181520_10002048_pt1 | contig 39025 bp, 21 predicted proteins | sample PEATcosm2014_Bin_29_FD_132451 | JGI IMG/M metagenome (GOLD analysis project Ga0181520, IMG submission 132451) | Peatland microbial communities from MTU Mesocosm Facility, Houghton, MI, USA - PEATcosm2014_Bin02_30_metaG | ecosystem: Environmental > Terrestrial > Soil > Wetlands > Peat | place... | reverse complement strand
TCGGGGGCTAAAGCCCCACTCATTCTATGGGCCTTATCGGCACGCGACCCCGACCCTGAGGGTCCCCCGGTGCCCCGGTCGTGCCCTGACGCACCGAGCCTTCCCGAAGAGTTTTTCCGCAGCTTGTAAAGCCCACCCCTTATTATCAGCATCTTGCGGCACGACAGAACTCGTGCCCTGACGCACAGGAGATTTTCACCACGGGCAGCTAGCTACCCAACTCCCAGGCCGATGGACCGCATCAACGCCAGCGCATTGCTGGTCTTGACGACGCCCTGCTTCAGTTTGTAGTCGAAGACCAATTGGCCGTCTTCAAACCTATCTTCGAAGTGGCAGTTAATGGCCTGTTCTCCCAACTCATCCGGAATCGCGGTCAGCGCCAGATCGTGGGTGCTGACTATCCCAATGGCGCGGCGCGCGACAAAGCTCCGCACGACAAACTCTGTTCCTTCGAGCCGGTCGTGCGAGTTGGTGCCTGAAAGCAGCTCATCGAGTAGAAACAGGACCGGCACCGGCTTTTCGGTCAAGTCGGCGATGAGTTTGACGCGGTGAATCTCCGCGTAGAACCGAGATACTCCACCCGACAACGAATCCAGGATACAAATGGAGGCCGCAGGCTGAAGCGGCGAGAGCATGAGCCGGGTCGCTCGCACCGGCGCGCCACATTGCGCCAACACCGCATTCACCCCGATGCTGCGAATGAAGGTGCTCTTGCCCGCCATGTTGGGTCCGCTCAGGATCATCAACTGCAGGCAGCCACCGAGCTTCACGTTGTTACGAACCGCCCTTGCGACGGGCAGCAAAGGATGTGCCAGGCCCTCGGCTTCGAACAGCGGACCATCTTCAACAAGGTCCGGGAACACGTCCCCTGGATGCTCATAGGCATAGCCCGCCAGCGCGGTCAGTGCCTCCATTTCACCCACCGTCGCCAGCCAGCCGCGAATCCGCGGGCCATGCGCGCGTTGCCAGCGCTCACTCTCGAAAAGCAGTTGCGCACTCCAAAAGGTGAACAAGTCGAGCGGGCGCATAAACAGATTGCGCCGCTGGTTCAGATACTCCACCACCCGCGCCAGCTTCCGGATCGCCATCGAGGGTGCAATGCCATCGCGTTTGAGAGACGCCTGCATGGCAACCAGTTTCGGGGCGGCAAACGTTTCGCGCTCGAGCAACAGCAGCGCCCCGGACAGCAGCGCCAGGTCTTCGGTAGCCTTCTCGGCGGCATCCACCGCTTGCTCGGTCCGCTGATGGAGCCGATGTGCCCATGCCAGGTTCAAAACGCTGAGGGCCAACGCAGCCGATCCGAGGCCCCGCACGGCCCAGGCGGCCATGCCTAGAATCCACAGGATGGCTAGTGAGCGGGTCACCCATCGGGTGCGCTTGTCGAAGATGGGCGGGCGCTCGCCCCAGGCGGCCAGTTCCTCTGGCTTCACGCCCAACCGCACCGTCTCACCCAGCGAGAACAGCTTTTCCCGAAGTGTGACCCGGTCCTTGAGGTCGGTAATGGCGGTCTGCCGCTGCTGAATCTCTTCGACCGGCGCGGCAGCCAACAGCCAGGCGGCCAGCGTCTCTTCTCCTGCCCGAGTTCGTGCCGTGCATAGCAGTTCAAACAGTGAAGCTCTGCCGAAAACGTCAAGATCCCGCGCGTAGGGATGGAGGGGATCAAGAAAGCGCTCCCCGGTCTCGCCGGTCCCGGCCCAGCGGTCTTCCAAACGAGCGAGGCCACGCTCATAAAACTGGATGGCACGCTGTCGCAGTCGCAGCGAGCGGATCAATTTCTCCTGGAGCACGGCCAGCACGACGAACGCTGCAACAGGCGCCAGCAACAGTTCAATCCAGATGGTGTGGCGCAGTAGCAACACCCCGGCAACCAGCGTGCCAGCAGCAACGGCGAGCTTCGCCAGCCCGAGTTGCCGCTCGCGCTTGTGCTCCACGGCTTGGATCGCGTTGAGTTCTTGAAGTCGTTGAGAGTACACCGCGGCGGGGTTTTTCCCGTAGGGCTGTGCCGAATCTGCGTCCATTCCACGCTCCGCCATTTCAATTCCAGACTATCCTGTCAGGCGGCCGGGGCTTGCGGGGGCACCGACTTGAATCACCCGAACAAAAGAGTTCCGCCACATCAGCCCACGGCACAAGGCAAGATCGAGTTGTCGTTTGTACCCATCAAGGATCGTCCTTTGCTGAATGCCTTGAAGTTGAGCAAGATCCGCCTGACGAGACACCGTAATGGTGCGGCCCCTTAGAAAACAGCCTATTTACATGAGAGAAGGCCTTGGTTCGCTCAGTTAACAATGCACCTGCATCTTGGGGCAGCGGCGAGAAGAAGGCCGCGTGGCAATCGTCGTTGAGTGACTGCAAAGTATTGAACAACAAACACTTACCACAGTTCCGATACGGCTTGGCGCCTAGGAAGGACGGATGTTTGGGTTCACCGGAAAGCCGCTTTCGCGGGCAACAGGGGCCATCCTGTTAATTTCACATCGTTAGGCTTCGGATTAGCCTTACGTGTACATATTTCCCGCGTGTAGCGTCAGTCAATCGTCACCTATCGGGAATGCCGGACGCCTGCCAGTTCAATCACGGTTCCAGACCGATTCGACGTGTCTGAATGAAGACTTTTGTGACCAATCTCTCTTTTGAGCGCTCTTCGATCTACCCTGATGAGTGTGCTGTTCGCCGCGGTCTTTCTGAGCTCTGCCGCCACGCCACAAATCCGAATCGATGCGGGGGGTGTCGGGAGCGGCGCCTTCCTTGCCGATACCGACTTCAGCGGCGGAACGGTCGCCACCAGTACAAATGCGATCGCTTTTCCAGCTGCGGTTTTGAATCCGGTGCCGACAGAGGTCTACCAGACCGAACGCTGGAGCGCCTTTACCTACACGGTGCCGGGCCTGATCGGCGGGCAGGCCTATACTGTGCGGCTGCACTTTGCCGAGGTTTACTGGACTGCGGTCGGCCAGCGAGAGCTCAACGTTCCGATCAACGGCACGCAGGTGCCGACCAACTTCGACATCGTCAAGGCTGCTTGACTTAATCGGAGGTTCCTTCAATAAGCGCGTTTGAGATCACCGAAGAACGGTCGATCGATCTGCAGAATCCCCCAATCAAGAGCCCTCGACGATTCCGCTACCCGACCGCTGCCGGGTCGCGCCCGCCGGTTTTGCTTTTGGCGTGGCGCACATCCATGCCCTGAATCCAAAACACCACGTCTTCGGCGATGTTGGTGGCATGATCGGCCACACGCTCCAGGCTGCGGCTGATCATCAGCGCGTTCAACGCCTGCGGAGCGATGTGGCTTTGCTCCGCCATGACCTTGGTGAGCGCCTTGAAGGCCGCCTTGTTCATGGCGTCGACGGCGTCGTCCATGCTGAGCACGCTGCGCGCCATGTCGGCGTCGGCTTCGATAAACGACTGCAAGCATTTGCGGACCATAGCCGCAGCCAACGTCGCCATTTTGGGAATATCCACCGGCAGATCGGCCGGCGCCATCTGGTCCATGCTGCGCACCCGTTCGCTGATGCTCTTGGCTGCGTCGCCCACGCGCTCCAGGTCGGCATTGATCTTGATGACCGCGAGAATGAAGCGGAGGTCGATGGCCATGGGTTGCTCCATCGCCAACAGGTCCAGGGCCGTCTGGTCGATATCCCGCTCCAGGCGATTGATGGCCATCTCGCTTCGGCTTACGAGGTCGCAGATCGACAGGTCGCGCACACGGTAGGCCTCAATAGCGCGCTGGATGGCCTGTTCGGCCAGTCCCGCCATCACAAGAAGCTTCTCCTTCAGTTCATCCAAACTCTGCTGGAACCGTATGCGCGTCATCCAAACCTGCCCGTGATGTAATCTTCCGTGCGTTTGTCGCTCGGATTGGTGAAGATCTTGTGGGTTGAATCGAACTCGACCATGCGGCCATTCAGGAAGAAGCCCGTTTTTTCAGCGACGCGGGCCGCCTGCTGCATGTTGTGGGTGACAATCACAATAGTGTACTGCGATTTCAACTGGAAGATGAGGTCTTCGATCTTCGAAGTCGACACCGGGTCAAGCGCCGAGGCCGGTTCATCCATCAACAGCACCTCGGGATCGACCGCCAAGGCGCGCGCGATGCACAGGCGCTGCTGCTGGCCGCCGCTGAGGCTGGCGCCCGACTTCTTCTTCAGATCGTCCTTCACCTCGTCCCACAGGGCCGAGTTTTTGAGCGATTTCTCCACAATTTCGTCGAGCGCGCGGTGGTTCCGGAAACCGTTCAGCTTCAGCCCCGCCGCCACGTTGTCGTAGATCGACATAGTGGGAAACGGGTTGGGGCGCTGAAACACCATGCCCACGCGGCGACGGATCTCCACTGGCTTGGCGTCGGCGTAGATGTCCAGGTCGCCGATGCGCACGGTGCCCGTGACGCGTGCGATGGGGTTGGTCTCGTGCATGCGGTTGAGGCAGCGCACAAAAGTGCTCTTGCCGCAGCCCGAAGGACCAATCAGGGCTGTCGCATGGTTTGCGGGAATGTTCAAATTGATGTCCTGCAGCGTGTGATTGGTTCCGTACCACGCGTTCAGGGTGGTTACCTCAATGCCAACGCCCACTTAACTTGCTCCCTTCAGTACGCCGCGGCTGGCCACGTACCGCACCAGCGAAACCGCCAGCACAATCAAAATAATGAGCACCAGCGCGCCTGCCCACGCCAGCCGGTGCAGGTCATCGTAGGGCGACAGGGCATAGTAGTAAATCTGCAGAGGCAGGGCGGAGATGGCTTCGTTTGGGTTGATGCTCCAGTTGGAGTTGCCCAAGGCCGTGAAGATCAGTGGGGCGGTTTCGCCCGCCACGCGCGCAAAGGCCAACATGCAGCCGGTGATGATGCCGGGCGAAGCGGTTTTGACGGTGATGGAGAGCACCGATCGCCAGTTGGAGACACCCAGGGCCAGAGCCGCCTCGCGCACCGCATTGGGCACCATCAGCAACATTTCTTCGGTGGTGCGGCAGACTGTGGGGATCATCATGATACCCAAGGCGACGCCGCCCGAGAATGCTGAAAAGTGCTTCTGCCGATAGACCAGCAGCGAGTAAATGGCCATGCCCATCACGATGGAGGGCAAACCGTTGAGGACGTCGGCAGTAAATCGAACCGTGTTGGCCAGCCTGGTTCCACGGCCGAATTCGGCCAGGTAGATGCCGCCGCCGATACCGATGGGGATGCCGATGGAACTGGAAATGGCAAGCAGTACGCACGAACCCACGATGCCGTTGGCCATGCCTCCGCCGAGTTCGCCTTCAGGCTTGGGGATCTGGGTAAAGAAGGCCCAGCTCAGCGAGCTGCCGCCCTTGAAAACCAGGTAGACGAAGATGGCCACCAGGGGCGCAATCACCAACAGAGTGGATAGCACCGCCAGCCCAGTGGCCGCGCTATCGGTCATCGCCCTCCATCGGGCTTGAAAGTCGTTTTGTGTTTGCTGCTTCAGCTTTTCCACCCTATTCCTTTAGACCCTGGTCTCTCGCGCGGATTCCATACACCCGATCTCTGCTTATTGCACCCGCGCCGGCGCTCCGCGGGTCACTGCCCAAACCAGCAGGCGGGCCAGCGCATTCACGATGATGGTGACTATAAACAGCGCCAGGCCGATCTCTGTCAGGGCGCTGACATGCAGATCGCTGGTGGCTTCGGCATACTCATTGGCAATGACCGAGGCCATGGATGCGCCGCTGGCCAGCAGGGACTTCTGAATCTGCGGGGTATTGCCGATGACCATGGTGACGGCCATGGTTTCGCCGAGTGCACGGCCCAGCCCAAGGATGACGGCGCCGACGATGCCGATGCGGGCATTGCGCAGCACCCCCATGGTGATCATCTCCCAGCGGGTCGCTCCCAAGGCAAGCACAGCTTCCCGCTGCGAACCGGGCACTGCCATCATGACTTCGCGCGTGAGCGAGGAGATGATGGGCAGAATCATGATGGCCAGAATCACTCCGGCGGAAACAAATCCCAGTCCGGTCGGATTATCGTCGGAGAAGAACCCCGTCCAGCCCAGCAGCTTGATGAGCACTGGATTGATGTTTTCCCGCAGCAGGGGAACCAGGATGAACACGGCCCAAAGCCCGTAAATGACACTGGGAATGGCGGCCAGCAGCTCGGTGATGAAGGCCAGCGGCCCGCGCAGGGCCTGGGGACACATTTCGGTGAGGAAGACGGCCAATCCAACCGCCAGCGGCACCGCCATCAGCAAGGCCAGAAACGAGGAAACCAATGTGCCGAACACAAATGGCAGCGCGCTGAAGTGTCCGTTGACCGGATCCCAGTACATGGGGAGCTTGGAAAACGGGTCGATGTACGTCGAAAAGAAGAAGCCAAAGCCAAACTGATTCCACGCCATGTGAGAGCGCAGTACCAACTCACTGGCAATCAGGACGACAATCCCGAAGATCGACAAGGCGCAAAGCAGCATCAGCCAGGAGAATCCGCGGTCGGCAACGGCGGAGTTTCCGAGCGACATGAGGAAGGCGCGGACTTCAGAAGCTTTAGCCGGAGTCGCCGCAGTGGGTTCGCCGACGCGGCTCTGTTCTGGCTGCACTTGAACTTGGGGGATGCGAATCTCAGGCACTTGTACGTTCACCTCCTGTAGGCTACCGGGCCCAGATGAACAAGAGGTTACAACCCCGCAAAATCAAGCGCATACACGTTTGGAATTGTGAAATCTCTGCAACTCTGTTCTCTTCTGCGACAGCACCGGGCACCTATTGGGCGGTTGATTTTCAACTTCAGGGTAGAACACTCCGCGTTGAACCGGCCCAAGCCATGGCGCAGCAGAGAACGCGGTGCCGATTTCCAGACCGCCAGTCCCTGTCGGGCGATCCCTGTCTATTGACCGCTCATTTCCGATAAGCTTGGGAACTGAGAATCGGAAGGCCTGATCGTCATGCGTACAGCTCTGACCTGTTTTGCCGTTGTACTCGCCACAGTTGCGCTTCAGGCGCAGACTCCCAGCCCCAAAGATCAGCCAGACTTGCCCCATCACGAGTGGAAAGCCTCGTGGGTCACGCATCCGACGGCGCCTTTGCGCGAGCCCCTGGTGCTGCACTTCCGTCGTTCTCTCAATCTGGCGGCCGCTCCCGCCAGCTACCCCATCCGCGTCAGCGCCGACAACCGCTTTCAGCTTTGGGTCAACGGGCACCGGGTGGGCGACGGTCCGGCGCGCGGCGACCTGACCCACTGGCGCTATGAGCGCTTCGACGTGGGCCCACTGCTCCATGCCGGCGCGAACCTGATCACCGCAACCGTGTGGAACTTCGGCATCTACGCACCCATCGCGCAGATGAGCGATCGCACCGCCTTTCTGCTGGAGAGCGAAGTCACCGGCGAGGAAGGGATCAGCACCCCGGCGGGCTGGCTGGTGGAGCAGGAAACCGGGCAGCGGCCACTGCCTCGCCCAACCAACGGCTTCAACGAATACATGGCCGCCGGCTCCGGCGAAGAGCTGAATGCCGCGCTCTACGACTGGAACTGGAATGGCCCTTCGGTTAGCGGAGATAAATGGTTCAACGTGGCTGGTGCCATCCGTGAAAGCATCTATCCGGACATCGGGAAGGCGCATTCGGCCGATACTACCGGCGACAATCCCGGGGGACTGGTTCCGGATACACTGCCGGCCGTGGAATATGCGCCGACCGACGCGGGAGAGATTGTGAGCCTCGATACGATCGGGGCGGAGCAGCCGGGGCGGGCGGCATTTCCCAGAGCGGCGGCTACCCTTCCGGGCGGCGTTCACGTCCACATTCTCCTCGACCGCAAAACCCTTACGACTGCCTATCCCCGACTCTTGGCCTCCGGCGGCAGGGGCTCCCGCATCACTCTCACCTATGCCGAGGCCCTTTACGACAAGGACCAGCACAAGGGCGACCGCGACGAAATCGCCGGTCGCGTAGCCCTGGGCCTCAGCGACACCTTCTTGCCCGACGGCGGCCAGCACCGCAGCTTCGAGCCGCTGTGGTGGCGCACCTGGCGCTATCTAGACCTCGATATCCAGACCGCCGCTGAGCCCCTGCTACTGGAGTCCCTCACAGCCCAGTTCACCGCCTATCCGTTTCAAGAGCGCGCCACGTTTCAGACCGGTCAGCCCGACCTGGACAAGATCTGGGAGATCAGTTGGCGCACCGCAAGGCTCGATGCTCATGAAACCTACATGGACACGCCTTACTACGAGCAGTTGCAATATGTGGGTGACACGCGGGTGCAGGCGCTCATCTCCTATGCTGTGACGGGCGACGCCCGCCTGGCTCAACAGGCGATCCGTGCATTCGACGACTCGCGCTTGCCGGAGGGCATCACGCGCAGCCGCTATCCCAGTTCCCTGCCGCAGACGATTCCCACCTTTTCTCTGCTTTGGGTGGGCATGGTTCACGACTACTGGATGTACCGGCCCGACCCGGAAACCGTGCGCGCTTCCCTGCCCGGAACGCGGACGGTGCTGGACTGGTTTGCCAGATACGAGCAGCCCGACGGGCTGTTGCGCGAACTGCCGTGGTGGAGCTTTATCGACTGGGTGCCGACTGGCACGCTGCCCTCTTACAGCGCCAATGGGGAGTCTTGCGTCACCACGCTCGAGTACCTGGGAGCCATAGAAGATGCGGCGGAGTTGGAGAAGTCGCTGGGAGATCAGGTGCTCTCGACCCGGTACCAGTCCAGGGCGTTTCGCGTCCGCAACGGGCTCTTCGACAAGTGCTGGGCTCCGGCCCGCGGCATGATCACCGACAACCCCGACCAGAAGACCTTCAGCCAGCAGGCCAACATCCTGGCGGTGCTTTACGACGTCATTCCCAAAGACCGGCAGAAAGGCGTTCTGCGGCAGATGCTGGCGATCGAGCCGGGAACGGCGCCGGGCGGAGTTCTGGCTGCGTCTTACTACTTCCGCTTCTACCTGGCCAGGGCCCTGGAACATGCCGGCCTTGGCGACGCTTACCTGGATTCCTTGGCTCCGTGGCGCAAACTGCTGCCGCTGCATTTCAGCACCTGGCCCGAGGTCCCCGGCAATACGCGCTCCGACTCTCACGCCTGGACGGCTCACCCCATCTACGACTTGCTGTCGGTTGTGGCCGGGATCCAGCCCGGGAGTCCCGGGTTCGCCACGGTTCGCATTACACCTCACCCCGGCCTGTTGCCGGCCTTTACCGCGGCCTACCCGCATCCGCAGGGCACGATCAAGGTCGAGTTCAGTCGCCAGGGAGGTTTTGGAAATGTGCTCGTCACCCTTCCCGGAACGCTGACAGGCAGCTTTGTATTCGATGAAAGGACCTGGGCGCTGCGCCCCGGTCCAAACCGTATCCCGATCCAGTTCCGCCGCCGTTGCCCCACTTGCGACTGACAGGAGCCCAATTGACCCGGTCCCAATCAGTGACAGTGGTTCCCACCGCTGCAGTACAAAGCGCTGCAGGGGTGGGGAGCCACCAAACAGGATTTACGGGCCGGATTCTAGAGCGATTCCAGAATAGGTGTGCCCTATCTTGCGTCGTGCAGGGTCGCCGCTCCTTGGGGTCGCGTCGACTTGAGCGCTGCGGTTCCTGGGTACAGTCATTCTGGAATCGCTATAGCCGAACACGATCAGTTTCCCGACTTTTTTGACGAAGGTCGGGAAGCTGGCCCGCCAAGCGCCGCGGCTCATTCTGGTCTATCTCCCAGGGCGAAATCCCTTCCTCGTGCCGCCCTAGCACAGAAATCGGTAGAAAATCGATTGACTAGCGAGGAAACGTGTTTCCCGATTCAGTAAAACGTGCTAAAACTCGATTATGGCAAAGGGAACGCTCGTAACGCCGCCAGGACATGTCAACCTGAAGATGCTCGCCGAGCACCTGGAACTTTCGCAGACCACGGTTTCGCTGGTCCTGAACAATTCCCCTTCCGCCAAGTCGATCCCTCAGGAGACCCGGAACCGGGTGATGGAAGCAGCCACGCGGCTCAACTATAGACCGAATTACTTTGCCCGGTCGCTGCGCCAGAGCCGCTCCATGAGTGTGGGAGTGCTTGCCCCCGACTTGAGCGAAGGCTATTTCACCCGCGTCATGAGCGGGGTGGTGCGGGAGCTGACCGACGCCCATTATTTCTACTTCACGGCTTGCCACGACTGGAAGCGCGAATTGATTGAGAAGTACCCGCGGATGCTGGTGGAGCGCGCGGTGGACGGGTTTCTGCTGCTGAACACGCCGGCCGATCAGATCGATGTGCCGGTTCCGGTGGTGGCCATCTCGGCACACAGCAAAGCGGAAAACGTTACGAATATCGTTTTGGACCACCATCTGGCCGTGGAGCAGGCACTTAGCCATCTCTACGCGCTTGGCCATCGCCGCATCGCCTTCATGCGCGGCCCGCGCGCCATTCCCGACTCGGAATTCCGCTGGGAGAGCATTCAGCAGGTGGCGCGGGAGATCAACCTCAAGCTTGACCCTTCGCTGGTGGTACGCATCGACAGCGCCGGCTGGTCAATGAAGGACGGCTACCACCCCATGGCGCCGGAGATCGGGCACAAGCCCATGCAGGCGCTGCTGGAGAGAACCCGCGACTTCACCGCCGTTTTCTGCTTCAACGACATTGCGGCCATTGGAGCCATTCGCGCCCTCAAGGATGCGGGCCTTACGGTTCCCGGCGATGTGTCGGTGGTGGGCTTCGACGATATCCAATCTGCAGCGTACTCCACTCCGTCGCTGACCACTGTGCGCCAACCGCTGCTGGAGATGGGCAAGCGCGGAGCCCAGGTGCTGCTTTGCCGGATCGCCGACAAGGAAAAGGAATGCGCCTCGGAGATCGTGATGGCACCGGAACTGGTGATCCGAGAGTCGACTGGGCCTGCACCGGTGAAGAAAGCGGGCTGATTCTACTTTCGAATTGAGAAGCAAAGTGGTTCATGAGGTTTGAAAGCCCCTGCTCCCTCCATAAGTGCTGCCTGGGAGGCAGACGCTACCCGCAGGGGGATTCGAGCCAGCGGCTGATATAGACCTGGGCGTGCGCTTCGCCGCAATAGTGCAACATGTCCGGAGCATCGGCAACTTCCGGACTCCATTTGTAGATGGTCAGTTTTGCATCGGCACACTGGATGGCGACCCATCCCTTGGGATTCCGACTCTCGGCCCCACAGATCTCGCATCGATAAGCCGTCTGGATCATCGTCCGCCCTTCCACCCGGAATTTGCTTGCCCCCAGCATACGCTGGGAACGGGAATTTCGGCTTTCGGGTTTCAGAGATCCGAATCACGCGGGTTTCCCAGGTCCCGCATCTGGGATCTGGGAAACCACGGAATTCCGAGCCTTGTTCCCAGCCTTCCGTTACTCCAGCATCTGCAGATCGAGCGGGTCTTCCAGCAGGCAATTCATGGTGCGCATGCTGGCCAAAGCGCGCTGCATGGCTGAGGCCTTGCAGGGCTCCACGGTCACCACAAAGGGCAGCGAGTGCTGCGGATATCCCGGCTTCTGCACAATGGCCCGGATATTGATGCGCTCTCGGGCCAGGATTCCGGTGATCTCCGCCACGATGCCCGGCCGGTCGTCGACCCGGAAGCGGATATAGTGCGGGACCTCAAACTCGCCGTCGACCGCGGCCACAGCCGAAGGCAACTCCACCCGGCGCGAACCGTGCGCCAGCGCGAGCAGATCGCTAACCACCGCGACCGCCGTGGGATGGCCGCCAGCGCCGTGGCCTGAAAACACCACGTCGCCGCCATAGTGGCCAGAGAAGATCACCATGTTCTCAGTGCCGCGCGACCAGGCCAGCGGAGAATGCACATCGACCAGCATGGGACCCACGGTCGCAGCCACGTGCCCATTGGTGCGTTCGGCGCGGGCAATCTGCCGGATAGTGCAGCCCAAGTCCCGCGCATAGCTGAAATCCACGGCCGAGACCGCTGTGATGGGCCGGGGTACGATTTCCTCGGGATTGACCTCCGCTCGCATCGCCAGGCGCATCAGGATGGCCAGCTTGGCACGAGCGTCGAATCCGCCCACGTCCTCGGTGGGATCGGCCTCGGCATAGCCATTGGCTTGCGCTTCCTCCAACACCGCGGCATACTCCGCCCCAGCTTCTATCCTGCTGAGAATGAAGTTGCAGGTACCATTCAAAATGCCTTCAATGCGCTGGATTCGGTCGCCGGCAAGGCCTTGTTCCAGACCAGGAATCACAGGAATGCCGCCGGCCACGGCGGCGCCATACTTGAGGTGCCCGCCTTTCTCCGCGGCCAGCTTTTCCAACTCCACGCCGTGGAAGGCAATCAGCTTCTTGTTGGCGGTGACCACGCTCTTACCAGCTTCGAGAGCCCTGCGCACCCAGCCGCCCGCAGGATCGAGGCCGCCAGCCAGTTCCACCACCACATCCACATCCGAGGCCATCACGGCGTCGAGATCCTCGGTCCAAATCACGTCCGGGATCCAGTCGACCCGTTTGCGAGCCACGCCGCGATTGAAGATGTGGGTCAATTCCAGCCCTTGCGGCTTGGATTCGACCAGGATGCGGGCCACCGAACTGCCCACGGTTCCGAAGCCGAAAAGGGCGACGCGGATCGGCCGCTGGATGGAGGCTGGTTGCGCTAGTGACGGCTGCGCCAATGCAGATGCGTTTGCTTCAGACACCGGGATTCCCTCTTGTGAAACAAAAATGGACTCACAACGTATTGCCCCGATGATACCTGACCGGGCGGCAGGGGGGCGTCAAGGAAGCGGAGAACCGATGCATTGCGCTCTTTGGAATCCAGGACGGGACAATGGTTTCCATTGTTGAACGAGGTGGGCTGGAACAATGCTGATGGCTACGCCGTTCCCTGCCGGCGGCTTTGGTTGCAACATCCCACTACCGGGTAAGGCGACACAAACGCGTCCGGCTGCATCTACCTTCGGAGTGGCGCCTAACGGCGAACCATGTTTCCGCTCATAACCCGAAACCGCACAGCAAAGGCAAACAATAAAAGAGAGCGCACCAATTCAACACGTTATTATCCTCGGGCTAGCAGCTATAAGGAAGACTGTCACTTTCTGTTGGAACGGCATTGAAGGCGGCAAATGACACCTACCTCTACCTATCGGCTTCAGTTACATGCTGGATTCACCTTTGAAGATGCTGCAAAGGTCGCTGACTATCTTCATGCACTCGGAGTCTCGCACGTGTACTGCTCTCCTTATCTTCAGGCCGTTCCTGGAAGCATGCATGGTTACGATGTCGTCGACCATCAGACGCCAAACGAGGAGTTAGGTGGAGAGGCCGGTCTTGACAAGCTATGCAAGCGACTCAAGGAACTGGGTCTTGGCCAGGTATTGGACATTGTTCCAAACCATATGGCGATTGGGCAGCACAACAACTATTGGTGGGATGTGCTTGAGAACGGCCCATCGAGCCGCTATGCGGAATGGTTCGACATCGACTGGAACCCGGATGAAGTCAAGCTGCAAAACAAAGTGCTGATTCCTGTGCTTGGAGACCATTACGGCCGGGTTTTGAGCGCGGGGCAGATCAAGCTCGAACAGACCGGCACACTCTTTACGATTCGCTACATGGACCATTCGCTGCCGGTGACGCCGCGATCGATTGCGACGATTCTGCGCATTGCGGCAAAGGCGGCCAAGGATGAGTTATTGGGCTTTATCGCCGACAGTTTCTCGCGGCTTCCGACGCCGGGCTCGACAGACCGCGAGTCCGCAGTCGCAAGGCATCGGGACAAGAAAGTTATTTTTGAATTGCTCAAACGTCTGTGCGAGGAGAAGCAAGACGCATGCAAGGCAATTCAGGTAGCGGTGGACGAACTGAACCATAACTGCGATTTATTGGATGAGTTGCTCAATCAGCAAAACTATCGGCTTGCCTATTGGCGCACGGCGGATCAGGAACTGGGCTACCGCCGCTTCTTCGATGTGGTGAATCTGATTGGCTTGCGCATGGAACGAGAGCATGTGTTTGAAGCGACTCATTGCCGAATTCTAGAATGGCTTCGGAATGGGACTCTGGATGGGGTTCGGATTGATCATCCCGATGGTCTGCGCGATCCACAACAATATTTCGAGCGTCTGCGCGGACGGGCCCCCGGTGCATGGATCGTAGCCGAGAAGATTCTGGAACCGGGTGAGGAGTGGCGAGAGAGTTGGCCGATTCAAGGAACCAGCGGATACGATTTTCTGAACCTTTGCAATGGCCTGCTGGTGCGGGAGGATGGTCTCAAGGAGATCACCGAGACCTATCGCAGGTTCACCGGGGAACTTGAGGATTTCAAGACCCTAGCGCGTGCGAAGAAGCTCGACGTTCAGCACGAGACGCTGGGCAGCGATGTCAATCGTCTTACCGACATTTTTGTAAGGATCTGCGCACGTCATCGTGACCGGCGGGACCATACACGAGCCGAGATACGGCGAGCGCTGCGAGAATTAGCAGCATCGTTTCCTGTTTACCGGACTTATGTTGTTGCGGAACGGGACCGGATTGTCGACGAGGATCGAATCTGTATTGCAATGGCCGTGACGCAGGCCAAAGAGCAGAGACCAGACCTCGATAGCGGTCTCTTCGATTTCATTGCGGATGTCCTATCTTTGCGAGTCCGAGGGGAAAATGAAAACGAGTTTCTGGTGCGATTCCAACAGTTTACTGCGCCAGTGATGGCCAAGGGTGTGGAAGATACTGCGTTCTATTGCTTCAATCGAATGATCGGGCTGAATGAAGTTGGCGGCGATCCGGGAAGCAACGGCGTAACCCTGGCAGAATTTCACGCCTATTGCGAGAAGATTCAAAGTGCCCGGCCACTTACCATGTCGACGCTCTCTACCCATGACACGAAACGTGCAGACGATGTACGTGCACGATTGGCGACGCTGACCGAGATCCCCGATCGATGGAAGGCGTTTCTGAAGCGTTGGTCGAGCAGGAACCGTCCCTTTCGAACCGGGCAGTTTCCGGATCCCAATACCGAATATTTCCTTTATCAAACGATGATTGGAGCGTGGCCCATCAGCAAGGATCGCTTGATGGCATATATGGAGAAGGCCACGCGCGAGGCCAAGCAGAAGACTAGTTGGACGCAGCAGAACACTGCATTCGAAGACGCTCTGCGCAGTTACATCGAGCGGATAATGGAATCTCAGGAGTTTGTTGAAGCGCTGGAGGACTTTGTGAAATCGGTGCTCCATGCAGGCAGAGTCAACAGTCTAGCGCAAACGCTCATCAAACTCACCGCACCCGGAATTCCCGACACCTATCAGGGAAGCGAACTCTGGGACCATAGCCTCGTAGATCCAGATAACCGGCGCACAGTGGGCTACGAATTGCGACGGCAGATGTTGTCTGACGTGCAAGCCGGCATGGCGATCGAGGAGATTCTGAGCAGGACAGAGTCCGGAATGCCGAAACTGTGGGTTGTGCAAAGCGCGCTCAATCTTCGCCGGAAGCACCCAGAATGGTTCGGCAAAGATGCAAGCTATCGGCCACTTATGGCCGAAGGATCGAAGAGCGAGCACTTGATTGGCTTTCTGCGTGGCTATTCTGTTGCAGTTTGTGTTCCGCGCTGGCCGCTCAAGCTGCATGGGAACTGGGCTGGAACCACCTTGAACCTGCCCAGCGGCCCATGGAAGAATCTGCTCGCGGGAACAACCGTCTCCGGTGGGCGCATTCGAGCAGCGGAACTATTTGACCTCTTCCCAGTCGCACTGCTAATTCGAGATACCGAGGTTATCGATGCATCGATTTGAAGTATGGGCTCCGCGTGCCACAACTCTTATGCTCAAGGTGAACACCGACTCGCTCGCCATGCAAGGCCCGGACCCAAGGGGGTGGTGGCGGTTGGATGTTCCGGCCGCCGGAGACGGTACGGATTATGCCTATTGCATCGACGGCGATTCGACACCCTATCCGGATCCTCGCTCTCTATCGCAGCCGAATGGAGTTCATGGCATGTCCCGGGTATACGGCCATGACTCGTTTGAGTGGAGCGATGCCGACTTTAGAGCGCCTGGACTTCCCAGTGGCGTCGTGTATGAGCTTCATATCGGAACCTTCACGACAGACGGGACTTTGGATGCCGCGATAGACCGGTTGGATTATCTCGCAGATCTGGGAGTTACCCATGTAGAGTTGATGCCCGTTTCTTCCTTCGATGGCGGGCGCGGGTGGGGGTATGACGGTGTGGCGTTGTTCGCGGTGCAAGAGTCCTACGGCGGACCGGACGCTTTGAAACGCTTTGTGAATGCAGCGCACGAAAAGGGTCTCGCGGTTCTTCTCGACGTGGTCTACAACCATTTCGGGCCCGTGGGGAATTACACGGGGCAGTTCGGTCCTTATGTAGTGGACTCGCACAGAACACCATGGGGAGGGGCCGTGAACCTGGAGGATGCGGGTTCGCACGAGGTGCGCCGATTCTTTTGCGATAACGCACTCATGTGGTTGCGAGATTTCCATGTGGACGGTCTGCGCCTGGATGCAGTTCATGCATTCGTTGACAGGTCGGCCATCCATTTTCTCGAGCAACTTGCGGTCGAGGTGGAGGATCTTGGCAATCAATTGAGCAGGAAACTTGTTCTGATTGCGGAGAGCGATCTGAACGACCCGCGGGTTGTAACATCAAGGGAGCTTGGCGGGCTTGGTATGGAAGCGCAATGGAGCGATGACTTTCATCATGCTCTGTTTTCAGTCTTGAATGGCGCTCCGAACGAAGGCTACTATGCAGACTTCGGCAAGTTGTCCCAGTTGGCGAAAGCCGTGGAGCACACTTTTGTATACGACGGCATTTTCTCGGAGTTTCGGGACCGCATCCACGGGCGGCCCGCCGAAGGCTTGACACAAGATAGATTCCTCGGGTTCATTCAGAATCACGATCAGGTGGGAAACCGAGCTTTGGGAGACAGGATATGCGAAACAGTCGGCTTCGCTCGGGCCAAGATCGCAGCAGCTGTGGTTTTGATGAGTCCGTTTGTACCGTTGTTGTTTCAAGGCGAAGAATGGGCTGCGTCGTCGCCATTTCAGTATTTCGTCGACTATGACGATCCGGAGATGGCGCAGTCCGTTTCGATTGGCCGCAAGAAGGAATTCAAGGCATTTGGATGGAACCCCGATTCGATCCCCGAACCCGGAGCGCGGTCAACATTCGAGAATTCAAAGCTCAACTGGAGCGAGGCTGGCGAGGGAGCACACGCGGAGATGTTGAGGTGGTATCGCAATTTGATTAGGCTGCGGAAGGTGGCCCTGCAATTCGATACCACTCATGATCGACAAACGCACGTTCACTTCTCCGAGCACGACAAATGGTTCACTATGAAACACGGGGCGATCACGTTGGCGTGCAACCTCGGGCTGAATGCGCGGATCCTTGAGGTGCCTGAGGCTAATCGTCTGCTACTCACATCGCAAGAAGGCAATAACCTCGTCGACGGGTCGATAAGCCTGGCACCCGACTCGGTGGCTATCTTGGAGTAGTCGATCTTACGACAGCCATTGTCTCTTAATCTGTACTCGAAGTCCGGCGGGGTTCAGAACGTATACCCCGGCTTGAGTTCGCAGCGGTAAGCCATGCTTTTCTTGCCTTCTTCAGGTGTCTCTCGGACAGTGCAAGCGGCCCAACTCAGATCCAGATCGAGTCCCAAGGGGAACACCATCGGTACGCCGCCAATTTCGGCCTCCAGGCTCACTCCTTCCTCGGTCGGCGGCAGTGTGAAGTCGAGGACACGGCCAAAGATTGCTGGATAGGATTCGCGTACACGGGAGCTCAACGCCGTATGAAACACTTCGGCCTCCAACAGAAACGTGGCTGTATCCGACCAATCGATTGCAGACTCCGTGATTGTTCGACTGCCATTGGAGACTCGGCTTGCATCGATGCGTGTAAAGGGGCAAGGCCCGGCGATACACGAGACCCTAACATTACGAAACTCGTTTCCATTTCCGGCGTCCAACGACACAGACCCGGTGGATGCAGCCCAACTTCCATCGGGTGAACACAGGCGCCTGCCGTTGCAAGGCACATTCGCCTGATTGACAACTTGGAATGTCTTCACCGCGCTTCCGAGATTGACTTCAGTCTGGGAGTTCACTGTATATCGAACCCGGACATTGGAGACGACAGAGGCCGGGCCAACCGCTGGTTCATAGGGCTTCTGGGCAATCGGTACCATAGCCGCCACATACAGCCGATTAGGGGACAATCGGATGCTTGTCTCCATTTCCATGTCAAGGGGTTGATAGTCCGGATGCCGAAAACTCAGCATCGCAGTCTGCCCGGGCCAGACAACACCTCGCAAGCTCACCTTGAAATAGCCGGAGGCATCCGATTGGGTGGATGCGCTCTTTGTTCCGTTCGACACGGTAACCATGGCTCCCGAAATAGGGACCTGCTTTCGCGGATCGTCGTCGCGGCGAACGACCGCGCCTTCAATTCTCATTGCACCCGATCGCCATTGATGTTTGCGCGCCAGCAGCACGGCGATTAGCGCCGAGACAATGACCGCCCATACAACAATATTCCTGCGCTTCGCATCCATCCAATCGCACCTAAGTGGGTTTGACGCATAATCGGTCAGGTTGGCTGTCCATTGATCCTTATCGCTTTGCATTCAAGTGCATCTAATCGGTTGTCCGCGACTTTGTCGGATGACCCGCTATGTGGCTGGAAGAACAGGCGCCGTGATATCGCACAACTTCAATCAAATGAATCCATTTCAGATTTGCAAGGTCGTCTCTTTTAGGGAGGCCGACAGATCGCGGCGAGAGTTGTTGCGCAAGATCGCGGTAATTGGCCTGGCTGCGCCGTTTTCTCCAAGCGTCTCGACTCCCCTCGATGCGCTTGCGATAAGGCAGCCGAGAGGGGAGACCGTCCCAGAGAGCGACTCGGGTGCGGTGTCATTCGGGCCACGAGATGAACAGCTTCTGGATGACCTTGAACATTCAGCTTTCCTCTTCTTTTGGGAACAATGCAACCCCCAGACGGGGCTGATCAAGGACCGCTGCAACGTACGCACCAAGGATACCGCGACTGCTGCCAGCATTGCATCGACAGGGTTTGGCCTTACGGCAATTTGCATCGGAGAGAAGCGCGGTTTTGTCAGCTATGCCGAGGCTCGCTTGCGGGTCATCAAGTCATTATCTTTTCTTTGGCATAAGTTGCCCACTCATCGCGGTTTCTTTTTTCACTTTGCCAACATGGACACGGGAGAGCGGATGTGGGACTCCGAGGTTTCGTCCGTCGATACGGCCATTCTGCTCTGCGGCGTGCTTACCTGCCTCCAACATTTCAAAGACAAGACCATCACCGATTTGGCGAACGCCATTTTCGATCGCGTGGACTGGACATGGGTCGCGGAAGACACATCGATCGTATCCCACGGGTGGACACCGGAACTCGGCTTCATCTCTTCCCGGTGGGACTTCTACAGCGAGTTGATGATGATCTACCTACTCGGACTGGGGTCTGCCTCGCACCCGCTGAAGAGCGAAGCATGGTTCGCCTGGAAACGAACCATCTTCGAATACGACGGGATGCGCTATGTGGGATCTTTCGCGCCGCTGTTTGTGCATCAGTACTCTCAAGCATGGTTTGACTTCCGCCACAAGCGCGACCAGTTCGCTGACTACTTCCAGAACTCCATCCTTGCCACCGACGTCCATCGTCGTTTCTGCCTGGAATTGAATGGTCAGTTTTCCGACTACAGCAATGCTCTCTGGGGAATCACCGCCTCGGATTCCGAACACGGATATGTCGCCTGGGGCGGCCCTCCGGCCATGGGACCGATCGATGGAACGATTGTTCCCGCTGCTGCCGGAGGATCGCTGCCGTTTTTGCCTGACGCAACCTTGCGAGTGTTGCGAACCATCCATGACTACTACCCTCGGGCCTGGTGCAGATACGGATTCGTGGATGCATTCAATCCCTTAACTGAGTGGTACGACACCGATGTAATCGGCATCGATATCGGCATAACAATGCTCATGGCCGAGAACGCACGGACTGGATTTGTGTGGGACACATTCATGCAGAATCCAGTGGCTCAGCGCGGAATGGCAAACGCTGGATTCAAGAGCAGTGAGCCATCCACCGACTCACATGGAAAGACTCATCCGAAGTGAGGTACCTGCATAATGAGCTTGTTGGTCGGTTTCCAGCAAGAATGTCATGCGTCCTTTTCCGCATTGCGCCCCCGAGAAACAACGATCCTTGTCAGTCGCGCATCGCATTACATGAAAAGGAAGAATAGACGCCGCATACGGTTGAAATCTCAGGAAAGCCATGTTTCACCGACTTGGCCCATTCTTTCACGGCCCATCTTAACCCAGCATCTGCGCCATCTCGGAGCAAATCACCTTGTCGAACACGAAGGAATCAAACACAGCGGGCAAATCCGAAGGCGGGCGAACCGATCACCTGCAAGGCGTCGGGAGCGCCTGGGGCGACCGGATAAGCGCGCTCAAGAATGTCCCTCTTGTACTCCGCTTCGTCTGGGAATCCGGTCCGGCCGTTGTGTCCTGGAATATCACGATTCGCATCGTGGTTTCCTTTCTTCCCGTCGCCATTGGCATCGTTGCCCGGTTCATCATCGATGGTGTGAATCGCATCCGCATGCATCAGGACTTGCCTCGCAACTTTTGGTGGCTGGTAGGGACGGAAATGGCGCTCGCTGTAACTACAGGGATACTGTCGCGAACCGTGGATTATTTCGACAATCTGCTTGCGGATCGCTACACGCATCACGTGAGCGTGGAGGTGATGCGAAAGGCCGCCGCTCTCGACTTGACTGTATACGAGGATTCAGTTTTCTACGATCGTTTGGAGCGTGCGCGCGTGCAGGCCACAGATCGTCTTGCCATGATCCAGCAGATGGGGCGTCTTATCCAACAAAGCGTTACCGCTGCAGCCTTTTCTGCTGTGCTCATCCGCTACTCTCCTTTTCTCCTCTTGCTTCTGGTGGCCGGCATCGTGCCGGCTTTTCTCGCAGAGAGCCACTTTGCGTTCCTTACATATGCCAAGAACTTCCGTCAGACCCCTACTCGCCGTCAGATGGATTACCTGCGCCAAGTCGGCGGGAGCAAAGAGGCAGCGAAGGAAATCAAGCTCTTCAACCTCAGCGCCTATCTTACCGAGCGCTTCACTGGTCTCTCGAAGAGTATCTACGAAGAGAATGTCGCGCTGAACAAACGGCGGCTCTTCTGGGGCGGTCTCTTGGCCATCGTGGGTCAACTCGGCTATTACGGAGCCTATGCATACAGCATTTATCGCACCATCCAGGGCCGCTACAGCATTGGCGACCTGACTCTGATTACCACTGCGATCATGCAGGCCATGGGTAATATTCAGCTCGCATTTTCGACCGCCGCAGGCGTAGCCGACCAGGCGCTATTTCTCACCGATCTGCTGGAATTCTTCAGGATGGAGCCGGTTGTTCAGTCCAAGCCCAACGGTCTCAGAGTGCCTTGCCCGGTGGCGCAAGGTTTCGAGTTTCGCCACGTGTCATTCATGTATCCGGGCACAAGCCGGCCTGTACTGGACGACTTCAGTTTCACGCTTCGACCTGGTGAGCGTGTGGCTTTGATTGGTGAGAATGGCCAGGGGAAAACAACCATCGTCAAGCTCATCACCAGACTCTACGATCCTTCCGAAGGCGTAATTCTCTTGGATGGCATCGACCTGCGGGAATACGATTTGGCTCAACTCCACGCCGAGATCGGAGTCATCTTTCAGGACTTCATGCGTTACGAGATGACGGCTAGAGATAACATCGCTGTTGGGCGCATCGAAGTGACCCACACAGTGGAAGAAATTGAAGATGCTGCTCAGAGAAGTTTGGCAGCAGGTGTAATTGCAAAGCTCGATGGCGGTTATGAACAGATGCTAGGTCGCCGCTTTGAGTCCGGTGTTGACCTCTCAGGAGGAGAGTGGCAGAAACTGGCTCTGGCTCGCGCTTATCTACGCGACGCGCAGTTACTCATTCTAGATGAACCTACGGCAGCCCTCGACGTCCGAAGCGAACTCGAGGTCTTTCAGCGTTTTGCCGAACTAACGAGGGACAAGATGGCTATTCTTATCTCACATCGGTTTTCTACAGTCCGCATGGCCGATCGAATCGTGGTGCTGGAAGGCGGCAAGATTGTCGAAGAAGGTGGTCACTCTCAGCTAATCGCGCTTGGTGGCCGCTACGCCTCCATGTTTGAAATGCAAGCCGCCAATTACAGGTGAGGTCCATGACGCAAACTGCAACCATCCTGGGAACTCAGCAATCGCTCTCGGCCGAAGCGCAGGAAGCGCTTCGTGCCGCCGCAACTTGGGAGGTCGTGGATCGCCCTTTGACACCCGGTACCTTTCCAGCCAGGGTTCGCGCTGCTCGGCTGGCATTGAAACAGCTTTTACGCAATCTGGCTCTGCGCGGCGGAACACAGATGGCCGAGAATTCGAATCCAGCGCTGCTTGAATTGCAGGCATCGGTCCGCCTACTGCGGTCGGCCATGGGAGGCATCTTCCAGCAGCTGAAAACCGTGGCCACTCTCCCGCGAATTCTACTTCCCGAGGGACAGGACGAGCCCCGGGCCGCGGCCGTCGCTGCAGCGTTTCTTCGCGGCGCCGGCAGAGATTTCTCGGCGCCAGTTTTCCAGTTGTTCATCCAGAAACTGCAGGAACACGAACCCCTCCTAGTGAATGAGCTTTGGAACGTCTCGCCTTTCCTGGGATTCGTCGTGCTCGAATCGTTGCTAGCCGAGACCCGTGCGTTTGCTCTCTCTCAGGATTCGGCACTCCCTTGTTCAGTCTCAGCACATATCGCGACCCTCCGCTCCATCACCAATGCCGACTGGGTGGCGCTGATTGAACCTCTTATTGTCTTCGATGCGGTGCTTCGGCAGGACCCCGCGCAGACTTATGCGGCGATGGATTTCGAGAGCCGGGAAATCTATCGACAGCGTGTCGCCTCTATCGCGCGCCACTCCGATTGCAGCGAGTCCCAGGTTGCACACGCTGCACTCGAGTTAGCTCGCGAAGGCACACTGCATTCCGCGAAGGACCCCCGCATCCAGCTGCGCCGCATCCATGTTGGCTACTACCTCATCGACAAGGGCCTGCCAATGCTTGCGGCACGCACGGAGTTCCACCCACCATTCATCGAACGTGTACGCACTTTCATCCGTGCACACGCAGACGATTTTTTCATCAACGGAATCGAACTCATCGCGATTCTTTTCATCGCTGCCCTCATGTTGTTGCCCCTGGCGCATTCCACACTTATTGGGGGCCTTGCCACCGCGCTTTTGCTCTTTCTCCCTGCCATGCAGTGCGCAGTGGAGATCGTGAACAACTCAGTCACCGCCCTGTTCGATCCCTTCCCTCTTCCAAAACTCGATTTCAGTCGAGGCATTCCCTCGGATTGCACGACACTTGTCACAGTTCCAACTCTTTTGCCGAGCGAAGCGCAAGTGCGAACACTTGTCAACGATCTCGAGGTTCGTTTTCTTGCCAATCGAGATCAGAATCTCCACTTCGCACTTCTCACGGATCTACCCGATTCAATCAGCAAACCGCGCGCCAATGACTCGCATCCTCTTGTCCAATTGGCCTGTCAGCTAGTCGACGAACTCGAAGGGAGATACTCCGCTTCGAGCGGCGGAGGATTCCTTCTGCTTCACCGTCACCGCATATCCAACGTACGCCAAGGTGTGTGGATGGGCTGGGAGCGCAAGCGGGGCAAGCTCCTCGACCTGAACAAGCTGCTCGCAGGGGAGTTCGATGCATTTCCCATCAAAGCCGGCCGGATTGGGGCACTCCGGGATACTCGCTACGTGCTGACTCTCGATTCCGACACACAACTTCCGCGCGGCGCCGCCGCCCGTCTGATCGGCGCTATCGCACATCCTTTGAACCAAGCTGTGATTCATCCGGAAAGTCGTACCGTCGTTTGCGGATACGGCATCCTCCAGCCGCGCATCGGGGTCAGCGTCAGTTCCGCATCGCGTTCGCGCATGGCCTCCATCTTCTCTGGCCAAAGCGGCTTCGATATTTACACCCGCGCTATCTCCGATGCCTATCAGGATCTTTATGGCGAAGGAATCTTCACTGGCAAGGGAATTTACGAGGCAGCCACGCTCCATGCGGTTCTCAACCACCGTTTTCCCCGCAACTCGTTGCTGAGTCACGATCTGATTGAGGGCGCATACGCACGCGTGGGATTGGCTAGCGATATCGAGCTAATTGACGATTACCCTTCCCATTTGAGTGCATACAACCGTAGGAAGCATCGCTGGGTACGCGGTGATTGGCAGATCGCACAATGGATGTTTTCACGTGTTCGGGATGAATCCGGTCACTCTGTACGAAATCCAATTTCCGCGGTTGCGCGCTGGAAGATATTCGACAATCTCCGCCGCTCGCTCGTCGAGCCATTTACATTCGTTTTGTTTGTAGCGGGCTGGATCGGCCTCTCCGGAGGGCCGCTATATTGGACGCTTGTCCCCCTCTGCCTGCTCGCTTTTCCGACTTTCGTTCAACTCCTCTTCGGACTTGGCCGGGCACTCTTGAGTGGCCGCAAAGGGAGCGTGGGCGAGGTGCTTTCAGGCTTTTCCAAGGCAGCATTGGCCGCTTTACTGAATCTTGTCTTTCTTCCCCATCAGACATTGCTCTCTCTCGACGCAATCTTTCGCGCCCTAATTCGCAGATTCATCACCGGCGAGCGGTTGCTGGAATGGGAGACCGCTGCCCAAGCGGAGACCGGGACTTCAGGGAGTACGGCAGTTGATCGCTATATGCTGCTGGCGCCACTGCTCGCCATCGCGGTTGCACCGCTCGTGTTCATCGCAAAACCCGATGGACGTTACTCGCTGCTGGTTGCGGCACCGATCCTTCTCGTGTGGGGCTTTTCCGGCATCGTAACAGCTTGGCTGAATGCATCCCCACCCCCTCAAAGCCAGCGCCTCGACTCTGCGGAGCGAGCATTCTTGCTCGGCCATGCTTTACGCATCTGGCGCTATTTTCGCCAATTCGGCGATGCGCAACACAACTACCTCATCCCAGACAATGTTGAAGAAGACGACCAACTCGAAGCGGCACGCGTCTCGCCTACCAATCTCGGCCTTCTTCTGAATGCTCGGCAGGCGGCGTGCGAATTTGGATTCCTCACGGTGCCGGAATTCATATCCCTGACCAATCTCACCTTTGCCACGATCGCGCGCATGGAGAAACATCGAGGGCACCTGTTCAACTGGTACGACACACAAACGCTCGATCCTTTGGATCGAGCACCTTTCATCTCCTCGGTTGACAGTGGGAACCTGGTCGCATCGCTCTATACGCTGCGATCGGGTGCTCTTGCTCTTGTCGGCAAGCCGATCCTTCCACTTCACCTTTTTTCCGCACTGCGTGTTTTCTTGGATAGCATGAGATGCAACGGAGGTGGAAAAACCCCGATTGGTCGCCTTCCTTTGCCTTCCGATTCGGCGGGCTTAGCAGAGTGGATTGATTGGCTTTCGCCCGCGGCTACTGCACTTTCTGCAACTGTCGCATCCCCAAATGGTTCTCACATCGATCCATGGTTGGTTGCCGAGGCGCAGAGTCGTATCAGCGCAATCCTCGCCTTGCTGAGCGACTATACCCCATGGTTGCTTCCCGAGTTTGCGCCGCTTCGCGACTTGCCTGGCCTCGACCTCGGCCCACATGCATCTACGCTTGCAATTGAAGATGCCGCAGCGTTCTCCGTGGCCCTCGGGGATAGCCTGGCTCGAGTCCCCGCGAGCGACCCTTCGCTTGCAACCCTTGCCGCACAACTCCAGGGGTCGCTTCCCGCAGCGACCCGCCGGCTTCGCAATCAAGCCGCAGCTCTTCGTGCCATCGCAACGCACGCCGAACGATTGGCACAAGACACGGACTTCGCATTCCTAGCCGATCCGGGGCGCAGGTTGCTATCTATTGGATACGATGTGCGGGCGCAAAAGCTACACGATGCATGTTATGACCTGATTGCATCGGAGGCTCGCATTGCCACATTCCTGGCCATTGCGCGCGATCAGATTCCTCAGCAAAGCTGGTTCAAATTGGGCAGAGACCATGCCCTTGCGGGAGGAGAGTTCGTTCTTCTCTCCTGGACTGGCACTATGTTCGAGTACTTGATGCCTGCAATCTGGATGCGCAGCTATCCCGACACATTGATCTCCCGCACCCTTGCCGCATGTGTTCGCGTGCAGCGTTCCTTCACGCGCTCTCTCGACATCCCTTGGGGAATCTCCGAATCTGGCGCCTCGCGAAAAGACCATGCCGGTCATTATCACTACCAGGCTTACGGCGTGCCCCGACTTGCTCTTTCTCCAGAAGCCACCGCTGGCCCCATCATCTCGCCGTACTCCACCTTCCTTGCAATCAATACCGATTCCCTTGCGGCACTCAGAAATCTGCACCGCATGGCCACAGCGGGATGGGTCGGGGCATTTGGCTTTTACGAGGCAGCAGACTTTTCAACCACGCCCGGCAAGCCCGATCTAGTTCGCGAATGGATGGCACATCACCAGGGCATGTCGCTGCTCGCGCTCCTCAATCTTCTTCACGATAACGCGGCGCAACGCTGGTTTCATGCCAACCCACTGGTTCAGGCAACAGAGCTCTTGCTGCACGAAGTCCCGCCGAGCAAGACGGTGCTCCGTGCCAGGTTGCAAGAGTAATCTAAGAGGCCTTCGAGTAATCACGGGTAAATGATTATCAACGCAAGAGTATTGGGTGTCAATCTCAGCCTCATCTTGCCAGCGCGCAATTTCGTCCGCTCCGGCAAAGCCAGTGCCGAATCACGATTCAAGAGTTCAACTTGATCCGGAGTCGGATCGAGCGGCTGGCCCATCGCGGCAAATTGCTTGAGCACATTTCCGTGATCCTCATCGATGCGTTCAATGCTCACATTTGCCTCCGGCGATAGATGAAGAAATTGAAAATCCATTGTGCGCGTCACCCCATTTTCTCCAGGGTCGGTCAGATTCCACGCGGCAATTGCCATTCCTCCATCTGCCGTCTTCGTTGCGATGATGTCCCGGGATGTATTGGAAAGCCGTTGATCGCCGAGCTTATGAAGAAGGCCGTATGCGTAATAGATGGGCTTGTCGATGCCACCCTTGGCTCTCAAACCAAACTGTCCATCAAATGGCTTTGCAATCGGACCGCCCTCCTCAAACACATCGGAGAATGTCCAGAAGGAAAGCATGTTTATCAGCCCGTCGCACTGGCGAATCGTATTGGCCAATGCCGGCCCCATGAAGATGGTATCGTGCGAGCCGCGCATGCCCTGGGCATTCCACTCCGACCAGATCAGCGGAAGATCGGGATAGGCTGAAGCATTGATCTCGCTCTTCACCTTTGCAGCCGCGCGGCACACACGCTCATCCATGGGGATGGCCTCATGGGTCCCGAACAGATCCTCGACCGTGTCGTCCGCATACCCATGCGTGGACACAAAGTCCACCGGAGCCTTGTTCTGCGAAGCGAATTTCAAGAAATCGTCGATCCAGGCCGCGGCTGCGGTTGCAGGACCGCCGACGCGTAGTCGCGGGCTCACTGCCTTTACAGCCCGAGCAGTGTGCGCATAGAGTTCAAAGTAGGAACGTTGCCGCGGAATGCCGTTCCAAAAATCGATATTGGGCTCGTTCCATACTTCGAAATACCAGGTTGAGACCTCCTCAATCCCGTAGCGGTCGACAAGATGTTGGACGAAGTTTTTCACCAGGCCATCCCAACGGTCCATACTCTTCGGCGGGGAGACATTCGGCTTGTACCAGAATGGATGGAGAGAATCCGGATTAAAGGCCAGTTTCTTCGGCATGAAGCTGATTTCTACAAAGGGCTTCACCCCGTTCTTCAAGAGCCCGTCGTAGACCTGATCCACATAGGAAAAATTGTAGACGGGCTCGCCATGCTCGTCTTCGCCATAGACTCCCAGTTCATCGTGAAAGATGGCGTGAAAGCGGACATAGCGGAAGTCTGCCACCTTCTTCACAGCCTGGATGTCCGCTCTGTAGCTTTCCCGCAACGTGAGGATAGCGCGGCCGGAACCAAACATCTGCTCCCAAAAGTGCGGAAATGGTGTGCCTTTGGCTTGCGCATCGATGTCCACATGCTCTTGTGCCCTGCTGAATTGAGACAAGGCCAGCAGCACAACAGCGGTCAGCGTCACGAATTGCAAGGACTTGATTCGCAAGATGGGAGATCTCCTTTCGGCCATCCATCAGAAACTGAACCGAGTCTGCAGCTGAACCGTTCTGCTGCACAGCACATTGCGAGCCACGCCGCGGTAGGTTAGAAGAACGGAGTTCCCAAGGTCGAAGAGCACCAGCCCCAGTACGAAACGGTCCGCACCCGGGCAGCCGCTGGGAAACGACCTCGTCGCAAGATCTGACAGCTTCTGACGATTTAGTCTGATTCGAAATGAGAGTGAAAGGTTGGCTGCACCAATTTCTCGTCAGGTTCTATTTATAGGACGATTGCAGAGAGATGGCTCCAGGCTGGCCACCAGGGCGGTCTCCATCCCGAGGATCTCGCATTCGGCGTCAACAAGTCATCAGTCACCAGCTTTTGACGAGAGCGTAGAAACCCAGGCCCGATTCGTCCGCATCTCAAGCGCAGCGGCCTCGATTTGGCTGTCAATCTCAGCTCCTAACAGGAGCATGAATCCGGTGGCATAGAACCAAGTCAGGAGGATAATCACGGCTCCGAGCGATCCATAGATCACCGAATAGCTATTGAAGAAGTGGAGGTACACCCGAAGGCCGAAGGAGGCAAGAAGCCATCCAACAATCCCAACTGCGCTACCGGGGGTTAACCATTTCCAGCGACGGGCCTTGAAATCCGGAGCCCAATAATAAATTACCGTGAACGAAAGTGTGATGAAACCGGTTGCGAGGATCCATCCAACCAACCCAGTAACGATCGCTGTTACTGTTGCCAAGGCGTGCGGCTCGATTCGATGCACCGCGACCCTCCCTATAAAATCACCAGCAAACAAGCAGGCGAGCCCGGCAGTGACTATGACGCTCAGAAGAATGGTGAGCCCGATGGCATAGATGCGCGCAATGAAATATGACCGTGTTTCTTCGATCCGGTACACGGCATTGAGGGTGTCCTGAAGAGCGGAGATGCCAACCGAAGCCGACCAGATAGCCGCGATAAGGCCAAAGGTCAGCTTGCCCGGAGTGCTGGCTGCTGTCGTCTCGTTGAATGTGCTCAGAATCGTTCCGAGAGCTGAAGTCGGTATCACCAGCGCCATGTAGTCCAACAAGCGGTCGTAAATTCGATCCGCCGATCGCGCCGCCAGACCAAGAATCGAACTGGCACTGAAGAGTGTGGGGAAGAGGGCGAAGAGAAAGTAGAAACCGAGTTCCGCCGAGTGTCCGAAAAGGCGGTCTGTGAAAAGGGATTTCCAGGTGCGAGCTGCAACAACACGAACCGGCACTCCGCGCAGATTCCAACGCGCGTGCGGCGACGTATCGGGGACCCGCCCTCGCCACTCCTGCTCGCTCGATCGCGGATCGCTGCCGGCATTGGATTTGGGATTACCGGATTCGCTGGAAAACTGGCCTTGGACCCCCATCATCTGTCTCCTAGAATCTACCCCTCCTGATAGATGCGCTGTTTCCACAGCTCGATAGCCCCATTGGGATTTTTGTCCCGAAGAACAACGAACCAATGAAACCAGCGATCCATTTCAGGCATCTCACAACCAAGTGGAATGGATAATGACACAGGGCTTCATCTGCACTCCTTCCGGTCCTCTCTACTGAATGGCAGAGGTGTACGCCGCATGAAACGCATCCTGATAACATTCAGCCTGCTCTGCCTTTCAGGTCTGAGCTTGTTTGCTCAGAACAGCCAACCAACTTCCAATCAGCCCCCGACTGCCGCGGCACAGATTCCTTCATCCTACGAAGGGCAAAATGTCGCTGCCATTGAAATTGCCGGACGTGCGGACGCAACCGCATCTCAATACGCCTCGCTCTTTGTGCAGCAGGTTGGCCAGCCGTTTTCTACAGAGAAGGTCGATCAGACCGCGGCCGCCTTGAAATCGGTGGGAAAGTTTGAAGCCGTGCACGTTCAGGTGGAACCTGAAGCAACGGGAGTCCGGGTCGTATTCGTGCTGGAGCCCGCGATCTATTTCGGGATCTTCGAGTTTCCAGGAGCCCAGCGGTTTCCGTATTCGCGATTGGTTCAAGTGGCAAACTATCCGGTGCAGACGCCGTTGAATGGTGCCGAAGTGGAGCGCGACCACCGGGATCTCGTGAAGTTCTATCGTCAGCAAGGGTATTTCGAGGCCACGGTCTCACCCGAAGTGAGCGTCTCTCAGGAGCACGGAATCGCCAATATAGCCTTTCACACTACTCTCGGTCGGAAGGCCAGGTTCGGCGAAGTAGACATTGCAGGCGCGCCGACCGAAGATTCGTCTAGGCTGGATCACAGTCTACAGACCTTTGCCGCAAGGGTGCGCGGTGTGGCCATTCGTCCGGGACGGGCTTATAACTACTCCACAATAACCAAGGCGTCTGAATATCTTCAAAGCCAATTGCAGAAGCAGGGGCGGTTAGGTGCAGACGTGAGGTTGAGTGGTGCGGAGTATCAAGCGGATTCACACCGTGCCGACATTCACTTCGACGTCTCTCCAGGACCTCAGACTCATGTTGAGGTCGATGGGGCACATTTATGGAGTTGGACCCGCAAAGCTTTGCTGCCAGTCTACCAGGGAGTTGGTGTAGATGACGAATCGGTCGAAGAGGGTCGCCGTGCCCTCGAATCCTATTTTCAAGCCAAGGGATTCTTCGATGTGAAAGTGGATGCACAGCTCGCTTCGGGAAAATCGGGCAACACTATCGTCTATAAAGTCGCAAAGGAGAAGAAGCATAAGGTTACCGAGGTGAAAGTCTCTGGCAACAGCGTGTTGCCTGCTTCAGACCTGACGCCGCATCTCGCCGTTGAGAGGTCACATTGGTTCTCATCCGGGAGATTCAGCGATCAACTTGTCCGCACCAGCGTGAAGAATCTCAGGGCGGTTTATCAGTCTGAAGGATTCAGCAGCATTCAGGTTGTTCCGCAGGTTGTGAACCATGGTGGAGACATTCAGATTTCGTTTCGTGTAACCGAAGGCGTCCGCGACGTTGTCAATTCGCTCACCATTGAAGGGGCCTACACTTATCCCCAGTCGCAGTTTGCACCGAGAGGTCTGAAGCTTTCTGTCGGACAACCCTATTCCCAAGCACACATAGAGGAAGACCGCGCGAACATTGTCTCACACTATCTCAATGCCGGATATCTTGCATCCAGTTTTCACGAAACCGCGACCGAAGTGTCGAAGAGCGAGCCCCATCGCATCAATGTGATCTATCACATCAACGAGGGACCGAAAGTCGATGCGGGCTACGTTGTGACCTTGGGACGTGCGCAGACCAAACAGCGCCTCATCGACCAGGATGTTTCGTCGATCAATCCTGGTCAACCGCTGACGGAAACACAACTGTTGACTGCCGGCAGCAAACTCTATGACCACACCGGTGTATTTGATTGGGCAGAAGTGGACCCCAAACGGGAAATAGCGGCGCAAACAAACGAAGACGTCCTGGTGAAGGTTCATGAGGCAAAGCGAAATGAAATCACCTATGGATTCGGATTCGAGGTGATCAATCGCGGCGGCAACATACCCAGCGGAACCGTGACCCTTCCGAATCTTCCTCCTGTGGGTTTGCCCTCTGGCTACACGGTTAGCCAGGAAACGTTCTATGGGCCTCGAGGTTCGTTTCAATATACGCGCAATAACGTTGGCGGAAAGGGTGATTCCATTTCGTTTACGGGATTCGCCGGAAGACTCGATCAGCGCGGGGCTGCCTATTACATCGTCCCGGATTTTTTATGGTCCCCTTGGAAGGCGACCCTGTCGATTTCTGGTGAGCACAACGAAGAGAATCCTGTTTTTTCGGCGCAAGAGGAAGTCGCCGGCTTTCAGGTGCAGCGCCCTCTTGACAAGGCGCGCAAGGATACCCTAATTCTTCGCTATGCGTTCACCCAAACTGACTTGCCTCGCGTGGAAATCCCAGTGTTGGTGCCGGCGGACGATCTGCATGTTCGCCTATCAACCCTAGCTGCGAACCTCACACGAGATACGCGCGACAACGCCCTGGACGAGCATAAAGGCGTGCTTGAGTCCATTGAGGGGGATTTCAACTCGACCAAGCTCGGATCCAGTGTCGACTTCGCGAAACTGACTGGGCAGTTCGCCTACTACGAGCAGGCGCTTCACAAGATTGTATGGGCCAACAGCATTCGCATTGGCTTGGCTCAGCCCTATGCCAACAGCCGCGTTCCTCTCAGTGAGGAGTTTTTTACCGGGGGCGGGAATTCGCTTCGGGGCTTCCCGCTGGACGGCGCGGGGCCGCAACGTCCGGTTTCGATTTCGGTCGGAGGCTGCACCTCCACTTGCCCAACGATTCTAGTGCCGAGTGGCGGCAACGAATTGCTTCTCATCAACTCCGAGGCCCGAATACCGCTTCCTTTCAAGAAGGGTCTTGGCATGGTGGGTTTTTACGACGGCGGGAATGTGTTCCCACGCGTAGGGTTTCACGACTTCGGTTCGCTCTATAGCAACAACGTGGGAGTTGGATTGCGTTACGCAACCCCTGTAGGTCCCGTTCGCGTCGATCTTGGCCGCAACCTGAACCCCATTCAAGGAATCAATGCCACGCAGTATTTCATAAGCATTGGTCAAGCATTCTAAGTGAGGCAATCCATGCGCGCTTCTTCAGCATCAACCGCTCGTGTCGATCCACCTGAACCGAAGGGCCATTTCTCCAGGCGAGGCGCAATCAGGGCTGCCGCATGGATTGCGGGTGGAATGACCTTCTTAATGCTGTTGGCGACATTGGCTTTGGTCGTTCTATTCAACAATCCGCGCGTGCATCGTTACATCCTCCGCGAAGCTCAGGCAGAGGCAACAAAGAGCCTAGGCGTGCGTGTGCAATTACAGGAATTCGCCCTCCATCCGGCGACGCTGAGCCTTGATCTTTATGGGATCACCGTGGATGGGGCGAGCCCATATTCAAACCCTCCGCTGCTCCAGGTCGAACATTTCGAAGCCGGGGTGCGCGTCGTTTCAGTGCTGCGCAGGATATGGAATTTCGACAACGTTCGTATCGACCACCCTGTTGTGCAAGTGGTGGTTGACGCGCGCGGCGTGTCCAACATCCCTACACTAAAGAACAGCGGCAGCAGCAATAACACCAGCGTTTTCGATCTTGGCATTCGTCATGCCGTGCTGAACCAGGGAGAAGTCTTTTACAACAATCAGCCCAATGCCCTCGCCGCCGACTTGCACAATGTCGACTTTCGCGCTTCGTTCAACTCTCTGCTGAAGAAATACTCGGGGCACCTGAAGTATGCGGATGGACACGTCGCGGTGGGCACGTTACAGTCGCTACCGCACGATCTAGAGGTGCAGTTCGATGCGACGCCGGATACTTTCAATTTAACCAAAGGAACAATTACGGCAAGTGCATCTCAGGCAGTACTCTCGGCTGCATTGCACAACTACAGCAGCCCCAATGTGCGAGCCCATTACGATGTGACGGTCGACGGTGACCAGGTGGCGAAGATCCTGAAGCAAGGGTCCGTCCCTGCAGGAAAGCTTCGCGTCACTGGCTCGCTCGAATACGTACGGGCTGCAAACCAGACCGTAATGCGTTCCCTGACCGTTAATGGTGAAATGAGCAGCCCGCGGCTCGTCTTGAAGACACAGTCTGCTCGTGCCAACCTCGATAATCTCCTGGCACACTATTCGCTCGCGGACGGCGATGCAACGTTGCGCGATTTGCGCGCAGCCATTCTGGGTGGTGAACTCACCGTGCATGGAACCATGAAGGACATTGGCGCGAATTCGCATTCCGATCTGAGCGCTACGGTGCATGGTATATCGCTCGCCGACCTCCGGCGGGCTTTTGGTTCTTCCGCTCCCGCCTTAAACGTCTCCCTGGCCGGCAAGCTCGATGTAGATGCCACAGCCGCATGGGGCAAGACCCTTGACGATCTGGTTGCGCACACGAACGCCGCAATCAAAGGGCAGCTAACGACAAACGGGATCAAGCGCGAACCGAAACCGCTTTCAAACGGGCAGCAACAACCGCCTTCGACGGTTCCCATAGTCAGCTCGATCCATGCGACCTACACCGCAGGGAATCATCAACTCGCTGTTGACAACAGCTATTTGCGCACGTTGCAAACCGACTTGACCATGAACGGTGTAGTGAGCAAGCGCTCCAGGCTTGCGCTGCGTTTGCAGGCAAACGATTTGAGCGAGGCCGAAACGATCGCGGATTTGTTCCGCTCACCCTCTTCCGGTCAGACCCTGGCACCACTTGGCCTTGCCGGCACAGCCTCGTTTCAAGGAAGTGTGGAGGGCTCCACGGAGATGCCTCGCCTGACCGGCAATCTGACGGCAGTGGGTTTGCACTTCAAAGGTACGGAATGGAAGGTGCTACGAACGGGTATCGATCTCAGCCCAGCGATGGCCCGTTTGCAACATGCGGATCTCGAGGCGGCTTCGCACGGCCATATCATCTTGAACGCGAGCACCGGGTTGAACAATTGGTCCTTTACCGAAGATAGCCCGATTCTGATTGAACTCGATGCCGCACAGATGAATCTCGCAGACCTAACGAAGCTGACGGGGCAGCAGATACCGGTCACTGGAACCCTCAACGCTAATGTATCTTTGCACGGCACTGAATTGAGTCCTGCGGGCAGCGGCAGGATTTCACTGACAAACGCCAGTGCATACGAGCAACCCGTTGATTCCGTGCAGGCCAAATTCGCGGGAGCGAACGATGAAGTGCATGGCGACTTATCAGTCCACCTTCGCGCCGGAAGTCTGCAAGGCACGGTAAGCGTCCGGCCCCGACAGCGCACCTACAATGGGCAGTTTTCCGCATCCGGCATTCGGTTGGATCAATTGCAGGCGTTGAAGGAAAAGGGCGTTGATGCGAGCGGCGTAGTGGACCTCAAGGCCGACGGTCAGGGAACATTCGAGAATCCGCAAATGAGTGCCACTCTCAACATTCCCTCACTTGCGCTCAAAGACCAGACAATCACCGGCCTGAACCTGCAGATGAATGTTTCGGATCACGCAGCGAATGCGACACTGACATCGACTGCGCTGAAGACATCGATTCAGGCAAGGGCAAAGGTGGCGTTGGCGGGGGACTATTTGGCGGATGCGTCTCTCGATACACAGGGAATTGCGTTGCAGCCGCTGGTTGCGATTTACGCGCCCGAACAGGCGGATCAGATCACGGGGCAGACCGAGGTTCATGCCACAATGCATGGCCCACTCAAAGACGTGAGTCATCTCGAGGCCCATGTCACGATTCCCGTTCTCAACCTAGCCTACGGATCGACCATTCAGTTAGCGGCCGTGTCGCCAATCCACATCGACTACCAGAACAGTACGATCACCGTGCAGCGCACTTCGATTCGTGGCACAGATACCGACCTTGGATTCGAAGGATCGATTCCCACCAATGGAAGCCAGGCGATGTCGCTCTTGCTGCACGGCACGGTGAACCTGGAACTGGCGCAATTGTTCGCTCCCGGTATCAGAAGTTCGGGAAGACTGGTCTTCAACATCGACTCGCGTGGTGCTCTAAAGGGAGGGGCGATTGGCGGACAAGTGAATGTTGTCGATGCCAACATCGCGTCGAACGAATTCCCGGTTGGATTGCAGCATGGAAATGGCGTTCTTACGTTGACACAGAATCGCGTCAACATTAGCAGCTTCGAAGGTCTCGTCGGCGGAGGAAAGGTGACCGCGCAGGGAGGGATAGCGTATTGGCCGGCTGTACAGTTCGACATGGGCGCTGCCGCGCGGGGCATACGAATTCTCTATCCGCAAGGAATGCGGGAGAGCGTAGATGCGGATCTTCGCCTGACCGGTTCCACTTCCGATGCCGTTCTAGGCGGGTCAGTGAATCTCTCGGATCTCTCGTTCACGCAAGCTTTCGACCTATCGAGTTTTGTCGATCAGTTCTCAGGCTCCGTGGCGGCTCCGCCGTCGCGTGGGCTCTCACAAAACATCGGGTTGAATATTGCTGTTCACTCGACAAACAATGTGAACCTGGTGAGCAGAACGCTGAGCGTTGGCGGATCGGCGAATCTTCAAGTGCGCGGCACTGCCGCAAACCCGGTTGTGCTAGGCCGTGTAAGCCTGAACAATGGAGACATTATTCTGAACGGGAACAGATTCGTTCTCAATGGTGGAACAGTGCAGTTTGTCAATCCCTCAGAGACGCAACCGGTAGTCAATCTGAGCTTGACCACCACCATCCAGCAATACAACATCAACCTTCGATTCAACGGACCTGTCGAACAGCTTCATGCCGAATACAGTTCCGATCCAGCATTGCCATCAGCGGACATCATCAACCTGCTGGCGTTCGGACAGACAACGGAAGCGAACGCCGCCAACGCCGCAACACCGGCGAATCAGGCTGCTGAGTCTCTGGTTGCGTCGCAGGTATCGAGTCAGGTGACGAGCCGTGTCTCGCGAATTGCCGGTATATCGCAACTCTCAATCAATCCGATCCTGGCAGGGAGCAGCAGCCAGGGTCCGCCGGGGGCCAACATCACAATTCAGCAACGAGTGACCGGAAATCTATTTGTAACGTTCTCAACGAACGTCGCTTCGACACAGAGCCAGACCATCCAGGGACAGTATCAAGTGTCGCCCCGGGTGGCCGTGAGTGCGACACGCGATCCGAATGGCGGGTTTGCCGTCGACACGTTGATCAAGAAGAGCTGGTGAAGGGTATTACGGTTGCTATCGCGGCTACAGGATTCGTGCCGGACAGCGTCCCGTGGAAAATCACCCCGGCTTTCAGCTTTCGAAGGGCAGGAAAAGCGTGAAGACAGTACCGGAGCGATTTGGCACTTGCCTGCTGCGAACCTTGAGCGTGCCTTTGTGACGGGCAACTATCTCGAGGCTCACGGATAACCCCAGGCCGGTGCCGCCCTGTCCTTTTGTAGAGAAGAATGGCTCGAAGATCTTCTTTCGGATGGCCGGATGAATGCCAGCGCCTGTATCCGCGACGGTCAAAGAGAGACCCTTGCGTCTGTCCGACCAATTGGTGCTATTGCGGCTCCGCAAGACAAGCCGCCCGGCCGCACTCTGCATGGAGTCAATCGCGTTGGCGACCAAGTTGCTGAGGACCTGGCGGATTTCGCCATCGAAGCACGAGATAGGTTGGTGCGACCGGATACGGCGCTCAACAGTAATCCGGCCGTTCATCAGTCTGCTCTGATGGACGCCTATGACGCTGCCAATCAACTCGGAGGCGGTAACCTTCTTTGGGTTCACCATTGTCTTACTGAAACTGAGCGTCTGATTCGTGATGGCGGAGATGCGACGGAGTTCTATATCTGCTCTTTCAAGGAAATCCCTCACTTCAGTCATAGAGCCGGCCGCTCCGGCAAGGAACAAGAGATTCGTCACAGCTGCCAGCGGATTGTTGATCTCATGAGCAATGGAGGCCGTCAGCCTGCCCACCGAGGCAAGCTTCTCATTCTGGATAAGTGCCTTCTGGCTCCGCTTGTTTTCAGTTACATCGACCCCGAGCACGATGATACCGGAGATCGTGTTGTCTTCTTCTCGCAGTGGTTGATAGACAAAATCGACATAGCGCTCATCTGGCGGCTGCCCTGGCGCCCAGATAATATCGAAACGTGCACCTTGGCCTACGAAGGGCTCGCCGGTGGAGATGACTTTATCCAACAAGCCGACGTAGCCTTGAGCGAGGGCCTCCGGCAATGCTTCAGCAACCGGTTTTCCCAAGATCTCTCGATTGCCGACCAGCTTCATATAGGGTGGATTCACCATCGAGATGACATGGTCTGGACCTTCAAGTAGAGCGAAAAAGGCGGGTGCTTGTTGGACGATGTGAAGCAACCGCGTACGCTCGGCACGAAGGGCTCGAACCGTCTTATCCAGTTCCTCCTGACGTAGGCGCAAAGCCTCTTCTGCCGCTGCCCGCTGCCTGTCGGCGAGTGTGGTTGCGGTCACATCCTGGCAAATTGTGACGATGCCGGCAACTCGGCCGTCGAGGTCAAAGACGGGACTATAGCTGTAATTGAAATAGGCGTCCTCCAACGTCCCGTTTCGCAGGATTGGTACGAGCGCATTTTCGTTGGCCACAGTCTGCCCATGGAGCAAGACAGATTCGAGCTGCTGTCCGACAACGGGCCAGACGTCGGTCCAAAATTGGCGACCGAAGTCTCCCAAGGCTTTCGGATGCCGGTCAGTCAGGATAGGGCTAAAGGCATCATTGTAGAGAAGGACCAATTCCGGTCCCCACAAGAGCAAGATGGGATGTCTTGCGGAAAGCATCATGTTGGCAGTGACAATCAGCGTGTCGGACCAACCCGAAATCGCCCCAATCGGGGTTGCTTCCCAGTTAAACACACGTATGCGGTCGGCCATTTCACCCATTCCAATGAGACGACCCACATGATTTTCTGGCTCTTGGAGTTGAAAGATGTTCTGCATCTCGGAATGTCGCTGCTCCTTATGATGCAAATTCCAATTCAAACAGCAGTTTGTCCCTCTTCTCAGGGCAAATTACGGGTAAGTCCTGAGTGAGGTCGGGGGAAATGTTCATTTGGCAGTTCAGGCATGGCAACTGAGGCCGATCCATCTGTTCTTGTGTTTCTTGCATCTTGAGTGTTGAAGAAGGAGATCGACCGAATGCCAGACAAAGAGACAACAGAACGGGCAAAAGAGGACCTACGCCATGGCAAGTCTCCATCCACTGCGGCTGGAGAATTTGTCCACGAGGAAATTGAGCACGTTCGCGAAGGCAAACATGGTGCGCGATCGCCGCAGCAAGCCATCGCAATCGGACTGAGTAAAGCGCGGCGCGCCGGAGTCCCATTGGCACCTCCGGAGCGCGGCAAGACAAAAGAGAGCACTCGAAAGAGCGCAGAGCGGGACTACGAGAAAGGGCAAGCGGGCATGAATCAGAAGCGGTCTCCACGCGTCTCCCAGGCCCGCAAAGAAGCCCTGTCTCACGAACCGAAATCGGCGGCG
>Ga0181520_10002047_pt1 | contig 39047 bp, 34 predicted proteins | sample PEATcosm2014_Bin_29_FD_132451 | JGI IMG/M metagenome (GOLD analysis project Ga0181520, IMG submission 132451) | Peatland microbial communities from MTU Mesocosm Facility, Houghton, MI, USA - PEATcosm2014_Bin02_30_metaG | ecosystem: Environmental > Terrestrial > Soil > Wetlands > Peat | place... | reverse complement strand
TGTTCGCTTGGTTTCATTACAGCCTCTTGCGAGGCTCAAAGCATTTCCGTTCTCTTTATCCGGCTTTCAAAGACGCCCGGACGATCACGACTCACCCTTGCGGGTCAGTCCGCTTTCTTTCCGACTGCCACAACCTCGATCGCGGCGGAAACTAAGGTTACTACATTTTCACAACATGGCGAGGAAAAATTTCAGGCCTGTGTGCTCTGCCATTGCATTCGCGCTGTTCATGATCATGGAAACGCTAAAATGATGTAAGTTACAAACATCAATTTTTTTCAGTGGACGGTTGCCAGGCGAGTCCCTCGCTCACGTCTTTGGTGATCTGTTCGCGTAACGCGTCCATGCCGGCGAACGCCCGCTCGCCGCGCAGGCGGTGCAGGAACTGCACCTCCAGGTGGCAGCCGTACAGATCGCCGGCAAAACCGGGCAGGTGGGTTTCCACGGTCCGGTTGAAGCCCTGGAAGGTGGGTTTGGTACCGACGTTGGTCAGGCCGCGCATGGGCTGGGGCAGATGCGCGCCGCGCACTTCGGTGACGTAGACGCCGTTGGCGGGCAGCTGCTCTTGTTCCCAGGCCAGGTTGGCGGTGGGGAAGCCCAGGTGCCGGCCCCGCCGCTCGCCCTCCACGACGACGCCGCTCAAGGCATAGGGATGGCCCAGCAGGGCCGCCGCGGCCTCCACGTCACCGGCGTCCAGGGCCTGGCGGATGCGGGTGGAGGAGAGGTAGCCGCCATCCGGCGCGCGCAGCGCGTGGCCGTGCACGTCGCAACCGGCATCGCGGCCCCAGGCCTCCAGGGTCGCCAGGTCCCCGGCGCGGTCCTTGCCGAACCGGAAGCCCTTGCCGACGTGCAGTTCCATGGGCTTGAGGACCTGGTGCAACCCCTGCAGGAAGGCCAGCGGGCTCAATTCGGAAAAGGCGCGGCTGAAGGGGATGATCCAGGCCAGGTCCATGCCCGCGGCGGCGAACGCGTCCAGGCGCTGGGGCAGGGTCATCAGCAGTTTCGGCCGGCGTTCGGGTGCCACGATCATGGCGGGGTGCGGGTCGAAGGTGACCACCACGGCGGGTACGCCCCGGGCCCGGGCTCTCAGCCCGGCCAGCTCGAGCACGCTCCTGTGGCCGGCGTGGACGCCGTCGAAGTTGCCCAGGGTGAGAATGCAGGGCCCTTCGCAGGGCGCGCAATCCAGGGTGTGACGCCAGACTTTCATCAGGGGGTGCCTCCTTGAGCCCGCGGCCGGGCGAGACTGCCGATCACGCAGGCCGCCAACACCAGGGTGATCAATGACAGTGAAACCAGGATGGGGATTGCCACCTGCTTTTCGAGGCACATCTTGGCCCCCACGAAGGTGAGGATCACGGCGAGGCCGACCTTGAGCAGATGGAAGCGATCCATCATCCGGACCAGCAGGAAGTAGAGGCTGCGCAGGCCCAGGATGGCGAAAATGTTGGAGGTATAGGCCAGGAACGGATCCCGGGTGACGGACAGCACCGCGGGGATGGAGTCCACGGCGAACAGGAGGTCGGTGGCCTCGACGATCACCAGCAGCAGCAGCATGGGCGTGGCGTAGCCGCGGTGCTCCCGGATGACCCGGAAGTGCTCGTAGCCGCCTTCAGGATCGTACGGCACGACCCGCCGGAAGGCCCGGGCGAGGCCGCCCCGGCGCGGATCGTCGGCCTGCCGCTCGCGCCGGACCAGCATCTTGATGCCGGTGTAGACCAGGAAGGCGCCGAACAGGATGATCATCCAGGAGAACCGGTTGAGCAGGGTGATGCCGGCGGCGATCATGACCGCCCGCAGCGCCATCGCCCCCAGCACGCCCCAGTACAGGATCCGGTGCTGGTTGCGGACCGGGACCTGGAAGGCGGTGAACAGCAGGGCGAACACGAACAGGTTGTCGACGCTGAGGGATTTCTCAAGGATATAGGCGGTGAAGAATTCGGCGGCCTTCACCCCGCCCATGGCCTGCCAGACCACCCCATTGAAGGCCAGGGAGAGCAGGACCCAGGCGATGCTCCATCCGGCGGATTCGCGCAGGCTGGGGGCATGGGCCTTGCGGTTGAAGAACCCCAGGTCCAGGGCCAACATGACCACGACCAGCAGGTGGAAGCCCAACCAGGCCCACCAGGGTGCCGAACTGAACCACGCCTCGAACAAGTCGCCTCCGGTGGCACAGTTTAACTGCGGTATGGTTGACGGTCCTGGTTCCATTTCCCTGAGAGCGCCCCATGAGCATCCCCCGTCTCTTTGTCCCCTATCCCGGCGTGGTCCACGAAGGCGTGCAGGTGCCCTTGGGCGCCGCCCAGGCTCGTCATCTATGGGTGCTGCGCCTGCCCCAGGGCTCCGCCCTGGAACTGGTGCTGGACTCCGGCCCATGGAAGGCCGATCTTTCGGAGATCGACAAGGACCACGCCCTGGCCCGGCTGCTGGCACCGCTGAAGGAGGACCGCGAGCCGCCCTTCGCCTTGGCCGCCTACGTGCCGGTCACCGCCCAGCTGTCGCTGCTGGACGACCTGCTGCCGCCGCTGGTGGAGCTGGGCGCCACGGCCATCCAGCCGGTGGTGTTCCGGCGCAGCGAATACGACGCCGACAAGACCGCCGCCCGGTTCGAGCGCTGGCAGCGCATCGTGCACAGCGCCTGCGAGCAGAGCCACCGCTCCAGGGTGCCGGGGTTGGCGCTGCCGGTGCCGTTCGACGCCCTGCTGACGGTGGACGTCGCCCAGCGCTGGGTGGCCCATGAGCTGCGCTCCGGCCAAGGCAATCCCACGCTGGCCCGGGGTCCGGTCGCCTTCACCAGCGGGCCGGAGGGCGGCCTCACCGACGGCGAGTACGGGGCCCTCACCGGAGCCGGGTGGCAGCCCGTCTATCTGGGCGGAAGCATCCTGCGGGCATTCACTTGCCCGGTGGCCATGCTCGGGGCGATCCGCTTCCTGTTGCCGAGCTAGGGGCCCGGACCCATCATGGGGCCGGCAACGTGGAGGTTTCAACATGTTCAAGCGTGGTGTGGTGGCCGGCCTGCTCGCGACCATGGGGATCGTGGCCGCCGGCGCGGGACCCCAGACGGGAACCTGGCTCCGATGTTCGAGGCCAAGGATCAGAACGGCACGACCGTGAGGCTCGCGGATTATCTAGGTAAGTCAAATGTAGTGTTGTATTTCTATCCAAAGGACGACACCCCGGGCTGCACCAAGGAGGCCTGCTCCCTGCGCGACGGCTACCAGGCCATCCTGGCGGCCGGCGCGGTGGTGCTGGGGGTGAGCGCGGACGACGTGGGCAGCCACGCGGCGTTCGCCAAGAAGTTCAACCTGCCCTTCCCCATCCTGGCCGACCCCGACGGCGCCTTGATCCATAGCTACGGGGTAAAGATGCCGCTGCTGACGATGGCCCACCGGGTCACCTTCATCATCGACCAGCGGGGGGTCATCCGCTACCGGATGGACAAGGTGGATGCCGCCAGGCATGACCAGCAGGTCCTGGAGCTGCTGAAGACGCTGTGAAGCGCCGGGTCTTGGCGCGGATCCCGGCCATGCGCCGCAATCTCAATCGACAACAGGCATTTAAACCAATTACCTGCGTTGCCGGGGCGGATTTCGGGCACACTCAAGGGATGGCACCAGATCGCTTCGATCTTCCCACTTCGTTCGTCGACTCCCCCGAGGCGCTGGCGGACGCTCTCCCGCACTGGTTCGCGGCCAATCTCCTGGCGGTGGACATCGAATGCAGCCTGACCGGATTCCACCACTGCGTGATGGCCCTGCTGCAGGTGGCCACCCACGACCGCGCCTGGCTGGTGGACCCGCTCGCCATCCCCGAGCTGATGCGCCCGGCCCTGCTGGCCATGGCCGAGGTGCCCTGGATCGTCCACGATTTCTCCGGCGACGGCATCGTCTTCAAGCGGATCTACGACGTGGTGCCCAGCTCGGTGATGGATACCATGCTGCTGGCCCGGACCCTGGGCTATCCGCAGCCCGGTCTCAAGACCATGGCCCGGCTGAAGCTGGGCCTGGAAATCCCCAAGGAGGAGCAGGACTCCAACTGGATGCACCGGCCCCTGCGCGAGGCGCAGATCAGCTACGCCGCCCGGGACGCCACCCTGCTGCTGCCGCTGCTGCGCACCCTGGCCCTGGAGGCCGAGGAAAAGCGCCTCGACCCGGTGGTGGGGCCGTGCCTGCGCGAGCTGCCCGGCGAGATGCGCCGCCTGCTGCGCCGGGTGCGCCAGTACCGGGCTCCGGAAACCAACCCGGTGATGGACAAGATCCGCCACCTGGGGCTTGGCGAAGACGCCATGGACAAGGCCCGGCGGCTCACGGAACTGCGCCACCGCTGGGGCAACCAGGGCGACGTGGCGGCGGTCATGGAGCTGGGCAACCGCTGGATCATCGCCCGGCTGGAGCATCCGCCGAAAACCAAGGAAGCCCTGGAACGCTGCATCCCCAATCCGCGCTTCCGCCGCACGCGGCTGGAGGCGATCTGGGAGGTTCTGGGCGAAAACTAGAGAAAACCAGGTTTGCCAGACCCCGCAAGGCCCAGGAGATCCCATGGCCCAGGACGATTTCAACATCAGCTTCCCCGACGGCCTGATCGGGTTCCCTGGGCACACCAGCTTCACCCTGCTGGAACCCAAGGATGGCTATCCGCTCAAGTTCCTGCAATCCGTGGTGGACCCTGGCGTCTCCTTCACCTGCATGGATGCCGCCTGCGTCAAGCTGGACTACGAGGTGCCGCTGGCTCCCGCCGATGCCGCGGCGCTGGCCCTGGAGGCCCCGGAGGACGCCATGGTGCTGGTGACCGTCTCGGTGCCGGCGAACGATTCGCGGGAAACCACGGCCAACCTGGCCGGTCCGCTGGTGATCAACCTGCGCACCCGGACCGGTCGCCAGATCGCGCTGGATGTCTCGGTGTACCCGCTCAAATACAAGGTGTTCACCGCGCGGGAGGATACCGTGGTGCAGTTCCCGGCGGGGCTCATCGGCTACCCGGCGCTCAAGGCATTCCGCCTGTTCGAGCCGGCCGACGGCTACCCGCTCAAGTTCCTCCAGGCGGTGGACCGCGAGGACATTTCCTTCACCTGCATCGACGTGGCGGCGATCAAGCCGGACTACGAGGTTTCCATGAGCGAAACCGAAGCCCAGGGCCTGGCCATCGAGCAGCCCTCGGACGCGCTGATTCTCGCCCTGCTGGTGGTCCCCAAGGACCCCAAGCGGATGACCGCCAATCTGGCCGGGCCCCTGGTGGTGAACATTAAGACCTTGCAGGGGCGGCAGATCGTGCGCAACATCGACCAATTTCCGCTGGCCTATCCGGTCTTTTCGGAAAGGTAGGGCGACATGCTGGTCATCACCCGCAAGCTGGACCAGTCCATCATCATCAACGGCAACGTCGAAGTGGTGGTGACGGGGATCACCAAGGACGGCGTGCGTCTGGGCATCGTCGCCCCGCGGGAGGTGGAGGTGCACCGCCGGGAGGTGTTCGAGGCCATCGCCGCGGCCAACCTCGCGGCCTCTTCGGCCACACCCCTGCCCATCCAGGATGTCGCCGCGCTGTTCCGCGCGCGCGGCTCCAAGGTGAGGACGGTCAAGGGCAAATAATTTATTTTTTCAGATAGGGCTTGAGGTACTGGCCGGTGATGCTGGCCTGGTCCCGGGCCACCTGCTCGGGGGTGCCCTGGGCGATGATGGTGCCGCCGGCGGCGCCGCCCTCGGGGCCGAGGTCGAGGATCCAGTCGGCGGTCTTGATGACGTCCAGGTTGTGCTCGATGACGATCACCGTGTTGCCGGCTTCCATCAGCCGCTCGATCACCTCCAGCAGCTTCTGGATGTCCTTGAGGTGCAGCCCGGTGGTGGGCTCGTCCAGGATGTAGACGGTACGCCCGGTAGGGCGCTTGGACAGTTCCTTGCCCAGCTTCACCCGCTGGGCTTCGCCGCCGGACAGGGTGGTGGAGCTCTGGCCCAGCCGGATGTAGCCGAGGCCGACGTCCATGAGGGTCTGCAGCTTGTTGGCCAGCACCGGGATCGGCCCGAACAGGCCCAGGGCCTCCTCCACGGTCATGGCCAGCACGTCGGAGATGCTCTTGCCCTTGTAGTGCACTTCCAGGGTCTCCCGGTTGTAGCGCTTGCCCTTGCACTGCTCGCAGGTGACGTAGATGTCCGGCAGGAAATGCATCTCGATCTTGAGCACGCCGTCGCCTTCGCATTTCTCGCAGCGGCCGCCCTTGACGTTGAAGCTGAAGCGCCCGGCGGCGTAGCCCCGGGCCTTGCTCTCCGGCAACTGGGCGAACAGCTCGCGCAGGGGGGTGAACAGGCCGGTGTAGGTGGCGGGGTTGCTCCGGGGGGTGCGGCCGATGGGCGCCTGGTCGATGTCGATGACCTTGTCCACGTGCTCCAGGCCCTTGATCGCCCGGTGCTTGCCCACCACGTGGGCGCCCTGGTGCAGCTGGTTGGCCAGGGCCTTGTAGAGGATCTCGTTGACCAGGGTGCTCTTGCCCGAACCCGAAACCCCGGTGACGCAGGTGAACAGGCCGATGGGGAAGGCCGCGTCCACCTTGCGCAGGTTGTTCTCCTGGGCGCCGAGCACCTGCAGGTGGCCGCGGCTGGCCTTGCGGCGGGTGCGCGGCACGGGGATCCGCTCGGTGCCGCGCAGGAAGGCTCCGGTGATGGAGGCCTCGGACCGGCCGATCTCCTCCGGGGTGCCCTGGGCCACCACGAAGCCGCCGTGCTCGCCGGCCCCGGGCCCCAGGTCGACCACGTGGTCCGCAGCCAGGATGGTCTCCAGGTCATGCTCCACCACCAGCACGGTGTTGCCCAGGTCGCGCATCTCCTTGAGGGTGTGCAGCAGCTTCTGGTTGTCGCGCTGGTGCAGGCCGATGCTCGGCTCGTCCAGCACGTACATCACCCCTTGCAGCTTGGAGCCGATCTGGGTGGCCAGGCGGATGCGCTGGCCCTCGCCGCCGCTGAGGGTGGCGGCGGAGCGGTCCAGGGTCAGGTAGCCGAGCCCGACGTCGTCCAGGAAGCCCAGGCGCTCCTTGATCTCCTTCAGGACCTTCTCGGCGATGACGGCCTCCTTGCCCTCCAGCTGGAGCGCCATGAACCAGGCCCGGGCCTCGCGCACGCTCAAGGCCGACACGGCGGCGATGTGCAGGCCGCCGACCAACACCGCCAGCACCTCCGGGCGCAGGCGCTGGCCTGCGCACGCCTCGCACGGGGTGATGCGCATGGATTCCTCCATCTCGGCGCGGATCTCCTCGCTGCTGGTCTCCCGGTAGCGCCGCTCCAGGTTGCCCACCACCCCTTCGAAATTGTGCATGAACTCGTAGCGGTTGCCCTTGTTCTGGTAGATGAACTTCATCTTGCGGTCCAGGCCGTGCAGGATCACCTGGCGCACGTCGGCGGAAAGCTTCTTCCAGGGGGTGTCCAGCTTGAAGGACAGGGCCTTGCCCAGCTGCTCCAGGAACTGGCCGCGCCAGCCGTCCTCGCCGGCGCTCTTCCAGCCGCTGGCCTGGAGGCAGCCCTGGCTGATGCTCAGATCCGGGTTGGGCACGATCAGCTCCTCGGCGAACTGGCGCTTGAAGCCCAGGCCGTCGCAGGCGGTGCAGGCGCCGAACGGGGAGTTGAAGGAGAACGAGCGCGGCTCCAGGTCCGGCAGGCCGAGGCCGAAGCGCTGGCACTTGGCGTTGTTGCAGGCCAGCTTGGAGGAGAACAGGCGCTCCGTGCCGTCCAGGTCCACGAGGGCCGTGCCTTCGGCCAGATTGCAGGCGATCTCCAGGCTGTCGGCAAGCCGGGAGCTGATGTCGGGACCGGCCTTGAGCCGGTCGATGACCACCTCGATGCTGTGCTTCTTCTGCTTGTCCAGGTCGGGCAGGCCGTCGGTGAGGTCGAGCATCTCGCCGTTGACCCGGGCCCGGATGTAGCCCCGCTTCATGAGATCGGCCAGGAGCTTGCGGTACTCGCCCTTGCGCGCCCGCACCACCGGGGCCAGGATCTGCACCCGGGTGCCCTCCTTCTGGGCCAGGATCTGGTCCGCCATCTCCTGCACGGTCTGGCTGGCGATGGGCTGGCCGCAGGCCATGCACTGGGGCCTGCCCACCCGGGCGAACAGCAGGCGCAGATAGTCGTAGATTTCGGTCACCGTGGCCACGGTGGAACGCGGGTTCTTGCTGGTGGTCTTCTGTTCGATGGAGATGGCCGGGGACAGGCCGTCGATGCTGTCCACGTCGGGCTTTTCCATCTGGTCCAGGAACTGCCGGGCGTAGGCGCTGAGGCTCTCCACGTAGCGGCGCTGGCCCTCGGCGTAGAGGGTGTCGAAGGCCAGGCTGGACTTGCCGCTGCCGGACAACCCGGTGATGACCACCAGCTTGTTGCGCGGCAGGACCAGGTCGAAATTCTTGAGGTTGTGTTCCCTGGCCCCTTTGATGTTGATGCTGTCCATGCTGACCTCGAATCTGAAGCTTACGCTAATTTTTCGTGACTGGCGCGGAGTTGCGTTGATGAACCTTTACCGCTTTGGGGGCCGGAGGCTCCTAGAATGGGTCCATGTACTGTCTGGATCTGTCCATCCTGCTGCACCGGGCCCTGGAGGGCCGGGTCGAAACCTTGATGAACAACTTGTCGGTGGTGGACTGGGAGGCGGATCCGGACAGTCTGCATGAGGTCCGGGTGGCTTCCCGGCGCGTGCGCGCGGTGCTGGACCTGGTGGAACCCGGGCTCTACCCGGGGTTCAAGCGCCAGAGCCGCAAGCTCAAGCGCCTGACCCGGGCCCTGAGCCGCACCCGGGAAATGGACGTGCACATCGCCATCCTGGAGGAGGCCGGGCAGCTGCCGGCGCTCACCACCTGCCCGGGCCTGGAGCACGCGCTGGAGGTGATCGATGGCCGCCGGCGCAAGGCGCGCAGGACCATGGCCGAGGAACTGTCCCGGCTCAACCTGAAGAACCTGCCCCAGATGCTGCTGGTGCCCAGCCTGCCCGACCCGTTCCGGCCGGGCGATCTGCCCGGAGCCGTCTGGAACTGCCTGGCGCCCTGGCTGGAAGGCGCCTTCCCGTCGGAACAACTGCTGGACCAGGAGGACGCCCGGGCGCTGCACGCCCTGCGCATCCGGGTCAAGCGCCTGCGCTATGCCCTGGAGGTCCTGGGTGCGGGCTTTGCCACCGCGCCCGAGGGGCAGTTGAAGCACCTGCGGGCGGTGCAGACCGCCCTGGGCAATCACCACGACCGGGCCACCCTGGAAACCTTGCTGACCGGGCTGCACCAGGGCCTTGAGGCGCGCCGCCGCCCGCTCCTGGCGGCTGGGACGCAGGATCTCCTGATCCATCTCGGGGAAGACCGGATGATCGCCTTCGAGCAATTCCGCGCCCTGGCGGTGGGCACCTCGAAGGAGCAGTTCCTCGGCAGCCTGCGCAGCGACCTCGGGCTGGAACCCGAGGGAAGCGACGCCTCATGAATTTCCACCCCTTCACCTGGTTCCACAGCCTCCACGCCAAGCTGTTCACGGTCACCGCCCTGGTGACCAGCGTGCTCACGGTGGCGGTGGCCTTCTCCATCACCCGGAACAGCCGGCGGGAGCTGGAGAAGTACTCCAGGAACCTGGCGATCGAAACCTCCCAGGCGGTGGAGACCGAGATCCTGCAGCGCTGGAACAAGGATTTCCACGACTTCAAGGACCCCCAGAAGCTCAAGGAGCTGCTGCAGAGCCTGGCCGGCCCGGACCGGAGCATCTTCCAGATCGATGTCTTCCGGCGCATGCCCAACACCAACCAGGTCGCCCTGGTCGCCTCCTCGGAGGACGAGGACAAGGTGGACTGGGGCAAGGAGATCGGCAGCCACATGGAGATCAGCACGCCGCAATCGGAGCTGGTGGAGCTGACCACCGGCACCCGGGCCTGGAAGATCTACCTGCCCATCCGCAACCTGAGGCCCAAGCAGCCTCCCTACGGCCTGATCCGCGCCTACTGCGACCTGGAGCGCTGGGAGACGGTCTGGCAGAACAACCTCAACAACACCCTGTTGCGCCTGCCGATGGTGATCCTGGGCGAATTCATCCTGCTCTGGGTGATCCTGGGCTCGGTGGTGAGCGAACCCATCGCCTCCATCACCGAGGCCATGTCGCGCCTGGAGAAGGGCGACCCGTCGGCGCGCACGGATGTGCGCAGCACCAACGAGCTGGGCCTGATCGCCAACCGGTTCAACCTCATGGCGGCCCAGCTGCAGCGGGCGGCGGAGGAGCGCGAGTCGCTCATCAAGGAGATCCAGGGGCTGAACACCGGCCTGCAGGGCCGGATCCAGGAAGCCCTGGCCGCCCTCCAGAGCCAGAACCACGAGCTGGAGAAGCTCATGGAGGGCAACGCCCTGCTGCGTGAGGAACTCAGCCAGCAGGAGCGCATGGCCGTGGCCGGCCAGCTCACGGCGGCCTTCGCCCACGAGGTGGGCACGCCGCTCAACCTGGTGAACAGTCACCTGCAGCTGCTCCAGGGCCAGAGCGACGTCGGCGAGAAGAGCCGGGAGCGCCTGGCCGTGATCCATGGCCAGATCGAGCGGGTGGGCGATATCGTCCGCAAGATGATGGACCTGACCCGCAGGCCGGGCATCCAGCAGGAGGCGGTGCCCCTGGCTCCGCTGATCGCCGACCTGCAGCGGCTGTGGAGCCCCACCCTGGCCATCCACAACATCAGCTTCGGCTGGGAGGCGCCGGATCCCTGCGTGCTGTTCGTCGACCGCAAGCAGATGGAGCAGCTCTTCATCAACCTGGTGAACAATTCCGTGGACGCCATGCCCGATGGCGGCCAGCTGCAGCTTTCCGCCGAGCGCGAGGCCGGCTCGGCGCGCTGGCTGGTCCGGCTCAGCGACACCGGCACCGGCATCGCCCCGGAGATCCTCCAGAAGGTGTTCCGGCCCATGTTCACCACCAAGCCCGAAGGCAAGGGCACCGGCCTGGGCCTGGCCATCTGCCGGGAGATCGTCCGGGCCCACGGCGGAGAGATCCGCATCGACAGCGAAGAGGGCCAGGGCACCACCATGAGCTTCTCCCTGCCGGGCCTGCCCTAGCGCATTCCGTTGCTTTGCAGGATAATTTGATATGCGCAAAATCCGTAAAGCCGTCATCCCCGTGGCCGGTCTGGGCACCCGGTTCCTCCCCGCCACCAAGGCCCAGCCCAAGGAGATGCTGCCGCTGGTGGACAAGCCGGTGATCCAGTACGTGGTGGAAGAAGCCATCCACGCCGGGATCGAGAACATCATCCTGGTCACCGGGCGCGGCAAGCAGGCCATCGAGAACCATTTCGACGTGGCCTTCGAGCTCGAGGACACCCTCAGCCGGCGCGGCAAGACCGACGAGCTGGAACAGATCCAGAGCATCACCCGGCTCGGCCAGTTCGCCTACGTGCGCCAGGGCGAACCCCTGGGGCTGGGCCACGCGGTGCTGTGCGCCCACAACACGGTGGGCAACGAGCCGTTCGCCCTGCTCCTGGGCGACGACGTGTTCGACGAGGCCAACCCCGCCCTGGGCGCCCTGATCGAAGCCTTCGAGGCCACCGGCAAGTCGGTGGTGGGCGTGCAGGAAGTGCCCCTGGCCCATGTCTCCCGCTACGGCATCGTCAATGCGCCCGGTTCGGCGGCCACCCCGTGGTGGGGGGTGGACCAGATCGTCGAGAAGCCGGCCCCGGACCAAGCCCCCAGCCGCTGGGCCGTGGTTGGCCGCTATGTGCTCAAGCCGGAGATTTTCAAGCACCTCCAGAAGGTCAAGCCCGGGGTCGGCGGCGAATACCAGCTCACCGACGCCCTGGCCGCCCTGGCGGATCAGGGCGAGCTGGTGGCCGCCCCGATCCCGGCCCGGCGCTACGACACCGGCGACAAGCTGGACTACCTCAAGGCGAACGTGGAATTCGGGCTGAAGCGCGAGGACCTGGGGGCGCCGTTCCTGGCCTACCTGAAGGAGCTGGTGGCGAACCGCTGAAGCCTACTTGGGGATGGTGCCGGTCCGGTCCCAGCGGGTCCAGGCCAGGAAGTGCCGGGCGCCGTCCAGGAAGTTCATGGCGACGTCCCCGGGGTTGTGCGGCACGTTGGCGTCGGTGTCATCGTTGCCGCCCTCCCGGAAGCTCCACCAGATGATGAACGGCCGGCCGCGCAGCAGCTCCATCGGCAGGAAGCCCCAGTAGCGTCCGTCGGCGCTGTTCTCCCGGTTGTCGCCCATGGCCAGCAGGTGGCCCGGCGGCACGGTGACCGGGCCCAGGTTGTCCCGGAAGCCGAAGACCATCGTCAGGCCGGGCTGGACCGCCGGATCGGCATAGGGCCAGACCCGCCGGCGCAGGCCCGGCGGCACCCGTTCCGGAGGGCCGGCGTCCCGGGCCGGCGGCCATGGGCCCGCAACCGGGCCCTGGGCCGGGTCCAGGATGTGGTGCTCCCAGGGGCCGGTGACCAGGCGCCCGTTGACGAACAACCGCTTGTCCCGGATCAGCACGCTGTCGCCGGGCAGCGCCACGCAGCGCTTGACCCAGTCCTGCTCGCGGTCGCCGGGGTAGCGGAAGATGATGATGTCGCCCCGGGCCGGAGCGCGCATGGGGAACAGCCGGGCCTCCCAGGGCCACTGGGGCGCTGCGAACAGGAACTTGTTCACCAGCACGTGGTCGCCGATCTGCAGGGTGTTGCGCATGGAGCCGGTGGGAATGGTGAACTGCTGGGCCACGAAGGTCTTGAAGAACATGATCAGCATCACGGCGAAGCAGACCACTTCGAGGTTGTCGCGCAGGAAACCCTTGCGCGCTCCCGGGGGAAGGGTCGATGGGCTGTGGGTCTCGCTCATGGGATTCCCCAGAGGGCTTATTTATAATTTTTTAATTAGCTGCGTTCCAGCAGCAAATGCAGCAGGGTCACCGCCGCCGGGGTGATGCCGGGGATGCGGGAAGCCTGACCCAAGGTCTCCGGACGGTGGCGCTGGAGCTTCTCCTTCACTTCGTTGCTCAGGCCCGGCAGGTGCTCCACCCGGAAATCCACCGGGATGCGCACGTGGTCCCAGGCCCGCTGGCCCTCCAGCAGGCGCGCCTCCCGGGCCTGGAAGCCCTGGTAGCGCAGCTCGAACAGCAGCAGGTCGCGTTCCCAGGCAGCATCCCAGCCCGGCGCCTGGGGCCCGGTCCAGCCATCCAGCATGGCCAGCGCGGCGTCCGCCAGGGATTCGGTGATCTGCTGGCGCCGGAACAGGTCGGCCAGGCTCATGCCCGAAGCGAGGGTGAGCCCGGCTTCCAGGGCGATGGCGCCGAACGGCGAGGAGGGCGCCACCCAGGCCGTCTGGCACTGTTCCCGGACCCGCACCCGCCGGGCCTGGGTGGCCTCCACCCGGCCAAGTTCCCCGGGGGTGAGCGCGCCCACGGTCCGGGCGATCTCCAGCAGGCGCACGTCGGCCAGGTCGCAGGCCAGGTTGAGCCGGTGCTCGGCCCGGGCGGTGAGCATGCGGTAGGGCTCATCGGTGCCCTTGGTGACCAGGTCGTCGATCATGACCCCCAGATAGGCCTGGTCCCGGCCCAGCACCACCGGCTCCTGGCCCCGCAGCCAGCGCACGGCGTTGATCCCGGCCATGATGCCCTGGCCCGCGGCCTCCTCGTAGCCGGTGGTGCCGTTGATCTGCCCGGCGAACCAGACCCCCTCCAGCCCTGCCATGGACAGATCCTGCCCCAGCTGCAGCGGATCGAAGCTGTCGTACTCGATGGCGTAGCCCGGCCGGAGGATCTCGGCGTCCTTGAACCCCGGCAGGCTGCGCACCATGCGCAGCTGCACCTCGGGCGGCATGGAGGTGGACAGGCCGGCCAGGTAGACCTCCTCGGTCTCCAGCGAATCGGGCTCCACGAAGATCTGGTGGCTGGCCTTGTCGGGGAACTTGACGAACTTGTCCTCGATGGACGGGCAGTAGCGCGGCCCCACCCCCTCCACATGGCCGCCGTACATGGCGGACCGGTGCAGGTTCTCGCGCACCGCCCGCTCCGTTTCGGCGGTGGTGTGCACCACATGGCAGGGCACCTGGGGCAGGCCGATGCCCGGGCTGAAAAAGCTGAACGGGCGCGGCACCGGATCGCCGTATTGGGCCTCCATCTGGCTGAAATCGATAGACTTGGCGGCGATGCGCGGGCTGGTGCCGGTCTTCAGGCGACGTCCGCGCAGCCCCAGGGCGCGCAGCTGCTCGGCCAGGTGGGTGGAAGGCGGCTCACCGGCCCGGCCCGCTTCCAGCCTGCGTTCGCCGATGAGGATGCGGCCGTTCAGGAAGGTGCCCGAGGTGAGCACCACCGCCGCACAGGGGATGAACGCGCCGTCCAGCAGTTCCACCCCTTCCAGCCCCCGGGTGCCCTCGCGCCAGCGCAGGCCCGAGGCCATGCCCTGGCACAAGCTCAGGTTGGGGGTATGTTCGAGCAGCCGGCGGGCGGCGATCCGGTACTTGACCCGGTCGGCCTGCGCCCGGGGCCCGCGCACCGCCACGCCCCGGCTGGCGTTGAGGATGCGGAAGTGGATGCCATTGGCGTCGGTCAGCCGGCCCATGGCGCCGCCCAGGGCATCCAGTTCCCGCACCATGTGCCCCTTGCCGACCCCGCCGATGCTGGGGTTGCAGCTCATCTGGCCGATCTGGTCCAGGTTCATGGTCAGCAGGGTGGTGGCCATGCCCATCCGCGCAGCGATGTGCGCCGCCTCGATGCCGGCGTGCCCGCCCCCGATCACCACCACCCGCAGGAACTTGTTGTCGTTGAAGGCCTTCAGCTTCCGACCTCCTCGTCCTCGTGCCCAGGCTCCTCTTCCTGGCCGCACACCGGGCACAGGGCCGAGCCGACTTCCCGGGCCTTGCGCTTGAGCCTGGCGGCCTTCTCCAGGATGTCCTGGCGCAGCTCGGGCCCGCTCTTGGGCGTGGTGAGGGCGACCAGCAGGGCCCCGGCGGCGACCCCGACCAGGAACAGAATCAGGTTGGTACCCGCGTTCGAACGCTCGTCACTCATGGGGTTCCTCCTTGGGGTCGGCCCCTTTCCTGGGCCGGCGGATCAGGTTCACGGCAAATTTAAGGCCTGTCAATAGGGCACCCATCCAGGGGCCGCCCTTGCCGAGGAAGGCCTCCAAGGCCGACACCGCGCCGGAGAGGATCCGGCCGAGGCCCATGGGCCACTCCAGACTGGTCACGGCCAGGTCCGCCAGGCCGTCGGCCCGCTCACGAATGTGGTGGATGTCGTCGGTGATCAGCCGCAGGTCCGCCCGGGCGCTGTCGGCCAGAAGCTGGACGGAAACGGCCGTGCGCCGAAGTTGCAGCAGGAGCGGCACCAGGCACCCGCCGACCGCCACCAGGACAATTGCCAGAAGAATTTGCAGCCATAACGCCATGGGGTTACCCTCCGCCGATCCAATAAGAGTAGTGCGGGAATTGCACAAAAGCTCTCCCGTGTTGAAAACCACCGGTTATTTGCCCGGGATTTGATGGGAGAATGGCGAGATGAGAACCCGCCTTAATATCGAGGAACGCAGGGAGCGCAGGCGCCGGGTGGTGGCGCGCTCCAAGTTCGCCCTGCCTTCCACCATCACCCTCATCTCGGTGCTCTGCGGCTTTTCCAGCGTGGTCATGTCGATCAACGCCGCGGGCGACCACCCCCGCTACTACTTCACCTGGGCCGCGGCCCTGCTGGTCCTGGCCGGCGTCTTCGACGGCCTGGATGGCAGGGTGGCCCGGGCCACCAACACCGCCACCGAATTCGGGGTCCAGCTGGATTCCCTGGCCGACGTGCTCAGCTTCGGCATGGCCCCGGCCATCCTGGCCTATCGCTACGGCTTCTTCCAGCTGGGCATCGCCGATCCCCAGCTGCGCGCCGTGGGCTGGGCCGCCTCGTTCTTCTTCATCGCCTGCGGCGCCCTGCGCCTGGCCCGCTTCAACGTGCAGGTGGGCTATGTGGATTCGCGCTTCTTCGTGGGCATGCCGATCCCGGTCGGCGCGGCCTGCGTGGCCGCGGTCATCCTGTGCTGGCCCAGTTCCCCCGGCACCGCCCTCAAGGCCTACCTGTTCGCCGCGGAACTGTTCATGGTCGGGGTGCTGATGGTCTCCAGCGTGCGCTTCCCCAGCTTCAAGAAGCGCTCCCACCATCCCCACTCGGTCCACTACACCACCCTGGCCGTGCTGTTCCTGCTCTCCCTGCTGGTCATCCTCCGGGAGCGTTTCTTCCTGCCGTTCTGCGCCCTGTACCTGCTGATCACGCTTGCAATGAACGTTGCATGGAGATTGGGCTGGCACGGGGTCGAACCCCCCATGCGCCAGCCCCGCAAGCCCGAACCGGTAGCCGACTGATCAGGATTTCACTTTGCGCTTGCGGGCGTCGGCCTGGGCGCCGCCGACCACCTTGCTGCCGTCGGCCAGGGCCAGGTTCCAGCCCAGACGATCACCCTTCCTGAGGCCGATCCGGGCCAGGGTGCCGGCGGGGAATTCCACGAAGTGGCGGGCCGGGATCGTTCCGCCGTAGACCGGGCAGTCGTCGCCGAGCATGGGCGAGCAGGGCGGGGTGCGTTCGCTGGTCTCCACCACGGTGCCGTCCTCCTTGACCCACACCACGTCCAGGGCGATGATGCAGTTCTTCATCCAGATGCGGTGGTTGCCGTCCGTATCGTAGAGGAAGATCATGCAGCGGTCCTTGGCCATGGACTGGCGGTACATGAGCCCCCGCGCCTGCTCCTCGGGGCTGCGGGCGACCTCGGCCAGGAACTTGTGGCCCTTGGCCATGACGAGCCCGCCGTCGGCCACTCCAGGGGTGATGGCGAGGAGAAGGCTCAAAAGCAAAGGCGTCATGGAGGCTCCGGAAAGGACCCTCCATGGTAGCCGCGGAGCGGCCCGCCGTGTGCTTCTAGTTGAACTCGAGCTTCTCGTAGCGCGGGAAGCCCACCTCGATCCAGGTTTCGGCGCCGGAGCGAATGATGTTGCCGAAGATGAAGATCAGCGGCGTGGATTGCAGGTCGCCGGGGTAGACGCCGATGATCCAGGGGTGCGCCTCGTTCAGCTGGTAGTCGGGGGTCTCCCGGATGCGCTCCAGCAGGCCGTGCATGTACGCCTCGGCGTAGCTCATGGCCGATTCCACGGAAAGCACCTGCATGCCCTCGGCGTGATAGCTGCGCCCGGTGCTGCTGCGCAGGAACATGGCGGGCTCTGGCAGCACTCGCACGTGGGACGTGGGATAGGTCTGCCGGAGGGTGTCCATCAACGTTTCAAGATCGAAAGGCATGAGAAATGCTCCTAATAGCGCATCTCGCGGTTGAAGGGGATGCCCAGCTGCGCGGGGCCGCGCATGCGGGCCTTGCGCGCCAGGGAGAGCACGATGATGACCAGGACGTAGGGCAGCATGACGGCGAATTCGTACGGGAACTTGATGCCGCCCACCTGGATGGAGAGCTGGAGCGTCTGGGCGAAGCTGAACAGGAGCGCGCCGCCCATGATGCCCACCGGGCTCCAGCGGCCGAAGTACACCAGCGCCACGGCGATGAAACCGCGGCCCGCCACCAGGTCATCCGCGAACATCCTGGCCTGGCACAGGGTGAGGTAGGCGCCGCCCAGCCCGGCCATGGCGCCGCCCACCATCAGGGCCTGGTAGCGCACCCGGTTCACGTTGATGCCCATGCTGTCCGCCGCCCGGGGCGCGGTGCCCACCGCCCGCACCTTGAGGCCCCAGGCGGTCTTGTAGAGCAGGTACCAGCTGGCCGGAACCAGCATGAAGGCGATGTAGGCCATGGGGGTGTGGTTGAACAGGATGCCCCCCAGGTACGGGATCCTGGACAATCCGGGCACCGGCCAAGCCGCCACGCCGTCCAGGCTGGTGACTCCGCCGACGAAGTGCCGGAACAGCACGCCGGCCACGCCCCAGCCGAACAGCTGCAGGCCGATGCCGGCGATGCCCTGGTCGGCCCGGAAGGTCACGGTCACCAGCGCGAACAGCAGCCCCAGCAGGATGCCGGCCGCCATGGCGATGATGAAGCCGATCAGGTTGGCGTAGGGGACCAGCGGGCCGGCCTTGAGGTAGAAGGAGGGCAGGAAGGCCAGGAAGGCCCCCATGCACATGATGCCTTCGCAGCCGAGGTTGAACACGCCCGCGCGCTGGTTGAACATCTCGCCCAGGGAGGCCAGCATCAGCGCCACCGAGAACGGCACGCCGAGCGACAGGATGTTGTAGAGCATGCCACCGGAATTCACGACTGGCCTCCAGGCTTCATGGGTTCGACGGAAGGGGCCTTGAAGCGCGCGAAGAACTTGGCGACCCGTTCCTGCGCATAGGCGTTGTTCAAGTACATCTTGGCGGAGACGATGGCGAGGATGATCACGCCCTGGAGCACCAGGATCATGTTCGCCGGCACGCCGGCGGTGCGCTGGGTCATGTCGGCCCCCACCAGCAGCAGGCCGAAGAACACCGCCGCCGGCACGATGCCCGCGGGATGCAGCCCGCCGAACAGCGCCACCACGATGCCGGCGAAGCCGTAGCCGGAGGAGATGCCCTCGATGGCCCGGTGGTGCACGCCGGTCACTTCCACCGCCCCGGCCAGCCCGGCGAAGGCCCCCGCGAACAGCATGGCCACGATCAGCGACCGGTCCACGCTGATGCCGGCGTAGCGGGCGGCCTTGGCCTCGGCCCCGGCCGCCCGCAGGCGCAGGCCCCAGGTGGTGCGCCAGAGCAGGAAGTAGACCGCCACCGCCAGCACCAGGGCCAGCACCAGCCCCATGTGCAGCCGGGTTTCCGGAATGAGCCGGCCCAGCCAGGCGTTTTCCGGCAGGCGCAGCGATTGCGGCGTGCCCGATCCGGTTTCCAGTTCGCCCGGATCGATCATCGGCCCGCGCAGCAGGAAGGTGTAGAACTGGGCCGCGATGTAGTTGAGCATCACGGTGCTGAGGATCTCGTTGACCCCCAGCTTGGCCCGGAGCACCCCGGCGATGCCGGCCCACAGCCCGCCGCCGATGGCGCCGGCCAGCAGCACCAGCGGCAGCAGGACGATCTTGGGCAGGCCGGGCAATGCCAGGGCGGTGGCCGTGGCGGCCAGGATGCCCATCAGGATCTGGCCCTCCGCGCCGATGTTGATGATCCCGCTGCGGAACGAGATGGCGATGCCCAGCGCCACCAGGATCAGCGGCACGGCCCGGACCAGGACCTCGGTGACGCCGAACAGGTCCTGCACCGGCCCGGTGACGATGGTCAGGTAGGTGAGCATCGGGCTGGCCCCGACCGCCTTGATGACGATGGCGCCGACCGCCATGGCGCAGAACACGGCCAGCAGGACCACGCCCGTGCTGTAGGCGAGCTTGAACTTATTCATCGGAAACCCCCGCCATGAGTAGCCCCAGCCGCTCCCGGGTGGCTTCCAGGGATGGCAGGATCTTGAGTATCCGCCCCTTGTAGATCACCGCGATGCGGTCGGACAGGTTCATGATTTCTTCGAGCTCCTCGGAAATGAGCAGAATGCCGCCGCCCGCGCGGCGCCTGGCCAGCAGTTGGGAATGGATGAATTCCTGGGCGCCCATGTCCACGCCCCGGGTCGGGTAGACCGCCACCAGGGCCTTGGGTTCCCGGGCCAGCTCCCGGGCCAGGATCACCTTCTGAATGTTGCCGCCGGAAAGCGAGCCGCCCGCCGCGGAGGTGGAGGAGCAGCGGATGTCGTAGCGCTCCTTGAGGAACTCGGCGTTGCGGGCGATCTCCTTGAGCTTGAGCATGCACCAGGTGCTGAAGCGCCGGGTGCTGAAATCCTTGAGCACCAGGTTCTCCTTCACCGTGAAGGAGGGCACGATGCCTTCGTGGTGGCGGTCCTCCGGGATGTAGCCCAGGCCGGCATGGATCATGGCCGAAGGTGTCCGGTTGGTCATGTCCCGGTCCAGCAGCTCGACCTTGCCCGATTCCACCGGCCGCAGCCCGGAGATCGCCTCGGCCAGTTCCCGCTGGCCGTTGCCGGACACGCCGGCCAGGCCCAGGATCTCCCCGGCGTGCAGTTCCAGGTCCAGCCCGTCCAGCGCCAGATGGCCGCGGTCGCCGCGCACCTTCAGGTCGCGGGCCGAGAGGATCACCGCCCCGCCGCCGCCCATGCCCTCGTTGTGCGGCAATACCACCTCGCGCCCGGTCATCAGCGCGGCCAGTTCCGAAGTCGTATGGTTGACCGTCAAGCCGTTGAAAACCACGGCGCCATGCCGCAGGATCGCCACCCGGTTGGACAGCGTCTTGACCTCGTTCAGCTTGTGGCTGATGAAGATGATCGAGAGTTCCGCCGACATGCGCTTCAGCCGGTCGATGAGATCGTCGGTCTCCTGGGGCGTGAGGGCCGAGGTGGGTTCGTCGAGGATGAGCAGCCTGGCGCCGAAGCAGAGGGTCTTGATGAGTTCCACCCGCTGCTGCTCGCCCACGGAGAGCTGCCAGATGTAGGCGTCGGGATTCACCGGGAGCTCGTGGTGGGCGGAAACCTCGAGGATCCGCTGCTTGACCGCCTTCAGATCGAGGTTCATGAAGTGGTGGTGCTGCTTGAGTCCCAGGGCCACGTTCTCGATGACGGTCATGTTGGGCACCAGCATGAAATTCTGGTGCACCATGCCGATGCCGCGGGCATAGGCATCGTTCGGGTCGCGGAAATGCACGGCCTTCCCGTTCAGCGTGATGGTCCCCGCATCGGGCTGGTAGAGCCCGGCCAGAATGTTCATGAGGGTCGATTTCCCGGCCCCGTTCTCGCCGACCAGCGCCAGCACTTCGCCGCGCCGAACCTCCATGGCCACGTTGTTGCAGGCCAGGATGCCGGGAAATCGCTTGGTGATCCCCTCGAGCTTGAGTTCGGTGATGGGCTCGACGGCTTCTTTCATGGATGCTCCTGATGGACCGGGCCTTGCGGCCCTCGGGACAAGCAAAACTCAGGCCCCAGCATGCCTGGGCATACCGGGGCCGGTAGGTCCAGGATTACCCTAGAACTTGACGTCCTTCCAGGCCAGCTTGAGCTTGCCGGAAGTCAGGTCGGCCTTGGCCTTCTCCACGGCCTTGCGGATCGCGGGGGTCAGCACCGGGCCGACCTTTTCATTGAACTTGTAGGTGAAGCCGCGGTTGGCGAAGGTGAGCGGAATGCATTCACCGCCCTTCACGCCATTTTCGCGCTTGGCGATGAGCTCTTCCACCACCGGCACGTAGTCATAGCTGGCGGCGGCGAGCACCTTGAAGGAATTGGGGATGGACAGTTGGGCCGTGTCCTGTCCCGCCCACCAGATCGCCTTTTCCTTGTACTCGGCCACGGCGCGCAGGGCGCCGAGGGCCTGCTGGGAGGAACCGGTGAGGAAGTCCGCGCCGGCCTTGATGTCGGTCTGGGCCAGTTCGCCGGCCTTGACGAAATCACTGAAGCTGCCGGTGTGGGCGACCTTCACGTCAACCTTGGGGTTGGCGGCCTTGGCGCCGAGCACGAAGCCGCGGTCGTAGCGGGCGGCGTCGCCGCCGTCAACGGGGCCCACGACCCCGACGATGTTGCTCTTGGTGACCATGCCGGCGATGATGCCGTTCAGGTAGCCGGTCTCTTCGCTTTCGGGCATGTAGGTGAAGACGTTCTTGGGCCCGATATCGCCGCTGGTGCCGAACACGAAGGACGTGCCGGGGAATTCGTTCGCCATCTCCAGCACCAGGTTCTTGTACTGGGCGCCGTGGCAGATGATGAGGTCAAAATGCTTGGAAGCGTACTGCCGGGCCGCGGAGCCCGCGTCCACCGGCTTCATCTTCTCGCTGTAGCTGAAATCCACCAGGGCCGGGCCGTAGGCCTTCTGGACGGCCTTGATGGCGTCGTACATCGACTGGCACCAGCCCTTGTCGTCGACCGTATCCTGCACGATCAGGGCGATGTGCACTTTGTTCTTGGGCGGGGCCGCCGAGAGCCCGCACGCGTACGTGAACAAGGCTGAAAGAACGAGTAATTTCTTCATTGCCTGCCTCCAGGGGTGGGTCGTAAGTTAAGCTTAGCAAGCTTTTTTTGGAAAAAAATTTATTTACCGCGGTAATAATATTTTACATTTTATCTCCAAGGAACTCCGATGGCCGACCGCCTTCCCGCCTCCCCGAGCCTCGACCAGATGGTCCGGCACTTGCGCCGTGCCAACGCGATCGCCGCCCGGGCCATGGCCATGGGGCACCATCCGTTCGGGGCCATCCTGGTGGGTCCCGACCACGAGACCGTGCTGCTGGAGCAGGGCAACGCGGGCACGGTCAACCACGCCGAAGCCGTCCTGGCGCGCATCGCCGACATGAACTTCACGCCGGCCCACCTGTGGGACTGCACCCTCTATACGACCGTGGAGCCTTGCGCCATGTGTGCCGCCACCCAGTACTGGGCCAACATCGGCCGCCTGGTCTACGGCATGGATGAGCGCCGGCTGCTGGCCCTGACCGGCGCCAGCGCCGAGAACCCGACCATGGACGTGCCGGCCCGCTACATCTTCGCCCACAGCCAGAAGGCCATCCAGGTCACCGGGCCGGTGCCGGAGGTGGAGGAGGAGATCGCCGAACTGCACCGGGGGTTCTGGGGCAAGCCCATTCGGGCCTGATGCAGCATCCGGCAAGTTCCTTCCATCGATGCTCCGGGGTAAGCCCGGCCGGGGCCCTGGCCACCGACCTCGCCAAATCGTCCGTGAGGCGGTGCATTTCGCCATAATGGTGGCGCCATCCTTCGACGGGTGGCAGGCCGGGTAAAAGCCCGATTCCAATGTGATCCATTATTCGGCAGGCATCGTCTATCCTTGCGATATCAGAATCGACCATGAATCAAGGTGTTTATTCTGCAAGGCTAGCGGCTTTTCCGCTGGCCTATTCAAAAAAACCATTATTTTCCAATTTGACTTACAAAAGCGTGAGATCGTTCAAAAAGTTGTGGTTGATCCTAAAATTCTTCCTGAAGATCCCAAGCCAGCTATACCTGCCCCGACTCGGTTCAGACACTTGTCGATATGTCCCATGATCTAGCCGGGCGCTGCCCAAAGGAACTTCGCCGCGGACCTTGCCATTGAACTCAGGAAGGGCTTTCACCGCTCACGTCTGAGGTGCTCCGATGGCAGAAAGAATTGGACCGGACGACGCCGGGCCGCAACAGCTCAGGCAACGCATGCTCCGGGCCAGGCGGTTCCACGAGAAGTATGTTCATCATGCCGTCTGGTCCTGCCCGAAGCTGGTGCGAAGCCTGATGCCGCCACCCGGCCGGCTGCCCTTGCGGGTTTTGGAAGCAGACCTGGTCGCGCTGATCCGGTTGGACCACCGGCTCCGGGAGCCCCCCCCCAACTTCAGCCCTCTGCGGGTTGAACCCGGGCTTTCGCCCAGGTTGAACCCCATCGAGCGCGAGATCCGCGAAACCAATCAGATCGCCTATGTGAGCCCTGACCGGTCGCTGCAACTCACGCGGGGCGAACTCCGGGGGATCGGCAGGGTGATGTCCGACGAGCGCTGGGTTCGTCTCCTCTGCACGTTTCCTCCCACGCAGTCCTCCTTCGAGATGGGCCTGAACGGAAAATCGCCCAGGACAGTGGAACAGCTCATCCAGTGGCTGATGCACCATACGCGGGTGAACGAGCAGGAGTACACCGCCGCCTGCCTCGATATGTACTACGCAGGGGAGGCGACCCGGCTGGGCACCATGCCCGCGGCAACCAGCTGGAAAGTGGCTCTGATGCGCGCCGATCTGGCCGAAGGCAGGGCGCGAGCCTGGAACCCGATCGACGCGAAACGAGACCCGCTTCCGAATAATCTCGTTGAACCGCATACGACCTGGGTGCATTGGCGGTCCCGTTCCATCAAAATGGAGCAAAAAAAAGAAAGGCTTTTAAATGTATTCCATCACTCCGAATTAATTTTTACCAGCAAAAGCGACACCTATGTGGCCTCATCTGGCCAAGATAAAATCACCGGTCTCAATTGGGCCGACTTGAAAGAAAAAGCGGATCCAGAGGCGCTTAATACCATTGTTGTTGCCGTTTTGCCAAAAGAATTCAATAAAATCAGGATTGCTGGTTTGATCAAGGCATGGAACGCACAAAGCAAACCATATAGTCCAGTCAATAACAATTGCAACACCTTTGCTTCTTGGATGTGGGCACAGTTGGGATTAAAGCCAGTGGACCTTGATTGGCAACTTCCACGATGAAAGACTTTCGGTGACACCATGAACAACCATACAATATTAATAAATCTCCTTTTTGTTCCAAATATATTATTCGCGTATGTACCACAACTTCAACCCAAGTTAATCATTGAAGGAAGCATGATATATATAATTGATATATATAATGATAATATCAAAATTGAAACCAGTAACTCTTGGCCTCAAGACTCAAGGGAAAAAGATAATGGGCTGGCCGTATATTTAAACAATAAATGGCTAACCATTTCAGAAGCGGATAGAGCACTAAGCATGAAGTGGTTAAAAAACCAATAGCCAAAAGTACCGTTTATCGATCCAAAAAGGCAACCTTTACCTTGATGGAAATTTAATAGATTTGAATGGAGTGACGACGACACAGATTTGGCAAGCTATCCCATGGAAAAATGGTTTATTGTGCCATGGCAGAACCTACCGAAAAGGTCTAGGTCAGAGTATCCATAACTTAGGTGATCTGCTGACTATCCCTGCTGAAGACATAGAACCCTGCTGCATTCTATGGGTCAACCCAAAAACAAAGCGTGGGGTAAGTCGTTATTTATATGGGAAAAATCCAAAAAATTTAATTGTGTTCCCGATACCGAGTCAAACGAAGAGTTCGCGATAGGTCAGGCCCGTTCCGATCGCAAGACTGTCCCTAGCTTTTCAGCCAATCCAGCACCCGGTGCAGGTCGGCCTCCTCGTGCCAGCCGTGGAAGGCCACCCGCAGGTAGCCCTCGCGCACCGAGCCGTAGACACCCCGGCGGAAACCCCGGTGCAGGAGCTCCTGCTGGGCCTCCGGACCGAGCTTGCCGTGGTGGAAGGCGAGGATCGGGCCCAGCCGGTCGCGCACCAGCAGCCCGCGCAGGCGGCGGGCTTCCGCGGCCCAGGCGTCCAGGCCGTCCAGGGCGTCCAGCAGGGCGCCCTGAAGGGCGCGCACATGGTCGGAGATGGCCGCCACCCCGGACAGATGCAGGGTCTTCAAGGCTTCCAACAGGCCCACGCAGGCCATCACGTTGGGGGCGCCGGGCTCGAGCCGGCGGCCGTCCTCCAGCCAGAGGCGCTGGTGGTCGGTGCCGGGGCGCTGGGGGTTGGTCGCGTCTTCCACCGAAAGCCAGGTGCCGGTGGGCGTCAGCATGCGCCGGAAGCCGGGGTCGGTCCAAAGGAAGCCCTGGCCCTGGGGGGCGAGCAGGCCCTTGTGCCCGCCGGTGGAAAAGGCGCTGGCACCATACAGATTGGGCACGGTGGTTCCGGCGCCCTGGATGCCGTCCACCACCAGATGGATGCCGCGCCGCCGGCAGGCCGAACCCAGCTTGGGCAGGTCCAGCTTCAGGCCGTCCTGGAACCGCACCCAGGAAACCGACAGCACCCGGGTGCGCGGACCCAGGGCATCGATCAGCCGGGCCTCCGGCTCATCCGACGCCGTCGGCGGGGTGCTGTCCCAACTGGAGGCGCCGGCCCGGTGGCCCTCCCACAGGGGCACCTCCCGGAGCGTGATGTTGCGGTTTTCCAGCGCCTTCCAGGGATAGATGTTGCTGGGGAATTCGCCCAGGGGCACCACCACTTCGTCCCCGGCGCGCCAGGGGAATCCCTGGGCCACCGTCACCAGGCCCGTGGAGGTGTTGGGGGTCAGGCTGATGTCTGCCGCGTCTCCGCCCACCAGTTTGGCGGCCTCCAGCCGCAGGGCCTCCGGGATGCCGAGAACTTCCTCCTCCCAGTTGAGTTCCCAGGGCCAAAGCTCCTTGTGCAGGAAACCCCGGACCAGGCGCACCACCGACCGGGACACCGGCCCATCGGCGCAATGCATGAGCCACAGGTGATCCGTATCCAGATGCAGCAGAGCCGGGTTGAGGGGCGGGATGATCATGGCGTCAGCGGAGCAGCGCGTTCAGGCCTGCCGGGAAAACCGCTTCCACCACCTGGCGCACGGCCTTGGCGTACTGCTGGATTTCCCACTGGGCATGACTGTCGGTGCGCAGCCTGATGAAGTGGGCGGCGGCCTGCAGGCTCACCGTCCAGTAGACTTCGGAGTACAGGCCCAGGGGGAGCACGCAGCGGGCCTGCTCCCGGCAGACGCCGAGCGCGATCAGCGCCTTGTACTGCTGGACGGAATTCCGGCAGGCGGCCAGATACAGCTCATGGGCCTGGGCCCCTTCGGGACCGTCCACCGACCCTTCGGACCCCTGCTTGTTCACCTTGGCCTGGCGCCGGAAGGTCTCGGGAACGAAGAACTCATCCTCGGGAAATTCCACATAGCGGCCGGAAATTTCGTTGAATTCGCTGGCGATCCGGTGCTTCATCCACTGCCGGAAGACGAAGATGGGCGCTTTCACATGGAAGGTCAGGGCGGTGTGCCGGAAGGGCGAGGTGTGGTCGTGCTCGGCCAGGTAGCCGATCAGCTTGGCGTCCGCATCATCGAACACTTCCTTGCGCTTGCCGAAGGAGACCCGGGCGGCGTTGACCACGCTGAGGTCCGAACCCATATGGTCGATCAGCTTGACGAATCCTCGATCCAGCACGGAAAATTCGGTCTTTGGCATGAAAAGCTCCGTTCCGACCAAGTGTAACCTCACACCGGTGCGGCCGGCCTCCTCCGGCCACCGGGATCCATCAATATATTTAAGGCCGGTTCTGCGATAATGGGGGTGCTTGGCAGGCAACCCGGCGCCTCGACCGTCAGCGAACGGGCCGGGGCGCTGCCCTGAAAGCCCACCATCCCGGAGAAACCCATGAAATTCTTCATCGATACCGCCAATATCGCCGAAATCAAGCGAATCAACGAGTGGGGCATCCTGGACGGGGTGACCACCAACCCCAGCCTCATCGCCAAGGAATCCGGCAAGCCCTTCGAAGCGATCATCGAGGAGATCTGCGGCATCGTCAACGGCCCCATCTCCGCCGAAGTGATCGCCCTGGACGCTCCGACCATGATCAAGGAAGGCCGGCTGCTGGCCAAGATCCATCCCAACGTGGTGGTGAAGGTTCCGCTCACCGCCGAAGGCCTCAAGGCCACCCACGCCTTCCATGCGGAAGGGGTCAAGACCAACGTGACCCTCTGCTTCAGCGCCACCCAGGGGCTCATGGCCGCCAAGGCCGGGGCCACCTACGTTTCCCCCTTCGTCGGCCGGCTGGACGACATCAACCTGTTGGGCATGGATCTCATCCAGGAACTGGTGGAGATCTTCGCCAACTATGATCTGTCCACCAACGTGCTGGCCGCCTCCATCCGCAACCCCAGGCACGTCACCGACGCCGCCCTGGCCGGTGCGCACGTGGCCACCATCCCCACCAAGGTGTTCGACCAGATGCTGGCCCACCCGCTCACTGATAAGGGTATTGAAGGATTCCTGGCCGACTGGAAAAAGAGCGGCCGCTAATTCATCTGGCATTATAGAACCTTGAAGCGTATAACGGCCCGGAGGTGAATGATGACCCCCGAAGCCCGCGGTGAACTATTAATGACCTACGCCAAGGGACCCGCCGATCTGAAGGCGGCCCTGGCGAGGTACCCCAAAGAGAGCCTGGACTTCAAGCCCGGCCCGGGCAAGTGGAGCATCCAGGACATCGTGTTCCATCTGGCCGAGGCCGAGCTGCACGGCTACCTGCGGGGCCGGACCATCATCGCCGAATCTGGTGCGGCCATCCAGGCGTTCGACCAGGACCGCTGGGCGCAAAGCCTGGACGTCAGTGCCCAGCCCTTGGACGAAGGGGTCGATCTGTTCCGCCTGCTCCGGGAGATGATGGCCCGGCAACTCCGGGCGCTTCCCGAAGCCGCCTGGGGCCAATACATCGTCCACCCGGAACGGGGCAAGACCACCCTGGATCGCTGGCTCGAGGGCTACGTCGGCCACCTGCAGGTGCACCTCACCCAGATGGAGCGGACCTACCAGACCTTCTGCCATCAGAAATAGCGTGATGGAACGCTTCTTTATTTTCCAAGAGGCGGCAAGACCAGGCATGGCCATTCCCGGCGTTTCGCTCTCTTTTGGCGCGCCCGGATTGGCTTGTGGCGGCAGGCTCGGCTGCGCCATGGCGCGGCGACCTTCCCGTTCCGTTCGCTTATCCCTGGGCAAAAAGCTATAATGTGGCTTTTGCGCACAGGAGTATCAATGCCCCTTCAAGAAAAGATGGATTCCTTGCGTTCGCGCTATGCAGCCGCGCTGAAGGGGGGCGGCCAGGCGAGAATCGACAAGCAGCACCAGGGCAACAAGCTCACCGCCCGGGAGCGCATCGCGGCGTTCCTGGACGAGGGCTCCTTCGAAGAAGTGGACGCCCTGGCCAGCAACCCGTTCGAGGGCGGCGAACGGATCCCGGGAGATGGCGTGGTCACGGGGTTCGGGCGGGTGGATGGACGGCCGGTGGCGATCTTCGCCCAGGACTTCACCGTCGTCGGCGGCAGCCTGTCCCTCACCCATGCCCGGAAGATCTGCAAGGTCATGGATATGGCCATGAAGGTCGGCTGCCCGGTGATCGGCTTCAACGATTCGGGCGGGGCGCGCATCCAGGAGGGCGTGAACTCGCTGGCCGGCTACGCCGAGATCTTCCTGCGCAACACCATGGCCTCGGGCGTGCTGCCGCAGATCTCGCTGATCATGGGCCCCTGCGCCGGCGGCGCGGTCTACAGCCCGGCCATCACCGACTTCATCACCATGGTGCGCAACACCAGCTACATGTTCGTCACCGGCCCTGAGGTGATCAAGGCCGTCACCCACGAGGACGTCACCAAGGAGGACTTGGGCGGGGCCAGCGCCCACGGCTACAAGTCCGGAGTGGCCCATTTCATGGTGCCTTCGGACCTGGCGGCCCTGGCCCACACCCGCGAGCTGCTCTCCTTCCTGCCCTCCAACAACCTGGGCCAGGCTCCGCGGCGGGCGCCCCTGATGGAGATGGCGCTGGAGAACCCGGAACTGGACTGCATCATCCCCGAAGACCCCAGCAAGCCCTACGACGTGCGCAACCTCATCAAGGGCATCGTCGATGACGCGCACTTCTTCGAGGTGATGGAAGCCTACGCCGGCAACATCGTGATCGGCTTCTCGCGCATGGACGGCCGCAGCGTCGGCATCATCGCCAACCAGCCGGCCCACCTGGCCGGGGTGCTGGACATCGCTTCGAGCGAAAAGGGCGCCCGGTTCGTGCGCTTCTGCGACTGCTTCAACATCCCGATCATCGTCTTCGAGGACGTTCCCGGCTTCCTTCCCGGGGTGCACCAGGAGCACGGCGGCCTGATCAAGAATGGCGCCAAGCTGCTCTACGCCTTTTGCGAAGCCACCGTGCCCAAGCTCACCGTGATCACCCGCAAGGCCTACGGCGGCGCCTACATCGTCATGGCCTCCAAGCACATCCGGGCAGACTTCAATTTCGCCTATCCCACCGCCGAAATCGCCGTCATGGGCGCCGAGGGGGCGGCCAACGTGCTGTATGCCAAGGAGATCGCCAAGTCATCCGACCCGGCGGCCAAGCGCACCGAGATCATCGCCGAGTACAACGAGAAGTTCGCCAACCCCTACGTCGCCGCCGGCCTGGGCTACGTGGACGAGGTCATCCTGCCGCGCGAAACCCGCAAGAAGCTGCTCCGGGCCCTCAACCTGCTGGAAGGCAAGCGCGAGTCCATGCCGCCCAAGAAACACGGTAATATACCCCTATGAATGTGTTGAAGCCCGCCCTGCTGGCGGTCCTCGGTGCGGCCGCCCTGCTGGCCCAGGACGTTCCCGGGCTGGACCCGTCCTTCTTCATGCACGATTCCCGGACCATCATGGTGGTTTGCGCCGACAAGGCCCGGGCCGCCGCGCCCGACGACAGCCGGATGCTCGCCGAGTACGGGCGGATCTACCTGGCCGCCGGAGCCAAGGACCGGGCCCTGGACGCCTTCCAGCGGGCCGCCCGGTCCGGCAAGCGCGACGCCACCACCTTCGCCCTGATCGCCAAGGCCTGGGTGGGCCATGGGGCCAAGGCCGAAGCGGTGGCCGCGGCCAACCAGGTCATCGAGCTGGCGCCGAAGAACAAGACGCTGATCGCCGGGCTCGGGGTGCAATTCACCGATGCCGGGTGGACGGCGGAAGGCGCCGCCTTCATGGAACGGGCCTACAAACTGGAACCCAGCGACTGGGAGATGGCGGTGGACTTCGGCCGGGCCTGCCTGCGGGCCAAGCAGCCGGACCAGGCCGCCGAATGGTTCCGCCACGCCCTCACCGGCAGCAGCCCGGACAACAAGGTCTACCGGATCGTGGGGCTGGCCTACGCGGATCACGGGGCGCGCCCTTAGGCTTTTATATTTGAATTGAATGATGACTGTTTTTTTCGGACCCGCAGGCAACCTGCGCAACGGCTGGAAGGCTCTGCTGTTCGCGCTGGGGGCCGGGGTCTGCAACGGCGCCGCCTTCACCTTCCGCCAGGGGCTGCCCTGGCTGGGGGCGGCCGCGACCTGGCTGCCCGCGCCCTGGTTCTCCTTTGCCGCCTTCCTTTGCCTCACCTGGTGCTTCCTCCAGGTTGAAGGCCGGCCCCTGGGCTCGGTGGGCCTGCGGCTCAACCGGCGCTGGGGCCGGGAGCTCCTGCTGGGCGCCCTGGCCGGTGCGGGGCTGATGGCGCTGATGGCGCTGGCCGGGTTCCTGGGCGGCGGCTTCCATCTGCTGCGCAACCCCCAGGCCGGGCTGGGCAGCCTGGCCGCGGGGCTCTGGCTCTACCTGGCGGTGGCGTTCAGCGAGGAGCTGCTGTTCCGGGGCTACCTGTTCCAGCACCTGGGCCAGGGCATGGGCGCCTGGCCCACCCAGGTGGTGATGGCCCTGCTGTTCGCCGGGGTGCATTGGGGCAACCCGGGCATGACCGGCGCCACCCGCCTCTGGGGCACCCTCAACATCGCCATCGCCGCCATCCTGCTGGGCCTTTGCCAGCTCAGGACCCGCAGCCTGGCCCTGCCCATCGGTCTGCACCTGGGCTGGAACTGGGCCCAGGGCTCGCTGCTCGGCTTCGCCGTGAGCGGGCTGCCCAGCGCGGGATGGTGGACCCCGGTCATCCATGACCGGCCGCTCTGGCTCACCGGGGGCGCCTTCGGCCTGGAGGCGAGCCTGCCCTGCGCCGTCGTCGGCACAACCGCCTGCCTGGCATTGGCTTTGGGCTCCTTTAAAGGTTTACACGATGAGTAAAGTATTGTTTTCAGGTGAAAATTTTTGATCATGGGGAAAATTTCTTGACCATGAAAACCTTTGAACCTAGAATGGTTGCTGAATTGATAGGTCTTTCTATAACAATCATTTCGGATGAATGTCACGTTCAGGCGCAGGGCGGCACGATCCCTCATGTTGCAGGCGGCAGGCACCGATAACCCATCAGCTTCGGTAGCGGATCCCGGCCGGGCCGCCGCATCACGCACCCATAACGCAGTCGCTTAAGAGGGCACCATGGAGTTCACGCTCAACGGTCAGGCTCGACGCTACGACGACGACCCCGCCATGGTGCTGCTCAGCTACCTGCGCGACGTGGCCGGACTCACCAGCCCGAAGGATGGCTGCTCGGGCGAGGGCATCTGCGGCTGCTGCACCATCCTGGTGGACGGCAAGGCGCGGCTCAGCTGCCGCATGGCCATGAAGGACGTGGCGGGCCGGACCGTCACCACCCTGGAAGGGCTCTCCAGCGCCGAGCGCGACGCCTTCGCCGACGCGTTCGTGCTCAAGGGCGGGGTCCAGTGCGGCTTCTGCACGCCCGGCATCGTCATGAAGGCCGCCGCCATCCTGCAAAAGAACCCCGATCCGACGCGCCAGGAGATCACCGACGGCCTGAACGGCAACCTGTGCCGGTGCACCGGCTACAAGAAAGTGGTGGACTCCGTGGAATGCGCAGCCGAAGCGTTGCGCACCGGCCGGCCGGTGAGCTTCCCCGCGGACACCGGCGCCATCGGCACCCGGCATCCCAAGTATTCCGCCCGGGAGGCCGTGCTGGGCGAGCGGGTGTTCGTGGCCGACATGGTCGAACCGGGCATGGTGTTCGGCGCCCTGCGCTTTGCCGACCATCCCCGCGCCAAGGTGCTCAAGGTGGACATCTCCGAGGCGCTCCGGGCCCCCGGCGTGCTGGCCGTGCTCACGGCCAAGGACATCAAGGGCAAGCGGGTCAACGGCATGATCTACCGGGACTGGCCGGTGCTGGTGATGGAAGGCGAAGAGACCCGCTGCATCGGCGACGTGCTGGCCAGCGTGGCGGCCGAGACCGAGGCGGCGGCGCACGCCGCGGCCGCCCTGGTGCGGGTGGAGTACGAGGTGCTGGCGCCGGTGACCGACATCTTCGAGGCGCTGGCGCCGGGCGCGCCGCAGCTGACCGAAAAGGGCAACGTGCTGTCGGTGACCGAAGTGCGCCTGGGCGACGCGGAAGAGGCGATCAAGGGCGCCGCCTTCGTCACCCGCAGGCGCTACACCACGCAACGCATCGAGCACGCCTTCCTGGAGATGGAGGCGGCCCTGGCGGTGCCCTGGAGCAAGGACGGCATGCCCGGGGTCAAGATATATGATGGCGGCCAGGGCGGCTACGAGGACCGCCGGCAGATCGCCGAGCTGCTGGACCTGCCCGAAGCGCTGGTCAACGTGGTGCTGGTGCAGAACGGCGGCGGCTTCGGCGGCAAGGAGGACCTCATGTGCCAGCACCACGCGGCCATGCTCTGCCTCGCCACCGCCCGCCCGGTCATGATCCGCTTCGACCGCAAGAGCTCCCTGCGCATGCACGCCAAGCGCCACCCCATCGTCATGGACTACGAGCTGGGCTGCGCCAAGGACGGCAAGCTGGTCGCCCTGGTGGCGCAGATGTATTCCGATTCGGGCGCCTACGCCAGCGTCGGCATGAAGGTGATCGAGCGGGCCGTGGCCCACTCCGCCGGCGCCTACGCCATTCCCAACGTGCACGTGAAGGGCACGGCGGTGACCACCAACAACGCCTCCTGCGGCGCCATGCGCGGGTTCGGCGCCAACCAGGCCTGCTTCGGCATCGAGTCCAGCGTGGACGAGCTGTGCGCCATGGGCGGCTTCGACCGCTGGCAGTTCCGCTGGGACAACGCCCTGGTGGAAGGCAAGGCCACCGCCACCGGCCAGGTGCTGACCAGCGGCGTGGGCGTGCGGGCCTGCCTGGAAGCCCTGAAGGAGCGCTTCCAGAGCGCCAAGTACGCAGGCATCGCCGCCGGCATCAAGAACACCGGCATCGGCTGCGGCATGCCCGACTTCGGCCGGGCCAAGATCGCCGTGCACGGCCCGGACAAGGTGGTGCTGCACCATGGCTGGTGCGAGATGGGCCAGGGCGCCCACAACATGGCCCTGCAGACCCTGGTCACCGAGACCGGCATCGATCCCGCCATCATCGAAGTGCGGGTGGAGACCGACGAGGAGACCTACTGCGGCATGACCACCGCCTCGCGCGGCACGTCGCTGGTGGGCAACTCGGTGCGGGTGGCCAGCCAGGAGCTGAAAAAGGACCTGGCCGCGGGCCGGACCCTGGCCGAACTGGCCGGCCGGGAATACCGGGGCGAGTGGGTCTGCGACTGGACCACCAAGGTCGGCACCCAGCCGCCGGCGGGCAAGGAGATCATCACCCACTACTCGTACGGCTACGCGGCCCAGATGGTGGAGCTGGACGACAGCGGCCGGATCACCCGGATCACCGCCGCCCACGACGCCGGCCGGATCCTGAACCCCACCCTGTTCGAAGGCCAGATCGAAGGCTCACTGCACATGGGCCTGGGCTATGCGGTCACCGAGGAGTTCCCCTACAAGGACGGCTGGCCGGTGTCCTGGAAGATGGCCGATCTCGGCATCATCCGGGCCAAGGACATGCCGCCGATGGACGTGATCGGGGTGGAGGTGCCGGATGCCTACGGCCCCTACGGCGCGAAGGGGGTGGGCGAGATCGGCCTGGTCCCCACCGCACCTGCCGTGGCTAACGCCCTCTGCCACTTCGACGGCATCCGCCGCACCAATCTGCCGCTCAGGGAAATGAAGCTGCTGGGCAAAAAGAACAAATAACCGCAACCCGCACCACCGAGAACGACGACACCATGGAAAAAGCTTTCCGCTCCGCTCCGCTAGACAGGCTCGCCGGCTGGATCTTCAGGGACCTGGAGGGCCGGGACAGCGTCCTGGGCATTCCCAGGCAGAACCTGCAGACCCCTTCGCCCAGGCTGGCGACCCGGATGTTCGGCCATACCGTGGCCGCGCCCCTGGGGGTCGCGGCCGGACCGCACACCCAGCTGGCCCAGAACATCGTCGCCAGTTGGCTGTGCGGCGCCCGCTTCATCGAACTGAAGACCGTGCAGATCCTCGACGAGATCGAGGTGAGCCGGCCCTGCATCGACTCGGCGGACGAGACCTACAACTGCGAATGGTCCCAGGAGCTCAAGCTGGAGGAATCGTTCCGCGAGTACCTCAACGCCTGGGTGCTGCTGCACGCCCTGGCCCACAAGCTGGGGCTCGAGGATCCCGGCACCCACTTCAACATGAGCGTCGGCTACAACCTGGAAGGCATCCAGAACCCCCGGGTGCAGGCCTTCATCGCCCGCATGCGCGACGCCTCGGCAGCGCTGCCGGCGGCCATCGACCAGGTCGCCAAGGTCTATCCGGCGGTGCGCGACCTCCACATCCCCGCGGAGCTGTCCAACCACATCACCCTGTCGACCATGCACGGCTGCCCGCCGGTGGAGATCGAGCGGATCGCCAGCTACCTGATCACGGACCTGGGCGTGCACACCTGGGTGAAGCTCAACCCCACCCTGCTCGGGCCGGACCGCCTGCGCGGCCTGCTCAACCAGACCCAGGGCTTCGAGATCGAAGTGCCGGACGCCGCCTTCGGCCACGACCCCAAGTTCGCCGACGCCATGGCCATGGTCAAGAACCTGGCCCGGACCGCCGAGGGGCGCAGCAACAGCTTCGGGCTGAAGCTCTCCAACACCCTCGAAGTGGTCAACCACCGGCCGGTGTTCCCCGCCAGCGAGAAGATGATGTACATGTCGGGCCGGGCCCTGCACCCGCTGACCCTGTCCCTGGCCCAGCTGGTCTCCGAGGAGCTGGACGGCAAGGTGGCCATCAGCTTCTGCGGCGGCGCCGACGCCCGCAACTTCCCCGATCTGGTGGCCGACGGCCTCGGTCCCGTCACGGTCTGCACCGACCTGCTCAAGCCCGGGGGCTACGCCCGCCTGCAGCAGTACCTGGTCAACCTGGACGCGGCCATGGACCGGGCCGGGGCCGACAGCCTCGACGCCTATGTCCAGGCCACCTCCGGCGGCCACGGCGCCCGGTTCAACCTGGCCAGGCACTCGGTGAAGGTGGTCGGCGAGGACGCCTACGCCCGCCGGCCCCGGCCGCTGGACTTCAAGGGCACCCGCACCCTGGGCCACTTCGACTGCATCGCCGCCCCGTGCATGGAGGGCTGCCCGTCCCACCAGAACATCCCTGACTACCTATGGCTGGTGGCCCATGGCCGTCCCGCCGAGGCCATGGACGTCATCCTGCGCACCAACCCCCAGCCCGGCATCACCGGCAGCGTCTGCGACCATCCCTGCACCGAGCGCTGCGTGCGCAACTTCTACGACGCGCCGCTGGCCATCCGCGAGATCAAGCGCTTCGCCGTGGAGTACGGCGGCGCCCACCCGGAAACCCGCGGTCCGCAGACGAACATCAAGGTCGCTATCGTCGGCGCCGGGCCGGCTGGGCTTTCCGCCGCCTATTTCCTGGCCAGGATGGGCTTCGAGCCTGAAGTGTTCGAGGCCAAGGCCCAGCTCGGCGGCATGGTGAGCGGGGTGATCCCCGGCTACCGGCTGAGCGGGACGGCCCTGGCCGGCGACCTGGAGCGGCTGGCCCAGCTGGGCGTCCAGTTCCACTTCGGCCAGGCCCTGGGCCGGGACATCAGCCTGGAGGGCCTGCGCAAGGCCTTCCCGTACGTCTTCCTGGGGGTCGGGGCCAAGCAGGGCAAGCGCTTGGGCATTCCTGGGGAAGCAAGCGACGGCGTGATCGACGCCCTGGCATTCTTGGACAAAGTCCAGGCCGGCACGGCCATGGACCTGGGCCGGCGCGTGCTGATCATCGGCGGCGGCAATTCGGCCATGGACGCGGCCCGCTCCGCCCGGCGCCTGGTCAAGGATGGCGAAGTGACCCTGGTCTACCGGCGCACCCGCGCCCAGATGCCCGCCGACCCGGCCGAAGTGGCCGACTGCATTGCGGAGGGCATCGGCCTGCGCGACCTGCTGGCCCCGGCCGCGGTGGTCGCCGCCGGCGGCAAGGCCACCGGCCTGGCCTGCGCGAAGATGAAGCTGGGCGAGCGCGACGCTTCCGGCCGGCCCCGGCCGGTGCCCGAAGGCGGCGAGGAGATCCTCCCGGCCGACACCATCATCCCGGCCATCAGCCAGGAGCCGGTGCTGGACTTCCTGGCCGGGCTCGCGCTGGAGCGCAGGAAGGACGGCACCCTGGCGGTGCACCCCGGCACCCGGGAAACCAGCACCGAGGGCCTGTTCGCCGGCGGCGACGTGGTGCACGGCCCCGCTTCGGTGATCCAGGCCATCGCCGACGGCCGGGCCGCGGCCGAAGCCATCGCCGCCCGGCACGGCATCCAGCCTGCGGCCGAACCCCAACTGGACAAGGGCAACAGCACCTCCGCCATGATGGACAAGAAGGCGCGCCAGCATGCCGGCCAGAAGGTTCCGGTCATCCCGCTCACCGAGCGCGCAGGCTTCAGCGAAGTGATCGGCACCTTCACCCCGGAAGCCGCCGCGCTGGAAGCGGCCCGCTGCCTGGACTGCGACGACGTCTGCAGCCTGTGCGTGACGGTCTGCCCGAACCGGGCCAACCACGCCTACCCCATGGTGCCGTTCCAGCTCGAACTGCCGGTGCTGGTCCAGCGCGGCGGCCGGCTGGTGGCCGAAGGCAGCCAGCCGTTCGCGGTGCTGCAGACCGTGCAGACCCTCAACATCGCCGACTTCTGCAATGAATGCGGCAACTGCGCCACCTTCTGCCCCACTGCCGGCGCCCCCTACCAGGACAAGCCGCGCTTCTGGATCGACCGCGAGGGTTTCCTGGAAGCCAAGGGCGACGCCTTCCACATGGAGCGGAGCGAGGCCGGGCTGACGATCGAGGCCCGGCTGGGCGGCAAGCCCCACCAGCTGGAGGTCGGCCCGCTCGAGACCCAGTACCGCGGCGGGCAGATCAGTGCCCGGTTCAAGACCGGTTCCTGGGAACTCACCGGCTGGACCGCCCAGGGCAAGCTGGCCGAAGGCTCCACCATCGATTTCTCGCCCTGCGCCACCCTCCTGGTGCTGCTCAATGCGGAATCCGTCCTGCCTGATCTGGTAAAAGCTCCGTAAAAAAATTTCCACCTGTGCGAAATTTTTTGTTGACTACCAGGTCTTCTATCCTAGACTTTAGAAAAATCAAGGGGAAGCGGGCGAGGCTGGCGTAACCGCCGAGCCGATCCCCAAGATGTTTCCAGGCAGATCCACTCAGCAACGTCGCTTCAATCCTGTGCTGAGCCAGCTATTCGCCTGGCCAGCAGCCGCGCGGGCTATCCGGGCGGTCAAGGAATGTTGATTTCTTCAGATCTTCACCGGACTTTGCTTCACAATTTACCAACACATAACCGCAACTGAGGCACGGAATTTCCCGTGGCCTCATTCAATGGAGCCAACCATGAAGAAACTCACCCTCGCAGCCCTGGGCATCGTCGCCCTGGCCGCCCTCCCCGCCAGCGCCGCCAACTGGAGCGACACCTACCTCGGCTACCAGTACAGCAACCAGTTCCGCGATCCCGGCGTCTCCGGCAACGAAGTCAAGAGCCGCACCGAACTGAGCGGCGTCTACGGCTGGGACTACGGCACGAACTTCTTCGACGTGAACATGCTGTGGGCCTCCCACAAGGATCCCGCCAACACCCCTGAGCCGGGAAACAAGTACAACGGCGGCGCGGCAATGGCCAACGTCCCCGGTGACACCGAGGTCTATGTGGTCTACCGCAGCAACTTCGACCTGGGCAAGATCTTCAAGACCAACATGGCCTTCGGCCCGGTGCGCGAGGTCGACCTCACCGTCGGCTTCGATTTCGACTCCACCGACAACTACTTCGCGTCCAACAAGAAGTTCGTCGTGGTCGGCCCCCAGTTCGGTCTCAACATCACCAAGGGCTTCTGGAACATCGGCGTGGGCTGGTGCAAGGAGCAGAACTACAACGGCTTCATCGAGCATGAAGTGGACTTCAAGGGCACCGGCGTGATCTGGACCGCCTGGGAAAAGACCTGGGACATCGGCATTCCCATGGCCTTCAAGGGCTGGGCCAACTACATCGGCTCCAAGGGCAACCAGACCCCCGGCGCCGCCCCCACTTCTCTTAATCCCAATCCCGGTAACAACGGCACCAGGCCCGAAACCATCGGCGACGCCTACCTGATGTTCGACGTGAGCAAGGTGTTCGGCCGCAAGCCTGGCGCCGTCTTCATCGGCCCCGGCTTCGAATTCTGGAACAACAAGTTCGGCGCCCCCAACCTGACCGATTACGCCAACACCAACGGCGACAACAACCAGCCGGTCCACGCGATCATGTATTGCGCGGAATTCCACTTCTAGACCCGCACCACCCCAGTGCTTTCACCCGGGGCCCGGCCTTCCGGGCCCCGGGTGAAAGGTTTGAACCGAATCCAAGAGTTTCCAGGAGCACCCCCGTGTCAGAGCTATACCAGCAGATCTCCCGCCGCGCCAAGGAACTGGAAGGGGAAACCGCCCGCTTCCTGATGGACATGATCCGGGTGCCATCCTTCTCCGGCAAGGAAAAGGGCGTCATCGAGGTGATCGCCAAGGAGATGGCGGCCGTCGGCTTCGATGAGGTCAAGATCGACGGGCTGGGCAGCATCATCGGCCGGATCGGCAACGGGCCCCGGGTCATCGCCTTCGACGCCCACATCGACACCGTCTATCCCGGCGACCTGAGCCTCTGGAGCTTCGAC
>Ga0181520_10002046_pt1 | contig 39057 bp, 42 predicted proteins | sample PEATcosm2014_Bin_29_FD_132451 | JGI IMG/M metagenome (GOLD analysis project Ga0181520, IMG submission 132451) | Peatland microbial communities from MTU Mesocosm Facility, Houghton, MI, USA - PEATcosm2014_Bin02_30_metaG | ecosystem: Environmental > Terrestrial > Soil > Wetlands > Peat | place... | reverse complement strand
GCAATGGTGGATTGCATAGATATTCCTCCAATGGTCACCGACCATGGTCATATTCTAGCGCAATCTCAGCATCGCTGCGAAACCCCTGGCGCTTGCCGCCAAAGCAATCGCACGAATGGATCTTGTCTAAGGAACCTCTGAATAAGTTGATGTTTTGAAAGGGCACGGCTTCAGCCGTGCCGCAAATAGCCCAAAATAAATGCGGGCTTTAGCCCCTGAGGGAAGGTTTCTTTAAAAATAAAACTTAATCAGAGGTTCCCTAAGTTTCAGATTCCCAAATCCATGGGCAGCCCGGTTGCGTCCACTGCAAAAATTACAAGGCCATTGGTACTAACAAATATCGTGTCGCTTTTAATCGCGCCGTAGCCGCAATGGTCATCTTACCCGCGCCGTAGCCGCAATGGTTATTAGTCCACCTACCCGCGCCGTAGGCGCAATGGTTATTAGCCCACCGTTTCAACGGTGGGAACAGATCACCCTCTCCCTCCACCGGAGTCCCGTAGGGACGGCGCCAGGGACGCTTGAGCTTGAAAATTACATCCATGCGATTGCCCGGCGCTTGCCGCCTGCATTGCTCCATGGGCCAAGAGCACGGGTCCGTGAACCAAAAGCCCCCACCGCAGGTGGCCTACCCCATCATGTGCGGATCGGGCGCGGTTTTCATGCTCTTGTGGTGGCGCACATCATCGCCCCGCACCCAGAAGATCACGTCTTCCGCAATATTGGTGGCGTGGTCGGCGATGCGCTCCAGCGCCCGCGAGATCATCAGCGCATTCAGCGCCTGCGCCGCCAGGTGGCTCTCCTCTTCCATCACCTTGGTCAGCGCCTTGTAGGCAGCGCGGTTCATCGCGTCCACCGCGTCGTCCATGGCCAGCACGGCGCGCGCCAGTTCGGCGTCGCCTTCGATAAAGGCTTGCAGGCTCTTGCGCACCATCTCGGCGGCCAGCTCGGCCATGCGCGGAATATCCACCGGCAGATCCGCGTGCGCCATCTGTTCCATGTTGCGCACCCGGTCGCTGATCGCCTTGGCCGCGTCGCCCACCCGTTCCAGATCGGCGTTGATCTTAATCACGCTCAGGATGAAGCGCAGATCCACAGCCATCGGCTGCTCCATCGCCAGCAGGTCCAGCGCCGCCTGATCAATCTCCCGCTCCAGCCGGTTAATGGCCAGCTCCGACCGGTTCACCAGCTCGCAGATCGACAGATCGCGCACCCGATAGGCCTCGGTGGCGCGTTGTATCGACTGCTCGGCCAATCCGGCCATGCGCAGCAGTTGTTCCTTCAGCTCTTCCAGACTTTGTTGAAAGCGTATGCGCGTCATCCAAACCTGCCTGTGATGTAATCTTCCGTCCGCTTGTCACTGGGGTTGGTGAAGATTTTGTGGGTCGAATCAAACTCGACCATGCGCCCATTCAGGAAGAATCCAGTCTTCTCCGCCACGCGAGCTGCCTGCTGCATGTTATGAGTCACAATCACAATCGTATATTGCGATTTCAACTGAAAGATCAAATCTTCAATCTTCGAGGTCGACACCGGATCCAGAGCCGAGGCCGGCTCGTCCATCAACAGCACTTCGGGGTCCACGGCGAGGGCGCGCGCAATGCAGAGGCGCTGCTGCTGACCGCCGCTCAAGCTCGCACCGGACTTTTTCTTCAGATCGTCCTTGACCTCATCCCACAGCGCTGAGTTCTTCAGTGAGCGCTCAACAATCTCGTCCAGCACATGGCGGTTGGTATAGCCGTTCAGCTTCAATCCCGCGGCTACGTTGTCGTAGATGGACATCGTCGGAAATGGATTGGGCCGCTGAAAGACCATGCCCACACGGCGGCGAATCTCCACCGGCTTGGCGTCGGCGTAAATGTCCAGTCCCCCGATCAACACCGAGCCCGTCACGCGCGCAATGGGGTTGGTCTCATGCATCCGGTTCAAGCAGCGCACAAAGGTGCTTTTGCCGCAGCCCGAGGGGCCAATCAGCGCCGTCGCATGGTTGGCCGGTATATTCAGATTGATCTCCTGCAGCGTGTGATTGCTTCCGTACCACGCATTCAGGTTGGTCACTTCAATGCCAACGCCCACTTAGCTTGCCCCTTTCAGAACGCCGCGGCTGGTCACGTAGCGCACCAGCGAAACGGCCAGCACAATCAGCACAATCAAAACCAGCGCCCCAGCCCACGCCAGCCGGTGCCATTCGTCATACGGTGAGAGCGCGTAGACGTAAATCTGCAACGGCAGCGCGGCAATCGGTTCCGAGAGTTTCTCGCTCCATCCTACATTGCCGAAGGCGGTAAAGATCAGCGGCGCGGTCTCGCCGGCCACCCGCGCAAAGGCCAGCATGCAGCCGGTGATAATGCCCGGCGAAGCCGTCCGCACCGTAATCGATAGCACCGAGCGCCAGTTGGGAACGCCCAGCGCCAGCGCCGCCTCGCGCACTGCGTTGGGAACCATCAGCAGCATCTCTTCCGTGGTCCGGCAGACCGTGGGGATCATCATGATGCCCAGCGCCACGCCGCCCGAGAAGGCCGAAAAATGCCCCTGCGGAACCACCACCAGCGAATAAACCGCAATGCCCATCACAATCGATGGAACGCCGTTCAGCACATCCGCGGTAAAGCGGATCGCGTTGGCCAGCCGGGTGCCGCGCCCGAACTCGGCCAAAAAGATCCCTCCGGCAATGCCCATCGGTATGCCGATCAAGCTGCCCACGCCCAGCAGAATCGCCGAGCCGACAATGGCGTTGGCCATGCCGCCGCCCTGCTCGCCCACGGGTACAGGGTTATGCGTAAAGAAGGCCCAATTCAGCGAGACCGCGCCTTTGTACACCAGATAGACAAAGATCGCCACCAACGGCGCCACCACCAGCACAGTAGCCAGCACCGCCAACCCAGTAGCCAGCCCATCAACCAGCGCCCGCATCTTCGCCCGTAATTGAAATTCGTTCTTCAGCGTTTTCTCCCGAGCTATCAGCTATCAGCTTTCAGCTTTCTGCAGATTGTTAGTCCTAGAAACATCCATCATTGCAGTCCTACATACCCTCAGGGGCTAAAGCCCTGTATATTTTTGCGTTCTTGGCGGCATGGCTAAAGCCATGCCCTTTCAAAACACTCGCATGTGTACTCACACTTGCAGTTTCTAGCTCCTAGCTCCTAGCTTCTAGCTGAAAGCTGAAAGCTGATAGCTGATAGCTGAAAACTGAAAACTGAAAACTGAAAACTGAAAACTGTGCACTATCAATGCACCGACGACGGCGTCCCCCGCGTCACCATCCACACCAGCATGCGCGCAAAAGCGTTCACAATAATCGTCACAATAAACAGCGCCAGCCCCAACTCCATCAGCGCGCTCAGGTGCAGGTCGCTCGAGGCTTCGGCAAACTCGTTGGCAATCACCGCCGACATCGTGCTGCCGTTAGCCAATAGCGACCGCTGAATCTCCGGGCTGTTGCCAATCACCATCGCCACGGCCATCGTCTCGCCCAGCGCCCGGCCCAGCCCCAGAATGATCGCGCCCACAATGCCGATGCGCGCATTCCGCAGCACCCCCGTCCGGATCATCTCCCAGCGCGTCGCCCCCAGCGCCAGCACCGCCTCGCGCTGCGAGTGCGGAACCGCCATCATCACCTCGCGCGTTAGCGAGCTGATGATGGGCAGAATCATAATCGCCAAAATCACCCCAGCGGTCAAAAAGCCCAAGCCGGTCGGGTTGTCGTCGGCAAACAGGCCAGTCCAGCCAAAGCCTTTGATCAGGAACGGATTCACGTACCCGCGCAGCAGCGGAACCAGCACAAAAACCGCCCACAATCCATAAATCACACTCGGAATCGCCGCCAGCAGTTCAGTGATAAAGGCGAGCGGCGCGCGCAAAAACCCAGGGCACATCTCGGTCAAAAAAACCGCCACCCCAATCGCCAGCGGAACCGCCAGCAGCAGCGCCAGAAACGACGAGACCAGCGTGCCATACAAAAACGGCAGCGCGCTGAAGTGGCCGTTCACCGGATCCCAGTACATCGGCTTGCCGCTATAGGTATCGATGAATGCCTTGTAAAAAAAGTCCAGCCCAAAGGCGCCCCACGCCAGCTTCGAGCGCACCACCAGCTCGGAGGCGATCAGCACCACAATGCCGAAGATGCTCAGCGCGCACAGCACCATCAGCCAATGAAAGCCGCGGTCGGCCCATGCCGAATTGCCGCGCCCCAGCAGGTACGCGCGAATCGCCGAAGCCTGCCGCGAAGCCGGCTGCGCCGAGGGATGCTCCTCGGGCAAAGGCGCCTCATTCGGCAACACTGTTTGGCGGATATGGATCTCTGGCACTGAATCTGTCACTATAGCTAGCCTAACGGGTCAAGATGAATAGAAGGTTAATAGGACGCAAAATGAAGCGCATACGCAGAAAAAGACCAGCCTTGCAAATGCGCATACGCAGAAATGACCAGCCTTGCAAAAAGTAAAAAATGCCGCGCCTGCCGAGCGGAAGTGAATCGAGAATGCGCGCCAATCTCACGTGAATTGTAGCGTCAGTCTCACGTAAATCGTAGCGCCGGTCTCACGTAAATCGTAGCGCCGGTCTCCAGACCGGCTGTAATGTGGACCTCCTGGTCCACGTTTGTTTCCTTTCTTGTTGAATGGTTTGTCATCCTGAGCGGAGTTGGGCGCTTATTTTGCGCTCAACGCAGTCGAAGGACCTGCGGTTGTTCGTAAATATCTCCCGGCAGAGCCGGGAGCTTTCCTATTTGTGGCCTCTTAAGGGGTCAATCTAAGTGCATTGCCAAGGAACCTATGATGATGCAGAGGTTTTAAAAGGGCGCAGCTTTAGCTGCTTATCCGTGAATCGTAGCGCCGACCTAATTGTGAATTGTAGCGCCGACTTCCCATGATTTGTAGCGCCGGTCTCCAGACCGGCTGTAATGTGGACCTCCCGGTCCACGTTGACTCTTAAACAATACAGAAATACCTTAGGGAACCTCTAAATAAGTCGCTGTCTTGAAAGGGCACGACTTTAGTCGTGCCGATAAGTCCCATAGAATCAACGGGGCTTTAGCCCCCGAGGGATTGTTTCTTTGAAAATGAAATTTAATCAGAGGTTCCCTAAAGCAAAAGCGCCCCAGTTCACCCGCGCCGTAGGCGCAGTGGTCATTAGCCCACCGTTTCAATGGGGTCCCCAAGAAACGATCTTTGTTTCTTGGGGAGGTAACGGTGGGAAAGGGCCACCAAGAAGGTCGCCGGAGTCCCGTAGGGACGGCGCCTCAAATTTGTTCTGAGGCCGTATGCGAACAGCGCCACCACGCCCGCTGTTACACTGAAAGTACAATCCTTCGCGGAATCCCGGCTTGCACAGCCCGCTCTCCGCCAATCAGCGAGGCCATCTTTCATGTCGAATTCGAATCCAGAGCAAACCATCACCGCCACCAGCCTGCGCCTGAAAGTCGGCCTCGCCGAGATGCTCAAAGGCGGCGTCATCATGGACGTGATGAACGTCGAGCAGGCGCGCATCGCCGAGGAGGCCGGCGCCACCTCGGTCATGGCTCTCGAACGCGTCCCGGCCATGATTCGCGCCGAGGGCGGCGTGGCCCGCATGGCCAAGCCCTCGCTCATCAAGCAGATCATCGCCGCCGTCTCCATTCCGGTCATGGCCAAGGCCCGCATCGGCCACTTCGCCGAGGCCCAAATCCTACAGGAACTCGGCGTCGACTTCATCGATGAGAGCGAAGTCCTCACCCCCGCCGACGAGGCCCACCACATCGACAAGCACGCCTTCTCGACGCCCTTCGTCTGCGGCGCGCGCAACCTGGGCGAGGCCCTGCGCCGCATCGCCGAGGGCGCGGCCATGATCCGCACCAAGGGCGAAGCCGGAACCGGCGACGTCGTCCACGCCGTCCAGCACATGCGCCAGATCACCCGCGAGATGCGTGCCCTCACCGTCCTCAGCGAGCAGGAGCTCTACGCCGCCGCCAAAGACTACCAGGCTCCTTACGAGCTCATCCGCATGGTTGCCCAAACGGGCAAGCTCCCCGTGCCCAACTTCTCCGCCGGCGGCATCGCCACCCCCGCCGACGCCGCCCTGATGATGCAACTCGGCGCCGAGGCCGTCTTCGTCGGTTCCGGCATCTTCATGAAGGGCAACGCCACGCCGCTCGATGTCGAGAAAAACCCCGAAGAGCGCGCCGAAGCCGTCAGCCGCGCCTGCGCCATCGTCATGGCCACCACCCACTACAACGACCCCAAAATCCTCGCCGAAGTCAGCGAGCAGGTCACCGGAACCATGAAAGGCCTCGCCGCCGCCGCCATCGAACTCAAAGACCAACTCCAAACAAGAGGCTGGTAACCACCTGCGGTGGGGCCAATCGCTCGCTATCCGCTCGCATGGGCTTCTTCGCCAAGGGAATATCGCTTTGTGTCAGGGCACGACTTCAGTCGTGCCGCAAAGCCCTAAAAAAATCTCCGGGCTTTAGCCCCTGAATTCACTCTCGTACGCTTCAACGGAGAGAGCAGAGACCGTAGGGTCCCCTGAATGCTGAACTTTAAATAGTGACCCATCCTTCCGCGTTTTTTTGCGGAAGGTCGGGAGACTGCGAACCCCATGCCTCTGGCCCCACCGCAGGTGGTGCGAGCGAACAGCGAGCCTCCAGCCCCACCGCAGGTGGCTATCGCAACCTTGGTCCGGCGGTGTACGATGACTGATTGTGTTGGTAATCGTTTACCATGCGCACCTCAAAAGGAGACTGTATGTCCGTTTCTCATTCTGAAAACAGCATCAAGATGAATCGCCGCCAGGCGCTGCTGCTGGCTGCCGCGGGCGGCATCGGCACGGCGCTCTCGGCTCCCGCTGCCGCCATGGACAACACCAAAACAGCCGTCCATCAACAGGAGCCCGGCAACTGCGCCACGCCCAAATCCGCCGTCGCCAATACCAAATACGGCAAGGTGCGCGGCTTTGTCGATGGCGGCGTTCTCACCTTCAAGGGCGTGCCGTACGGCCAGGACACCGGCGGCGAAAACCGCTGGCTTCCGGCCAAGGAGCCCAAGCCCTGGCCGGGCGAGTATCCCGCCCTGATCTACGGCCCCAACTGCCCCCAGCATCTGCACGACTTCTCCGGTATCGAGCAGTCTTTCCTTCAGGATTGGGACGACGGTTACCAAGGCGAGGATATGCTCAAGCTCAACGTCTGGACCCCCTCGCTGACCGGCAAACGCGCGGTAATGGTTTACTTCCACGGCGGCGGCTTCAGCTTTGGTTCGTCCTATGAGTTGCCCTCCCATGAAGGCGCACAGATGGCCCGGCATCATGACGTGGTGCAGGTCTCGGTCAATCACCGCCTCAACATTCTCGGCTTTCTCGATCTCTCCGAAATCGGCGGCCCGGAATATGCTGATTCAGTCAACGTCGGAATGACCGACCTGGTTGCCTCGCTCCGCTGGGTCCGCGACAACATTGCCAACTTCGGCGGCGACCCCAACCGCGTAATGATCTACGGGCAATCCGGCGGCGGCTCCAAAGTGACCACCCTGATGGGCATGCCCTCCGCCGCGGGACTCTTCCATCGCGCCTCGGTGCAATCAGGCGGCGGAGGCAATCCGCCCAGCGCCGAGCAATCCAGGGCGCTGGCCAGGCAGGTAATGATCGAACTGGGTCTTGCGCCCAACGACCTCGCCAGCCTGCAAAAGATGGACTGGGCCAAGCTGAATGCCGCCGGCGATGCCGCCGTCCGGAAGATCAACCCGCCGATGAAGCCAGGCATGGGGCCATTCTCCGCTCCCGGGCAGCCGCCGCGCGCCGGCTTCGGACCCACCGTGGATGGCCGCACCATCACCGTACGCGCCTTCAATGAGGCCGCGCCCGAGGTCTCAAAGAATGTGCCCATGCTCATTGGCTCGGTCAGCGAAGAGGGCAACATCATGCGCTCCAAGCCTACCGAAGCCGAGTGGCGCGCCCGCCTCGCCACCCTCTACGGCGAGTCCAAAGCAACCGCCATCGCTGCCGCGTTGAAAAAAGCGCATCCTGAAAAGAGCATCCGCACCCTGTCCTATATGTGCGGCGGCTCAATGCTCAATAGCATCGCCATCCGCAACCACGTTGTCAGCATGGCCGGCATGAAGTGCGCGCAAAAGGCTGCGCCCGTCTACACCTACTACTTCACCTGGCAGTCGCCCATGCTCGAAGATGCGGGCGCATGGCACACCGCCGAACTGGCCTTCTGCTTTGATAACACCAAGCGCTGCGAGCAAGGAACCGGCAATACCCCCGAGGCGCAGGCGCTGGCTAAAAAAATGGCCACAGCATGGGCCAACTTTGCCCGCACCGGAAACCCAAGCCAGCCCGGCCTGCCCTGGGAACCCACCACCCCGGAGCGCAACCAAACCATGGTCTGGGACAATCAATGCCGCATCGAAGACGATCCCGAGGCCGAGATCCGCAAGCTCCTGCTCAGCTAGCCGCTCCCCTGCCCTCCATTCAACCTCCCGCCCCAGTCGCAAAGAATCAGCGCCTGGGGCGCTTTTTTGGCGATAGCTTTGCTTGGCCCTGGACGGATGACCCGCGGCTTCTCTTTGACCGGGTCAGATGACTAGTGATATGACTATATCAGCGGAGGCTCCTCATGGCTTGGCAGGTCTACGACGCAAAGGCGCGCTTCAGCGAGTTCCTCGACGCCTCCCTCAACCAGGGCCCGCAGATCATCACCCGGCGCGGCGTCGAGGCCGCCGTGCTGATCTCCATCGACGAGTGGAAGCACTTGAGGGAGCGCGCCCGGCAATCCATTCCTGACCCGCTGCTCGATCCAAATGCACCGCATGACATTCCTGTTGGCCCGCGCAGACCCTTCAAGCTCCGCCCCTTCGATTTCGGAGACGGTGAGTAGAGATGACCTACCTTCTCGACAACAACGTCATCTCTGAGCTGCGAAAGCCCCGTCCGCATGGAGCCGTCGTTGCATGGCGACGCTCGGTTCCCTTGCATCAGCTTGCCGTGCCTGCCGTCGTCGTCTCTGAAATTCAGGACGGCATCGAAATCACGCGCTTGCAAGATGCCGCCAAGGCCGAAGAACTCGAACACTGGCTGGACGGTGTAATGAGCTACTACACGATCCTCCCATCGGATGGAATGATCCACCGGGAATGGGCGCGCTTGATGCATGGCCGTTCAGACAATTTGGCCGCCGACGCCATGATTGCAGCCACGGCGCGTGTGCTGCGGCTCATTGTCGCTACGCGCAATGTTAAGGATTTCAAACCGTTCAACGTAGAGATCTTCAACCCCTTCGAGTTCGCCCGAGAGGAAAGAAATTGACTCAAGCCGCAAAGCCCCTCATCGGCGTCCTGGCCATCCAGGGTAACTACGCCAGCCACGCGCAAGCCCTCGCCGAGGCGGGCGCAACGCCGGTTGAAGTCCGCAAGCCCGGCCAGCTCGCCGGCCTGGCAGGCCTCGTCATGCCCGGCGGTGAATCCACCACCATGTTGAAGTTCCTTGAAAAGCACGGCTTCTTTGCCGCCTTGCAGCATTTCTGCGCCACCCGGCCGGTCTTTGGCACCTGCGCCGGCGCCATCCTGCTGGCGCGCGAAGTGCTCAATCCCCCTCAGCGCTCGCTGGGTCTGCTCGATGCAATCATTGAGCGCAACGCCTACGGCCGCCAGATCGACTCAGCCATCCTCACCGCCCAGACCGCCCTCGACGGTGGACCGCTGGAGATGGTCTTCATCCGCGCCCCGCGCATCGTCTCGGTTGGCCCCCAGGTCGAAGTCCTGGCCCAGCGCGACGGCTCGCCCACTCTGGTTCGCCAGGGACGCATCCTGGCCGCCACCTTCCATCCGGAGCTCTCCTCAGACCGCCGCGTCCACCGCCTCTTTGTGGCCTCTCTCGCCCATTGAAAAATAGCGTGGACCCGCGGGTCCACGCTATAGCTTTCCTCATCCCCTGGCTTTACTGCTTCACCTGATCCGGATCGGAGATGATCTTGGATGTAGAGCTGAAGCGGCGGAAGTTGCGATAGGCGATCTCATTCATCTCCAGCTCGCGCGGTCCGCTCCGCGTAACAATCTGCGCACCGATCGGCAGCATGTAGTCGTGGTTGTTGATCACCACATAATCGTAGTCAATGCTGGTGGAAACTCCCTGTATCGGGAATTTGACCGGAATGCCCTCCACCACCTGGGTAATGCGCCGCACCGTGCGGGTGGCGTTGTCGATCACCACCTGGCCATGATACCCGACCTTGATCACATCCGCCGAGCTGACCCGCAGGTTGAAGCTGGAGTTCTCCTGCGCCACGTGATAGTCGAAGACCTGCACCGTGCCATCCTCCAGCAATCCCGATTCCTTCCAGTGGAATTCAGCCTTCGACTCCGGGCGGAAGATACCCGAAAGGGCAAAGCCAAACTCACCGGCCGAGTCCACCGCCTTGACCCGGTTCAAATTGGCGCGCCCGGCGGCTTCGCTGATCTCCTCGTCAAGCGTGATGCGGCTCTCCCGGTTCTCAAAGAAGGTCAGCAGTTCACTCACCTTGTTTTTGTGCGTCCACTTGTTTCCGCCCCAGTTGTCGATCTGATTGATGGAGTGGTCGGTCAGTTGCTCGCACATGAAGTTGGGCAGCGACTCCCGGTAGGCCATGGCATATTTGGTCGCATCCGCCAGAATCGAGGCAATCTCCTCCGGCGTGGGCTGCCCGTTGGTGTTGGGGGCGATGGTGATCTTCAGCGGACCCTTGGGAACGTCAGGCAGAGGCGCATTCGCCAGCGCGGCGGAATCAGCGGCAGAGGCGGCAGCCGAGCCGGTCAGGGTAAAGGTTGTGCTCGATTCGGAGTTGATTGTTCCCTGGTGCAGCGTCGCCTTCACCTCGTAGGTGCCATCCTGGCTTGAGCTGATCGAAAAGCGCGACAGATACGAGGAGAACTCCTGTCCGCTCTCGGGATGAGAGACCATGGGCTGCCCGCCCAGCGGCTTGCCGTCAAAGTAAACCTGAATGGAAATCGAGGCAGGGTCCGGCGCGTGGGCATAGGTGCGCGCGGTGAAAAAGATCGAAATGTCCTTGGCGTTGGGAAGCAGTTGGCCGGAGAGATTAGGAATCACCCGGACGTTTCCATGGCGCAGCGGTTCGGTGGGATCGTCTTCGGGGTTGAATAGCTCCGTATTGCGCACCAGCACAACACTGCTCAATGAAGGAGTTCCAGTCGTCGCGGGAACATCAAAGACCAGCCGTTGCGCGCCGCTCTTGCCGCTGTAGTGATCGGTCACCACCGCCTCCAGAATGTATTGCCCCGGAGGCGAGTTGAAGTGGCGGACAAAGCTGACCGTTCCCAGCTTGTCCGTCTCTGTTTTCTTGACGATTCTGCGCCGTGGAATATCCTCGCTGAAGCGCTCGATGACCATGCCGGATTGATCTTTGACCAGTGCCAGAATGGAGAGGCTGGCGGTTGAGACATCGGTCGTAAGATCATCGTGAATCTCCAGGCTGGAGTAAGGTGCTTCGATGGCCACCGAGCTCACCTTTCCCTCCGGCTGATCGCCCAGATTCAGGATGGCGGCGCGGAAGGGCAGATCGGCGGGCAAGGTCGGCTTTGCAAGTATATTCAGCAGGGGTATCTCGAAGGGCTGCGGCCTTGACTCCGCGCCGTACTGCGGCGGCAAAGCCAAATATCCGGACTGAGTGCGAATCTTGAGCCCCGCGCGCAAAGGCTTCACGGTCACCGGGCGGAACTTTCCGTCGTACTCCTTGATCTGAGGATTATAAGTGGCCACATAATAAGTGGTCATATCCTGCAGAACCTGGTCCAGCGACTTCTGCACATGGTTGTGGTCAAAGTAGCTGCCACCGGTTCCCGTGGCCAAATGCTTGATGTCATCTGGATGAAGATCATTGTCCAGCTTGTCTGAATTGCCCAGGTTTCCTTCCTGCAGCAAACTGGTGCCGCCCATCATGCTCGACTCGCTCGCCATGCCGCTGATGCTCGCCCCGCCAAAGCCGGTGACGTTGGCGGTGTTGGCGTTAATCTGCGAGGCGGTCGAATCGGAGGAGTTCACATCAATGATATAAATGCTTTCGCCTGCCTGGTTGGCCGAGCCAATCACTGTGTCGATGGCTTGACGCGTGCGCAGATCAATATGCGCCCCTAAAAACGAAGTGAAAAAGATGATGGCCTTTCTTTGGTTCAACTGCTGCTGCGATTGCGCCAGCGCCAATAACCCCGCCAGAAATGGACGGATGTGCTGATTCTGCTCGATCCTGGACGAGCCCTTGAGAGCAGTCAGCAGAGTCAGGGCCAGGGCGCGATCCACTGCGCTGGCTGCTTTTCCGTTGGGAGCCACCCCCGTCATCGCCTCGCTGATAAGTTGATTTTCAGCGCCGCTTACCCCGGACGGAGCTACCTCCTTCGCCGGCCGGGTGGCCTTCTGAATGGCGCTGGTCAGCACATCCGGATCAGAAGTAAATCCACTCTGCAGCCGCAGCCGTCCCTCCACGCTCAACACGGAAAAGGAAAAGCTGTTCCCCGGAAATACCTTGAGAATCCTGTTCGCCGCCTCGCGCGCATTCTTCATAATCGCGGGATCGGTCTCCTGGGCTTCGCCGCCGGTTGGACTGGGACGGTCAAAGACCAGCGAGATCAGTTGTTTTTTCGACGGCTCATTGCTCACCAGCCGTAGGCTCTTCAGCGGAACCGATACCCCGTTATCTGTCACCGCCAGATCCGCCGGCTTCAGGTCAAGCACCGGCTTGTTCTTCTTGCCGTGCACCACCAGGTCCAGGCTGACCTCTTCAACATTGGCCGAAATGTCGATAACCGGGCTGGCTGGCTGCTCCGGAGTCTCGCCATACGCCCACGAAGCGATTGCCGCAAAGGCAATCCATATCCATAACCTTGCCAATTGAATCGTAGCTTTTGATCTCTTCCTATGCGTGCCACTCTCGCTTGTTTTAAACACGGTCACTCTCCGGCGTAGATTGAAATCAGATCAGCATCCATCGAAGCTTCGCCGGCCATGCATTGCCGGCTTCAGACTAGTCGAGTTCCGCTGGCTTTTCAATGCGGTCAATGACGATCACCTCGACTGAAGCCATCGTGGTTTCGAGTTGAAGCCCTGGCTGCCGCCGGATGGCGGCAGAGAGCGGCGGCAGTTGGTTGAGGCCCCCGGCAAAATGCAAAATGATTGCGCCCCAGCCGCGAAAATGGCTGTCATCGGGCGTCCAGTCAGGACGGATGTCATATCTTCCCGTGATTCCCGTCCAATCAATCACCGGATGGTCGAGTACGCTTACTTGCGGAAGATCGGCCAACTCCTGCATCGATCCTCCGCTGACATTGAATTTGTCCAGATCCTGAAATGCCATGTGTTGGAAGCGGCGCAAACTGAGCAAGAGCAGCCCCGCCATCCCGGTCACCCGTATCGATTGCCACAGATGATTCGCCAGGGCCGCGGTCCAGGCTTCATTCCAAAAGGCCAGAAGCATCATGGCTGCGCCTCCGTGCCGGCAAGCGTGCGCAACGCATTCTCCGCATCGCGAATATCTTGCAGCGTGAGCTTGCCCGACTCGATCAGATGCGCCATCACCGGCTGCGAGCGCCCGCCAAAGATGGCCAGCAGATCATCAATCAGCCTGCGCTGCGCCGATTCGCGCGAGACGGCCGCGGCAAAGACGTGAAAGTTGCCCGTCTTCTTGACCCGTTCCACAACTCCCTTGGCTTCCATCCTGTACACGGTGGTCTGGATGGTCGTATAGGCCGGCCTGAGCTCCTCCGGAAACCACTCCTGAATCTCTCGGATCGAAGAATCGCCCTGTCCCCAGAGCACCTCCATGATCTGAAATTCCAGTTTGGAAAGCCGCGGCTCCGGCATACAGAACTCCTAATCCCGTAGTAACAACTACTATACCTGTATGCGATTGTCAAACGATTGATTAAACCACTGCAATCTTTCTCTTTGAATGGAAAATTGGCCGGGGAAAAGAAGGACGCGAAGCAAAAATCGAAGCCGCCTAGATTCTGGAAGTGCTGGCGGCAGCCAAAGCCGATGAATCGATGAGCGGATTCACCAACTGAACCGAGCCGTAGCGAGGCATGCTGGCCAGATGTTCAGAGTAGAGAATGGATGCTCCGGAGCGCTCGGCAGCCTCCAGAATCAAGGCATCCTGAAATGGAACCTTGTGGCGCAGAACAATATCCAGCGCCTCTTGAATGGATGTGGGCGTGGTTGAAACCACCTCCCAGGCCGAGTAATCACGAATCAGCAGGCAAACTTCCTCGATCGGCAACGGATTGACCGCATTGCGACAGAGGTGGATGCAGAGCTCTTCAATCACCTGAGTGCTGATGACGCCCCATCCCGAGGCCCACAGTTGCTCCAGCAGCATCTGCGCGCGCAAATGCTTGATGCCCGCCGAGCGGTCGTGCGCATAAATCAGAATGTCCACGTCAACAAAGCACTTACCGCTCATGCAGTTGCCCCCGTGATTGGCTGGGCGTCCAACGCAGGTCATAGCCGGAGCGCAAACGGGTCATGGCGCTGCGGTGCGCCTGCTCGTAGCCCTTGCGCTCGCGAATGGCCTGCTCCAGTCGAGCTGCGAGCAGAGCGCTGATCGAAGATCCTTCTTCGGCGGCCAGTACACGCGCCTCGCGCAGTAGATCTTCTTCAATTTTTAACGTGATATTCGCTTTCGACATAGCCCCTGATTGTGTGTAGCACCATTCTACGTGCTACAACCCGGCCAAAGCAAGAAAGATGTTCACGGAATTGTAATCTGATTCACTCCAGCCTTGAGCGGCCTGCTTATCCCGTTGAAAACATAGGTGCCAGTAAGGTTTCCAGGCAGTGAAATTGTCGCCGTCAAACCGTCTTTTTGACGCTGATAGTTAACTTCAATGGTTCCCTGAGGGTGCGGGAATGTGGCTTGTAACGTGGGTAGGTTGCCCAAATGCGGCGCAATGCGAACCGTCTTGAAGCCTGGGCTGGCCGGTTCAATCCCCGCAACCAGCGTCAGCAGGTCATAGATCGGATGCGCGCTCCAGGCGTGCGAGTCGGAGCGCGTATTTCCCGGCGTCTCCGGCCAGGTGCTGAAGTGCAGCGGCAGCAGCTTCCTCCAGGGATCGATTGAGTTTAGGTACTCGTCAGCCATGCCGGCGTGCTCCAGCGCGCGCGCCAGGTAAAAGCGGAAGTAATAGCTGGCAGACATGATTCCGTCAGGGCTCGTTCCCGGCTCAATCACCAGCATCCGCCGCAACACCTCCTGTTCTTCCTGTAGCGCTGGCCAGCCCATCACCGAGCCTTGAGACTGTAGCGCCGGCCTCCTGGCCGGCTGTTGCGTGGACCTCCCGGTCCACGCCTGTTTCTTTTCAGGAATCACATCATAAAGCACGGCCAGAATGTTGGCCTGCTGGCTGAAGATCTTCTGATCCGGATTGTCGGCAATCAGGGCGCGCTCAGCATTCCAGCATTGGCGGCCAATCTCCGCGCGCAGGCTCTGCGCCTCTTCCCGGTCGCGGCCTCCCAGGTTCGGATCGCCCACCGCGGCTTCCAGGTCAGCGGCATCCTCCAGCGCGCCCAGATAATGAAGCGAAGTAACGCAAGAGACTCCGCGCCCGTCGTAGCTGGGAATCTCCTGCTTCTCGCCGACCCAGTCAACAAAGCTCCACCACGGCGTCTTGTGCAGCAGCCCTTTGGGCTCGCGGTACTGCGCATACCAGTTCAGGATGGCGCGGACGCCCTCAAGCTTCGCCTGCACAAAGCCGTCCGGATCAGGCCGGTACATCCAGTAATCATGAACCATGCCGATCCACAGCAGCGAGAATGTGGGAATGATCTGCTCGAGCGAGCTAGGATAGCGGCTCATCGTCAATCCATCCGAGGTGCGCGACTGGTCAAAAGCGGTGATCGCCTGCCGCGCCAGCCGGTCGTCCCCGGCCACGGCATAAGAGATCAGCGCCTGGATGCGCGTGTCGCCCAGGTACTGGAACTGCTCGTAGTAGGGCGTGTCCATGTAGGTTTCATGCGCGTCCAGCCGCGCCGTGCGCCAACTGATCTCGTTGATCGCGTCCAGCTCGGCGTCGCCCGAGTGGAAGCTGGCCTTCCGCTCGAAGGGATAAGCAGTGAAGCTGGCGGTGAGCGATTCGAGCGTCAGCGGCTCGTCGCCGGTCTCGATCTCGATGTCAAGATAGCGCCAGGTGCGCCACCACAGCGGTTCAAAGCTGCGATGCGCCCCGCCGTCGGGCAGAAAGCTATCGCTCAGGCCGAGAGCTTTGCGGTCGCCGACATCGTCTCGGTCGCCCTTGTGCTGGTCTTTATCGTAGAGAGCTTCAGAGTAAGTAAGCCGTATCTTCGCGCCCTTCCCGCCGGAGACGGTTAGCCGCGGGTAAGCAGTGGTCAAAGTTTTGCGGTCAAAGAGGAGGTGGATTCTTTGGTTGTTTGGTTGGATCGTGATAGGGAACCCAGGCTTGTTTTCTTTGACTGTAGGACCATCTACAACACTTGTTCTTATCCAATCACCGGCGGTTGCCAGTGCATACTCCATCTTCGGCAGCTCATCCGGAACCAGCGCCCAGGCGTTGGGTGAAGCCGCGTCTCCAGCCGATTGCGCCTTGTTCGCATCCGGATAGATGCTCTCGCGAATCGGCGAGGCGGCCGGAACCCACGACGCGCCCAAGACCGCTCCAGGATCATTCCAGCTCCAATCGTATTTGCTTCCGTCAATCTCCTCGCCCCACCCCGCGGCCATGTACTGCCAGAATCCGTTCGCCACGCGCGCCATCGGCCTCTCGCCCTGCTCGACCTCGACCAGCCAGCCCTCCGGCGTGCTGATGGAACTAGCGCCCGTCGCCTCGCTCTCCAGCAAAAAGGCCGTGCGGTCGCTGATCTGCGCCAGCGGCGCATAGATGCCGAAGTTCCAGACGGTTGCGGTAATCAGGTTCGGTCCAGCCTTCAGCAGCGGAGCCAGGTCAAAGCGCTCATAGCGCCAGTGCGCCAAGTCGCCGCGCGCCGGACCGTCGCCCACGCGCTGCCCGTTCACATAAAGGATGAAACGGTTATCCGCGCTGACCCGCACCGGATAGCTCGCCGGAACTGCGGTGAGCGTAACCGCCCGCCGGAAGTGCAACACCACCGGCTCGCGCAGCGCAATCGCCGGATGCGTAATCCACGAAGCCCTCCACGCGCGATGCGCTGAGTCAGGAGCATTCTGGGCACAGAGAGCGAGCGCGGCGACCGGAAAGATGAGAAAAGCGAAAGGTAAGCGCATAAGCTGCCTCGGAGTTCCGTATCTCATCTTACCGGAACAAGTTGCGGATTATCTTCCTCTCTCCGGTTGAGCCGTCGGCAGAGCCCGAACGACCCTGGGAAGGCTTCCTTAGCCCTTACCAATTTCATTGTCCTGTTTCTGGTCATCTTTCTGCTTGAATTCTCAGCGAATGGCAACGACTCAAACACTTCCGCCTCCGCCGCCGCCAGTTGTGCCGCCGCGCACCATGGAGATGGCCCATCCGCCGGAGTTGGCGCATCCGCCCGATCTGGCCGAGGAGCGCGCGCTGGTTCCCTCCCCGCATCTGCATGGGGCGGGCGAGGGAATTGTTCTGACGCCGGCCATCGCCCGGCTTCCCGTCGAGTTGGATGTGTCGGTTCCGGTGCGAGGCTTCCGGGTGCACAATCTGCTGGTGCTCGAGCCGGGCTCGGTGATTGAAACCCAGTGGGGCCATGGCGAAGATATGCTGCTCGCCGCCGGAGCCGTGCAACTGGCCTGGAGCGAGTTCGAGGTGGTGGAGACGGCGCTGGCGGTGCGCGTCACACGGCTGGTGTAAAGACAGGGGTCGGTAAGGGGATGGGGATGGTGGCAAGCGAAAAGAAACCGGCGGTTGGCGGGTTGGCGGGTTGGCTGCTGGGGCGGCTGCGGGCGGGCAGGCGCAGCGCTCCAAGGCTCGCGCTGCTCGAGCGGATTGCCCTGGCCCCGCGCCAGTCACTCTCCTTGGTCGAGGCCGAGGGGCGGCGCTTTCTGGTGGCCACCTCGCCCGAGGGCGCGCCGGCCTTTTATGCGCTCGATGATCGAGTTCGATTGAATCAATTTCGCCCCGCTGCAAAGCCCCGGACGGCGAGCGCGGCGCACTCCGGCGCGGCGAGGATCTCATGGTAGCTCTTCTGCTCGCGGTCGCGCCTAATGCCGTGCCGCTGATTCCCGACCTGAATGCCAAGCTGCATCCCGGCGACTCGACGCCGTGGACGATCCTCTTTGTTCTGACGCTGATTACGCTGCTGCCGGCGATCCTGATGGCGGTCACGCCGATGGTGCGGCTGCTCGTGGTCTTTCACTTTCTGCGCCAGGCGCTGGGCACGCAGACCGCGCCCTCCAATCCCACCCTGCTCGGCTTGGCGCTGATGATGACCTGGTTTCTGATGACTCCGGTCCTCAATCAAGTCGATCAACAAGCCGTTGAACCTTACCGCCAGGGGCAGATCACCGGCCTTGAGGCGATCGACCGCGGCACCCAGCCGATCAAGCACTTTCTGCTGCACTATGCGCGCGAGAAGGATCTGGCGCTGTTTAGCGCGGCCGGCCAGGTTCAGCGTCCCAATACTCCGGACGACCTGCCCATGCGGGTGGTGGCCCCGGCCTATATGTTGAGCGAGCTCAAGGCCGGCTTCGCCATCGGCGCGGTCTTGTTTCTGCCCTTTCTGCTGATCGATATGGTGACGGCCTCCATCACCACTTCGATTGGAATGTTCCAACTTCCGCCGGTGGTAGTTTCAACGCCCTTGAAGATTCTGCTCTTTGTGATGGTGGATGGGTGGAACCTGCTGGCCAATTCGCTGTTGAAGAGCTTTTGAGAGGGATTCTGCATGACGCCCGATATGGTGAGCGAGCTGTTGCGGCAACTGATGAAAGAGGCGCTGATTCTGGGCGCGCCCTTGCTGGTGGCGACGATTCTGATCAGCTTTACCTTGAGCCTCTTTCAGACCTTGACCAGCCTGCAGGAGCAGTCGTTGACCAGTGTTCCGCGCCTGGGAGCGATCGCGCTGATTCTGCTGGTGGGGATGCCCTGGTTTCTGGAGCGCCTGGCAGCCTATACGCGGCTGCTGTTCTCGGATTTTCACCGGTTTGTGGGGTGAGAAAAGCAGCTATCAGCTATCAGCTTTTAGCTAATAGCTACTAGCTTCTAGCTAATAGTTACTAGAAGTAAGCGGAGTTTTTGTTTGAAAGGCTGTGAGTTAGCAACTTTTGAGCGGTGATGCCAGTTCTCAAGTTAGCAGATGCAGGTCGTGAACGTTGAGTAGATCACAACAGAAGCTAAGAGCTGAAAGCTGAAAGCTGATAGCTGAGAGCTGAAAGCTGAGAGCTGAGAGCTGAAAGCTGAAAGCTGATAGCTGAGAGCTGAAAGCTGAGAGCTGAGAGCTGAAAGCTGAAAGCTAGTAGCTAGAAGCTAGCAGCTAGGAGCTAAAACGATGCCGGATTGGACGAGCTTTTTGACTGCCATGACGCTCTGCCTGGTGCGGGTGAGCGCGATGGTGGCCTTTGCTCCGTTCTTCAGCTCGACCTCGCTGCCCCTGCGCACCAAGGCTGTTTTCGTCGGCGCGGTGGCGTACCTGCTGGCGCCCTTGGTGGCGGCGCTGCCTCATGCGTACGCCGCCATCAGCTTTTCGGCTCTGCTGGGCGAGGTAGCGGTGGGGCTGGTCTACGGGCTGACGCTGACCCTGCTCAACGAGATGCTGATCTTTGCCGGGCAAATTGTAGGCGTGCAATTCAGCTACTCCATGGTCAACCTGCTCGACCCGACCTCGTCGATTCAGACGCCTCTCTTGGGCGATCTCTTTCAACTGATGGGCACGCTGGTCATTATTGCCGCCGGCCTGGACCGCATCCTGCTGGCCTCGCTCGTGCGCAGCTTCCGTGTGGCGCCGTTGGGCAGCTTTGCCCTGGCGCCCAGCTCGGCGCTGGAGATTGTGCGCGCCGGCGGGGGCATCTTTCTGGCTGCGGTGGAGCTGGCCGCGCCGGTGCTGGCGGCCACCATGCTGGTCGAGATTGCCGTGGCGCTGATGGGCAAGCTCAGCCCGCAGTTGCCGGTAATGATGCTCACCGTTCCCATGAAGACGCTCACCGGCTTTGTGCTGCTCTCCGGTTCGCTCGCCCTTTGGCCGCGCTTTATCGAGGCGCGCTTCAGCGGATTGCTGGACCTGGCCGAGCGGCTGATTGCGGCGCCGGGGCAGAGCGCGTCTCTGGGACTCATCCTCGGTTGGGGAGGATAGCCGATGCCCGGAGAGCCCACAGAACAAGCCACGCAACACCGCCGCGACAAGGCGCGCAAGGAAGGCGATATCCTGCACAGCCGCGAGCTGTCGTCGGCGGCCGGAACCTTGGCCGGGGTGATGGTCCTGGGGGCGCTGGGCAGCCATCTGCTGGTTCTCTGGCGAACCAGCTTTGTGGCGTTTATCGATCTGGGAATGCCGGCGCGCTGGGAGCCGAGTGAGTTGCAGCCGACCCTCTACGCGCTGCGCAAGCTCTCTTTTGCCCTGCTTGGAGTGCCGGGGCTGATCATGGCGGCGGTGGCCGCGGCGGCGCTCAGCGTGGGCGTGCTGCAGACCGGCGGCGTCAATTTTTATATGGGCGCCATCGGCTTCAAGCTGGACCGCATCAATCCCGTCTCGAATATTAAAAATCTCTTTTCCTTGCGCGCCGCGGCTCGCTTGGGCAAATCATTGATTCCGGCGGCCATTCTGGCGGTCTTCGCCGTGCAGCGCGTGGCGCGCCAGATCAGCCAGCCGCCGTTTTCCATCAACCGGCTGGAGAAGCTGGGCGAGGATGTCTATGGAATGCTGCTGGCTGCCGCCTGGCTGCTCTTCGCCTGGTCGCTGATTGACTATCTGGTCGAGTGGCAGAGCCGCGAATCCCGGTTGAAGATGAGCCGCGAGGATCTGCGCGACGAATACAAAGAGACCGAAGGCAATCCGCAGATCCGCTCGCGCATCCGCAACCTGCAACGCGCGGCAAGGCGGAAAAAAGTAAAGAACGATGTCTCGAAGGCCGCCGTGGTGCTGACCAATCCGACCCATTATGCCGTGGCGCTGGGCTTTGATTTTGTCACCATGGAGGCGCCCAAGCTGCTGGCCAAAGGCCGGAATCTGCTGGCCGAGGAGATCAAGGCCGAGGCTCGCTGGGCGGGTGTGCCGATCATCGAGAACCCGCCGCTGGCCCGCTCGCTCTACAAATCGGTCGAGGTTGGGCAGCCCATTCCAGCCGATCTTTACGCGGCGGTGGCGGCGATTCTGGCCTACCTCTATCGCCAAAGGCTGGAGGCCGAGATGCGCGACAAGAAAGCCCGTGAGGCGCAGGCGCGCGGACAGTCGCGGCCAGGCGCCGGTCCAGGCGCAGCTCCGAATACTGGTTCCGGTCAACCGGCAGGAGGTGCGCGATGAGCACTGCCGCTATGCCCGCCCCGGCTGCCGCGGGCGCAGCCACGATTCTCGACCGGTTGCGCGAATATGTGCTGCCGCTGGCGGCCATCAGCGTGATCTTTGTCATGCTGGTTCCGCTGCCGGCCGCCGGGCTCGACCTGCTGCTGGCCATCTCCATGGACGCCTCCATCATCGTCTTTCTCTCGGCGATGCAGATTCGCCGGGCCGTCGAGCTGAGCGTCTTTCCAACCCTGCTGCTTTTGTTGACGCTCTTCCGGCTCTCGCTGAATATCGCGTCCAGCCGCCGCATTCTGCTGCACGGGCAAGAGGGGACGGCGGCGGCGGGCAAAGTGATCGAGGCCTTCGGGCAGTTTGTCGTGGGCGGCAATTATGTGGTCGGTTTTGTGCTCTTTCTGGCCCTGATCGCCATTCAATTCCTGGTCGTCTCGCATGGCGCGGTCAGAACCGCCGAGGTCACGGCGCGCTTCACCCTGGATGCGCTGCCCGGCAAGCAGATGGCCATCGACGCCGACATGAACGCCGGCCTCATCGACGAGGTCGAGGCGCGCAAACGCCGCCAGGCGATCGCCCACGAGGCCGAGTTCTACGGCGCCATGGACGGCGCGGCGCGCTTCAATCAGCGCGATTCGCTGGCCACCATCCTGATTACCGGCATCAACATCATCGCCGGATTGCTGATTGGAACCCTGCAGCAAGGCATCGAACTGGGCGAGGCGGCGCGCACCTACACCGTGCTCACGGTGGGCGACGGGCTGGTCACGCTGATCCCCTCGCTGCTGGTCTCTGTCGCCGGCGGCATCACCCTCACCCGCGCCAACTCGGCTGGCATGCTGGGCGGCGAGATTCGCCAGCAGTTGCTCGGCAAGCCGGTCACGCTTTACCTGGCCAGCCTGGTTACCGGCGCAATGGTCCTGATTCCGGGCCTGCCCAAAATTGCCTTTCTGCTGGTTTCAAGCGCCCTGTTTGTCGCCGCGCGCAAGCTCTCGGCAAGCCCCGCGCCGCCGCCGCCGCTCACCGAAGCCGCCGCCGCGGGCGACAAGAAAAAGGCCTCGGAGGCGGTCAGCACGGATTTGGCCAACCTGCTCAAGCTCGAAGAGCTGACGCTTGAGATTGGCTTCCAGTTGATTCCGCTGGTCGATGAAAAGCAGGGCGGCCAACTGCTGAGCCGGGTGCGCTCGCTGCGCCGCCACCTTTCGGCCGAGATGGGCTTTCTGGTGCCTCCAGTGCATATCTCGGACAACCTGCGCCTCAAGCCGCGCGAGTACCTGTTCAGCCTGCGCGGCATGGAGATCGGCCGCTGGCAGACCGAAGGCGCGCTGCTGCTGGCGGTTTCCAGCGACCCCAACCGCCGCCCGCTCGCCGGCAAAGAGGCGCGCGAGCCGGCCTTCGGCGTGCCGGCCATCTGGATTCAGCCGCAGCTTGAAGATCAGGCCAATGCCGCCGGCTACTCGGTGGTCGATGCGACCACGGTCATTACCACCCATCTGGGCGAGCTGATCCGCCAGCACGCCCACGATCTGCTGGGCCGCGCCGAGACCAAGCGGCTGCTGGACTCGCTCAACGAGAGCCATCCCAAACTGATGGAAGAGCTGGTGCCCAAGCTGCTTTCGCTGGGCGAGGTGGGACGTGTCCTCGAACAGCTCCTGCGCGAGCGGGTCTCGATCCGCGACCTGGGCACGATCCTCGAAGCCATGCTCGAGACGGCGGCGGTGAACAAAGGAATCGTCGCGCTGGTCGAGTCCTCGCGCCAGGCGCTCGGGCGCAGGCTGATCCAGCCGCTGCTCGATGGCGAAGGCCAGTTGCCTGTGCTCCTGCTGGACGGCGCGCTCGAAGAAGAGATTCTGGTCACGCTCTCGCCGGAGACCGGGCAAAGGATGCTGGCCTCCGGCGGACAGCCCGGAACGCCCGTCGTCCGCCGCCTGGCGGACGCCTTGCGGCGGCTGATTCCCGGCGCCACGGCCGCCTCGCTGCCCGTGCTGTTGTGCCCCAGTCCGGCCCGTTATTACGTTAAGCGCTGGATCGAGCCGGTGCTGCCGCGCTTGGCGGTCGTCGCCGCCGGCGAGATTCCGCCCGAGATTCGCCTGCGGCCGGTGGGAACGCTGCGGTGAGGAAGGCAGTTGGCAGTTGGCAGTTGTCAGTTGTCAGTTGTCAGTTGTCAGTTGTCAGTTGTCAGTTGTCAGTTTTCAGTTGTCAGTTGTCAGTTGTCAGTTTTCAGGATTCAGTGGCTAGAGTCAGAATTTGTTGCGAAATCAGTCGTGAAACCGCAGGTCCTTCGACTCCATTTGCCGCCTAGAACGCGCCAAACTTCGCTCAGGATGACAGTGATTTTGTTGTTTGAATGTACGGCTCAAGAGACTGGGGAAGAGGACTCATGGGACAGCGCAATAGAAGTGGTTGAGGCGAAAACTAAGAACTGAAAACTGAGAACTGAAAACTGAAAACTGAAAACTGAGAACTGAGAACTGAGAACTGAAAACTGAGAACTGAGAACTGAGAACTGAAAACTGAAAACTGAGAGCTGAAAGCTGCAACATTTCCCTAAGTGAATTTTTATGACCGTTAGCTGATTTTTTCCTAAAGGAAAAACCACCTTTAACGGAGCGTCAAGTGCTAGATCAGCCGCGGAAGTGCAAGCGAGGGGAGATGCATGGGGATGGAAGCCGCCAATACGGCCACCAATCAGGCAACGGCGCGGCGCAGCGCGGTCAGCAACGGCTATCCGCCGGGGGCACAGTTTCCCGTACTGAGCGGCGAGCAGGAGCGCGTGCTTCTGGAGCATCTGCCGATCGTGCGTTTTCTGGCGCGGCGGATTCACGAGCGGCTGCCGCAGCATGTGGACATCGAGGATCTGGTCTCGGCCGGTGTGGTGGGACTGATGGACGCCTTCAGCAAATTTGATCCCGCCAAGAAAGTTCAATTCCGCAGCTATGCGCAGTTCCGCATCCGCGGGGCGATTCTGGACAGCTTGCGCACCCTCGATTGGAGTCCGCGCGAGCTGCGCCGCAAGGGCCGCGCGGTGGAAGAGGCGATCCGCGTGCTGACGGCCAAGCTGGGCCATGCGCCCAATGAGGCCGAGGTGGCGATGGAGATGGCGCTCGAACTCGAGGAGTATCAGCAGTTGCTGGGCGATCTGAAGGGCCTCGAGATCGGCACGCTGCACATCGAGCGCAACGAGGATTCGGGCGAAGAGGAGCTGGCCTATGTGCCCGGCCGTCCGGATGAGGACCCGCTCTTCCGCTGCCTGCGCGGCGAGCTCGAGGAGCGGCTGGCCGAGGCCATTCAGAATCTGCCCGACCGGGAGCGGCTGGTGATGAGCCTGTATTACTACGAAGAGATGACCATGCGCGAGATTGGATTGGCGCTGGGCGTGGTCGAGTCGCGCGTCTCGCAGGTGCACGCCTCCGCGGTGGTCCATCTCCGGGGAGCGTTGAAAGATCTGGCGGCGCATGGAGCCTTTGAACGATTGCACGGGAAAAAACCGGTGGAACGGACGCGGCGGTGAAACAGCAGCTATCAGCTATTAGCTATTAGCTATTAGCTATCAGCTTTTAAATGCGATGGGAGATTCGGATGGGTAAGAAGATCAGGAAATGCAAATCTCGCAGCCTAAGGGCCTATCACCAAAAGAAAGCGTGAAAGCTGATAACTGAAAACTAAAAGCTGATAGCTGATAGCTGATAGCTGACAGCTGCATTTAAGAGGGAAGTGCAAGATCATGGAAAAAACGCTTAAACAGAACGAGATCGATGCCCTCTTTCAGGCCGCGCGCAGCTCGACGCCGGAGGCCAAGCGGACCGAAGTGCGGGCGCGCGTCGTGCCTTATAACTTCTCCTCGGCGGGTCAGATCTCGACCGATCAATTGCGCGCCATCTCCATGCTCAACGATCTGTTCGCGCGCAACCTGACCCACAATCTGGCGGCTTGGCTGCGCACCCGTTTTCAGGTCAATCTGGTCAGCGCCGAGCAGATTCCCTTCAATGAGTTTCTGCTCAGAATTCCCGAGATCAGTTATGTCTCTTCGGTACGCATGGAGCCGTTGGGCGCATTGGCCGTCCTGCAATTGGATCTGGCGCTGGCGCCTCCGATCATTGATCTGCTGTTGGGCGGCGAGGGCCGGGATGGGCCGCTGCGCGAGCTGACCGACATCGAAGAGTCGATTCTGGCTTCGGTGGTTGAGATCATCTGCCGCGAGCTGACGGCGGCCTGGCAGCCGGTGGGCTTGAGCTTCAACTTCGAGCGGCGGCAGATGCAGACCCAGGTGGCGCGCATCATGTCGGTGACCGAGAAGACGCTCTGCCTGAGCTTCGAGATCCGCATGCCGCACAGTTCCGGCCTGCTCAATCTGGCCTTTCCGGCAGTGGTGGCCAACACCATTCTGCGCCGGCTCACCTCGGATTGGAGCCGCCGCCGCCGCCACGGTGACGATACCCGGACGCGCATGGAAGCCGCGGCGCGCAAAATTCGCTTTGGCGGCTCTTTGCAGATGCCCACGGTGCGGCTGCAAGCCAGCACCCTTGAAAATTTGGAGGCTGGAATGGTGTTGCGTTTGGATCTTGCGGCTGGAACCCTGGCCGAGTGGAATGTGGGCGGGCAAACGCTGGCCAAAGCGCAGCCGATCCGCCTTGGGCAGCACCGCGCCGCGCGCATTGAAAATCTAATCCAAGAGGCGCGGCCATGAAGAGCTATCTGGAGTGTTGGAGCGCAGTTGCGGCGACGCTGTTTTCACAGGCTCTGGTGGGCGAGCCGGAGCTGATCGAATCCATGCCCAAGCCGTTGGGGCCGGGCGCCGTCGGCTTTACCGCGACCATTGCGGGCGATGTCGAGGGGCGCTTCAGCGTGGTGCTGGACGGAGCGATTCTGGAAGCCACGCTGGTGGGCGAAGGCCAGGACCAGAAGGCCGGCTGGGCAGAGATTCTGCAAGAGGCCGCCAACGCCGCCGCCGGTGATTTCCTGGCCAAGACGGGCAAAAAGTGCAGTGTGCAAAAGTTCGAGCCGGCCCCGGTTGAGAGCAAGGTCAGTTGCGCCTTCCAGTTGAAGGCGGGCGACCGCTCCTGGATGATTCTGGTGCGCGATGATGTGCGAGCGCCCAAGCCGGCAACCCAGCCCGCGGCTCAAGCCGCGCCGCCCCAGGCCGCCGCCGCGTCAGCCCCCAGCGCGCCTTCGCCCAGTCTGAGCGCGGGCATCGAGCTGCTGCTCGATGTGGAGCTCGAGGCGGCGTTGCGCTTTGGCTGCAAGGAGCTGCCATTGGCCGAGATTCTCGATCTGGGTCCGGGCGACGTGGTTCCCTTGGATCGCAATGTCTCCGATCCGGTGGATCTGATTGTGGGCGACAAGATTGTGGCGCGCGGCGAGGTGGTGCTGGTCAACGGCAACTTTGGCCTGCGGGTAACCGAAGTGGCTTCGCCCAGAAAGCGGCTGGAGAGCATACGATGCCTCTTCTAAGCAGGAGCATGAGCCGTGTGGAAACCCAGGACCGGATGCGCGCGGACGATCTCTATTCCCTCCGTGAAGTGGGCAATCGGCCAGAGCTCGCCTACCGTATCTCAGAAAAGATCTCTCCGTCTTTGATGGCGGCCGTGCGCCAGGCGCGCCAGGCCAACCAGGAAGCTCCCATGGAAGAGCGCCGGGAGCCGGGGCGCTCGCGCGCTGGACTCTTTGAGACCTGCGCCAATCCCGGCTGCGGCTCCGGCTGGCTGCATCTGTGGCGCTCGCGCCTGGCGCCTGTCTTTGAGGGCGGCTGGAACTGTTCGGCGGAGTGCACGGCGGCACGGGTGGCCGGGGCGGTGCGCCGTGAGTTGGAGGGGCGCGGCCTGCCGCAGGAGAGCCATCGGCATCGGGTGCCGCTGGGTCTGGTCATGCTTGAGCAGGGCTGGATTACCGCCGGGCAGTTGCGTCAGGCGCTCGATGCGCAGCGCGTGGCCGGAGGCGGGCGGCTGGGCCAGTGGCTGGTGCGCAAGCACGGGGTAAACGAGGCGCTGGTCACCCGCGCCCTCGGCGTGCAGTGGAGCTGCCCTGTGCTGCCGCTCGAGTTCCATGACGCCGAGGCGCTCACCGTGCTGTTGCCACGCCTCTTTGTGGATGCCTTTGGGGCGCTGCCGTTGCGCGTGGCGGCGGGCAGAATGCTCTATCTGGGCTTCGAGGATCGCCTCGACCCGGTGGTCGCGCTGGCGGTCGAGCGCATGAGCGGTCTGCGAGTCGAGAGCGGACTGGTGCAGGAATCGCTCTTTGCGCCGGCGCACACCCGGATGCTCAATGCCAAATTCCCTCCCGTCGAGCTGATCGAGGCTTCGAGCGAACCGGCGGCGGCCACTGCGCTGGCCCGCTCGGTCGAGCGAGCCCGTCCCGTTGAATCCCGCCTGGTGCGCGTGCATGATTGCCTTTGGCTCAGAATGTGGCGGCGTCCCCAATCCGGCCCCCTACCGGAACGCGGAGCGATTCAAGATCTGATCTGCTCGATTGGAACGCATTGAGAGTGGACTGCTGCGGTGATTCAGTAAAGAAGTGAAGGAGTGAAGGAGTGAAAAAAGGATAGCGCCGATAGAGAACGGTTTCAATTTTTCCCCTCTTCGCTCCTTCACTTTTTCCCTCTTTCTCTCTCCAACCGCACGGAACTAGAAATGCCTCTCATGGAATGGCGGCAAGAGCCGATAGAGACAAAAGCAGAGGAGCAATGCATGAGCGAAGTGCGAACCCTGATTGTGGATGATTCCTCGGTAATGCGCAAGATTGTGGAGCGCTCTCTCCGTCAGGCGGGGCTGAATCCGCTGGTGGTCTTCGAGGCCGGCAGCGGCGTCGAGGGGCTGGAGCTGCTGAAGGGCCAGCCGGTTGACCTGATTCTTTCTGACATCAATATGCCTTCCATGGACGGGCTGGAGTTTCTACGCCAGCTCCGGGCGCAAAATCTGGCTCCCGGCGTTCCGGTGGTGATGATCACCACTGAATCAAGCGAAGAGCACGTGAAGCAAGCAATTCTGGCCGGAGCGCAAGGGTACATCCGCAAACCGTTTACGGCCGAGCAGGTAAAGGAACGGGTGCTGCCGCTGTTGACCGCGGCCTAGCCGGAATGGCAAAGGAGCCAACGTGCAACTGTATAGTGGGCGCTGGGCCGCGATTGCGCCCTCACGTTACGGCGGCAAAAAGGAAATGGAGCGTACGATGACGCTATCGTTACGGGAGTCCGTGCATCTGATCACCGAGCCAAGGAATCTGGATGCCAGCGTAGAAGAGGTCTTTCAGTTGATGCTGGGCGTGAACTGCCAGCGCTACCAAGGGCCGGTTGAGATTGCCGAGCCGGAGTCGGTGACCGCGGTGGTGGGCTTCGGTGGCCTGTTAAGCGGCGCCTGCGTCTTTCGCTCCGGCGCCATGGCGGCCATCAAGATTGCCGCCCACATGACCGGCATGGAGTTTGATGAGATCGACGACACCGTCAAGGACGGCATCGGCGAGATCTGCAATATGCTGGCCGGTGCGTGGAAGGGCAAAGTGCCCGATCTGGCTGCCAACTGCGGCCTCTCGGTCCCGGCCGTCATCACCGGCCGCGATTATAACCTGCACGTGCAGGCGCCGGAGTTCAAGCTCTTCCACACCTACCACTTCGACGATGCCAGCTTTGAAGTGATGATTATCTGCGACGGATTGCAATAAACCGCAATCCGGGGTCAGCCGATAGAGCCGTCTCGCGCCTCTCGGCTGGCCTCCTGCATGATCTGGGCATCAGAGAGCAACAAGCGCGAACGGGAACCACCGCGCTCCAGCCAGCCACGAGGTTGGCGCACCGTTCTTGCTTGATTGCCTGGATGGCCCTTCGCTCCCTACCGCACCTTAGGCCTTGCCGCAGCTTACCCCTACCGCACCTTAAATGGTCTTGCCGCCGCTGGCTGATCCGCGCCCACCTGGCCGGTCTTGATCTGGGCGTCATAGAAGCTCTCTCCGCGCGTTGGATTGCCGCTGAGCCGGCGCAGCATGGCCAACTGTCCCACGTGGGTCAGCGCATCGGCCACTGGGCCTTGCAGTAATCGTTCCACCGAGGCGTGCAGCGGTCCGCCAGTAGCTAGAAAAGCATCGAAGGTTTGCAGCGACTCAAAGAAGCGCTGCTTCTCGTCGGCCCAAACGCGGGGCTGCGTGGCGTGCCATTTCTCCTGCCCGACGGCGGCGCTCAGCGCCCAGTCAAAGAGGTCGCCCATGTGGGAGAGAATCTGCACCGGCATACGGCCAGCGCCGTCGAAGCCGGCAAAGTGGTCGGGTGCGCCTTCGAGAGCTCGTGCGGCCCGGTAGGCCAGGGTAGCCAGCGCATGGCGCAGCAGTTCGCGTTTCTCATCCATACCCGAAACTATACCGCAATTAACCAGACAAAGGAATTAGGCACAAAACGCCATTCTCTGATAAACTGGAAATTCTGAGTCCAAGAGCAGGAAGAAACCATGTCCATTCATCCCGTAATGCAGCGTTTGGCCGATAAGCTCAAGCGCACCGACCTGCCTGAGTTCGTCCCCGGCGATCAGGTTCGCGTCCAAGTAAAGATCAAAGAAGGCGACAAGGAACGCTTGCAGGCCTTTGAAGGTCTGGTGATCGCTATCAACAAAGGACCCCAGGGCACCTTTACCGTGCGCAAGATGAGCTTTGGCCAGGGCGTCGAGCGCATCTTTCCTTTCAACTCGAAGGTGATCGACCGCATCGAGAAGGTGCGCAGCTACAAGGTTCGCCGCGCCAAGCTTTTCTATCTGCGCGAGTTGCGTGGCAAGGCCGCCCGCCTGAAGGAAGTCGGCCGCGCCGTCGCCAAGGCCTAGCTCGCTCCTCCTTTCGTCCTACAACCGCCCCGGCTTCGGCCGGGGTTGTTTTTTGACAGTAGACAGTGGACAGTGGACAGTTGTCAGTTGTCAGTTGTCAGATGGCTGGAATCAGTCCACAACGGGCATTTTGTGCATCGTTTCTGAAAAGGCAGCTCTTCGCATAGCTCATTCTCCCAATCGGCAGATCATTGTTTACTGTCCACTGTCCACTGTCTACTGTCCACTGTCCACTGTCCACTGTCTACTGTCTACTGACAACTGTCTACTGACAACTGAGAACTGAGAACTGTAATCTGTATCTATGCAGCTGAACGATCAGGATCGCCGCCACACCTTTCAGGAGACTCTGCTGAGCGCCCGCCGCACCATGGTGCTGAGCGAGATTCTGAAGCTGGCCATGGACAGCTTCCGCTCCAACAAAGTGCGCTTTATGCTCACCGCACTGGGCATGGTCATCGGCACGGCTTCGGTAATCCTGGTGGTGACCATCGGCCTGACCGGTCAGCAATTTGTCATGGAATCGATTCAGAAGGTGATGACCAATTCGGTGGAGCTGGAATACTCCGGCGGCGGCTCGACGGCCTCGGAGCGCACCCTCTACGACGACTACCTCACCCGCGACGATGAAAAGGCCGTGCTGGCGCAGGTTCCCAGTGTGCAGTACTCCTCGCCGATCCTCACCATGCACGACCGCATCAACTTCGGCGGCGGCATCAGCAAAGACACGCTGGTGCTGGGCGTTGACCCGCAGTACCAGCACATCCGAAACCTGCTGGTTCCGGTGGGCCGCTTTCTGGATGAAACCGACGACGCGGCGCACATCAAATGCGCGGTGGTCACTGAACTTTTTGCCCATGATCGCTTCGGCAGCGATGACGCGGCCGTTGGCCAGAACTTTGAAATCAGCGGCATTCCCTTCACCATCGTGGGTGTCTTCAAAAAGAGCATGGACGATTTTGGCCAATCGGAGATTGATGAACAGACGATCCTGATTCCTTACTCGGTGGCTCGTTACTTCACGGGAACCGAAACGGTCAACCAGATTTATTTCTCCATGCGCGACATGAACGAGGTGCCCGACGCGGCCAAAGAGATCGTTCGCATCGTGCGCGCGCGCCACCGCCCCAACTCCGTCTACCTGGCGCAGACCATGACGGAGGTACTGTCGATGGCTAAACAGATTACAACCTATCTGACGCTGGTGCTGCTGAGCGTGTCGGCGGTCACGCTGACCGTGGGCGGAGTAGGCATCATGAACATCATGCTGGCCACGGTGCGCGCCCGCACGCGCGAGATCGGCATCCGCAAGGCTCTGGGCGCCACCTACCGCGAAATCAAATACCAGTTTCTGGCCGAGGCGATTATTATTTCTTTGATCGGCGGCTTGGTGGGCACAGTGGTTGGATTGTCCCTGCCGTTGGCCGTTCGCTTCTTCAGCGACTACATGATTCCTATCTCTCCCTGGTCGATTGTCGCCGCCATGGCATCTTCGCTGGCCGTCGGCATCTTCTTCGGCACAACTCCCGCCACGCGCGCGGCGCAAATGGAACCGGTGGAGTCGCTGAAGTATGAGTGAGCCCGGCAAGAATCCGGAAGAGGCTCCGGCAAAAGCGCCGAGCTTGTTGCTGCTTTATGGCCTGCTTGTCCTGGCTCTGGCTTCGGCCATCGGCTTGGCGCTGCTGATCGTGCTTCCGTTTTATCACCGGCGATAATCCCGTTCCGCAGTTTATCTTACCGCTTGGAAGCCAAACAGGTAAGGAGTAAACTGAAGCAGGTAAGGAGTTGACCGCCATGGCTAGCGCCACAAAACCGATTCCAGTGCCGAGCTACAGCGCCAAAGTGACCAGCAAGGGGCAGATCACCGTTCCGGTGGAGATTCGCCGCTCGCTGGGCGTAAAATCCGGCGACAAGATCCGCTTCGAGCAGCAGGAGGGCGGCATTCGCGTGGTGCGCGACGGGGACGAAAATCCCTTTGAAAAGTGGCGCGGGATTGGTTCTGGATTTCCGATTGAAGGCAAGGGCCGAGAGGCTATAGTTGCTTTCTTTCGGGAGATGAGGGGCCATGACGACATCAATTGATTCGAATATCATCGTCGCGCTTTGGCGGCATGATGATCCACTGAATTTTGTCTCCGCAAAGATACTTGACCAGGCCCGAAAGCGAGGGGAATTGATCGTTTCCGCGCCTGTATATGCGGAGTTGATGGGTGATCCAATTAGAACCGAATCTGGATTGAATCAGTTTTTCCAGGACAGCGGAATCGTTGTCGACTGGACTCTAGATGAGAGAGTGTGGCGGGAGGCTGGAAGAGCTTATAAGGGCTATGTTTTAAGGAGACGATCAGCGTCTGGAGTTCTCCCGCGCCGCTTACTGACAGATTTCCTTATTGGTGCCCATGCTCTGGTTCGCGGATACTCGCTACTTACCTTTGACCAGCGGCTCTATGCTGCGGCTTTTCCTAGTTTGACGATTCTTTCGGATTGAGCGCGCTTTTGAGATTAAATTTCGGATTCAGGCCTATATCCGGCGATAGAATTCAGCGTTCTCCAGCCTCGGTAAATTCTTTTCAAGCCATCTTTCCGATTGGCGAAACCAGGCTCTCAGGTTCGTGGAAAGGTACTTGGACCACTCCGGCTCCCACTCGCCGCGCTCGCGGGCAAAGCGCGCCAGAGAATAGCCAAAGACCGTCTCCGGCAGATATCCTAGACGGCTCATCGACCAGCCCTCCATTCGATCATTCTGAAATTTGCGGAAGTTTCGCGAGGCGTTGGCGGTAAAGATGCCCAAGCCCAGATAGACTGTGGCCAGATCGGTCAGCGGCTCCATCTCTTCGTCCTCGCGCTGCAAGTGGCCGCCGTCCAGCAGAATCACATGACTCAATTCATGCGCCAGCGTAGCCACGGCCGCCAGAGGATCTTTGAGCAGCGATCGGCGAAGAGCCACCAGCGGGCGTTCTTCCTCATTGCCGCCAAAGTGCAATCCCGCCGGAGAACTCTCGCGTCCCATGCTGTAAGCGGGCAACACCTCCAGCATTTCACTGGCATCGGGAATGATCTCCACTTCAACCTTGCTCGGGTTTACGTCCATGTAACCGCAGACGCGGCTGAAGAGCCTCTTGAGCGCGGCCTCACTGCTATCCCATGGGTCGGGAAAAAACTCATCCGTGGGCAGAATCACTGTGGCGTTCTGCAAACGGCTCGATCCCAGCAACTTGCTCAGGCGGCGAAATCCGTCGTCTACCCAGAGCCGCTCTTCTTCCGTAACCGGCAATTTAAGCCCAAAGCCAAACATGGTTTTGATTTTATAGGACAGCGTAAAAAGATATACTCCAGAATGTTGAAGGAGAGCACAACAATGGCTCTGTTTGGCAGGAAGATTTTTCGCCGGTTCGCGGTTCTGGCTTTTCTACTCGCCTTGATTCCTGCCATCCACGCGCAGCAGCGCTGGAGCGAGGCGCAGGCCAACGCATGGTATGCCGAGCAGCCGTGGCCGGTGGGCGCCAACTTTCTTCCCTCCACGGCGATCAACCAGCTTGAGATGTGGCAGGCCGACAGCTTCGATCCGGTCACCATCGACCGCGAACTGGGCTGGGCCGAAGCCATCGGCATGAACACCATGCGCGTCTTCCTGCACAACCTCCTCTGGGAGCAGGACCCGAAGGGCTTCGAGCAGCGCATCAACCAGTTTCTCGACATTGCCGCCCGCCATCACATCCGCCCGGTCTTCGTGCTCTTCGACTCCTGCTGGGATCCCAATCCCAAGCTTGGCCCGCAGCATCCGCCGATTCCCGGCGTGCATAACTCCGGCTGGGTGCAGGCGCCGGGCACGGCGATTCTCTCTGATCCCGCGCAGTTCCCGCGCCTGGAAAGCTACGTCAAAGGCGTGGTCGGCGCCTTTGCGCAAGACCCGCGCATCTTGGCCTGGGACGTGTGGAACGAACCGGACAACGGCAACGACAGCTCTTTCTCCACGGGCGACGCCCGCAACAAGAACCAGATCATTCTCGGTCTTTTGCCGCAGGTCTTTGCCTGGGCCCGCTCGGCGCACCCCGCTCAGCCGCTCACCAGCGGCCTTTGGCACGGCGACTGGAGCGCGCTCGACCGGATGCCGCCGGTCGCTCGCGTGCAGATTGAGCAGTCGGACATTATCAGCTTTCATAATTACGGATGGCCGGAAGACTTTGAGGCGCACGTCAAGCTGCTGGAGGCCTTTCATCGCCCGCTGCTCTGCACCGAATACATGGCGCGCGGGGCGGGCAGCACCTTTGATACCGTACTGCCCATCGCTCACCAGTATCGCGTGGGCGCCATCAACTGGGGCCTGGTTGCCGGCAAAAGCCAGACCTATCTGCCCTGGGATTCGTGGCAGCGCCCTTACGTCAGCGACCAGCCCACGATCTGGTTCCATGACGTCTTTCACCCGGACGGCAAGCCCTATCGCCAGCGAGAGATTGAAATCATCCGCTCCCTGACACGAGAAAAATAACGGTTGCGGAAGACCGGATCACTCCCGTTCCCACTTCTGCTATCCTCAAGGTGACCACCACGGGCTGTGCTTACGCTATTCTCCAATCGGTTCGTCTCTTTCGTGCGGCGCTTGAACTCAACTGTCTTTGCGCTGGTGCTGGTGTGCGTTCTCGCACTTGCCTCCGGCTGCAGCCGCTTCCGCCATGAGCATCACGACACCGTCTATGTCTCGGCGCGGCAGATGTTTCTGCACGATCGCGTGGCCGCCGTCTCCAATCGCGTAGCCGAGGTGACCAACGGCCAGTCGCTTGAAGTGCTGGAACATGGCCGCCGCTTCCTCAAAGTTCAGACGCAGAAGAACGAGGTCGGTTGGATTGAAGAGCGGGCGGTGATCGACGCCAAGGCCTACCAGGCCTTTGAGCAGGTGGGCGAGCAGCACAAGGACGACCCGGTGGTGGCCACCGGCGTGCTGCGCGACGAGATCTACCTGCACCTGAAGCCGGGACGCGAGGCGGAAAAGTTTTACCTGCTGGCTCCCAACGCCAAGGTGCAACTGCTCCAGCGTGCCTCGGTGCCCAAGCTTACGCCCGGTGCCGCGCCCGCTGCCAAGCCGGTTGCTCCCAACCCTTCCTCTGCGGCTCATCCTCCGGTAAGGCCGGCCGCCCAGCCCCTGAACCTGCCTGAGCCCGAAGCGCCGCTCCTGGAAGATTGGTGGCTGGTGCGCGACGCTGAAGGCCACACCGGGTGGCTGCTCGCCGGGCGCATGGATGTGGATGTGCCCGACGAGATCGGCACCTATGCCGAGGGGCAGCGCTACGTTGGCGTGTACATCTTCAACAAGGTTTTAGACCCCGACTCTCAGCTTCCCGACCACATGGTTCCGCAGTATGTGACTCTGCTTGGACCGCCCAAAGCCGGCCTGCCCTTTGACTTCGATCAAGTGCGCGTCTACACCTGGAGCGTACGCCATCACCGCTATGAGACGGCCTTCCGGCTGCATCCGATTGAGGGCTATCTGCCGATGAGGGTGACCCAGGCCGAGGGAGCGAAAGCGCCGACTTTCAGCTTCCAGATCGCCAGCGGTCCCAATCTGAGCGCCGATACAGAGACCGGCATCACCCGCCCGGCCGCACTGCGCACCATCACTTACGAGATGGACGACACCCGCGCCCGGCGTATCGGCCCGGACATGGCGCCGATTCCCGTAAGCCACCTGGCCGAGTCCCAGCCCAAGAACGCCAAGACGGCAAAGAAAAAGGGCCGGTAGAGAATACCAGCTTATTTCGGTGAGGCCTTTTGCTGGCCAGGGGGGTGGGGCGATGAGCAAAGTTGATGAAGGCATGAATGTCTACGCCGATCTGGGCTTTCCCGACGCGGAAGAGATGATGGTAAAGGCACAGCTCGTCGTGCAGATTGCCGGGATTCTGCGCCAGCGGGGATGGAGCCAGCAGCAGGCGGCCAAGGTGTTGGGCTTGACACAGCCCAAGCTCTCCAAGATGCTGCGCGGGCAGTTTCGCGGTATCAGCGAGATGAAGATGATGGATTGCCTGGTGCGGCTGGGACGCGCCGTAAAGATTGTGGTGGGACCCGAGAGTGAAGCCGCCGACGAGCGCGTGGAAGTGGTGGCGGCGTAGAGGCGTTGTTAGTTGGGGTTCATGGTTGCCCAGGTTCCAAGATCGGGACCTGGGGCACCCGGCCGTCTTCCGGCTGCGACGGTTGAAGTTCGTGGTTGCCCAGGTTCCAAGATCGGGACCTGGGGTACCCGGTGAATCAAGAATATGATGATCTCTTTTCGCGGTCGCGGCTGGATTGTTGGCGTCATCACGGTGGCGTGTCTGCTCGTCTCCGACTTGTGGACGAGCATTCAATTTCATGACAGCAACTACTACGCACGGAACGGCTGGCCCAAGCTGGCTGCCTTCTGGGTTGCGGCCGGAATTGTGCGCTGGATGCTGCCCCGCGCCGAGGAAGACGAGCAACTGGGTGTGCAAGAGTTAACGGCCCAAAAGCCCGCGTTGCGTGAGCGCGATTCCTTTCTTCTTCTGCCGGTGAAGTATTGGCCGCTGGTGCTTGTGGCGCTGGGCGTTGGATTTTATTTCGTGCGGAGTTAAGGCAGTCTGGGCTCCGGATGAAACGGCAGTAGTTGCAGAGGAGCTTTCGCGCTACAATCTTCTCATGAGCCGCTCTGTCCAGGAAGTTCTCGATGATGTACGCAGTTTGCCTCCCGGCGATCTCGATTGGTTGATCGGCGAGATCTTTCAGGTTCGAGAAGGCTCCGGCGAGTCCGAAATCGATCCCGCCTGGAAGACCGAGGTCGAGCGGCGCGTCGCAGAATCTGAATCCGGAGGCGCTGTCACTTACTCCTGGGAAGAAGTGGAAGCGCCATTACGCGCCCGGCTTGCCGGATGAAGCGCATTCGCATCCACTCGCAGACGCAGCATGAGATCAACGAAGCCTTCGAGTGGTATTTCAAGCGGAGCCCCAAAACCGCTGAAGCGTTTCTCACGGAGATCGGCACAGCCTTGGCGCAGATTGCCGCTCATCCGCAACTCTATCCCATCTACACAAAGAATACGCGCAAGCGCGTGATGGAGAAGTTTCCCTATTCTGTGATCTTTCAAGAGAAGGTTGAGGTCATTCTCATCGCCGCCGTAGCCCACGCCAAGCGCCGCCCCGGTTATTGGCGGGTACGAATCTGAAGGAACGGCCAATCTCCCCATACATTTCTAGAATTGGATAGTTGCAATTCATAGATTCCCTGGTTCGAAAACCGGACATCGAGCTCTCGATACTCGGCTATTTGTCACAACCATGTTTTTTGTTATCGGTAATGAATTGATTGAGTTGATCCAAGGAGTCCGATTCCTTACTACTCAGCGCATCGAACTCCGCGGAATTCTCCTTTGTGATTTCTGTAGTGCTTTTTGTGAAAACAAAGAGATTGGATAACGCCTTCGTATAAGCATCCAGGGCCGGAGACATCTCATCCAATGCCAATTGTTCACATACATCATTTGCGCCTAAGTTTTGACTGCGCTCTGTTGTCATCCTGCGCTGAAGTCTGTCATTTTGCAACTTGAGTTCGGTAAGGTAAGGCTCTCTAGAAAGTAATTCTGGACGGAATTCGTTCCAACCTTTGCTCTTATATTCCGCTTCTAGAGACCTTATATCATTCCAAATCTTGGACCCCACATATTCGCCATCGGCTTCATCGGTAATTTCACCCCCGTGAAGGCGGGCGTTGATGGCTGGCGCGTGCTTCTCCATGAACCCAACATTGTAATATGCGAGTAAGCCAAGACCAACAAGGCCAATCACCATTCCATAGATAACCTTGAATTTGAAGGAGCCAGAACCCACAAAAGGAGGATCTGAAACATTTGGAACATTCATCGCCCCGATTCCCGGCTCTGCGAGTTGGTTTGCGCGGAGATACTGAAATACATTATTAATCAAGATGAACGGAGTCACGAGGAACGAAATAACGCCCCACCATCCAAGAAATAGAGTAGTGAGCGTATAGGAGCGGAAATATCGCCCGATGCATGGGCGGCATAATTCACCTTCAACCTTAGCCCATTGTCGGGTTACCAGCATTCCAATGTTTTGGTAGAACGTTACATCTTTTGTTGGTCCTTCGATACCACATATTTTGCAAGACATAGTCGTGCTCCATCGAGAGAGATTTTACACTCATGAACTAAGTATCACCCCCGCCGCTGCAGCTCCAGCTCGACCACCCGCGCCATCTCGGCTTCGGGGGCGGGTTTGCCGGTCCATAGCTCGAACTGGCGGGCGCCTTGCTGAACGAACATCTCCATGCCGCTGATGGCCGGGATGCCGCGCGACTTGGCCAACTTGATGAGCGGCGTCTCCAGCGGGTTATAGACCATGTCCAAAACCAACCCGGCGTTGAGCTCGTTCTCGGCGATGGGCAGCGGCGTCTTGTTGCCGGCCATGCCGCAAGGAGTGGCGTTGATGAGCACGTCGAATTTTCCTTTGGCGAACTGCTCCCACTTCAACGCCTTGGCTTTGGCGTCCTTGGCCAGCGCCACGGCCTGCTCGTGGATGACGTTGACGATGAAGACCTCCGCGCCCTGATCGACCAAGCCGAAGACACCTGCCCGCGCCGCGCCGCCCGCGCCGACCACAATGATCCGCGCGCCCTTGAGATTCAGGCGCTTCTGCAGCGGGCGCAGAACGCCTGCGACGTCGGTGTTGAAGCCGACGATCTTGCCGTCTGTGGCGATGCGCAGCGTGTTGCAGGCGCCGATGCGGGTGGTCAGCGGGTCCATTGTCGCCAGATGGGGCAGGATCTCCTGCTTCAGGGGCATGGTGACCGCCGCGCCGGCCAGCGGCAGCTCGCGGATCACCTTGAGGAAGTCGTCCAGCTTTTGCACCTTGAGCGGCAGCATGACGGCGTTGACGCCCT
>Ga0181520_10002045_pt1 | contig 39068 bp, 32 predicted proteins | sample PEATcosm2014_Bin_29_FD_132451 | JGI IMG/M metagenome (GOLD analysis project Ga0181520, IMG submission 132451) | Peatland microbial communities from MTU Mesocosm Facility, Houghton, MI, USA - PEATcosm2014_Bin02_30_metaG | ecosystem: Environmental > Terrestrial > Soil > Wetlands > Peat | place... | reverse complement strand
TTCAGCCCGTACATAAAGTCCGCAAAATCAATGGGCTTTAGCCCCTGAGGGGAATGCGGGCCAACACCTCCTGATCGTTGTGGATCGCTGACAATAGATGCAATTAGCGAGACATACCACTAGCTGGATCGCTTCAAATTGCATGCACACGGCGGGCCGTCGTGATTGGCCGCCGCGTTGCCTTCTATCCACCCAATGATGGAGGCATTTCTATACCAAATGGCGGTTGCCGGAGGCTCGGTTCGTCTCTCATGCTGACAGAATAGACATGAAAACGCTCCCCGTTTCCCTGCTTTTCCTGCTGGCCGCGGCCAGTCTGTATGCGCAAAGCGGTTCGGCAAATGCCGCCCCGCGCGGCTTCTTCAACCTATGGGAGGCCCGCGTCTCCGCCACGCAAGCCAAGCAACCCGCCTGGGCGGTCCCGTTGGTCACCACCACCACCGGACTCATTCAGGTGGCGCGCACCGATATTGTTCGGCAAATCACGCCAGCTCGTACCGACACATGGAACTTGGACAACAGCAAGGGAGTCAATCTGATTCCCTGCGCCAAGACCGAAGTCGCCTTCAACTTGCCGCCGTTTATCAAGCACAACTCGAGTGCCGCGGACGGCTTCGGCGACTTGTCGTTCCTGGGCAAGTATCGCATCGCCAGCGGCAACGCAGAGCACGGAAGCTACACCTTGAGCGCCTGGGTGCTGGCCACCGTTCCCACCGGCAGCTACAAGAACGGATCGACCGACGCCAGCGTCCAGCCCAACCTTGGCGGGGGCAAGGGATTCGGCAACTTCAATGTGCAATCGAGCCTGGGAGCGACGCTGCCCACCGGCAATCCCGCCATGGCCGCCTCCGGCCGCCCGGTTCTCTGGAATACCGTGGCGCAATACCGCGTAGGCAAGCTCTTCTGGCCTGAGATCGAGAGCAACGCCACCTTCTACAAGGGCGGCGCGAACGACGGCAAGAAGCAGGAGTTCCTTACTCCAGGGCTGATCGTGGGCAAATGCGCCTTGCACCCTTCCGATCCGAAATCGCGCCCCGGCGTGGCCTTCGGCGCGGGAATGCAGATTGCCGCCAGTCGATTCCACAGCTACAATCACGAACTGATACTTACCGCCAGGTGGATATTCTGAGAGCCGCGCCGGCCCCTTCCCAGGGTTCGCTCGATTGCCATCCAAATTGATAGAAATGCGACTAAACTACAGGGAAAAATCGCAAATTCATCAAATGTTCATCAAACTCTGCGAGTCTGGGAGTGCGAGTCTGGCGAATGGACTGTTTAGGCGGGTTTGGCGTCTATTGGGTTCGCATTTCCCAGATTCTCAGTTCTTCCGCACACATCGAGAAGCGATTCCGGCATTTTGTACAGAGTTCCCGGAGATGCGGAAGCTATACGCGCGCACAAGCGAAGTGGGCGCAGACACGAACCAACTCTATTTCGAGAGAAAAATCGAGAGGCCCAATGAAATTCAGAGTCACCGCCGCCACCGCTGCCATCCTGACAGCCAGTCTGTTCGGCTCCCATGCCAACGCCGCCGACGATGCGCCGCCAGCCAAGCAGCACGCCGCAACCAAGAAGGCCAAAACTCCCGCGCGGCCTTCGGTCGAGGAGCAGATCAACGCGCTGCGCCAGGAACTGCAAGGCCAGATCGACGGCCTCAAGTCCAACCTGGCCGACAAGGACGCGCAGTTGAAACAGGCCCAGCAGGCCGCAGCCGACGCGCAAGCCGCCGCAGCCAAGGCCCAGGCCGCCACCAACGCTCAGAATCAGGCGATCACCGAAAACTCAGCGGCCGTTACCACGCTGCAGACGACGGTCACCGACCTCAAAGGCAATCAAGTTTCGCTGGCTACCACCGTTTCCGACGAGACGGCCAAGGTGAAGAAGGAAATAGGAAGCCCCAACGTGCTGCACTTCAAGGGCATAGGCATCACTCCCGGCGGCTTCGTGGCGGGTGAAACAATTTACCGCACGAAAGCCACCGGCGGCGACATCCCCACCGCCTTCAGTTCGATCCCCTACGAGTGGGCCGACGCCTATCAACTGAGCGAGTTCTTCGGCAGCGCCCGCCAGTCGCGCATCACCCTGCTGGCCGAAGGCAAGACCAACTGGGGCACGCTGCGCGGCTATTATGAGGCGGACTTCCTGGGCACCGGCATCACCTCCAACAACAACCAGTCCAACAGCTACGTCTTGCGCCAGCGCATTCTCTATGCCGAGGCCAAGACGAACACCAACTGGACCTTTGCCGGCGGGCAGTTCTGGTCGCTGGCCACCGAAGGCGCGAAAGGCATCTCCAGCGCGTCCAGCAATACTTTGACTCCGCTCACCATAGACCCGAACTACGTTCCGGGCTTCATCTGGACCCGCCAGTACGGCTTCCGCGTGGTCAAGAGCTTCAAGCGCGCCGCATTCGGCATTTCGGCGGAGAATCCGCAGCTCCTCTATACCGCCTCGCTGGCCGGAAACGAACCCTACGCCGTGCTTGGCAGCGCCGGCCTGAACGGCGGCAACTACAATGCCGCTATCAGCACCTGCTCGCCCTCGACCTCCATCGTCAACTACACCAACCAGGGGCTTGGAGCCACAGGCGTCAACTCCGCCGTGCCGGTATACAAGACTGTAAACGGGTGCTCGGATATCGCCACTCTCTCGTTCAACCAAGCGCCGGATGTGATCGTGAAGGCCGCCTTCGATCCCGGCTTCGGCCACTATGAAGTATTCGGCATCGGCGGATTCGCGCACGAAACCGTCTACCCCGGCGAAACCACCAACAGCTATCTCTATGGCGGCAACACCGACATTCTGGCCAAAGCGATCGCCGCCTATACAAATCCCTCGTACACAGCTCCGCCCGCGGCGCCCGCTCTGACCCCCGCCGGCTTCTATGGCAACAGCATTGTCCTCGGCGGAGTCGGCGGCAGTCTGCGCGTTCCCCTGATCAAGGACAAGCTCACCTTCGGCACCAAGGGTCTCTTCGGTCCCGGCATGGGCCGCTACGGCGACTCCACTCTGGCCGATGTGACCGCCGATTCCTATGGCCAGCTTGCTCCCATCCACAATGTCAGCGGCCTTTTCACTCTGGAAGCCACGCCAACTCCTCGCCTTACCCTCTTCCTCAACTACGGCGGCGACTATGCCGGCCGCGACGACTACGCAAATGCAGGCTCGACCACGCTGGGCGCGCCCAATCCATGCTTCGTCGTGCCGGTGACTTCACAGGCTGCCGGGGGGACGATCGCTCCCACCTGCGCGAATATGACAGTGAGCGCCACCACTGGCGCCAAGTCCTATCCTCTTACCTTGCCGGCAACTCTCACCGTCGCGCAGATTGCCTCCGGCTCATGGGGAGCGACATGGAGCGCGCCCTCGGCGGCCGCCGTCGGCTACGGATCGAGGGTTCTCAGCAACTCGGCCTGCACCTCCATTGCCGCCCCCGGCTACAATGGCGGAGCCTCGACCGGCTACGTTCCCGGCGGCTCCTGCGGCGCGCAGACCCGCGACGTACAGGAGATCACTGGCGGCTACTGGTATGACATCTACAAGGGCGACAAGGGTCGGCTCCGTCAGGGCGTACAGTACGGGTACGCGGTCCGCGAGGGCTGGTCGGGCGCGGGCGGCATCGGGGCCAAGGGCATCGACAATATGTTCTGGACCACCTTCCGCTACTACCTCCCATAAACCGCAATCCCGCGGTTTGCGCCATAACGCGGAAGGGGCAGCCGATTGGGCTGCCCCTTCCGCGTTGAAACGATTTCATCCCTATACCGGCCGTAACGGTACTCCTTGTATTTCAGATATGCGGCAATCCACGAGCAGCCGCCGGTCCCTCAATCGCTGGCGCTCGACAACTCCGCCGTTACGCGGCCGATCGGAGCATCCTTGAACGCCATTGCCGGTCTTCTGCGATCCTCCTCTGCCGGCACCCACTGGTACTGCGGAACGATCTCCTTGACTTTGGAGCGTATGCGCGCATCCATCCCCGTGGCATTCTCCGCGCGCAATGCTTTCAATTGATCCTGCAACTCCCGCCAACTCATCGCCAGGCTCTTGGCGCGCAGAACCTTCTCCGCGGCGGTGCTCGCTCGCCCTTCAAAATCGTAAAAAAGCTCCTCGAAGAGCTTCTCGCCCGGACGCAGGCCGCTGAAGACGATCTTCACTTTATGCTGCGGAATGCCGGAGAGTCGGATCAGCGTCTTGGCCATATCCAGGATGCGCACCGGCTTGCCCATGTCCAGCACCAGGATGTCGCCCTTGTTGCCGATGGCGAAGGCTTGCAAGACCAGCGATACCGCCTCCGGAATGGTCATGAAGTAGCGGGTTATCTCGGGGTGGGTCACGGTAATCTGGCGCTGCGTCCTGATCTGCTCCTGAAACAAGGGGATGACGCTGCCCTGCGATCCGAGCACATTGCCGAAGCGCACCGAAAGGCAGCGCATCGCGGCTGAGGGCCGGGCGGCGACGATCAACTCGCCGATGCGCTTGGTGCAGCCCATGAAACTGCTCGGGCTTACCGCCTTGTCCGAGGAGATCAACAGAAAGTCCTCGCAGCCCGAGCGCTCGGCAACCTCCATCAGGGAGAGCAGGCCGAAGACGTTGTTCTTGAGCGCCTCCTGCAAGTTCTCCTCCATCATCGGCACGTGCTTGTAGGCGGCCGCGTGGAAGATCGCCCGCACGTCGTGCTCCTGGATCAGGTCGCGCATCCGCGCGCCGTCGGCTATGTCGGCGATGCAATAGACCGTCTCCGCCGCCGTCTTGGCATCGGTTCGCGCGTGGGCTTGTTGCAGATAGAACAGCGGCGTCTCCGCCTGGTCCACGCAGACCAGCTTCGCCGGCGCATAACGGCGCAGTTGATTGCACAACTCGGAGCCGATCGAGCCGGCCGCGCCGGTCACCATCACCGTTCGTCCCGCGATCCGCTGGCGAACCGTCTCCAGATTGAATTCCACCGGATCGCGTCCCAGCAGATCCTCCAATTTCACCTCGCGCAACTGCTCCACCGTCACGGTGCCGTCCAGCAGGTCGGCAAGCCCCGGAATCGCGCGGAATCGCAATCCGGTCTTCTGACATTGTTCCGCGATGCGCAGCATTTCGTCGCGCGTGGCGGAGGGGATGGCGATCATCAACTCGTCGGGCTTGAAACGGCGCGCCAGCTCCGGCAGGTCATCGATGCCGCCCATCACCCGCACCCCGTGCAGGCGGATGCCGGCCTTGTTCGGATCGTCGTCCGCCAGGGCGACCGCGGTGTAGCCGCTGCGCGGCAGCTCCCGCAAGAGCATGGCCGCGCCGCAACCGGCGCCGATCACCACCACCGTCCTGGTATTCATTCGGCTGGCCCGCTCTTGCGCGCGCTGCATCGCCGCCCGCGACAGAACTCTCGCCCCGCCCAGAGCCGTCGCCGTCAGAAGCGCTTCGATGCAATACACAGATGCCGGGAACGACGCTACGCCGAGTATCCAGCGCTCGGCGATCAGGAATCCCGCCGAACCGAGCGCCACCGCCTTCACGATGTCCAGCGCATCGCTCATCCCGGTGTAGCGCCAATAGCCGTGAAAGAGATTGAAACGGGCCATCGCGGCCAGGCGAAGCGAGATCAACACCGGCATCGCCAGCAGAAAGACCTTGGCTTCCGGAAATCCGAAGTCGAAGCGCAGCAGCCATGCAATCGCGGCTGAAAGAGCGATCAGCACTGCCTGAAAAGCGAGAATCCCAAGATGACGCTGTTTTACGAACACGGTCTTCCCCATTTCTGAAAGAAGTTGTTGTCCTCGAAACCCCGCGCTGCAAAGGAAGTTTCTGTTTCGCTCCATCCCGCATTCGGCCGTCTCCGCAATTTTGCGGGATTTTCACAGATCGCGGGAGACGATTGTCACTAAAGTTTCGATCGTCCGCAAACCATAGTAACATTTCCGGGCATGGGCGTTTCATCGACAACGCGGCGCGTTGCGGTTGCAACGATTCCGAGTTTGCGTACAGTTCCTCATGCGATCGCTCCCTCGCCGACAAGCCTCAGGCGGTTGCAGGTTCCAGATATTCGGCCCCGATCTCAACGGCGGCAAACTGGTTGATCATATCCAGCGCCAGCACAAACCTGAGGCTATTGTTCTTTCGAACAAGCACGCCTTCGATTCCCTGCATGGCGCCGCTCTTGATGCGCACCTTCTCGCCGACGACAAGTTCCCGGTACGGTTCGACCTTCTTGCCCCGGAATCCCTCGCGCAGAAACTCGACCTCCTCGTCGGAAACCGGAATGGACTCGCGCCCGTTCCCGACGATCTGCAGCACTCCGGGAGATTCGAGAACCCTCACGCGTTCGCGGCGATCGAAGCGCGCGAAGAGATAGGTGGGAAACAGCGGCAGGACAACCTTTACCCGCTGCCGGTTCTTCCAAATTTTGACGGTTTCGTAGGTGGGCAGAAAGGATTCGATCTTTCTGACATCAAGGTGCTTGACGACGGATTTTTCGTTTTGCGGAACTGTATATACCGCGTACCATCTGCGCTCGACCGCCGAAGCCGCGAACGCCGGGTTCGGGTATGCGTCCCTGCCGGATTGGCAACTCGTCACTTCCAGATTCATCTCTTCTCTCGCAATCGACCTGAACACCGACGCTAAACCACTGTGCGCCCGCGCATATCGGCAATCTGACGCCTATTCCCTCGCCCAACCATCACAACATGCGATTGAGCTTGAAACGCGGATCGATTGGAAAAAAAGTGAAACAGATGGTCCCGAAGTTCCCGAATACGTTTGGCGATGCCGGAATGGAACCGACCGTACAACCGCCGACGGAGCACTGCCGTGAGCCAAAGAAAAGCGCCCTGCCATACCAACGAGAGTAAGCCTGTACTTCATTCGGTGAAAGCGCCAATATGCGACGAAGCGCGCCATTTGCCGTCACCTTGCACACTCATACCGCATGGCGGCAATTCATGGACATCCCGGACCTTGAAATACTGTTTCCAGCCATTCTATGCAAGCACGTGCCGGCTGATTCTTGCTGGCCGCGTCCACGCCAGCCGTCCCTAAGATTCACGCATCGCATATTCGCCCAACACGCCGGCTTGAATGCCGGCTTGAATTTCGATGCCCCCTGGAAACCCGATCTTTCGCCGCAACGATTCAAAGCGCGGTTCATCCCGCAGCGGGCGGAGAATCGGGTCCGAGCGGAGTCCCAGACTCGTAAACTCTCCCCCCGCGTAGGCCGTTTCCAGCCATGAAACCGCCTCCACTCCGCGATCCAGGCCGATTGCGACCAGCGCCAGCGCATAACCGCGGTTCCGCTTCCGCGCCTCGCTCATCTCTTCAAGATTGCGAAATATTTCCAGGGCTTTTTCCGTCTCGCCGGCAAGAGCCAGGGCATATCCCAGGGTTCCTTGCAGGTTTTGATGCCGCGGAAAATCCCCCGCCAACTCCTCTATGCGCGGCAGGGCGCCGGAGACGGAACCCGCCTGAAGCAGGGCCAGCGCTTCAGTGGCGGCAACCGTGGCGCTGTATCCGCCGCACATCCGAAGTTCGGCCGCCAGTTCCAGCGCGTGTTCCCAATCCCCGGCCAGATACCGAATCCAGCACAGCAGCGCCGCCAGCGAACAGACCAGGGGATTCCTCTCCCAGGCTTTCTGCGCGCAACGAGCCGCCTCCTGTAGGCGATCTTCGGCAACGTGCACAAGCGCCCGTCCGGAGAGCGCGAACGAGGACCACGGGCGCGCCCGCAGCACCTCGTCGAAGCCGGTTCGCGCCTGACGCCACTTGCGCTCGCAAAGCAGATGAATCCAGGCCTCGGCGCAGCGCGCGTCGGGACCGGCGGCATCCATCCGAGGCATACGCCGCAATGCCTCGCGTGCGCGCGCAAATGCGGCCGACGGGGCCATGACGTCATGCAGGGCGGCGAAGATCATGGCATTGGCCAAACCGACGAAGGCCGCGGCGTTCTCCGGGCATTCGTCGATGGCCGCGCGGTAGTGGCTGGCGATGGTATGCAGATTTCTCTCGGTCCGCGTCTCCCACATCTCATCGGCGCTCGCCGTCAGCGCCGATGACCTAGCCTTCCTTGTCTCCAGCCCATCGTCTTCTCCGCAGGTGGCGGTTCTGGTCTCTTCGGCTAGGCTGACCAGCCAGCGATCGATATCCTCGGCGTAGGCGAATACCGCGCCTTTGCCGCCCCCGAAATGATGAACCGGCAAGCCATGATCGGTGTGCCAACGCTGCACCGTGCGCGGACTTCGATCAAGATATTCGGCAATGGTCTTCCAGGAATCCAATCGAACTTTGGTCATTGCACATCCATCTTTGCGGGCACGGAAAAAGCGATACATCAAACGAACGTGCCGGAATACTGCGTTTTGGAAATTACCTCTGCGCGATGACAGAGACCGGATTCCGCCCGTGGGACTGTATGCGATGAAGTCGACCAAGATCGCAAGCAGGTTCCGCCGGCACTCGTCCTCTCCATCCTCGGTGAGTGGCAACTGCCAAATCCATTCCGATTATGCCACAGTTCGGCGCGAAATGATGCGAATTATGACGTGAATTGACATCTGCTGACGAGATTTATCCATGTATCCGCGAGGATTGAGCGTAAGTAGTTGCACACTCGCCACATGGACGCGCCTCCTCCCACGCCGGTTCGATCGAGCTCGAGAAGCATTCCGCGACGACGCGCACTAGAAACTCTGCGCATACACAATGGTAACCTGACGCCAAGAGGAATTGTGAGGGAACGCCGCGATTTGCGCCCACAGTCATCTGCCTGCCCGATATGATCGTCCCTTCAAGCGAAGCTCCGCTTCTAGTCTGGAGACGGAATTGTTCCGCGGGCGGCGCTTTCCCGTTCCCTCGCGCGATCGTTTCAAGCGCCTCGCAGCGTTCCATTTCAGGACAATGCCGCGAAAATTGTCCTGAAATGCCCCAAGCCAAGATTCTTTTCCTTCATTCCTCTCAGAATCCCTCCAATGGGCGATGAAATGGAGGAGGAGATTCCAAGAAATCTCCCAACGGTTCGTTCGCCCGGCCCGCGGATCGCCGAATCCGCTCGGCGTGCGATGAACGAAGGGGAAGAACAATCGACTAAGCCGCCGAAAGGCTGCGCGGAGTTGGGGGGATGCGGTGATCCGGCAGGCGATATCGTGCGACATCTGCGGTACGGAGAAGAAGCAAACCAACCACTGGTTTGTGGCATACGACCAGAGCGGAGAGTTGCGGGTGAGCGGGTGGAACTCGCGCAACCGTCTGCGGCCGGGGTCCAAGCACCTTTGCGGGCAAACCTGCCTGCACAAGCTGGTGGACGATTTCATGGCCAAGGCCTTGTCGGCGCGCGTCCAGCAGCCTGCCGCCACTGAGGAAACGGAGTCCGAGGTCGAGCAGTTGGCCACGGGCGCCGACGCCAGCCTGACCTCGGATGCGGCGTATTTGGAGGTCGAGTCTTCCGCGCGGCTGATGATGCCGACTGTGGCGCTGCCGCCTAAACCGCCCCCGCACCGTGCCGCGATGGAGGTGGTGGCCATGCCGGCGAGAATCCAACCCGACGCGCCCGCCGCATTCTCCCTGGCATCCGGTCCAAGCCTATCCGAGGACCAGCCCCGCTCCGCATCCAAGAACTGGCGCGCCGAAGCCTGGCAACGGGAGCGTGAGCGGGAACTGCGCGCCGTCGGAAAGCCCGCCGCCCGCCGCCGCGCCGGTTCGTAGCCCCTCCCTTGTTTGTTGCGGGAGTGACGGTCGGCTACGACAATAGACCTCTTTCGGCTGCCAGCAGCGCCAGCAGGCCAGCTTCGTCCAGCACCGGCAACTTGAGTGCGCGGGCTTTGTCGAGCTTGGAGCCGGCTTCCTCGCCGGCCACAACATAGCTGGTCTTCTTGCTGACGGAAGCCACAACCTTGCCCCCGGCGGCCTCGATCATGGCTTTAGCCGCATCGCGGGTGAGTGTGGGCAGCGCGCCGGTAAGTACAAAGGTCAGTCCTGCCAACTGCGCGGACCGCTGCCTTTTCTCCGCTGTCATCCCCACTCCTGCGTTCTTGAGGCTTTCGATCAGAGACAGGTTCGCGGCCTGGGCGAAGAACTCCAGAATGGCTTGCGAGATGCGCGGGCCTATCTCTTCCACGCGCTCCAGCTCTTCGGCTGTCGCCGCTCGGAGCGCGTCGATGGAGCCGAACTCCTCGGCCAGCAACTCGGCGGTGCGTTCGCCGACGAAGCGAATTCCCAGCCCCATCACGACGCGGGCCAGGCCGGCGCGCTTCGAGTTCTCGATCTCTTCAATCAGCGCGCGGGCGGATTTTTCCGCAAAACGATCCAAGCCGACGAGCTGTTCCTCGGTCAATGCGTAGAGGTCGGCCACGCTCTTCACCAAGCCGCGATCGGCCAACTGTTGCACCACCGCATCGCCCAGCCCCTCGATGTTCATCACCGAGCGCTTGCCGAAGTGCAGCAGGCTCTCGCGCAGCTTGGCCGGGCAGTCGGCGTTGACGCAGCGGAAGTCCACTTCTCCCTCGGCTCGAACCACAGCGCTGTTGCACTCAGGACAGTCCAAAGGGAAAACGAAGCGGAGCTTCCCGCGCGGATGCTCGGCGTCTTCGATCACCTCGACCACCTTGGGGATCACGTCGCCGCCGCGCTCGACCTTGACCCAGTCGCCCAGCATCAGGCCCAGCCGCTCGATGAAGTCGGCGTTGTGCAGCGTGGCGCGGCTCACCGTGGTGCCGCCGATAAAGACCGGCGCGAGTTCGGCCACCGGGGTCAGCTTGCCGGTGCGACCCACCTGTACGGTGATGGCGTTGACCTGCGTGATCCCTGACTTGGCGGTAAATTTGTAAGCGATGGCCCAGCGCGGGGCGCGGCCGGTATAGCCGAGGCGTTGCTGCGTGGCATGGGAGTCCACTTTGAAAACAACGCCGTCAATTTCGTAGCCCAGCGTGGCGCGGGCGGCTTCGGCTTGGTCGATGAAGCGGATCATCTCTGCGACCGAGGCGACCAGTTTGCGATGAGGATTGACGCGGAAGCCGAGAGCGGATAGCGCATCGAGGGTTGCCCGCTGCCCTTGCGGCCAGAATTCGCCCTCAACCAACAGGAAGTAAGCATAGAAGTCCAGGCGGCGGCCGGCGACGATCTTGGGATCGAGGGTGCGCAGGGTTCCGGCGGCGGCGTTGCGGGGATTGACGGCTGGGGCCAGGCCCTCCCGCTCCCGCTCTTCGTTGAGGCGCAGAAATGCGGCTTCCGGCATCACCGCCTCGCCGCGCACCTCGAATCCCTTCGGGAGGTTGAGCTTCTTGAGTGTTTCAGCCGAGAAAGCAAGCGGCACACTGCGAACGGTGCGGATATTCGAGGTCACATCCTCGCCAGTTTGTCCATCGCCGCGGGTCACTCCAGCGGACAGCAGCGCATCCCCCTCTTTACCCGACAAATAACTCAGCGCCACGCTCAACCCGTCCATCTTGAGTTCAGCCATATACTCGACCGGCAGCAAACCGGCCAGTTCGCGCACCCGCCCATCCCAAGCGGCCAACTCATCGACCGAATAGACATTGTCTAGGCTGAGCATGGGCCGCGAGTGGCGGATTTTCTGGAAGCCCTCGGCGGGCTTGCCGCCCACACGCTGCGTCGGAGAGTCGGGCGTGAGCAGTTCCGGGTGCGCGGCCTCGATGCGCTTCAGTTCGTTCATCAGCGCGTCGTAGGCGGCATCGGTAATTTCAGGCGCGTCAAGGACGTAGTAGAGGTGCTCGTGGCGGCGCAGTTCTGTGCGCAGTTGCTCGGCGCGTAATTCGGCGGCTCGTCGGGCGGGGTTCGGCGCGGATTCATCGTTCCTGCCGGTGTGCGGATCGGTGCTCATTGCGGTGATTATAAGAGAGCGATCCAAACCTGGGACCTACGCTCCTCCTGCGACTGTCCTACGTTTCGAACGGTAGATGCCTGGGCGAAGCGCCCAGGATCGGGAGCGGTAGACGTCATGTTGGACGGATGACGATCAATCAATAAAATATCCTGCCAACCCGATATATCGGCTATCGGCGACGCAGCCCGAGGCGGGTCAAGTTCCAGGCTTCGCGTGTGCCGGTCGCTGCGTGTACAGCCCACACGGCCCTCCTCCCTCTGGCAGTCGCGGTTGTCGCTATGTCATGCTGGGAGGGTCATGTCGATCGGCCCACACTCGCCGCAAGCGCCCGCGCTCTCCCCTCGCCTGCTTCTCGCTGTGGATACCTGCGGACCCACCGGCTCGGTGGCGCTGGGCCGTCTGGCAGCGGGCAAGGTAGAGATTTTAGGCCAGATTGAACTCGAAGGCCGCAGTTACTCCTCAACGCTGGTTGCCGCCGTCGGCGAGCTTCTCAACCGGGCGGGAATCGAATTGAAGTTGCTCCATGCGATGGTTGCGATCAACGGCCCCGGCAGCTTCACCGGGGTGCGCGTGGGACTCAGCGCGGTCAAAGGCCTTGCCGAGCCAACGCGGATTCCTGTGATCGCGGTTTCGCGGCTGGAGGTGCTGGCCGCGAAAGCGAGGGTGCCGTCGGCGGCCCTCGACGCGCATCGCCATGAGGTCTTTTTGCGGCTCGTCGGGGCCGGCCTGCAAGCGATAGAACTGCTGGCCGGGGCCGAGGAGCTAGCTGAGATCGATCCGGCGCCCCAGCTAATTGCCGTCTGCGACCAAGCCGCCGCGGAACTGCTTGGCGCGGCGTGGCCCACCGTGAAGTTGCTCAGGGTTGCGCCGCCCACCGGTGCCGATGCTCTCGAACTCTGCGCGGGGCGGGTGATGGATGCGGAATTCATCGATCTGGCCTTGCTTGACGGCCACTATCTGCGCCGTTCGGACGCGGAGATATTCGGTGAGTCGGCGGCGAGGCCGCAACGGCCATGAGTTCCCTTCCCTCCGCGGTTGGCCTGCGGCGCATGGTTCCGGCGGACCTGGAGCGAGTGATCGCAATCGCGGACAGCCTCAAGGATGCGCCGCGCTGGAGGCCGGAGGCCTACCTTGCCGCACTGGATACCACGACCTCGCCTCCGCGCATCGCCCTGGTTGCCGAACTCCCGCGGACTGGCCGGATCGTCGGTTTCGCCGTGGCCTGCCTCGTGCCCCCTCAGGCCGAACTGGAGACAATCGCCGTGGCGGCCGAAACCCAGCGCAGCGGTGTGGCGCGCCGCATCTTTGCCGCCCTGATCGAAGAGCTGGAAAACGCCCAGGCCTCTGAAATCCTGCTTGAACTCCGTGTCGGCAACCGTCCCGCTCTCGCCCTTTACAGGTCTCTCGGCTTTGAGTCGACCGGCGGCAGGCCGCGCTACTATGCCGATCCTGTTGAAGATGCCGTGCTTATGCGTCTTCCTCTCCGCTGACTGGGTCGGCGGCTCACATGACGCCTGCAAAGCGCGGTCTCTCTCGATTGCCCATAAAGAATGTGACTCCCATCACGCAAGATAGTTAATTTTGCGATTTCCACAACAAGATGTTACCTCCGTTCACTTTTTTGCTTGCCCGTTGCATTGTTGCGGCGATATATGTAAGAGTTCCTTAATAAACGGAGGTGGCCTGATGGATGAAATACAGGATGCGGCCCTGAGCGAAGAAATTGATCGCCTGCACACGGAACATCGTCGCTACGCTCAGCGGCTGGAAGAATTGCTTCAAAAACCCTATCTCTCCGACGACGAACATATCGAGGAAGTGCGACTGAAGAAGTTGAAGCTGCACGCCAAGGATCTGATCTTCGCCCTGGAGCGTCGTCAGTTGGCCATCGCTTAGGGCCGCCTGCGCAATCGAAATTCCACGGGCGAAACGCCAGAACCCATGTCGTGTACGCCTACGCGCGACGGGTGTGCCTATTATTGTCGCTGGCTGGCCGCCGAGGAATGCCATGACCGTATAATCGTTTGGGACGATGGTTCGCGACGGTTACATCTACGGTTTGAGCTTGCTGGCGGTGGCGGCGCTGTCGGCGTGGGCCACTGGCAACTGGGTCTGGTGCGTTGCGCCCGTCCTTATGGCGACGTTTTTTCTGTGCTTTTTCCGCGATCCCCAGCGGACGATTCCAACAGCGCCGGGATTGATTGTCGCGCCCGGCGACGGGCTGGTCACCGAAACGGCTCTGATCGAAACCCCGCAAGGGGCGAAGCGAAGAATCAGCATCTTCCTCAGCGTCTTCGATGTGCATATCAACCGTTCGCCCATCGGCGGGGTCTTGAGTGAGGTGCGCTACCAAAAAGGCCGCTATCTGAACGCCATGGACCCAGCCTCGGCGGACCGCAACGAACAGAACGTCGTCACCGTGCGCGGTGAGGGAATTGAAATCGTCTTCAAGCAGATTGCCGGACTCCTGGCGCGGCGCATCGTCTTCAAACTCCGCGAGGGCGATACCGTACAGCGTGGGCAGCGCGTCGGACTCATCAAGTTCGGCTCCCGTGTGGATGTGCTGATTCCAGTAGAAGCGGCGTTATGCGTGAAGGTTGGCCAACGAGTGAAGGGCGGCTCCAGCGTACTGGCCGCCATGCCCGCCGGAGAAAAACCATGAACGGTCGCGATCCCGCCCTGGCCAAAGCCAATTCCCAGGCTCGGTTGCGCCGCGGAATGTTTCTGTTGCCCTCGCTGTTTACCGTTGGCAACATCGCCGCCGGGTACTTCTCGATCACCGAAACCATCAAGGCGATCGTCGACGCTGGCAATGTGCAAACCCATCTGGACTGGGCGGCCATCGCCATCATCTTCGCCATTCCCTTCGATGCCCTGGATGGGCGCATTGCCCGAATGACCAACACCTGCAGCGACTTCGGCAAGGAGTTGGATTCGTTGGCGGACGCCATCACCTTCGGCGTGGCGCCCAGCCTGCTGGCGCTGGTTTGGGGATTCCATTTCCTGCCCGACTCCATCAACCCGCGCTTGCTCCAGCATCTGCAACAGGCCGGAGCCTTCATCTGCTTTCTCTATCTCATCGGCGGCGTCTCGCGCCTCGCCCGTTTCAATATCAGCCACGATGCGCAGCCGCGCAATCCCGGCCGCCCTGGGCGCAAGTACTTCGTGGGAATGCCGATTCCGGCCGCAGCCGGACTGCTGGCCACAACCGTCCATCTCTGTTACGGCTATCCCGTCCAGGAGTGGTGGGTCGCCGCGATCTGGCTCATTCTGGTTGGTTTGAGCGGATTCTTGATGGTCAGCACATGGCGCTTCTGGTCGGGCAAGGAGATCAACCTCTCTCGCCGCCACCCCTTCCAGATACTGCTGCTGCTGGCGACTTTTTTTTACATCGTATACAGGTTCTCCCACGGAGCGCTCTTCGCCCTCGGCCTGCTCTATATGTTCTCCGGCATCTGGGCGCGAGCCGCGTACTCGTGGTCGCGGCGGCGTAGAAGGCCGAGGATTTCCTCCGTGGCCTGATAAGTGATACATGGTGGTAGTATCGAGATTGCAGTTTCGACACGAGGACGATCAACTTATGGAAATGAGTAAGAAGGCGTGGCCGATCAGTAGCATGAATGGGATTCGTGAGTCAATCAACACGAACCCCGACTATCAACGCCCAGCGGTTTGGAGTACCGCGCAAAAGCAACTGCTCGTAGACAGCATCTTGCGCGGCTACGACGTCCCGAAATTTTATTGGAGACAAGTCGGCAAGAAACCGGCAAAATTCGATGTAGTCGATGGCCAACAACGGATTCGAGCCATATGTGACTTCTGTGAAGGTAAGTACGGGCTCCCAAAAGATGCAGAAGCAATAGACGGCACTTCTATTGCCGGTTTGAAATATCAGGAACTTCCGTTTGACCTGAGAATAAGATGGGACACATATAACCTCGATGTAGTGGTCATGGATGAAGCAGATGAAGACGAAACCCGTGAGATGTTCTTACGGCTCCAGAACGGTACATCGTTAAAAGCTCAAGAAAAGCGCAATGCGATGCCTGGGAAAATGCGCGACTTTGTTAGAACGCTCGCTTCCCACCCGATTTTTTCAGTCTGTGGTTTTAGCAACAGTAGATATGTTTACGATCAGGTCGCCGCGCAGATGATTCTTCTTGAACTTTCTGGCGGTCCATGCAACGTCAAGAATGCTGATCTGAACCGTATGTATCTGAAAAACGAAGATTTCGATCCTAATGGCGTGAAGGGAAAAAAGATAAGAAGAGTTCTTGATTTTCTCCATTCCGCATTCCCAAATAAGACACCTGAACTAGAGCGATTTAACATGGTTTCATTATATGGTCTAGCTTCCCAATTGCTTGAGAACTATGTTATTAAGGATAGATTTTCTGAGATTTCTGATTGGTTTTTGAGATTCGAGGCCTATCGCCGAGAGCAGGATTGTCTACCAAGTGATGTGGCCGACAATGAGATAGTAATTTATCACGAGAAGATTAGCCATAGCACTGATGCTGTCGACTCGCTAAGCTGGCGCCATGAGTTTCTGTTAAGAAAGTTCCTCGAATCCGTGCCAGATGTAGAGCTTAAGGATGATCAGCGGCTCTTTACTTACGAACAGAGGCTCGCTATCTACCGACGGGATGATGGGTTCTGTAAAGTGGCTTTGAAATGTCAGGGCCAGAAATGCGGCTGGGATAAATGGTCCGCAGACCATATAAAGCCTTGGTCGAAAGGCGGCAAAACCACCGTAAAAAATGGACAGGTTAGTTGTATTTCTTGCAATTCGGCTAAGCAGGATTCGCTGCAATAGCTAACTATGCAATAAGGCTTTCTACGAGTACTCGATGAAGGATACTTATGTACAAGATCGTGATTGCCGGAGCTTCCAGCTTGTTGGGCAAGGAGTTGAAGGACGCCCTCTCGGAGTCGCCGCTTTCCTTGTCCAACTTTCTTTTGTTGGACGAGGAAGACGCGCAAGGCCAGTTGGACCGGGTCGGCGATGATATAGCCATCGTGCAGGCCATCGGCGCGGATGCCTTCGAGCGCGTGGACTTCACGTTTTTTTGCGGCAGTGAGGAGCTGACCCGCAAGCATTGGCGCGATGCGTTCCGATCCGGTTCCACGGTCCTCGATCTCTCTGGCGCGCTCGACCGTGAGCCTGGCGTACTGGTGCGCGCTCCCTGGCTCGCTTCCGAGGCCTATGCGCCCGACCTGTTTACCCCCGCCGTGGTGCCCGCCCATCCCGCGACTCTCGCACTGGCTTTGATTTTGGAGCGGCTGCAACTGGCCGCGCCGATTCGATTTGCGGCCGCGACCCTGCTTCGGCCAGCAAGCGAGTCCGGCCGCGTCGCACTGGAAGAGCTGCACCGGCAGACGGTGAATCTGCTCAGCTTTCAGAGCCTGCCGCGCGAGGTTTACGACGCGCAAGTGGCCTACAATCTGGTTTCCGGCCTGGGCGAAAACGCCAAGGGCAGTATCGCCGCGGTCGCGGCGCGGATTCGTCGCCATTACGACGCGCTGGCCGCCGGACACTGTCCCGCGCTAGCCCTCCAAGTGATCCAGGCGCCGGTCTTTCACGGCCATGCATTCTCCATTGCCATCGAGTTGGAGCGGGCCGTGGAGTTGTCTTTGCTGGAAGACGCCCTGAGCGGAGAACACATTGAACTGGTGCTGGAAGATACGGATTCGCCCTCGAACCTGGCCGCCACCGGCCAGAACGACGTACTGGTCCGGCTGCGCCCCGAACCGGAAGCTGGGCGCAAGAGCAACGAAACCAAGCGGCTGTGGCTGTGGGCGGCCTCGGACAATCTGCGCCTGCACACGCAGAACGCCGTTGCCTGCGCGCTTGACCTGCGCCGGTTGCGGCCGCAAGGCACGGTGCAGTAGAGACCTCTTCCGCCCCTGCTGCGTGGACGTTGTCCCCGACCAGGCAAGCCTCAACCAAGCTCCGCCAGCCACCTGCCAAACTCCGCCGCAGGGTCCGGCTGCCGAAAGATTCCTCCCGCCGCGGCCACCACGGTAGCCCCAGCATCCAGCGCCGCGGAAGCCGTGGCCAGAGTTATCCCGCCGATTGCCACCAGCGCCGGTGTCGGTCCTGCCTCTTCGCGCAGCCGCCGCACCCCTTCGATGCCGATCGCAGGCTTCGTAACTTGCTTGGTCCGCGTCGGAAAGACCGCGCCGATCGAAAAGTAATCCGCAGGCTCGGAGAGAACTCTGGAAACCAGCGCATCCCCGCCGCCGAAGGTTCCAACAATGCGATCCGGTCCCAGCAGCAGTCGCGCCTCCGTCGGTGTGGCGTCGCCAGTATCCACGTGAGCGCCGTCGAAGCCAAGCCGCTCGACAAGATCTGCACGGTCATCGAGAATCAGCTTCACCTGCCCGGCTGGCATCGCGGCGCGCAGAATCTCGGCATCGGCTAGCAGTTCCGCCTCCCCGCCGGTCTTGTTGCGGTACTCGAGCATCGTAACTCCGGCCTCGGCCAGCGAACCGCCCAGCCGGCGCAGAAACTCCGCTCGGCCAGCGGCGGGAATGAAAGAAGCGTCCAGAATCGGGTAAATCTTGGGTAACTGCTTGGGATTGGCCATTGACTCTCCGTATAACCTGTTCGATTGAAGGAATGCGGGAATGCCGATCGCTTTCGACATACTTGAAGCCCTCGGTTCATTGTCCCCCTCCCGCAAGCAGCGCCTTCACCGCCGGTTCGATGGCGTCGAGCAATGCCTTCGGGTAAAGTCCAACAAAAAGACTGACCCCCGTCAACATAACTGCTCCTGTAACTTCCGGCCAAGTGATTGCGGCAAACTCGCGCCCATGCTCGTGCAAACGAGGGTTGGGCGGCGCGTCGCCGAAGAAGGCCTTCTGCGCCGCCCTCCAAGTATACGCCACGCCCACCGCGATCCCCGCTCCCGCCGCTACTGTCCACCACGGATTCGCCTTCCACGCGCCCACCAGAACCTGTAACTCCGCGACAAACCCGGAGAAGCCCGGCAGCCCCATCGAAGCCACTCCGGCAATGGCAAATGCCCATGCCGCGAACGGCAGTTTGCTCGACAGGTGCATCGTCTCCAACTCCGCCAACTGCCGCGTATGAGTGCGCTCGTAAACGATCCGTCCCACGATGGCGAATAGCAGCCCGGCCAGAATCCCGTGCGAGAACATCTGCAACACCGCGCCTGTCACTCCGATCCCATTCAAGGTCATAAGTCCCAGCAGTACAAACCCCATGTGGCTCACGCTGGAGTAGCCGACGACAAACTTCAAGTCGCTCTGCGCCAGAGCCACCAGCGCGCCGTAGACAATGCCAATTGCGGCAAGCGCAGCAAAGACGTCGCGCCACGAGCCGATCCCGGCAAAGGAGAATCCCCACGGATCGAGTCCGCGCGGAAACAGCGCTATCCCCACCCGCAGGCACCCATAAGCGCCCAGTTTCATCACCACCCCGGCCAGCAACATCGAAGCAGCCGTCGGCGCGGCCACGTGGCCCGTCGGCGCCCAGGTATGGAATGGCCACATACCGGCCAGTATGGCGAAGCCCGTAAACACAAGGGGAAAACACCTCATCTGAAAGCTCGCCGGCAATCCCGCATGAGCCAACTCGATAAGTCCGGTCGAATGACTTCCCGCCGTCGCATAAGCCGCCAGCAAGCCGATCAGCACCATCGCCGAGCCTGCGAACGAATAGAGCGCCAGTTTCATCGCCGCGTACTCCCGCCGCGTCGATCCCCAGATGGCGATCAGGAAGTATTTGGGCACAATGGCGATCTCGTAGAAGACAAAGAGAAGAAACAGATCGAAGCTGAGAAAGACTCCGTAAACTCCGCCGATCAGAGCTAGATAAAATGCAAAGAACTCGTTGGTTCGCAGTTCGATATTCCAACTGAACAGGACTCCCGCCACCGCCGCCAGTCCAGCGAGAAGAACTAACGCTCGGCTGATGCCGTCCGCCGCCAGCAAGTAGTGAATTCCCATCGAAGGCACCCACGGCAGATCGACCAGCACCGTGCGCTCTTGCCCCATCCCGGCCGCAAACCCCGCCACAGCCAACGCCAGTCCACCCACCGTCACGGCCAGCGCCAACCGTCGCGCCAGTGCATTCCGTCCCTTGGGCAAAAGCGCCTCGGCCAGCGCGCCGGCAAACGAGAGATAGATTGTCCACGCTAACATTAGAATCTCCAGTGCGCCAGCAGGTTAGTAACTGTCGGGTTCACGCTGTCCAAAACCAACCGCGGCAGAACGCCCAGCAGGAACATCAAGCCGATTGCAGGAGCCAGAGCCAGCCGTTCGCCGCCATGCAAGTCTGGAAAGCCTGCGCAGTGCTCCGCGACCGGCCCCCAAAATACCTTTTCAATCACGGTGAGTATCGCCGCCGCTGTTACCAGCAAGCCAAGAACCGAGACCGTCGCCGCCACCCACGCAAGTGGAAAGACCCCGCGGAAGATAAGAAACTCCCCGACGAATCCGTTCAGTCCCGGCAGCCCCAGCGATGAAAACAGCGCAATGCCCATCAGTCCGCAGAGCACCGGAGCCGGTTTGCGCAGTCCGCCGAAGTTGTCGATGCCTCGATGCCCGCCCGTCCGCTGCTGCAAAATCGCCACAAACCAGAACAGCGTCGCCGCCGTCAAGCCGTGGTTGAACATCTGCAAAACTGCGCCATTCAGCGCCGCCGCTTGGCTCAGCCGCGTAGCCGCGTCCGTACCCGGAACGGCGAGCGCAAAGATTCCCAGCAAACAATAGCCGAGGTGATTTACCGACAAGTAGGCGAAGACCCGCTTCAAGTCCTTCTGCGCCGCCGCCGACCATGCGCCCATCACAACGGTGATCGCAGCCAAAACCAGCAGCGGCGTCCGAATCTGCGCAATCTGCGGCCCAAACAGCGGAATTGCGATTCGCAGAAGGCCATAGACGCCCATCTTGGACATAGCTCCCGTCAGTAACATCGTGACCGGCGAAGGCGCCTCCGCATAAGCCGCCGGCAACCAGGTGTGAAACGGAGCCATCGGCACCTTTACCGCAAAACCGGCCAGCACTCCAAGCGTGAGCCACACCATGACTGGGCCTAAGTGCGCCGTAACAGTTTGTTCCAACTCGCCGCTGGAAGCCAGTAGAGTCAGATGCGGGAAATCCATGCTGCCGGTCGCCGCAAACATGGCCAGAAACGCCACCAGCAGCGCCGCCGAGCCGGCCATCGTATAGACGAAGAACTGCATGGCCGCCGGTCCTCTCCTAGCTCCTCCCCATAACTTGATGAGGAAGAAAGCGGGGATTAGACTTAGCTCCCAAAACAAGAACCAATGAAAGAAATTCAGCGCCGTGAACGATCCAAAAAGACCCGCTTCCAGCGCCAGCACCAACGCGAAGTAAAGTCCCGGCTGAAGATGCACCCGGTGCGCCGCATCCACAGACATCAATGTAACAATGGCCGAAAGCGCCAGCATCAGCGCGCCCAACCCATCCACGCCCAAGCGATACTCGATGCCCAACGACGGCGCCCATGCGGCCCGCTCTACCAGCCCAATGCTTCCGTCCGCCGGCAGTTGCGTCCACACCGCAAGCGCCAATGCCAGACTGACCAGCGCGGTAACCAGCGCCACGCCCCGCGCGCGCCGTCCCGCGCCCAACGCGATCGCCGCCCCGATCAAAGGCAGCGCGGTCAACAGCGTCAATATTGGAAATCCGCTCATGCCCGGCAGCTCCAAATCAATATTGCCGCAAGAGCCGCCACGGCCAGAGCCAGAATTCTCAGATAGCTCTGCGCCCGACCGTTCTGCGCCCGCGATAACAAACCGCCGCCAGCGGATAACTCATCGCACCCTTTGTCGAAGCATCCATCGACGACGTTCGCATCCAGAAACTTGCTCAACTTCGCCCATTCGCGGAAAATCCGTGCGACCCCATCCACGGCTCCGCCCCAAAACCAGCGGTCCAGCCAGTCCGCCGCCCGCCCCCACTGTCGATAGAAAGCGATCACGGTCGCCTCATATAACTCGTCCACATACAATCGGTCGCGCAACCACCGCCAAACGAAAGGCATTGCCTTTTCCGCAATGTCAGGTTCATTCGCCCTCGGAGATCGGTCGCCATACAGCCGCCATCCCAATGCCAGGCCGATAAAAACCGCCGTCGCCGAGATGCACATCAGCGCCAAAAATCCCGGCTCGGCCAATCCGCGCGGATCGAAGCCCGCCGCGCGCCCTTCCAAGAAGGCTCTGAACCACGGCCACACGGGCGTTCCTATCAAGCCCAGCGCCATGGCGAAGAAGGCAAGAATCGCCAGCGGCGCGGTCATAACCGCCGGACTCTCATGCGCCGGCTTCTGCCCTCGCCAATGTCCGAAGAAGACGTAGGCCACTTGCCTCGTCATATAGAAAGCGGTAAGTGCCGCGCCGAAGACCAGCATATAAAACGGGGCCTTCGCCACGCTCCAATGCCGGGCCGCTTCCAGAATCCCGTCCTTGCTCCAAAAGCCCGAAAACAGCAGCGGGAACCCGCAAAGCGCCAGCATTCCTATCGCATAAGTCAAGAAAGTCACCGGCATATCGGAGCGCAGTCCGCCCATCTTGCGTATATCCTGTTCCTCGTGGCAGCCGTGAATTGCCGATCCCGCGCCGAGAAACAGCAGAGCCTTGAAAAACGCATGGGTTATCAAGTGAAACATTCCAACCGCCACGCCGCCCATGCCCAGACCGGCCATCATGTAACCCAGTTGCGAAACCGTCGAGTAAGCCAGAATCCTTTTGATATCGTTTTGCGCCACGGCAATCAAGGCCGCAAAGACCGCCGTAAACGCGCCCACCCAAGTGACTGCACTAAGGGATGCAGTCGAACCGCCGTTCAGCGCCCCATCCCGCATCAATGGATATACGCGAGCGATCAGATACACGCCCGCTGCCACCATGGTCGCCGCGTGAATCAGAGCCGAGACCGGAGTCGGACCTTCCATCGCATCCGGCAGCCAAATATGCAGCGGAAACTGGCCGCTCTTGCCCACCGCTCCGGCAAAGATCAGGGTGCCTATCGCTCCCGCGGCAGTTAGGCCAAAAGCCGCGGGCTGCGCCAGCAATCCCGCCAGCGCCCCGGCCTCCATCGAGCCCGATCCGTTGCTGTAAAAAAGCAGAGTCCCGCTCTGTGCGAAAAGCCATACCATCCCCAGCAGGAAAAACACGTCGCCCACACGCGTGGTCAGGAATGCTTTCTTGGCCGCCGCCGCCGCCGAAGGCTTTTGATACCAGAACCCTATCAATAAGTAAGATGTAAGTCCGACCAGTTCCCAGCACATGAAGAGCAGCAACAAGCTATTGGCAATCACCACGCCCAGCATGGCGCCGGCAAATAACGAAAGAAAGCAGAAAAAGCGTGTGTAGTTCCCGTCGCGCTCCATGTAGCCGGTGGAGTAAATGAAAATCAGCAGGCCGACGAAGGTAACCATAACTAGCATGATTGCCGAGAGCGGATCGAGCACCCAGCCGAGTTCTACATTCGATGCGCCCGTTTGAATCCATGTAAAGTTGAACGTCTCCAGCGTCCGTCCACCATGCGCCCAGCCGCTTACAACATAAGCGAACTCAAACAGCGCGAGGAACAGCGAGAAACTCAGCGATCCGATGGCCAGTAAGGCGGAACTCTTTCGATGCGACTGCTTGAGCAATGCGATTGCACCAGCCGCCATCATGGGAACCGCTGGAATAAGCCATAGAATGCGCGCGGCGAAAGTGCCGTAGCACTGAGTTGCAATGACAATGGGTTGAGTAAAATCTTCTTGCATCGGCGCCTCACCCCTTCATCCTGTTCATAGCATCCAGATCCGTCGTATGCGCGTGGCGATGGACATGAATCACCAGCCCCAGTCCCACGGCAGCTTCGGCTGCAGCCACGGCAATGGAAAAAATCGCAAACATCATCCCCGTCAGCGCCTCAGGATGCGGCCCGTAGCGCCAAAAGGCGATTAGATTCAAGTTAGCCGCATTCAACATCAACTCGATCCCGATCAGCACGAGAATCGCATTGCGCCTAGTCAGCGACCCGGCCAAGCCTACCGCAAACAACAGCGCCGCAACCAAAAGATAACTCGATAGTGGAGTCATTCAGCCCCATCTTTCTCGTGCGTGGCTACGATCACGGCGCCGATCGTCGCCGTCGTCAGGAGCGCCGCGACGATCTCCAGCGCCAGCACGTAACGTGCCACCAGCGCATTGCCGATCTGCATAACTGTCGCCTTGATCGTTCCCGTTTCATGCGGCAAAACTTGCGCGCTTTGAAGCACCGCCAAACCCAGCACCGCAAAGACTCCAGCGGCAATCGCCAAGCCAGACGTCCAGTGGCGGCTGTACACTCCATCCCTCGGCGTCTCGGAACCGCGCGTCAGCAGAATCGCAAAGACAACCAAAATAGCTACCGCTCCGATGTAGACAAGAATTTGCGCGAATCCGGCAAACTGCGCGTCCAGTTGCAGAAACAATAACGCCAGCCCGGCAAAGGCCACCGTCAGCGCCAGCGCGCAATGCACCGTATTTTTGAGCAGCACCGCAGCCAGCCCGCCAGCCACGGCAAGCGCCGCGATCGGATAAAAAACAAAGCTCATCGGTTGGTTGCCCCTCCCCGGCCATTTAGCCTAACGCAAATTCCTAGCATCCCGATCTTGAGTCTAAGACCGAGTTGCTCGTTTCCATAACTTGACCCGGCAATCATCATTCCGCATAGCGATAACTCCTCGGATCGAAATGCCCGCTCCGCATCTGCACGCGCCCCATCGCGGCGTAAGCCCCTATCAATATTGCGGAGCACACCGCCCACCGCTCCCACCCGTTTCCCATAAGCCGCCACAACCCGGCGACGAACAGATTCAAAAGAGTCAGCGGCAGAACGAACTTCCACGCAAAGTTCATCAATTGGTCCTGGCGAAGCCTCGGCAGCGTCCCCCGCAGCCAGATAAAGACGAAGATAGAGAGCGTCAGCTTCGAGAAGAACCAGAACCATGAGGGAACCCAACGCAAAAACGAGAACGGCGCCGACCATCCGCCCAGAAAAAGCGTGGCTCCCAGGCCGGAGATCGAAAACATCGCCAAATACTCGCCGAGGAAGAAAAGAGCGAACTTGAAGCCGGAGTATTCGGTATGATAGCCGGCCACTAACTCAGACTCTCCCTCCGGCAGGTCGAAGGGTGAGCGGTTGGTCTCAGCGGTGGTTGCGATCGCGTACATAACGAAGCCCGCGAAGCCCCACGGCGTAAAAATATACCAGTGCGGCAGACCCCACGTATAGCGGTTCTGCGCCTCCACAATCTTCGTCAGCGAGAGCGACCCGGTCATCATCACCACCGTCACGCTGGACATCAGCAGCGGCACCTCGTAGCTGATCATCTGCGCGACGGCGCGCATGGCACCCAGCAACGAGTACTTATTGCGGCTCGACCATCCAGCCATGAAGACCGATAACTCCGTCGAGGCTCCCATGGCAAAGTAGAACAGCAGTCCGGCATCCATATCCACCAGCGCCATGTTGCGCCCCATCGGCAACACCGCGAAGCCCATGAACACCGACACCACCAGCACCAGCGGGGCAAGGAAATGTACCGCCGAATCCGCGCTCAATGGCACAATGTCTTCCTTGGTCAGCGACTTGATCCCATCGGCTACCGGTTGCAGGATGCCCAACGGGCCCACCCGGTTCGGGCCTATGCGATTCTGTATGCGCGCCAGTCCCTTTCGCTCCAGCACCGTGGTCAGCGCAAACAGCGCCGGAAATACGCTGACAATGGCCGCAACGCCAATCGCCGCCCCCGCTGTCGAACGCACTCCGGCAGGCAGAAACCCAACCAACCAATGCTGGAGAATCACGAATATCTGGTCGAGAGTCTCGGTCATCGGTTGCTCGGCTCCTCGGATCGCACTGCGCGTTTTGTAACCGCGGCATCCTTCGCTGCGGCCGCATCGGCGGCGGCTTTCGTCTTCGCGTCGGCCTTGGCCTTCTCCTCGGCCAACCGCGCATCCACTTCAGTCGCTTCGCTCGGATGAATCTGGCGATAATACTCATTCGGCTTGGCCAGTTGCTCACGATCCAGCAGCAGCTCGCCAAAGCGGTCCGTCGCGCTCAACTCGAACTCCGTATCCATCTTGATAGCTTCGAACGGGCAAACCTCCACGCAAATCTGGCAACTCATGCACACGGAGATATCTATATCGAATCGAGCGGGATAATACTGCGCCTTGCCAAGATAGTCCAACTTCTTATCCTTGCTCTTCTCGATGTATATGCACTTGGGAGGACACTCCTTCTCGCATATCTGGCAGGCCACGCAACGCAACCCGGCCTCCCACTCGGGGCCTCCCCCGTCCCGGTTCTCTTGATCGTAAACAAGGAAGGGAAAGACGCGTGTGGCCTCGAACGAAGCTATTCGCTGCTCCGGATATTCGACTGTAATCAGCCGCTCAGCGGAGACGAAGCTACCGACAAAGTTCCTTGCCGTCTCCGTTAATCCCTTCAGTATGCCTTCGCCCAGCAACTTTCCTCCAAAGAATAGAGTCGCAATCCAGCTAACCGCGCGTGATCCGCTTTACCGATCCACTTCTCCCAGCACAATATCCACGCTTCCGAAGATCAACACCACGTCGGCCACATCGTGCCCCAGGCACATATCCTCCAGCACCGTCAAATTGATCAGACTCGGCGGCCTAACTCGATAGCGGTAGGGATTGGGGCCTCCATCGCTGATGAGATAAAAGCCCAACTCGCCCTTCGGCGCTTCGATCCTTCCATAAGCCTCGCCTGCTTTGGGACGAAAGCCGCGAATCTTAGCCTTCGGGTCCATCACCGGCCCAGCCGGAATCTCCTTCAGTGCCTGCTCCAGAATCCCGATCGACTCCCGCATCTCCAGCATCCGCACCATATAGCGGTCGTAAATGTCTCCATGATCGCCCAGCGGCACCCGGAACTTAAAGCGGTCGTAGATTCCGTACTTATCCACCTTGCGAACGTCGTAGTTCACGCCAGAGCCGCGCAGCATCGGTCCGCTAACTCCTGCATTCACCGCCAGATCGGGCCGCAAGACTCCAACCCCCTGGCAGCGCGCCATCAGTATCTCGTTGCCGGTAAGAAGGCGGTCGATTTCGTCCACAAACCCCGGCAATCCTATAACAACCTTCCCAGCCGCCTCCAGCCAGCTTTCCGTCGCATCCACACGGCAGCCGCCGAAGCGCATATAATTGCACATCATTCGCGATCCGGTCAGCGACTCGAACAAGTCGAGTATCTTTTCCCGCTCCCGGAAGGCATACATCAGCGGAGTGCCGCTTGCCCCCATCTCCTGAATGAGAAATCCTATCGAGGAAGCGTGATTCTGCACCCGCGTCAGTTCCGCCAATATAACTCGAAGATACTCGGCCCGCTCTGGAACCTGCTGCCCGGTCAGTTTCTCCACCGCCAGCGCATACGCCCAGTTGTTGGTCAGCGAACAGAAGTAATCCAGCCGGTCGGTATACGGCATCGCCGCAAGATAACTCGCGCCCTCGGCTATCTTTTCGTGGTTGCGGTGCAGATATCCGAAGACCGGCTTGAGCCGGATTACCCGCTCGCCATCCAGCGCCACATCCATGCGAAAGACCCCGTGCGTCGATGGGTGGTGCGGCCCCATGGCCACTTCCAATAACTCCCCATCTCCGTCCGGCGCGATCGTCCGGGGGCGGTTCCAGCCTTCAGGCTTGGTTTCCCTGACAAATACTCCCGCAGTCGCAGTCATTCGCCAGACCCCGTTCCGGCAACCGCCGCCCGATGCGCCTCGGCCCGGGTCTTCACTTCGTCGTGGGCCGTCGGCTCGTACTCGAAGTCGTCCGGCTCCACGTAGTCCCGCCGCATAGGATGGTCCTTGAAGTTATCCCACATAAGCAGTCGCCTAAGGTCGGGATGCCCGGCAAAAACAATCCCATATAAGTCGAATATCTCGCGCTCTTGAAACTCCGCCGACCGCCAGATATGCGTTAGCGAAGGCAGTTCGACCCGATCCGTCCGGTTCTCCGTGCGCATCCGCAGCGCCACCGGCCCATGCTTTTTCTCCATCGAATACAAGTGATAGACCGCCTCCATATACCCCGGCACGACGCGCTTGCGGGTCTCCTCGACCGTCTCCTCCTCGGCCTTCTCCGCGTCATGCACAATCTTGGCTACAGCGCGAGTTACCGTGACCTTCTCAGTGACTTCCCTGTCCGGCCAATCCACTCCAGTTACATTCGAGAGATAATCGAGCGCTAACTCCGCGTCGTCGCGCAGAAACTCGGCCACCGCCGCCGCGCTCCGCGGCCCAATCCGCAGCGAGTGCTGCGCCGAGGGACTGGGGTTGGCCACAATCTCCACGTCCGCCCCTGGCACCGCCGCTTCAATGGCTGCCTTGATCTCTTCTACCGTCATCATCCGCGAATCACCGCCGGCAAAGGCCACACGCCCCGGTTCGACGCAGGCTCCAAATCGTGCTCTCCAAACTCCGGCACCGCAAACTCGCCCTGCGCCTCCGCATCCAGAAACCGCGGCCGCCCCTCCCCGGTCAAATGCTGTCCGTCGATCTTCTTTTGCAGAGTCATAAACGCCTGTATCAGCGCCTCCGGCCGAGGCGGGCAGCCCGGTATATGCACATCCACTGGGATGTATCTGTCGATACCTTTCAGCACGTTATATCCCTGCTTGAACGGCCCCCCGGAGATCGCGCAAGCCCCCATGGCAATCACATACCTCGGCTCCGCCATCTGGTTATAGAGCCGGACCACCTGCGGCGCCATCTTCTTGGTCACCGTCCCTGAGATAATCATCAAGTCCGCCTGCCGCGGCGAGGGCCGAAATACCTCCGCCCCAAAGCGCGCCAGATCGTAGCGCGCCATGGTCGTTGCTATCATCTCGATCGCGCAGCAAGCCAGCCCGAACTGCATCGGCCATATCGAGCTTCGCCGCCCCCAGTTATATATCTCCTGGATGGTCGTCACGAAGACCCCTTGCTTTCCCAGTTCGATCTTCAGCCCTTCTTCAACCGCCATCGCTCGCTCCCGCAAGGTTTCCAGTCCCTAGTCCCTCGTCCGTGCCGCTCACGCCCACGTCAACACACCCTTCGCCCAGGCCCACGCCAGCCCCTCCACCAGCAGCAGCACAAAGACCGCCATCGCCCCGCAGGCTCCCGCGCCCAGCCCCGTAAACGCCACCGCGAACGGAAGCAGGAAGACCGCCTCCACGTCGAAGATCAAAAAGATGATCGCATACAAGTAGTAAGCCGACCGGAACTGCATCCATGCGTCGCCCGCCGACTCCAGCCCGCACTCGTAAATCGCGTTCTTCACCGCATTCGGCTTGGCCGGAGAAAACGCCTTCCCCCACAGCCACGCCAGCCCTAGTGGAGCCAGCCCGAAGCCCAGCGCCGCCGCAAACAGAAGCGCAAGAGAAAAATAGGGGTTGGGAGCCATCTTGGAAACAAAATCCCTCTGACTTCAACGTACCAGTTCGATGGCCGTTTTGCCTAAAAGATGCGCCCCGGTCTTCCCGTCCAGCACCATTTTTCCCCCTTCATCCCACCCTGTGAACTGGTCGCCTCCAGTCCTCCAACGCGCCAACCGGCCATCCGCGGCCAGTCTTCGGGCGGTTGAGTGCGCGTATTTTCTCCTTGCCCATCCGGCAAGCGGCCACCCAGACGGCTGTCCGCACGGCATCGTATATCGTTTGACGATGCGCTTCAGGCGCATTGCCTGTAAGCTGTCTCTGACGTCAAGGCGGGATTTGCGGCCGCGCTCCGTACCTGCCCGGCGCAAGCGGCCCCCGCCTGGGCGCTGAATGGCAAGACCGTGATCGATCTAGGCGGACAAGAGCGTACTTTATACCAGCGTTTGCAGTCGATCGGGCTGGTGAAGGGTCACCAGGGAGTCTTCGATCGAGATCAAACCGTCCTTGCGAAACTGCCCCAGAGTGCGGGTCACGGTTTCGCGTGTGGTCGAGGCCATCGAGGCCATCTCCTCGTGCGTCAGAAGCAGCGGAAAACGGTATCCGCCGCCTTCCAGATGCTCGCCGATCTGGTGGGCCAACTCGAAAAGCAGCCGCCCCAGACGGGACCCGACGGTTTCGGCCAGCGCGATGCGGCAGGCATCCTGCAAGGCGAATCTGTACTCCTGGCAGATGCACTGCACGGCGCGCATCTGGGCCTCCTTATGGGAGCGCAAAAAGCCCGTGAAGCTCTCCCGTTCCACCGGGCGAAGCACGGTGGCGGTCAGCGTCTCGGCGGAAACCTCATAGACGCCGTGCGATAGTACCGCGTAGAGGCCCAGCATTGAACCCGGCCCGGCCACGCGGACGATCATCTGGCGGTCCTTGTGCTCTCCGACCGTCAGCTTGAGGTAGCCGCTACAGATCAGATAAAGGCAGCGCGCATCCTCGCCCTGCGTGAACAGCGGAGCCTGCGCGGCCAGGCTCACGGTGCCGGTGAGCGTTTCAAGATCGGCCAGCACCGCGCTGCCCAGCGAACAGAACCAGCCGGGCCGTCGATTGCCGCAGGCCGCGCACCCCGCTGGAACCTGCCGGCCGACGTGCTTGTGCCTCTTCTGCGATTCCGTCGAAATCTCCGCGTCCGTCATGGCTTGCCCTTTCGACGCCTGTCCATCCTCACCGCGTTCCGAGCGTCCACGCACTGCCCGAAAAGGGCTGCATGGGGGTGAAGACACTCTGGGCCTTCCGGGAAAAAACTCTCGCCTTAACCAGAGTTTGCCGGAGCCGTTGCCGCTTGGGATGTGACGGGCCGCACGTTTATGTGAAGCGGGCGGGGGGAAGGTTTCGGCCTCTCGGATGCCGAATTCACAGCGCGCATCGCGCACTTTCTGCCGTGACGCATCTTTCCCGTCGAGCGGCCGGGAAAGCCGCCCGAATAGGCTCCCGGCCGCGACCGGGCCGTTTTTTGGGGGAAGTGTTTCGTTTTGCACAGTTTAGCGGCCGGGATTCTGTTGCCATGTCTTCGCCACCCCTTTGTGTCCGCTGTTTTCATCGGGACGGTTTACGCGCGGAAACGGGATTCCCTTGAATTTGCGGGAACCTCCAGTTCGAAAGAAGAAATCTGCCTCACATCTGGATAGGAAGCGAACGAACCCAATCGGACACTTTGTCAGATGTGACAAGCGTCACAGTTCGACGACAAAGCAAGAAGGTAGGATGCGACGCATGAGGTGATGCTCCGCACATTGAGTTCATCGTGCTGCTGTGTGTCCGGACAATCAGCCGCCGATTCGGCATTTCCGCAAGGAGATTGCCGTCTTCGACCGCCGGATCGCGCATAATTGCTTCGGGAAGAGCGACAAGAACACCCCTAAGGCGGATTTTTCATGCTGAGAGATGGGCCGGTAAGGCGATGGATGAAGAGTGCGGTTCCGGGAACGATGCCGGGGCTGCGAGCGTGTTGGATGTTGATGCTGGGCGCAATCCTGATGTGCTCCACGGCTTTGGCGGCTGAAGACCGGAAGCCCGATACCGCGGTCAAGGATGCCACTCCGTCGGATTTCGTGGGGCAGGAAGTCTGCGCCACCTGCCACGAAGAGGCGGCCAGGAATTTCGCCTCCAATCCTCACAGCAAACTGGCGTTGGAGCACGGCAAGACCGGCGCTACCTGCGAGAGTTGCCACGGCGCCGGCCGCGCCCACGTTGAATCGGGCGGCGACAAGACCAAGATATTTAACCCCGCCGCCGCTTCCGCCAAGGATCTGGATGCTACGTGCCTGGGCTGCCATGCGGGAACCCATCCCAACTTCGAGCGTTCTCCTCACGCCAAGGCTGGCGTAAGCTGCATCGGCTGCCATGACATCCACGGCAGCAAGGAGGAGTCGCTGCTCAAGGCCCCTCAGCCCACGCTTTGCTTTCAGTGCCACGGCGACGTGAAACCGGCCTTCGCCATGCCCTTCCACCACAAGGTGAACGAGGGACTGATCGGTTGCTCGGACTGCCACGATCCGCACGGCACCTTCGGAAACAACAATCTGAAGTCCACTGCCGATCAGAATGCGATCTGCGCCAAATGCCATACCGAGACCCGCGGGCCGTTCGTATACGAGCACGCCGCCGTCAAGGCGGAAGGGTGCTTGGGGTGCCACACTCCGCACGGCTCCCAGAACGCCCGGCTGCTGAATATGCCCAACATCAACACCTTGTGCAACCAGTGCCACAGCCCGGTTGCGGCAGGCACGGTTCACAGCATGAGCGCAGGATCGTCGGAACTGACGCCGTGCATCAGTTGCCACACCTACATTCACGGGTCGAACGTGAATCCGGCGTTTCTTCGCTAGAGATTTTCGATGTCGGCAACATTGCTGTTTTCAACGAGGCTTTCTATGAACAAGTTCGGCTGGTCTTTCCGGCTCTTCCATCAATCGCCCTCCCTCGCAACCGTCCGCCGCATCGCCGGGGGCGTTGGAGTCGCCGCTTTGCTGATGACAACGGGCATCGCCGCCCAGAATCCGTCGCCCGGCACGCCGATTCCGGCCCCGGATGCGCGGATGAGCGTTCCCAATGGCTACGCGGTCCATCAGAGCGTGGATGTGGGCGGGCGCATCGCCGGCCTCACCGGTAGCGGCGCCATGTACGACACGCTGGTCAATCTCCAGTCCGGCCCGCGCGTACAAGGCGAGACCTTCGAACTGCGCGCCCTTCCAGGCCAAAAGAATACCCTCGTCGATTCCCTCCGGCTCATCGGCAGCGGCTTCGGCGGCGATCCCAACAGCTTCGCCAAGCTGGATTTCTCCAAAGGCAGCCTCTACGACTTCTCCGGATTGTTCCGTCGCGACCGCCAGTACTTCGACTACGACCTATTGGACAATCCCAACGTGCCCGGCGGGCAGTCGATTGCCATTGGACCCGCCGCCGCGCCCACGGGTAAATTCGCTTGGCCGCAGGTTCTGCAATCGCCGGTGCTGTTCAACACCGTGCGCCGCATGACCGACACCAACCTCACCCTCTTTCCGCTCTCCAAGGTGACTTATCGGGCCGGTTACTCGCAGAATGTCTTCCAGGGGCCGAGCCTGACCCCCAGCGGTTATCAATTCGCCAAGTACGACGCCATCCTTCAGGAGTATCAGCGCAACAGCAGCGACGATTTCACCGGCGCGGTCGACTGGAAGCCCGTGCGGGGCACCACGCTGACCTTTGAAGAGCGGGTCGACCACTACAAGGCGGATTCCTTCTTCACCCTGGCCCCCAGCGATTTCATCGCCCAAGAGGCGGACGGAACCAAGGTGGCCCTGAACGATTACGACAGCCTGACGCCCTACCCCGCGAGCGCCTGCAATGCCAACAGCATCGGCGCCACTCCCATCCTCTCAGCCCCGCGGACTCCCGGCGGTCTGCCGGTCGTCAATGCGGCCTGCGCCGTCGTCACCAACTATCTGCGTTCGCAGCCGACCCGCATTCTCTATCCCACCGAGTCTTTCCGCCTGCAAAGCTCCAGCGTCAAGAACATCGCGATGAACGGCGACTTACACTACACGCTCGCCGATATGAATCTGCCTAACTACTACGACAGTTACCAGGGACTGAACGGAACGACTCGTTCGCTGACTTATACGGCCACAGCCAGAGCGCACCGGGCGGTGGCCGCCGCCGACTACGGCATCGTCTGGCAGGCCATGAAGACCTTCAGTCTCTCCGATCAGGTGGACTTCTCCAGCGTTCACCAGCCCGGCGTCGTCACCATGACCGGCGTGACCACTCTAGCGACGCCCGCGACCGCTGGAAATGAGACCATCAACTACGCGGGCACGTTGATTACGACCAACGCCGCCGCCGGCGCATCCACTTTTGGAGGCAGCGGCGCGGTGGGCGTTCCCGTGGTCGCCTACTTTGGCCAAAACTTCCTGACCAACAACCTGACCGGAACATGGGACGCCTCCTCGCGCGCCACGCTCTCGTTCACCTATCGCCACAGCACGCACACCATCGCTCAGGGCGCTCCTCATAACGCGCCTTTGGCCGTGGGCGCCACCTCGAACGGAACCGTAACCATCGACGAAGACGGCGGAATCTTCAACGCCGCCGTGCGTCCCGCCTCCAATTGGAGCGTCAACGGCACCGTCGAGGCGCTCTACGCCGACAACGCCTTCACCCCAGTCGGCGCCCGGCAAACCAGGCACTACAGGGTGCATACCCTGTACCGCCCCAAGCCCTGGGCCACGATCTCCGGCGCATACAACGACCTGGAACGGCATAACAACACCAACAACAACCAGGCTGCAGTTGCCGCCGGCGACGACCCGTACATCGAACCGCTCAATCATGTCGATCACAGCCGCGTGGCGAACCTGGGCGCGGTTCTGTCGCCGAGCGAGCGCTACGGGATCGACTTGAATTACGCCTATAGCGATGTCTATACGGCGACCAACATCTGCTACGACAACGGCGCCCAGAACGCCGCGACCGTCGTCGGCCTGCCCGGAACCGCCTCGCTCAACGCCGCCGGCGCGCCCAATGTATGCCCAGGCGTCTTTGGCAGGGGCTCGACGACTCAGCTCGCGGACTGGATCGGCAGGGACTTCATGGACGCTCCCACACAGTACGGTTCGGTGGCGCTCGCCCTCTCCCCCGTCAAACCGATCCACAGTAACATTGGCTATCGCATCAGCGCCGTGAGCGGAAATCAGTTTTTCAACGATGCGCGCGCGGTCAACGGTTCGCTTCAGTCCGCCTATCAGTCTCCCTTTGTGAATCTTGCGTGGACGGCGCGTCCGGGTTGGATTTGGAAGGCCGAATACAACTTCTACGGCTACGGCGAGGGCGGACCGTCCGGCTCGCCGTTCTGTAGCACCTCAACCTCGTTGACGTCGACGGTCGTTCCTTGCACCTCGGCTACTCTAACCGGTCCGACCGGCCTGACCGAATCGCCCGCCGGCCTAACCGCTCCTCGAAACTTTCATGCCAACAATGTAACCCTGGGAATGCACTACGAGTTCTGAGAGGAACCGATGTGGCTTGAAAGATTGCCGTGGTGGACGGGCTTTTCGATTGCCTGGCCACTCCTTGTTCACGCGGTTGCACAGAGTCCCAACTTGGATTCTGTCTTCGCACTGGTCCCAAAACGCGCAAGCCGGAGACTTTCTTGAGGCAATTCGTCTCGACAGTTGAGGCATACCGGTATACTGGCCATGGAAACACTTCAGGAGGCTTGCAGTGAAGAACGGCATTCGATTCCATGTTATCCTGGCCGCGACTGTTTGTCTGGCCGGTCTCTCGGGCTTTGCCCAGTCGACAGGAGAAGCGACTTACAAGGCCAAGTGCCAGAATTGTCATGGCGCCGCCGGCCTCGCCGACACGGCCATTGGCTTGGCATGGAAAATCAAGCCGGTCACCGATCCGGAGGTCAAGAAGATGGGTTTGGCCGAGATGATTGAGATTACCCGGAACGGCAAGGGCAAGATGCAGACATTCAAGGACAAGCTCTCCGATGCGGAGATCAAGGCTGCGGTGGAGTACTTCCGAACGCTCGTCAAGTAAGATAGAATCAGCGCGGCAATGCTTCCCCAAGCATTGCCGCCCACGGAAGATACAAGGAATCTTGCAATGAAAACGATGATTCGATCCCAGTTGGCGCTGGCAGCCATCTTGTCTGTGGCTGGCGCTGTGTGCTTCGCCCAATCCGCGGGAGAAGCGACCTATAAAGCGAAGTGTCAGATGTGCCACGGGGCCACCGGCGCGGCCGAGACGCCGACCGCCAAGATGCTGAAAGTGAAACCGCTCTCCGATCCGGATATCAAGAAGCTCACCGCCGAACAGGAGTTTGCATCGGTCAAGAACGGCAAGGGCAAGATGCAGCCCTTCAGCGGCAAGCTCACCGACCAGCAGATCAAGGACGCGGTTACTTTCTATCGCGGCTTGAAGTAGCCGTCGCAGAGAGCAATCCAGTCCGTTGCCGCGCGTCCCTTTTTTGAGGCAGTTGGAGAAGCGGAGTTGGCGCGGCGGCGGCGCAAACTCCGCTTGCGGGAGAGGTGTCCGTGCTGCAAAGATTCCGTGAAGGCTGGGTGCGGCCGGCGCTGTTTTTCGGCAACAATCCCATCAGTCTGGCCGGCGGCGCGGTTACCACCGCCTCCGGCGTCACCATGCTCGGCTACTGGATCGTCGAGTTGCTTGGCCGCCCCAACGACAATCCATACCTCGGCATCATCTTCTTCCTGATCCTTCCGGCCTTCTTCGTCGCCGGACTGCTTCTGATCCCGGTGGGCTTGCTGCTGCGCCGCCGCAAGCTGCGCAAAGCCGGCCAGATTCCCGCCGAGTTTCCCAAGGTTGATTTCAACGACCGGATTTTTCGCCACGGCGTGGACATCGTGCTGTTGGCCACCGTCGCCAACTTGCTGATTGTCGCCGTGGCCAGCTATCGCGGCGCGGCCTATATGGATTCGCCGCAGTTCTGCGGCCAGTCCTGCCATGTGATGCGCCCCGAGTACACGGCCTACAAGATATCCGCGCATTCTCATGTGGCCTGCGTGGATTGCCACATCGGCTCCGGCGCCGGCTCCTACGTGCGCGCCAAGGTCAACGGCACCAAACAGTTGCTCGAAGTCAGCTTTCATCCACTGGCGGGCATCGCCCCCAAGTTCATTCCCGATTATCCCACTCCCATTCCTTCCCCGGTGTCGAATCTGCGCCCCGCGCGGGTGATCTGCGAGGGCTGTCACACTCCGGCCAAGTTTATAGGTGAGAAACTGCTGGTCAAGTCCACCTTCGCTGACGACGAGAAGAACACCGAGACCCAGACGGTGCTGGTGCTCCACCTGGGCGGGCGAGATTCCCTCTCTCACCTGACCGGCATTCACGGCATCCACCTCGGCCACATCGAATACGTGGCCACCGATCCCACACGCACCGCCATTCCCTGGGTGCGGAAGCGCAACGCCGATGGCTCGGCGACCGAGTTTGCCACCTCTTCGGCCGGCGCCGGCCCGCCCCAGGGCGAACGGCGGCTCATGGACTGCATCGACTGCCACAACCGTGCCGCGCACACATTCGTTACTGCGGAAGACGCGCTCAACCGGGCCATGGCCGAGGGCGCGGTTTCGCCCGATTTGCCCTGGATCCACAAAGAGGGACTGGAACTGCTCAAGGCCAACTATGCCTCCGAAGCCGAAGCGCGAACCTTGATTCCCCGGCAGCTTGCCGCCTTCTATGGCGCCCAGCGTCCCGAAGTCTTGACTGCGCAGGCAGCGCTGGTCCAATCCGCGGGCGAAGAACTGGCTAACTTATACAGTCAGAATGTCTTTCCTTTCATGAAGGTAACCTGGGGAACGCATCCCAACCACATCGGCCACATGAGTTATCCGGGTTGCTTCCGCTGCCACGACGGCGACCATGCCTCCAAAGACGGCAAGAGCATCACCCAGGACTGCGCCGCCTGCCACAATCTCCTGGCCGTCGATGAACCCAAACCCAAAGTCCTCGCCGATCTCGGCATCCAGTGAGCGAGTCCGTGCAACGCGCTGGAATTTTCAATCGCTTCCAGCAATTTGCTCATCCAACCGTAAGGAGCCTGTGCCATGGACATCTCTTCCCCCTTTTTCGTAGTTGCGCTGATCGTCGTCGTCTTTGCCGCGGCGATTCTGTTCGCCACCAGCACCACGGAAGACGGCCCGGCGCATTAGGCTGCGGATGAATCTCGTCTCCACCCCGGCATCCTTCCGAAATCGGGATGCGCCGCGCGCTGCCGCTGGCTTTTTCCGCTCTTGCCGAAGATTGCCTCCCACCGGCGCATCATGGAATTGCTGCGGTCCGCCAAATGGATGGTCATGTATGTATTGAAAGGGCAAGGCTTTAGCGATTCCACAAGTAGCCTGATATGACTGGGCTTTACAGACTGCGGAAAACACTCTGCTTAAGGCCACGACTTTCGGCGTACCTCAACTGCCGTGGAATGAGCGGGGACTTCAGCTCCGGAAGGCTTTCGGAGTTTTAGCTTTTACCACAGACTCCCAGGGAGCGAATGCGCGCCGAGAAGCCGTCCCGCGTTTATCGCTCTCTATGTCAAGAAAACGCTGTCTTCTCGCTCGATAACAACCGTTCCATCAACCGTTTGGATGATATTTACTTGACTTAAATCACCGAAATATTTGCGATTTTGGCTGTGAAACTGTGGTACGCCGGTTTCAAGTTCGAAGTGCAAAGAACTTATCATAGTATGCCGCGAAGCCGAAGTCGGGCAGGAAGAGTTCGGCGGGGCTCCATTCCAACTATTTGCGCGGTCTTAAGTTGAGCGGCCAGGCAAACCGATTGAGCTGTTCCTGCGAGTAGCGGCTCAGGTCTTCTCCCTTGGGAAGTTATTGGCGGATAGGCCAGTTGGTGTCTTCATTAGTGCCGCGCTGCCAAGGAGCGTGCCGATCGGAAAAGTAAACCTTGCCCCCGGTTCAGCCGTCGGTCGCTCGCGCCGGTCAACCTATACCGGCATCGCAAGCGGCTGGCCCCGCAAGGGGCGTAGTGTCTCTGACGGCCGGAAAACGGCATCGCAGAGACGAAAAAGACAAGCGGGAACGCTCGTTTTCCTGCAGAAAGCTGACTCAACACCAAGAAATTATCCGCAGTTGGGTCGTCGCCACAAAATTACGCACCTGCGCAGAGGCTCCCTAGGTCTCGATATCTACCGGATGAAAGTCGTTATGCTTCGGAAACCGGCCGATACACTGCGTTTGGCATATCGGGACCGCAATCGCTTCGGGCAACCTTTTGCAATCCGAAAGCCGTGTTCCTGACTTCGAGCCAGCATCCTACGAAAGGACGTTGGAAGTTGTCCAACTGAAAGGCGAAAAACAAATTGCAGCGAACGAGTATATAACTCAATACGTGCTATACCGATATCTCGAAAGCTGGTGAGATGCAATAGGCGAACAGCCGTGATTCCCATTTGTACGGAGAGATCAAGTGGCTATCGAACCGGAAAACAGAGGCTCGCATTCAGTTCCACGTCCAGTGCCTGTGCCATGCCTGCATTGCAACCCCAACCACCGCAAAAAGCACACTGAAAGCGGCAAGAAAGCCTTTGGCTCGCTGCCAATCCAGCTCGTGCCGCTCCATGCGCCGCTCAAGTTCAGCAAGCCGACCGCCATTGCCGTCGCCCATCAAGCCGGTCATCTGCGTCTTGAGCGCGCTTAAGTCGCTTAGGGAACCTCTGATTAAGCCCCGCCTCCGCGTCACAGTTGAATAAAATTGTATGTGGAGAGAAGACGCGATGCGCCAGATAACATTTGCCTGCCAGCCGAGTTTTGAAAAGCATGCGCGG
>Ga0181520_10002044_pt1 | contig 39092 bp, 38 predicted proteins | sample PEATcosm2014_Bin_29_FD_132451 | JGI IMG/M metagenome (GOLD analysis project Ga0181520, IMG submission 132451) | Peatland microbial communities from MTU Mesocosm Facility, Houghton, MI, USA - PEATcosm2014_Bin02_30_metaG | ecosystem: Environmental > Terrestrial > Soil > Wetlands > Peat | place... | reverse complement strand
CCGCCGGGGCCGATTTCGGCAAGGCGAATTTCGCCGAGACCGATTTGACCGGCGCGGATTTGTCCGGCGCCATTCTCTACGGCGCGCGGTTTTTCGGCGCGAACCTGAGTGCCTCCGCGCTTGCCGGGGCCAACGCGGAATTTGCAATTTTTAGCGATGTCGATTTGACCGCCGCCGACCTGCGCGGCGCGAATTTTCAGCGTTGCCGCGCCGCCGGCGTGCGCGCGGCGCAGGCGCGCGGCGAGGCCGCGGATTTCTCGCGGGCGACGCTACGCGACGTCGATTTTTCCGGAGCGGATCTCCGCCGGGCGCGATTTCTGGCGGCGGACCTGGCCGTCGCGAAATTCGACGGCGCCGATCTTTCGGGCGCGACATTGAACGGCTCGGCGCGCGCGAACGTCAGCTTCGTCGGCGCGGTCATGGCGGGCGCATCGGCGCATTTCGTCGCGGGATATCCGGTGGAACTGCTCGCCGATCTCCGGCGGCGCGGCGCCGCTGTCGACGCCCTCGCAGCGCGGCGCTTGCTGCGGCTGCTCCGCCGCAGCCCGGCCGCGAAGCTCGTCGCCGCGGCCGTGGTCGCCACCCTCGCGCTCGGGCTGCGCCTTTATTTTGCGGACCCGCATCATTGGTCGGACGCGGCGCTGCAGCGGCGCGCCGCCGCGGAACTGCGGCTGGGCCGCTACGACCGCGCGGTCCGCTTTTACGAGCTGATTCTCCAGGAGCCGGGTCTCGATCGCAACGGCGCGTCCGACGCGCGGCTGGCGATCGCCGGCGCGTTGGCGCAGGAGGGCCGCACGGCCCAGGCGCTGGAAAGCTACCGCGCCATCGTGACGGACTACGCCGGCCGCGCGCAGGCCACGGCCGCCTTGGCCGCGATGCTGGGCCTGCATTTGCAAAACGGGGACGGCGCGGCGGCGCGCGAGATCATCGACGAAATGCGGCGGACGGGAACGCTCGCGGCCGAACTCGGCCTGGCGGAGGCGCTGCGGGCGGCCGGCCGCAAAGAAGAGGCGGCGGCGCAATACCTGTCGGCGTTCGGAAAATACCGCGCGCCGCACGATGCCGCCGGCCAGGCGTTGGTCGAGGCGGTGACGTTGTTGTGCGAACTGGACCGCCTGGAAGACGCGGAAGCGACGCTCGCCCAGCTGGAACAATTCGATTCGTCAGCCGCCGATTTAGCGCGGCGCGCCGCGGCGGAAATGTCGCTCGGCGGTCTGCTGCGCAAGCGCGGCGCGTTCGAGCGCGCGGAGCAGGTTTTCCGCCGCGTTTACGACGAACGGCGGGATGCGGCGCAAACCGCCCGCGCGGGCCTGTCGCTGATCGAGCTTTACCAGGCGCAGGGAAAATTCGCGGAAGCCGAGGCGCAGCTCGCCGACCTGCGCCGGCGCGGCCCGAACAAACAGGAGCGCGGCGAAGTGGCGCTGCGGCAGGCGCAATTGTACGAGGCCCAGGGCCGGACCGATCTCGCCGAGCCGATCTACCGCGAACTGTACGACAACGGGGATCGGGCGCGGATGTTCGACGCCGGGATGGCGCTGGCCGAGATGTGCGCCAAGAGGGAACAGTTCGCGGCCGCCGAAAAAATTCTGGCCAAAATGGAATCCCGTTTTGGCGCGACCGCGGGCGCCGACGATCGCGCGCGCGCCGGCCAGATTTCGCAGAATCGGCGCGAATTCGACGATGCCGACCGCGAGCGCCGCCTGCGCCTCGCGCAGCAGCAGCGCCGCGATGCGGAGGCCATCCAACTCAGCCGCCTCCGCCGGGCGCAGCAACAGCGCCATGACGACGAGGAACTCCAACTGCGCCGCATCCGCGTGGCGCAGCAGCAGCGCCGCAACGAAGAGGCGATCCAACTGCGGCGCGTCCGTATATTGCAGCAGCAGCGCGACTTCCCGCAGGCGCTGGCGCAACTCGAGGCGCTCGCGCCCGCGTTGACCGATCCCGACATTCGCGGCGAGGCCGATCTTTTGTTCATCGACCTCTATCGCGCGGTCGGCAACCTCGCCGGCGCCGAGGCCGCCGTCGGCCGCGTGCAACAACGCGGCGGCGAACAATCCGCACATGCCCGCATAGCGCTGGCGCAGTTCTATTCGGTGAAGGGCCTTGGCGACAAGGCGGAAGCAATCTACCGCGACCTTATTGCCGAGGCGCCCGACGCCGCCGCGACCCTGCAGGCAAAGGTCGATCTCGCGGGCTTGTACCGCGGCGCTCGGGATTACGTCGAGTCCGAGGCGCTCTATCGCGAGTTGTTCGCCCTGCCGGGCGACGCCTGGGTGAACTTCCACATCGGCCTTTCGTTCGCCAACCTGCTCACCGAGGAGAAAAAATACCCTGAGGCCAACAGGGTGCTGCAACAAATGCGCGCGCGCGGGACGGCGGGCGAATCCGAACGCGCCGGGATCGCCCTCGCCCAAGCGAAACTGCTGAGCGAGTTGAAAAAATTCGCCGAGGCGATCGCGCTGTTGGAAAAGGAACTGCCGTCGATCAACGACCCGGGGCAACTTCACGACACCCAGCAAATGCTCGCCGACTTGCGGGCCCAAAGCTCACGCCGGTGACGCCGATCGCGGAGCGGTTGGGCATCGCGCAATCCGCGGGACGCGTCAGAGCAGTCGTACAGGTCGGACGCGTCTGACAATTCCTCGCCGATGAGCGACCACGCGCCCGACTTTTTCCTTTTTCCTTGCGCCGGCGTCTGCCTTCTGGCAGACGCCCGGCGATTGCGCTATCCTGCGCCGAACCGACGGCGGATAGGGAAATGCCGAGAACCGATTTTTCCGAACTGCTCCGCGAGCGCTTGGTCGTCTTCGACGGCGCCATGGGCACCGAATTGTACCAGCGGCACCAGTTCGTCAACGTTTGTTACGAACAGCTTTGCCTCACGCAACCCGACCTGGTCAAGGAAATCCACCGCGCCAATCGCCGGGCCGGCGCCGATGTGTTGACCACCAACAGCTTCGGCGCCAATCGTCGCAAGCTCGGCGGGTTTCTGCTGGCCGACCAGGTGTTCGCAATCAACAAGGCGGCGGCCGTCGTGGCGCGCGACGTCGCCGGCGACGACCTTTACGTCGCGGGCAGCGTCGGGCCGCTCGATGCGCGCATCGGCGCGGGCGGCCTCCCCGAGAGCCAGGCGGTCGAGATTTTCGCGGAGAGCATTCGCGGACTGCAGGCGGGCGGCGTCGACTTCATCATTTTCGAGACGTTTGGCCGGCGCGAAGACATGCTGGCGGCGATTCGCGCGGCGGCCGCCTGCGGCGCGCCGTACATCCCGAGCATGGCGATCGGCGAACTGGGCATCACGCGGCACGGCGAAACGATCGAGATGTTTTACGCGCCCTACCCGGCCGACTTGCCGCCGCCGCTGGCGCTCGGCTTCAACTGCGGCGTCGGGCCGGCCGAGTGGCTCGAACGGTTGGAGAATTTCGTGCCGAGCGCGCCGTTCCCCGTGCTCGTGCAGCCGAACGCCGGCCTGCCCAAGTTGGTCAACGACCGCATGATCTACATGACCAGCCCCGAATATTTCCAGACCTACGGCCTGCACTTCGCGCAGATCGGCGCCCGCGCGCTCGGCGGCTGCTGCGGCGCCGGTCCGCAGCACATCGCCCAACTCGCGGCCGGCGTGAAGACGTTGCACAAGAAACGCATCGAGGTGCACGAACTCGCCGGGGAAAAGACCGTGTTGGTCGACCCCTGCCCGACCGAGCAGAAATCGCGTTTCGCCTGGAAGCTGGCGCGCCGGCAGTGGACCACTTCGATCGAGATCGTCCCGCCGCTCGGCTACGACATGACCAAAACGCTCGAACGCGCCCGCGCCTGCCAGATTCAAGGCGTGGATGCGATCAACGTGCCCGACGGGCCCCGCGCCAGTTCGCACGTCAGCCCGTTGATCGACGCAATGACGATTCAGCAGAAGGCCGGCGTCGAGGCCGTGCTGCACCTGACCTGCCGCGACCGCAACATCATCGGCATGCAATCCGACCTGCTCGGCTGCGCCGCCGCCGGGGTCAACAACATTCTGATCATCACCGGCGACCCGCCGAAACTCGGCGATTATCCGTTCGCGACGGCGGTCTTCGATCTCGACGCGATCGGCTTCACGCGCATCGCCGGCCGGCTCAACCGCGGCGTCGACATCGGCGGCCACGCCGTCGCGCCGGCGACGTGTTTCTGCATTGGCGTCGGTGCCGACCCCTCGCATCTCGATCAGGAGCGCGAGGTCGACCGCTTCCATCAAAAGGTGGAGGCCGGGGCGGAATTTGCGATCACGCAGCCGGTCTTCGACGCCGAGGTGCTGGCGCGGTTTCTCGAACGCGTGGAAAAGCTCAATACCCCAATTCTCGCCGGGATCTGGCCGCTGGCCAGCCTGCGCAACGCGGAATTTCTCAACAACGAGGTGCCTGGCGTCAAAGTGCCCGACTGGATCATCCGGCGCATGGGCGCCGCCTCGACGAGCAAAGAGGCGGCGCGCGACGAGGGCATCGCCATCGCCCGCGAGCTGCGCGACGCCGTGCGGCAAAAGGTGACCGGGGTGCAGGTCAGCGCGCCATTCGGGAACGTGCAAACGGCCCTCGCGGTTCTCGAAGCATGAGGATGAGGAGGACGGGTTTTATCCACAGATTACACAGATTACACAGATGATGTTTTGCAGGATTCTAATATTTCATCTTAATTCATCATCTGTGTAATCTGTGTAATCTGTGGATAGACAAAAACTCTGCGGATTCAGAAACATCGAGGCGGTCATGCCAGAAAAATACGTTTGCACGAATTGCGGCTTCATTTACGATCCGGCGGTCGGCGATCCGGCGCGCGGTTTCCCGCCCGGCACGCCGTTCGAGGAACTGCCCGACGACTGGACCTGTCCGATCTGCTACGCCGACAAGCGCGCCTTCGACCGCCTGTAGCGCGGGCCTTTCGCGAACGCGCCGCGCATGAAAAAATCCACGCTGCTGCTGCTCCTGGCCTTCAATATCATCTGGGGCGGCACCTACGCCGCGACCAAATCGCTCATGCAGCACGCGCCGTATTTTCTCGTCACCGCGACGCGCTTTTTCATCGCCGCCGTGCCGCTGCTGCTGTACGTCGCCCGCCGCTACGGCCTGCGCATGGACCGGCGCGACGCCCTGCGTTGCGCGCTCATCGGCGTGGCGACGTTCACGTTGAGCCCGGCGCTGATGTACGCCGGCGTGGCGCGCGGCCGCGCCGCCGACGCCGCCATCCTGACCGCGACCGAGCCGCTGCTGATCTCGGTCGGCGCCTATCTTTATTTGCGGGAGCGCCTCGCGCCGCGCACGCTGGCGGCGCTCGCGGTCGCCTTCGGCGGCGCCGCGCTGCTGTCGGAATTCTGGCGCGCGCAGGGCGGCGCGCGGCCGTTGTCGGTCGCGTTGATCGCGCTCGCCGTTTGCTGCGAAGCGGTCTACTCGGTGCTCGGCAAGGAAGTGCTGCGCCGCCACCCGCCGCTCAAGGCGATCGCCGCCTCGTTGGCTTTTGGTTCGGCCGTCAATCTCATTGTGGTGTTCGCCGCCGGCTGGCCGCGGCGTCTCGCCGGCTTCACCGGGCGCGATTGGCTGGTCCTGGTCGGCTATCTCTCGCTGCTGTGCACGATTATTGGCTATTCGGTCTGGAACCTGTCGCTGCAGGCCAACGCCGCTGCGAGCGTCGCCATCACGATTTTCGTGCAGCCGGTCGGCGGCCTTTTCCTGTCGTGGTGGTGGGTGAACGAAACGCCGGCCATCGGCCAACTGCTCGGCGCCGCGACGATCCTTGCCGCGGTCGCCGTCGCGACGCTCGGGCGGTCGCCGAATCCCGCCGCCGCGCCGCCGACCGGGCCGACGGTGTGAAGGGAATTGCGGATTGCGGATTGCGGATTGCGGATTGCGGAACCCCGGTCCCCAATCCCCAGTCCCCAGTTCCCAATCCCCAATCCCGATTCTCGGTTATTTGACAGACGCAGCGTCGCCCTTACATTTGGCCGAACATCATGGGGCGTTCGGTGATGCCTTCGCAAATCTACACTCGCGGCGGCGACCGCGGCGAAACGTCGCTGGTCGACGGTTCGCGCACGCCAAAAGATTCCACGCGCGTCGAGGCCTACGGCGCGGTCGACGAGGCCAATTCCTGGATCGGCGCGGCCCGGGCGGCGACGGACGAACCTCTCTTGCAGGACGTGCTGGCGTTCGCGCAGCATCGATTTTTCAATTGTTCTTCGAATCTGGCGACGCCCGCCGGCGCGGCCGTTCAGCCGCCGCGGATCGCCGAGGAAGATGTGACATTTCTCGAACGCGCGATCGACCGCTTCGAGGCGTCGACCGGCGCGCTGCATCGCTTCATCGTGCCCGGCGGCGGCCCGGCCGCGGGCTTCTTGCATGTGGCGCGCACCGTCTGCCGCCGCGCCGAACGCGCGCTCGTCCGGCTGGCCCGCGAGGCGCCGGTCGATCCGCTGGTGCAGAAGTTCATCAACCGCAGCAGCGACCTGCTGTTCGCGGCGGCCCGCTACGCCAACTTCGCCGAGGGGCGCGCCGACGTGTTCTGGGATCCGGCCGCGCCCCCGCCGTCGCTCGCCGATAAGACGCCGTAGAGCGCGCGTCGTCCCCGTCCGCGCCATTGGACAGGCTCCGGCATGCGGGCTACATTCACGCGGCGAAAGGAGCCGCTGGAAACGATGACCGACAACATGAATCAACGCTACGAAGAACTCAAATCTCATCTGCGCACGCTCGGCAGCGTCGTGATCGGCCTCTCCGGCGGCGTCGACAGCGCTCTGCTTGCCGCGGCGGCATACGACGCGCTCGGCCGCGAGGCGCTGGCCGTCAGCGGGCATTCGGCGACGCACCCGGAGAGCGAACTGGCCGACGCCAAGGCGTTGGCGGCGGCGCTCGGCATTCGTCATTTCGTCATCGACACGACGGAAATGGACGACCCGGATTTTGCCGCGAATGGACCGCGCCGCTGCTATTTTTGCAAAAAACACCTTTTCGGCGAGATGTGGCGGATCGCCCGCGACGAAGGTCTAGCCTACGTGATCGAGGGCAGCAACCGGGACGACTTGTCCGATTACCGGCCGGGCATGGACGCGCTGCGCGAATTGGGCGTCCGCTCGCCCTTCGTCGAACTGAACATCGGCAAAGACGAAATTCGCGCCCTGGCGCACGAACGCGGCCTGACGGTTTGGGACAAACCGGCGGCGGCGTGCCTGGCGTCGCGCGTGCCGTATGGCGAAATTATCGACGAGGCCAAGCTCGACCGCATCGAAAAAGCCGAAGACGCCATGCGCGCGCTCGGCTTCCGCTTGGCGCGGGCCCGCGATCACGGCGACCTCGTGCGGCTCGAAATCGATCCGGCGCTGTTCGACCGGCTGACGGACGCGTCATTGCGCGCCCGGATCGTGCAGGCGATGAAAGACGCCGGCTATCGCTATGTGTCGCTCGACTTGCAGGGCTACCGCCGCGGGGCGATGAACGAGACGTTGAACGACTAGGCCCGCCTCGCGCGCCGTTTACTGACGGACGCAGCGCGCGAAATAATTGGCGTCGTCGGTGCTGTAATAGGTGACATTGCCGTCGCTGAAATCGACCAGCCAGGCGCTGGCGGACAAATCGGCGACCGCCGAGTTCGACCAGAACTGATCGCACGGACCCGGCAATTCCGCGGGTCCGTAACAGCCGCCGTTCGGACCTTGCCCGTCCTGGCAGGCCGAGCATGCCGCATTTTGGCACGTGGAATTCGCGCAGGAGTCAGTGACGTCGCAGGCGCCGCCGGTCGCCGTCCCGGCGCAGCCGCGGATCAGGGTGCGCAATTGCGAGACGGTCGGCAGGGTCCAACCGCCCCCGGCCAGCGTCAAATTTGCGCAATAGGTCGCCGCGTCGGTCCAGTCCACATATTGCGTCGCGGGCGTCACTTGCCAGGTCAGGCCCGAGGATGGGTCTTTCCACGTCCCGCCGGCCGTCGTGTCGTCGTCGGCCGCATCGTCGTCGGCCGGGCTGTGATCGTCATCGTCGTCGCTGGCGTCGTTGTCGTCGTCGCCGCCGGCATCGTCATCGCCGCTCTCGCTCGACGAGCAGGAAAGCACCAGCAACGCGCCCAGCAGCGCCAAAGCCAAAAATGCCCATACGACTCGCATCTTCATGTCGCGCTCCTTTGCCAACGAAGCAAACGCCTGCGTTCGCTTCTTCAGGCCACTTATCGCTCATTCATTGCGCCGTCGACATCATACCATTAACGGTGCCAGCTTTTTCCAGACGGCTTCCATTCCCTCACGTTTTTCGGCCGCGGTGATCAGCGCTTCGGCCGGATCGATTCCCGCGTCGCGGCAGACCTGGGCGATTTGCGCGCGGCGGGCGTTGCCCTTCAATTTGTCGGCCTTGGTGAACACGAGCACGCATGGGCGCTCATAGGCGTGCAGAAACTCGATGAGCTGGCGGTCCATTTCGCCGAGGCCGCGGCGCAGATCGACCAGCACGAGCACGCACCGCAAATTCTCGCGGCCGCGCAAATATTCGGAGATCAGTTCATCCCACGAGCGGCGCTGCTCTTGCGACACCTTCGCGTAGCCGTAGCCGGGCAGATCGACGGCCAGGAATTTTTCGTCGACGTCGAAAAAATTGATCAGACGCGTCTTGCCCGGCGTCTGGCTGACCTTCGCCACTTTGCCGACGCCGAGCAGGGCGTTGAGCAGCGTGCTTTTGCCGACGTTGCTGCGGCCGGCGAAGGCGATCTCGGGCCGGTTCGCCGGCGGATAATCGCGCGGCTGGGCGGCGCTGACGAGGTAGCGGACGACGCGGACCTTCACGAGGTCAACCGCCCGACGCGTAGGCGTGCAGACCGCTGAGCAGCAGGTTGACGCCGAGGTAGGTGAAGATCACGGATAAAAAGCCGACGATCGCGATCAGGTTGCTGCGCCGGCCGGTCCAGCCCACGGTCAGCCGCGTGTGCAGATACAGCAGGTAAATGATCCACGTCACGAGGCTGGCGGTTTCTTTCGGGTCCCAACCCCAGGGCCGGCCCCACGCTTTGTTGGCCCAGACCGCGCCGGTGACGATGACCAGCGTCATCAACGGAAAGCCGACCATGACCGCCTTGTAGCCGAGCCGGTCCAGCGCGTCGGCGGCGGGGAGGGCCGCCAGCAGTTCGTCGCGCCGCCAATGGAAGACCACCACGAGCAGCACAAACAGCCAGGCGAGCACGAGCAGCGCCAACGAATAGGGGTTCGCCGCGAGGCGGGTGTCGGGCATCTGCGCGGCGCGGAAAAGCAGCCACGCGCCCGTGAAGGTCAGCAAGACGAACAGGGCGAACGTCGCCTGCGCGGCGAACTTGTCGACGCCGCCCTCCGGCCGGCGAAGCGCCGCGACGGCCGCCGCCGCCGTGACCGCGGCGAGGAAGAGGGTCGCCAGCATCAGCGGCCCGGCGCCGGGCACGGCGGTTTTTTCGTACTGGCCTTCCGCGCCGCCGGGCAGCGCGACTTTCATCCAGCCGTCGGGGCTGGCGACGGTCTTGTCCATCGGGAACTCGCCGTCCAGGAGCACGGCCCCGCGCGAGGCGGCGAGCACGGCGAACATCACAAATCCGGCCGCGACCGCGACAAACCACGCCATCCGGACCTTGTCTTTGAACAGGAACAGCACCGCGAAGACGAACGCGGTCAAAAACGCCGCATAGCCGATGCTCGCGACGGCCACGTGGATGTGCAGCCACACCGACTGCAACGCCGGCACAAGCGGCTCGATCTCCTTGTTCGGCGAGAGGCTGGCCAGACCCATCGCCAGGCAGGCCAGCGGCAGCACGAACGCGCCGGCGATCTTGACGCGCCAGCGCACCTCGACGACCAAGTAGACGACGATGATGCCCCACACGAAGAAGACCAGCGACTCGTACATGTTCGTGAACGGCGGATGGCTCCAACCCGCCGCGATCCACCGCAACGCCAACGCGCCGGTCAGCGACGCGCCGGCGAGCACGCCGCAGCCGAAACCCGCCCGCCACGCCGTGTCGCGCCGCGCGCCCAGGTAAATCAAGTAGCCGATCGTGGCCGCGATGAACGCCAGGAACGACAGGTCGAACAACGCCGCGCTGGTCGGCGCCGCCTGGCCGCTGGCCAGCCCGCTGGCGATTTCCCGCAGCAACGCGCCCATCGCTTACCCTTTCGCCGCGGCGGCGGTTTCGTCGAGCCACGCCTTGGCCGCCTCGCGGTTGCGCGACGCGCTGACGGCCAGCGTCGCCTCGCCGCCAGCGATCCGCGCCCAAACCCGCTTGTGCGACGTGTAGAACGCCAGGAACAAGCCCACGAAAAAGACGCCGAAGCCGATGTACAGCAGCCGCACGCCCGGATCGGCGGTCACCATCACGCCCGTGTAGTAGCCCTGCCGCACGCCGACGAACGAAACCGCGTACGGTCCGAGGTTCTGCGCCGGACCTTTCTCGCGCAGCCACGCATCGTACTGGTCGCCGCCGGCGGTCAGCAGCACGTGGACCTCGAGGGTCTCGGCTTCGCGCCGCGCCTGATCGACGATGAAGCCGTCGCGCCGTCCCGGAATGGATTGCACCTGCTGCGCGACGACCGGCAACTCCGTCGTCAGGCCCGGCCCCGTCAGGCGCAGCACGGGAAATTCGTCCTCGCCGTAGCTGGCCTGGTAAAAGTGAAATGCGCCGACGCTGAGCGGATGGTTGACGCGAATCGTCTGCTCGTCGATTTTCTTGCCGTCCTGCCAGACCGAAAGCGTACTGCGGTATTCTTTCGGCCGCTGCGTGCCGGGGTACATTTCCATCGCGAATTTCTCGCACCGCACATCGAACGGCAGGCGCATGAGTTCGTCGTTCTTGGCGGCGAAGACGTTGACGCTGCCGCCCTCGGGCAAGGCGATCTGCCCCTCGACGCCGACCAGCGCCCGCACCAACGCGCCGGCCAGCACGAACAGCAGGCTGCAGTGCACGATGACGACGCCGTAGCGGAACAGCGGCGAATTCTGGGCGAACAGATGCACCGCACCGTTTTTCTCCGTGCGCTGCACGGGGCCGATTGCCGCGAAGCGCCGCTCCAACGCGCCGAGACTCGCCGCCGTCGCCCGGACGCGCGTCGTCAAACCCGCCTTCGTCTCGGTCTCATCGTCGAGGATTTCAGAGGTCGCGGCCACCAGACGGCGCGTGCGCCGAACCGTGCGAATCGTGCACGCCGCGAGGTTGACCATCAGCAAGGCGACGAGAAACAGGAACCAGACGCTGTGGAAAACGTCGAGCAGGCCGGACCGGCTCATCAGCCGCCAAACCGGGTCGGCCATTTTCTCCGCCAGCGCCTGCCGCGGCAGCGAAATGTCGATTTGCGGAACGATCGTGCCCAGCAACACCGCCAGGCCGAGGAAGATCATCGTAAAAACCGTCAGCCGCAACGAGGCCAGCCAGTCGAGCAGTTCTTCGACGAAATCGCCCTTATTTTCCGCCTTTTCGCTTGGCATCGGCTCCCTCAAAATCGACACGCTTGGCTAGCACGCCCGGTCGCGGAGTGTCAAGCGAGCGGGCAGCGAGGTAATGCGGAATGCCGAATGCGGAAGACGGAGCAGTGGGCGCATCATCTCACCCGCTTGAACCCTCATCGACGCGCGTGGCAAGATGAACCGGCGTGGCGTCGCCCGGGCGGCGGCGAAGTGTGCGCGCGAAAGGTTCGATGCAAAAAACGGTGCTCGCGATATTATTGGGCGCGACGTTGGCGGCGGCCGGCATCGTCTGGGCGCGGCCGGAATGGATCGTGCCGGAACTCTCGGTCGGCCGCGACGGCGCGTATTCCTACGACATGAACAACCGCGGCCGGCCCGACGTCGTGGAAATCTGGCGTCACGGTCACTTGGTCATGGTGAAACAGGACACCCGCGGCGGCGGTCGCTTTGACGCAATTACCTATTACAAGGACGACCGGCCGGTGATGTTCGAATACGATCGAAATTACACGGGCGTGATCGATTACCGCACAAGCGTCCTGCCCGACGGCTCGGAACGCACCGAAGTGCTGCAAGACGGCGCCTTCGTCGAATTCCGGCCGCCAAAATCGGCCGCCGCGCCATGACCGCAGACTCGACCGCCGCCGGCCGGCCGAACCCGCCCGCGGGCGGCGCAGCCAAAGCCAACCCGCCCGTCGAACCGCACTGGGAGTCCTTCGAGAAAGAAGTGGTGCGGTTCCGCTTCACGAACCAGCACGTGGTCATCGGCCTGCTGGCCATTCTCGCGCTGGCCGCCTATTTCAGCTTCAAGATGGTCCACACGGTCAACGAAAACGAGCGGTTGCCGCCGCCGCAGTATCTCGCCATGGGCACCATCGTCGCCGAACGCGCGACCGTGCTCGAACAACCGTTGCCGACCTCGACCATCATCGGCGAACTGCCCGAAGGAGCGGTCGCCTTTATCCTGGCCGACCGGCCGCAGGATTGGCGCGAGATTCGCGCCGCGGTCAAGACCGGCCATGGCCGCAAGATCATCGCCGGCTGGGTGCGCAAGGCCGATATTCGCTCGCCGGCGGACATTCGCGAGCCGGCGCGCGCTTTGGCAAGAGAGGCCGATCAAATGGCCCGCGTGCTCGACGTGAAGTGGGCGATCGAGGAAGACGGCCGCTACGAGGTGACCGGCCGCGTGGTGAGCCTGACCGACCAGCCGGTGCGCACAGTGAAGGTGATCATCACGTTCTACGACGAAAAGAACAATCCGATCGATCAACGCTTCACCTACGCCGGAACCGAGGCGACGCTCCGGAAAAGCAATCCGGTGCCGTTCGTCTTCGTCGGGAACACCGACAAGAGCTTCAAATATATTATATGCCGCGCGGAGTGCCGCGTTCTGGCGCCGGAAGCGATCGTCCCGGAGCAAGAATAGCGGCCGGACCCGGGAATGATTACAATGTCGCGCATCGGGCGCGAGCACGCGTAGGGGGGCAGAAATGCGATCCGGGAGATATTGGGCGGCGATGTTCGTCGTTGTCGCTTGTCTGGTTGCGCTGCCGGCATTGGCCGCGGACAGCCCGAGCGCCAAGCCGCACGTGCATGCCGAATTGATCGCGGACGTTTCCGGCGTCGCCCCAGGCGCCACGTTTCATTTGGGCGTAAACCTCAAGGTCGATCCCGAATGGCACATCTACTGGTCGAACCCGGGCGAAACGGGCCTGCCGACCAAAGTCGATCTGGCCGCGTCGGCCGCCAAGCTCAGCCCGTGGCACTATCCGTCGCCGCTCCTTTTCGGAGCGGGGACGCCGATCACGGGCTACGGCTACGAGAAGGAAACGACGATCTGGACCGAGGCGACGGCGTCGCCGCAACTCAAGGGCGAATTCGCCGCGGCCGGCAAGGTGAGCTGGCTCGTCTGCCGCACGACGTGCATCCCAGGTTCGCAGGAGGTGGCGCTCCACCTGCCCGTCGCCGCGGCGGCCCGTCCGGGTAAAAATGCCGCGCGCCTGACCGCGGCCCGCGCCGAATCGCCCGTAGCGCCCGCCGCGATTCCGGGCCTGAAGATCACGACCGCCTTCGACCCAGCGGCGGCCGTGCCCGGGCGCGACTTCCAGGTCGCGTTCACGGTCAAGGCGCCCCCGGGCGCGCAACTTGCCCCGCGCGCGGCCGCCGACCGGCCGCTCTTCGCCGAGCATCGACCGCACAATTTTGACGTGACGAAAATCGACGGACCGGCGCCAGGCGCCGACCCCGCCGACTCGTTGACGGTGACCGTGTCGGCCACCGCCGCGCCAGGGCTTGGCGGCGGCGAAGCGATCGGCGGCGTTTTCCAGTTCGATTTGCTCGACAAGGGCGAACGCAAACCGGCGGCCGTCGAATTCGACGTGCCGCTGCCCACCGGCGCCCGCGCCGCCGCCACGACGGACGAGGCGACGGCGCCGCCGCTGGCCGCGGCGGCCGCCGCGGCGCCGGCCGCCGCCTCGTCGGGCCGGATCGCGAAGGCGCTGACGATGGTGCTGTTCGCCTTTCTCGGCGGCGTCATCCTGAACGTGATGCCGTGCGTATTGCCCGTCGTCTCGATCAAGATCTTTTCGCTGATGGGCCAGGCGAGCATGGAAAAGCGCGAACTGCGCCGGCACGGTTTGGCGTATTCGGGCGGCATTCTGCTCAGCTTTCTCGCCTTCGCGATCGTCGTCGCGATTTTGAAAAGCGGCGGCGAATTGGTTGGCTGGGGATTCCAATTCCAGTCGCCGCGGTTCGTCGGGGTTTTGGCGGCGATCGTTTTCGTTTTCGGCTTGTCGCTGCTCGACGTTTTTCTGGTGCTGGCGCCCAATAGCGCTGCGCTCTCCGATGTCGCCGCGAAAGAAGGCGTCAAGGGCTCGTTCTTCAACGGCGTCTTCGCGACTGTTTTGGCGACGCCCTGCACCGCCCCGTTTCTCGGCACGGCCGTCGGCTTCGCATTCACCCGCTCGCTGCCGGCGACGTTCCTGATTTTCCTCGCCATCGGCGCGGGCCTCGCGTTCCCGTTTCTGCTGCTCGCCTACTTTCCGGGCTGGACGCGCGTGATGCCCAAGCCGGGCGCCTGGATGGACACCGTCAAGTCCGTCATGGGATTCTTGCTGATGGGCACGGTCGTCTGGCTGCTCGACGTGCTCGGCAAGCAAGTCGGCGCCCCGGGCGTCACCCGGATGCTGATTTATCTCGGTCTGCTCGGCTTTGCGGCGTGGTTGTTCGGCCGCTTCGGCAACGTGACGCGCGACGCCCGCCTGCGTTTCGCCGCCACCGCGGCGGCGCTTGCCATCGCGCTGGGCGGCGGCGCTTATCTGCTGCGGTTTGCGCCCGGTCCGACGCCCGACGCGCCGGCCGCCGAAGGCGGCATCGTGTGGCAGCGGTTCTCCGAGGACAAGGTGCAGCAACTGACGGCGTCCGGCAAAACGGTGTTCATGGATTTCACGGCCGCCTGGTGCTGGACGTGCAAAGTCAACGAAACGGCAGTGATCGAGACCGCGCCGGTGCGGGCGGCGATGGCGCGGCTGGACGTGGTGCCGATCCGCGGCGACTGGACCAACCGCGATCCGGAGATCACCGAATTTCTCAAGCGCAACGGCAAAGCCGGCGTGCCGGTGTACGCGGTGATCGGCCCGGGCCTCGGTTCGGCGCCCTTGCTGTTGCCCGAGGTCGTCACCAAGGAAATGATCGTCGAGGCGCTCGAAAAAGCCGCCAAGAGAACCTGATGCGCTGGACAAATCGCCAGATCGTTCTAAGCTTGGGTGCGGAATCGCCGCCATCGTCGACAGCAAAAAATTGCGAGACCGGGAAAAGATGAAGAAAAGCCTCATCGCCGCGTTGCTGCTGGCCGTGATCGCTGCCGCGGTCTACGCGCAGGACGCCGGTCTCCCGTTCATCAGCTCCAGCCAGGCGACGTACAAGCTGCTCGGCTCGCCGGAGCCGATTCAACTTTATCGCAATATCGGCCATCCGACGTTGGTGTTGTTTTGGGCGAGTTGGTGTCTGCCGTGCGTCGCCGAGGTGCCGCAGATCAACTACCTGCACGCGACGTACGCCGCCGCGGGGTTGAACATCCTGGCGATGAATCTGGACGAGAAGATGACCGAAGAAGCCTTGAAAGCGCTCGTAAAGCGCTTCGAGATCATCTATCCGGTCGCGGCCCCGTCGCCCGAGCTCGTCAACGATTTTCACGTCCGCGCAGTTCCCGCGACGTTTCTTTACGCGCCCGATGGCCGGCTCGTGGGCTCGTGGCTCGGCCCAACGACGGCCGAGGCGATCGAGAAGTATCTGACGAAGCTGTTGCCGGCGAAGGCGGCCAAGCCGGAAAAGGATACGCCCAAGCCGTGAGCGAGCCGCACCGTCGCGTTTGGACCGTCGTTGAACTCGCCGCCGCCATCAAGACCCGTCTCGAAGATTCGTTTTCCAATGTGCAGGTGCGCGGCGAGGTGAACGCCCTCGCGACGCCGGCCAGCGGCCACGTCTATTTCTCGCTGAAAGACGGGCAGGCGCTCATCCGCTGCGTGCTCTACCGCCACATTCGCCGCTATCTGCGGACGCTGCCCGTGGAAAACAAGGAATTCCTGGTGCGCGGCAACGTCAGCGCGTACGGCCCGCGCAGCGAATACCAGATCGTCGTCGACTACCTCGAACCCCTTGGCGTCGGCGCCCTGCATGCCGCCTATCTCGAATTGCAGCAGCGGCTCGCGGCGCGCGGCTGGTTTGCGCAGGAGCGCAAGCGGCCCCTGCCCCCGCTGCCGGAGGTCGTCGGCATCGTGACGAGCCTGGCCGGCGCGGCGCTGCACGACATGCTGCGCATCATCCTCGCGCGGCGGCCGGGCCAGCGCGTGGTGATCGCGCCGACGCTCGTGCAGGGCGACGGCGCGGCGCCGGCGATCGCACGGGCGATCCGTTTGCTCGCGGCGCACGCCGCGCCCGACGTGATCATCGTCGGCCGCGGCGGCGGCAGCCCGGAAGATTTGTGGTGCTGGAACGAGGAAGAAGTCGTGCGCGCCGTCGTCGAGTGCCCGGTTCCCGTTATCTCCGGCGTCGGCCACGAGGTCGACGTCAGCCTCTGCGACCTCGCCGCCGACCTGCGCGCCGCGACGCCGACGCACGCCGCGCAACTCGTCGTGCCCGACGTTGCGGAACTCGGCCGCAAGGTTGTCTTGCTGCGCAATCGCGCCCGCCGCGCGCTCGACGCCCAGCGCGCGCTGTTGCGCCGCCGGCTCGAACACGCCGCCGCCCGCCTGCGCCGCGAAGCGGCGCCGACCGCCCTCGCCGGCCGCCGGCTCGATGAGTTGCGGCTGCGCCTGACCGCGTTCCTGCGCCGGTTGCTGACCGATCGCCGTCATCGCTTGGCGCTGCTGGCGCGCACGCTCGAGGCCCGCTCGCCGCGCAATCGGCTCGCCGAACGCCGCCTCCGGCTCGAAGCCGCCGTGCCGCGGCTGCATCGCGCCTTGCTCGCCCGGCTGGCCGAAAAACAGCGCGTCGCCCCGCTGGCCGCGCGTCTGGCGCGGGCCGGTTCGATGTTGGTCCGCGAGCAGCGGCTGCGCTTCGGCGCGGTCGCCGGCCGCCTGGGCGACGTCAACCCGTTCGCCGTGCTCGAGCGCGGCTACGCCATTGTCGCACGCGCCGACGGCCGTATTGTGCGCGCCGCCGCGGAAACGGAAGTCGGCGAACTGCTCGCCGTACGGCTGCACGCGGGCGGGCTGAAGGCAAGGGTGGAAGAGAAGACGTGAGAACGGGATCCGGGATTCGGGAGTCGGGAGTCGGGGTGCGGGGTCCGGCAACCCGCAATCCGCAATAACCTCATTCACCGTTCTTGAGCGCTTCGCACGCCTTTCGCGCCAGATCGCGGTCGGCCGTCAGGCCTTGTTCCTCGAAGAATTGCACAAGGCCGCAAAAAACGCGCGCCGGGTCGATGCCGCGCAGCGCACGAAGTTTCGCGGTGCAGTGCGGGCAAAACAGCGCGGGCTGGGCGTCGGATTCCGCCAGATGATTCGAGCCGTTCATCAGGCACGAGCCGGCGATGCAATGCGCCAGCCCCAGCGCGTGACCGAGCTCGTGCGCCATCGTCATCAGCATGCGGCGACGCGCGACAACGGGGTCCGGCGATGCCTGCCGCATAGTCGAGGTTACGTTGACGCCCGTGTCCGGCGCGCCCAAGCCGAAGACGAAATTCAATTCCTCGATGCCGAGGTCGAACGCAGTGACGCCCGCGAAACCCCAGACGTCGGCGGGGCGCGACGTGCCGAGCATTTGCAGCAGCCGCGAGGCGTCAAGTTGTTTCCGGTTGCGGAAATACGCCGCCGGGGTTGCCATCGCCGGCCGCACGCGAACCGGGCATTGATAGACGATCTCCAAGAACCGCGCCGCCGGCCGGAGCGATCGGGTCGTCGCGCTGTCGAGCGGCAAGATCGGCTGAATGGCCACGCCCATCGTGCGGTCGCGCGCCCGCGCCGACGCCCGCGCCAGCAAATTCGCCGTAGTCTGCGCATGTTCGGGAAAGTGCGTCAGCCAATCGTCGGGGCCCGGTTCCGGCAACCGCGGCCAGAACGGCAGCAACGCTCGCAAATCGCCGAAGTCGCCCATATATTCCGTGGGGACCCTCCGGAATTTCGCCCACGGATCCCCGGCCGCGGGCGTTGCGGCGCGCTCGGGGCCGGCGGTTTGCGCCGGCGGAAACGCGGCGCCGGGTTGCGCTTTTCGGCTGCGGCACGCGGTCGCGGCGGCGAGTACGACGGCCAGCGCGACGCATGCCGCCAATCGCGGCCGGCGCGGCATCGCGGTCCGGATTTTTGGTCCTTTCTTTGTCATCCGCGATCTTTTATTCTTCGATTCTCACGGAGGTTATTATGCGCCGAATCTTGATGTTGGCGGCGATTTTTTTACTGGCGGCGACGGCGTTCGCGGCCGACGCCGTGCACCTGCGGCTCGCGACCACGACCAGCACCGTCGATACCGGCCTGCTCGACGCGATCCTGCCGCAATTCGAACACAAGACCGGCCTCAAGGTCGACGTCATCTCGGTCGGCACGGGAAAAGCGCTGAAGCTCGGCGAGAATGGCGACGTCGATGTGCTGCTCGTCCACGACCGCCCGGCGGAAGACGCGTTCATGAAAGACGGCTTCGGTTCGGTCCGGCGCGACGTGATGCACAACGAGTTCGTGATCGTCGGCCCGGCGGACGATCCGGCGCGGGTGCGCGAAGCGGCCGGCGCGGTCGACGCCTTTGCGCGCATCGTCAAGGCCGGCGCCGCGTTCGTCTCGCGCGGCGACGACTCGGGCACGCACCGGCGCGAAATACAGTTGTGGAAGGCGGCCGGCGTCAATCCCGACGCCAAGTGGCGGCTCGCCGTCGGCCAGGGCATGGGCGCGACGCTGCGCATCGCCGACGAGAAAAAGGCGTATTGCTTCAGCGACGACGCCACGTTCGCGAAGCTCGGCCCGCAACTCGCGTTGAAAAGACTGTTCGGCGGCGACAAAGCGCTGTTCAATTCCTACGGCGTCATCGCGGTCAGCCCGGCAAGGCGCCCGCACGTGAGGGCCGCTGCCGCGATGCAATTCATCGAGTGGCTGACCGGGCCCGAAGGCCAAAGCGCTGTGCGCGATTTCAAGATCAACGGCAAGGCGTTGTTCACGCCCGACGCGACGCCGTGAGGGCTCTTCGCTTTGCGCGGATGCGTTGGGTTAGTCAAATCGCTCGTGGGAATCATGGTCGCTGCGCGGTCGCGGCTCCGATAAGACCTATAGGTCCTATAGGCCCTATATGTCCTATGGGTCTAATGTTTTTTTCGGGCGACCACAAAGTGCGAAAAGGGCACTGATCCATGAACTACATCGCTTCCGGATTCCTCGACGCGCTACGGCTGCTGGCCGCCCGAGACGCCGAGTTGTTCGCCACCGCATGGACATCCATCCGCATTGCCGTCGCGTCCACCGCCCTGGCGACCGTCGTCGGCGCGCCGCTCGGCTTCGCCGTCGCGATCGGCCGTTTTCGCGGGCGCGAGGCGACGATCGCCGTGATCAATACGCTGATGGCGATGCCGACCGTGGTCATCGGTCTGCTCATGTACTCGCTGCTGTCCCGCCGCGGCCCGTTCGGCCCGCTGGCGCTGCTCTACACGCCGACGGCGATGGTGCTGGGCCAATTCCTGCTGGCGCTGCCGATCGTTGCCGCGTTGACCCTCGCCGCGGCCGGCGACGTCGATCCCCGCGTGCGGCAGACCGCGCTGGCGCTGGGCGCGGGCGGCTGGCAATCGGCGGCGGCCGTGCTGCGCGAGAGCCAGGCCGGCATTCTCGCGGCGGTGGCCGCGGGCTTCGGCCGCGTGTTCGCCGAAGTCGGCGTGTCGATGATGCTCGGCGGCAACATCCAGGGGTACACGCGCAATATCCCCACGGCGATCGCGCTGGAGACCAGCAAAGGCGAATTCGCCCGCGGCATCGCCCTGGGCCTGATCCTGTTGCTGGTCGCGTTGGGCGTAAACGTCGTGCTGCAAATCGCGCGGCGCCGGGTGACCGCGTGAACGCGGCGCCGCCGGTCCCCGGACGCGAGGCGGCGTGGCGCCTCGACGACGTGGAATTTGCGCGACCCGCGGGCTTCACGTTGCGCATTCCTGCCCTGACGATCGCCGCGGGCAAGATTCATGCGATCGTCGGCCAGAACGGCGCCGGCAAGACGACGCTGCTGGAACTGCTCGCGTTCCTCGCCTTTCCGCAACGCGGCGCAGTCCGCTTTTTCGGCCAGACGGCCGCCGCGGGAACGCGCGCCGCGCTCGCGTTGCGCCGGCGATTCGGCGTCGTTTTCCAAGAGCCGTACCTCTTCCGCCGCGACCTGCTGCACAACGCCGCATTCGGCCCACGGGTCCGCGGCGCGTCGCGCGCCGAAGCGGCGGCGCGCGCGCGGCGGGCGCTGGCGTTTGTCGGCCTGACCCCGCTGGAACGGCGCAACGGCCGTGAGATTTCCGGCGGCGAAAAAAAACGCGCCGCGCTGGCAATGGCCATGGCCGCCGATCCGGAAGCGCTGCTGCTGGACGAACTGACCGGCAATGTCGACTCGGCGTATCGCCGCGCCCTCGAAGACCTCGTGTTGCAGGTCAACGCCGAATGCGGCTGCGCAGTGGTGTTCACGACGCACGATCTCGACCAGGCGTACCGCCTCGCTCATCGCGTGATTTCGCTGCACGACGGCGCGGTGATCGACTTCACGCCGGAGAACGTCTTCGCCGCCGAAATCGCGGTCGAGGACGGCCGCACGATCGCGCGGCTGCCCGGCGGCGTCCGGCTGCAAATGGCGGCCGGCGCGCCGGGCCCGGCGAAAATCATCGTGCCGCCCGAAGCGTTGATTGTTTCGCGCACGCCGTTCGACTCCAGCGCGCGAAATCATCTGTCCGGAGCCGTGGTGCGCGCGGATTTGCGCGGCGAGTCGGTGACGCTGACCGTCGACGCCGGCCTGCCGCTGCTCGCTCGGCTGTCTCTCGCCTCATACCGCGAACTCGGCCTCGACCTCGGTCAACAAGTGACGCTGACGTGCAAAATCCACAGCGTCCGGGCTATTTGACAGGGTCTTTGTCCGCCAATCCAACTACTCCTCTGTGGTCGCTGTGTCCTTCCTCTTTGTCCTCTGTGTTCAAGATTCCCCTCTCATCCCGCCGCAATCGCCGGCGGCGCCGGCGAGCAGCTCCAACGCGTGCGGCAGGGCCGGCCGCAAGACGTCCAGGCATTCCGCGACCGCCTTGCGGCTGCCGGGCAGATTGACGATCAGCGTGCGTCCGCGGATCCCTGCTGCGGCGCGCGAGAGCATGGCGTGCGGCGTGATCGCCAGGCTGCGGGCGCGCATCGCCTCGACCAGGCCCGGCGCCGGCCGTTCGATCACGGCGAGCGTCGCCTCGGGCGTCATATCGCGCGGCGCAAAGCCCGTGCCGCCGGTCGTCAGCACGAGCGCCACATGCGCTACGTCGCAAAAATAAAGCAGCCACTGCCGGATGAAATCGCGGTCGTCGGCCACAATTTCGTACGCCGCTTGCGTCAGCCCGAGCGCCCGCAACGCCTCGCACAAATACGGGCCGCTGGTGTCCTCGCGCTCGCCGCACGACCCTTTGTCGCTGACGGTAAGGACCGCGAACGCGCCTTTCATTTCATTCGTCACGCACCACCTCGATCGCCGCGCCCGGCGCGAGTTCGCCGCCGCGCAGCACGCGGGTGAAAATCCCTTCGCGCGGCATCACGCAATCACCGGCCTGTTCGTAGATCGCGCAGCGCAAATGGCATTCCTTGCCGATCTGCGTCACTTCCAGCCGCACCGCGCCGATCGCCAGCCGCGCGCCGAGCGGCAACGACGGCAGATCGATGCCGCTGGTCGTCAGGTTTTCGGCGAAGTCGCCCGGCCCGACCGCGAGACCGCGCGCGCGGATTTTCGCGACGCTTTCCTCGGCCAGCAGGCTGATTTGCCGTGGCCACGCGCCGGCGTGGGCGTCGCCCTCGATGCCGTAGTCGGCGCGGCAGACGGCGCGCGCGACGGGGGTCTTGCGCTCGCCCTTGGCGCGGCTGACGTTGACCGACCGCAGCCTACCCGCGGGATTGGCGATGATAGTCGCCAGACTTGCCTCCCGTCTTTTCGAGCAAATGGATATTGCCGATCGAGATGTCCTTCATCAACGGCTTGCACATGTCGTAGATGGTCAAGGCGGCGACGGTCGAGGCCGTCAGCGCCTCCATCTCGACGCCCGTCGGCGCGAACGCCCGCACGCGCGCGGTGATGCGCACAACCGGGTTCCGCGCCGTGCCGATGTCGTAGTCGATGGCCACCGACGCGAGCGGCAGCGGATGGCAAAGCGGAATCAACTCCGGCGTGCGCTTCGCCGCCATGATGCCGGCGATCCGCGCCGCGGCGTACGGGTCGCCCTTGGCGATCCCGCCGGTCAGCGTCGCCGCGAGCGTGCGCGCGTTCAGCGTCACCTCGGCCTGCGCGACGGCCTCGCGCAGCGTTGGCTGCTTGCCGGAGACATCGACCATTTGCGCGCGGTCGCCTTCGCTCTTTTTCGTCAACCGGGCCACGTCATCCTCCGATCTCGCGCATCCCGCGCATTTCGGGTGCGCGCGGTTCGTCGGCGCCGCGCGGCTTGGCGGCGCAGGCCCGCGCGATGGCTTCGCGCAAGGCGGCGTCGGGCGCGCCGCCGCGCAGCAACGGAAAAACATCTTCGGCGTCGCCCGAGAACAAGCACGATTTAAGCCGGCCGTCGGCGGTGAGCCGCAGCCGATTGCACCGCGCGCAAATGTGGCCGTCGGCGTGGTGGATCGCGCCGAGCGTGCCGGCGAAACCGGGCCGCGCAAACGTCGCCGCCGGGCCCGCGCCCACGGGCGATGCGGCGGGAGCGAAACCCGCGGCGGCGATCGCTCGCAGCAGGCGGCCGGTGGTCCCCTGCCCGCGCCGATGACCGGCGAAATCCGCGAGATTCATTCGCTCAATGAATCGCACGTGCAACGGCCGCCGCGCGACGAATTCGATAAATTGCGGCAGTTCGTCGAGCGTGGCATCGTGGATCACGGCGTTGATCTTCACCGGGTGCAGCCCCGCGGCCAGCGCGGCGTCGACGCCGGATAGCGCCGGCCCGATATCCTGCCCGGCCGTCAAAGCGACATAGTGCGCCGGGTCCAGCGAATCCAGGCTGATGTTCACGCGCCGCACGCCCGCGCGGCGCAGCGCGTCGGCGACCGGCGCGAGCAGCACGCCGTTGGTGGTCAGCGACAGATCGCGCAGTCCCGGCAGCGCTCCGAGTTCGGCGGCCAGCCAGAGCACGTTGTTCCGGACGAGCGGCTCGCCGCCGGTCAGGCGCATGGCATCGAAGCCGAGCGCGAGCGCCGCCCGCGCGAACCGCGCCAATTCTTCGAGCCGCAGGATCGCGGCTGGCGGTTTAAAGACGAACGGCTCGTCCGGCGCGCAATAGACGCACCGCAGATTGCAGCGGTCGGTGACCGACAGGCGGAGATAGCGCACGCGGCGGCCGGCTTCAGTCGTCATTGTCGAAAAGGTGAACCGTCAGCGGGTCGCCGGGTCCGGCGACCGTCATTTCCGGCGGCAGTTCGGCCAGGCCGTCGCCCAGCGCCATCGAGCGCAAAACGCCGCTGCCTTGCGGCGCCGAGGGGGTCAACGCAACGCGGTCGCCGTCGCGCCGGACGATCACGCGCGCCCAGAACGTCAAACCCGCGGGTTTGCGGAACGGTTCCTCGAAACAGCCCGTCAGCCGTGGCCGCCACAGGTTTTGGCGGCCGAGGAGGCGGCGGATCGCCGGCCGCACGTACATTTCGAAGCAGACCATGACCGACACCGGGTTGCCCGGCAGGCCGTAAAAAAGCGTCTCGCCCGCCGCCCCGCCGACCAGCGGCGCGCCCGGACGTTGCGCGACCCTGGTGAAAAAAATAGCGCCGCCGGCGTCGGCGAGCGCATCTTTGACAACGTCGAAATCGCCGGCGGAAACCCCGCCGCTGGTAAGCACGATATCGCATTCGCCGAGCGCGCGACGAAGCAGAGCGGCGGTCGCGCGGCGTTCGTCCGGTGCGATGCCGTAGTGCACCGGTTCGCCGCCGGTCTCGAGAATCTGCGCGTGCAACGCGTACGAATTGGAGTTGCGGATTTTCCCGGGCGGCAGCGGCTCGCCGGGTTCGACCAGTTCTTCGCCGGTGACCACGACCCCGATCCGTGGACGGCGATGGACAAAAACGGCCGCGCAGCCCGCCGCGGCGCACAACCCGACCCGCGCCGGCGTCAACCGTTGCCCGGCGCGCAGGGCCGGCTGGCCGCGCCGCAGATCTTCGCCGCGGCGGCGGATGTTTTCGCCGAGCGCCGGCTCGTGAAAAAGGCGCACTTGCGGCGCGGCCGTGTCGGTGTCTTCCACGCGCACGACCGCATCGGCGCCCTCAGGCAACGGCGCGCCGGTCATGATCTTCGCAGCCTGCCCCGCCCCAATGATGCGCGCCGGCCACGAGCCGGCGGGAATCGTTTCGACGACCGTCAGCGCGATCGGTTGCTCGCGCGCGGCGCCCGCAACGTCCGCAGCCCGCACCGCGTAGCCATCCATCGCCGAGTTGTCGAATGGCGGCTGATCGTCAAGCGGCAGCACGTCGGCAGCGAGCGTCAACCCAAGCGCTTCGCGCAACGCGACCGGCGCCGCCGGCAACGGCCGCGCCCGATCGAGCATCGTCTGCCGCGCTAGTTCGGGTGAAATCATCGATCCTCGCGCCCGGCGCGGATCGGCGCCGGGCGCTCGATTATACCAGACTTGACGGAGGAGTCAGACCGGTCAGTCCGCACGCAAAAACTGTTTCGGCGCCGGTTGTTTGAAACAACCGGCGCCGAAACTGCAACTTCTGTCTCCTGACTTCTGCCTCCTGACTTCTTCCGCTACGGCGTCAGCCGCGGGCCGATGCCGCCGGCCAGGCCGCCGGCCAGTTTGAAGTACGGCATGATCAGCGAAAACGCTACGAAGGCGACGACCAGGCCCAAGATGATGATCAACATCGGTTCGAGCAACGTGCCGATGATCGCCGTGTCGTGCGTCACTTCTTTCTGATAGGTCTCCGCCACCTTTTCGAGCACGATCGGCAACGAGCCGGCGTCTTCGCCGACCGCGACCATGTCGGAAACGATCGGCGGGAAGGTCTTCGACTCGGCCAGCGACTCGGCGAGCCGCCGGCCCTTTTCGACCTGCGTCTTGGTGTATAGGAGAGCATTGCGGAAGACGCCGTTGCGCAGCGTTTCCCGAACGAGATCGAGGGCGCGCAGCACGGGCATGCCGCTTTTGAGCAGCAGCGCCGTCATCGTCGCAAATTGCGTCGTATAGATCTTTACGAGAATGGGCCCGAAGATTGGCAGGCGGATTTTCACCCGGTCAACCGCATACGCGAGGCCGGCGCTGAAATCCATGCGCCGGTAAATGATGTAACCGGCGACGACGAACACGGCCACGAGCAGCCAGAAATTGGTCATGACCGAGGAAATGTTCAGCACCACCCGCGTCGGGAACGGCAGCGTCATGCCGGTCGCTTTGAATTGCTGCGCGAACATCGGGATCACCAGCGTCGTGAGCAGCAGCACGACGCCGAGCACGACGATCAGGAGAAACAACGGGTAGGTGATCGCGCGCTGGATCGCCCGCACGGCGTCTTCCTCGCGGTCGCGATAGCCCGCGAGGTAATCGATCGCGGCGACAAGGGTGCCGCTCTCTTCGCCGGAACGGATGATATTGACCGCCATCTTGTTGAAGTAGGCCGGATGTTTCCCCAACGCGGCCCAGAATTGCGCGCCGCGTTCGACGTCGTCGGTCACTTCGGCGACTGCTGCCCGGAATCCGGCGTGATGCACGCGCGGGCCGAGGATGCGCAGGGCGCGCGCCAGCGGCAGGCCCGAGTTGAGGGTCACGCCCAATTGGTGCAGGAAGAAATTGATGTCGTTGGCGGCGCCGCGCGCTCGCCGCGCCGGCCGGTCGCCGAACGGCGGCGGCGCGACGACCGGCTCGACGGCCGCGGGGGCCGGCGGTGCGGCTTTGACCGCGTCCTCCTTGGTCTTGCTGTCGATGGATTCCTGGATGATGTCGCGCATGGCCTTGCCCTTCGGTTTTTTCGGCGGCGCGCTCTCGTCCTTCTTCTCGGTTGGATTTTCTTCCATCGCTGCCCTCCCTCACGGTTGTGTTGCAAAGGTTCGGTTGCCGTTCCTCACCCAAATATACGAACGTATTCTTCGACGGTCGTGACGCCGTCGCGCAATTTCTCGAGGCCGGCCTCGCGCAACGGAATCAGGCCTTCCTGAACCGCGACTTTTCGCAATTCCTCTTCGGGCGCCCCGTGCATGATCATCGAGCGCAGTTTGGGCGTGACGTTGAAGATCTCGAAAATCCCGGTGCGGCCGACGTAGCCGGTCTGGAGGCATTGCTCGCAGCCGGCGCCCTGCCGCAGCTTGAAGCCGCGCAATTGCTCTTCCTCCACGTGCAGTGACTCGCTGGCCGTCTTGCCGGGTTTCGCCGGCCGGCTGCAATTCGGGCAGATTTTCCGCACGAGGCGCTGGGCCAGCGAGCCGACCAGCGCATTGGCGATCAGAAAGCGGTTGATCTGGAAATTCGCCAGCGTCGTCACCGAACCGACGGCGTCGTTGGCATGCAGCGTCGAGAGCACGAGCATGCCGGTCATGCCGGCGCGAATGGCTATTTTCGCCGTTTCCTCGTCGCGGATTTCGCCGACGAGGATAACGTCCGGGTCCTGCCGCAAAATCGCCCGCAAGCCCTGGACGAAATCGAAATTCACCCGGTAATTGACTTCGATCTGGCTCGCGCCGGGGATCAGGTATTCGATCGGGTCCTCGATCGACATCACGTTGAGTTCGCTCTTGTTGATTTTGGCGATGAACGAATACAACGTCGTCGTCTTGCCGCTGCCGACCGGGCCCGTCGCCAGTACGATGCCGTGCGGCCGCTGGATAAACGACGAGGCGATATCGGCGGCCGCCGGCGACAAACCCAGGTCGTCGATCTTGGTGAAGGCGCGCCCGCCTTCCGCCAACCGGATGCCCATCCGCTCGCCGAAATTCGTCGGCACGGTCGAGATGCGCATGTCGTAGTCGGCGCCGTCGGCGCTGAACCGAAAATGGCCGTCCTGGGGCAGACGGCGCTCGGTGATGTCCATGTCGGCCAATATCTTAATTCGCGAGATGATTTCGCGGCCGAGTTGCAGGTTCACCTGGCCGACGTCGTACAGAAACCCGTCGACGCGATAGCGAATGTTGATGTTGTCGCGCCGCGGTTCGATGTGAATGTCCGTCGCGCGGCTTGTGACCGCCCCCTCCACCAGGTTGGCGACCATTTCGACCGCGGAGCCTGCCTCGGCGTTGATGTTCACTTCCAGCCGGTTTGGCGTTGCCATTCTTCTGTTGTCCTCCCGCTTGGCGGTCCCCATCCGGGTCCGAGCGCGAGACGCTCTCCCGAGAGACAGCCTTTCTTTTTCTAGATGAAGTTATTTCGCAAGTTGAGCGGTCTGCACCCCCTCTTTTCTATTCCGGTTCGTTGCACAAAAACCCTTGGTTAACGGAAGCATAGCATGCTGGGCGCGCGAACGCAAAACAAATTTGAGTTAATTCCCCACTGCACCGTCCGATTTCCCGAACGGACCCGGGGCGCCGGGCCAATGCGGCATCACGGGCGGCGCGATAACCGGATTTGTCACGAGTTGGCGAACGAGTTATTCTCACGCCGATCATCTTGGTTTTGCGCTCCCGCCGAATGGCGTGAGAGGATTGTCCCATGAAGACCTGGCTCGCACTTGCCGCTCTGCTTGCCGTTGCGACGGCGGTCGCCGCCGCCGAGACTGTCGCGCCCTCCGCCGAAGCCGCCGCCGAACTCGACCGCTGCCTGGCGCGCGCCACACAGGCGTATGACAAATTGCACGCCTACGCCGCCGTCGTCACGCTCCAGGAGCGGGTCCGCGGCAAGCTGCTGCCGGCCGAGAAAATCCGCTCGCTGTACGTCAAGTCGCCGACGAAATTGTACTGCCGGTGGCTGCCTGGCGGCGCCTACGCCGGCCTGCAAACTTCCTATGTGCCGGACCGCGACGGCGCCAAGAACTTGTCGGCGCTCCCGACCGGTTTCGCCGGCCTCGCCGGCGTGGAACGCTTGGCGCTGGATGCGACGATCATCGACAAACTGTATCCGCACCAGCACCGGATCAACGATTATCATCTTGGGTTCACGCTGAGCCAGATCCAGACCGCGGTCGCGAAAGGCAAGGCGTCGGGAAAGATGCAAGTCGCCGCCGCGGGCGTGGACTCGACTTCTCTCGCCGGCCGCCGCCTGCGGATCTTCCAGGTCGGCTATTCCGACAACAAGGCCGACGGCTTGCCCTACCGCCGGAGCGTGCTGGGATTCGACGAAGAAACCGGTCTGCCGTTGTGGATCGAGTCCTTCGATTTCGAAGATCGGCTCTACGCGTCGTACAAATTGGGCTCGTTCGCGGTCGACCCCGCCTGGTCCGACGACGATTTCACCTTGAAAAAATTGGCGTCCGGCGCGGACGAACGGAAGTAGCGCGGCTCAGGATTTTCCCGCGCCCCGGCAAGCGGCGATGAACAACGGCAGAAACACGGCAAGATCGTCGACCACGCACACGTCGGCCACGTTGAAAATGGCGGCGTGCGGGTCGCGGTTGACCGCCGCCACGAATCCGGCGCCGCGCATGCCGACGACGTGCTGCGCCGCGCCCGAAATCCCGCAGGCCAGATAAAACTTCGGCGCCACGGTCGCGCCGGTCGCGCCGACCTGCCGCTGGTACGGCAACCAGCCCGCGTCGCAAAGCGGCCGCGACCCCGCCACGGCGGCTCGGGAAAAAAGCGCCGCCGTCTCGCGCACGAGCGCCAAGTCTTCCCGTTTTTTCACGCCCCGCCCGGCCGCGACGACGACCTCGGCGTTCGCCAATTCTCCGTCAGCGGCGAGCGCGCGTTTGACGCCGAGGTTCCGCGTTCGGGCCGGCGCCGCGAGCCGGCGGACAACGGTCATCGCGCCCGCGCCGTTCGCGGACGGATCCGGGCGCCGAAAAGCCCCCGGCTGAACGGCGAGCACCGCCGGCGCCTCGGCGCGGATCACGGCCACCACCTTGCCGCCGTGCGCGGCACGGCGAAACAAGATGCCGTTGTCTTCGAACGCGAACCCTTCGACCGCCGTGACGCACGCGGCGCCCAGGCGCACCGCCAGCGCGGGCGCGAAATCCAAACCTTGCGTCGTGTTCGCCACGAGCACGAACGCGGCCGGCCGCTCGGCGAGCGCCTCCGCGAGCACGGCGCCGCAGACCTCGCCGTTGTACGAAACCGCGTTCGGCGTTTCGATGGCCAGCGTTTCGTCGGCAGCCGGCGCCAGTTCCGCCGCGAGGCCGATGGCGTCGCCGCCCACGACAACAGCGATCACGGTCGCCGGAAGCCGCGTTTGCAGTTCGCGCGCGGCGCCGAGCAGTTCCCACGTGATCGGCCGCAGCTTGCCGTCAAAATGTTCGGCGACGACCGCGATCGTCTCGGCGCCGGCGTCAGACAAGCAGCCCCCTTTCCGTCAGGATTCGGCGCAGGCGCTCGGCCTTTTCGGCCGTCGTTCCGGTCAAGGTCAATCCGGCGCGGGTCTTCGTCGCCGAGGCCCACCGCGCCACGCTTTGCCGGCGGGCCGGGCGCGGCAACGTCGCGGCGTCGATGACCGCGAGCGGCGTCTGGTTCGCGCGCAGCAGAGCGGTCAGCGTCGGATACCGTGGCGGACGCGGCCCGGTCTGAATCGTCAGCACGGCCGGCAAGCGCAGTTCCAGCGCGTCGCGGAAACCGCCTTCGATCTCGCGTTCGACGACGACCGCGTCCCCCGCGGACGACGCTTTCGCCTCGACCGCGAACGTCGCGCACGGCCAGCCGAGCTGCGCCGCAAGCGCCGGCCCGACCACGCCCCGCATCGCGTCTTCCGACATCGCGCCCGTCAAAATGAGATCGTACGCCCGGCCGCGCGCCCAGGCGGCGAGCCACGACGCGACCGCCAGCGGGTCGAATTCGTCGGCCGCGGTGAGCAGGTGAAAGCCGCGATCCGCGCCCATGGCCCAGGCGCGCCGAATCGCGCGGGCCGCGCGCGGCGGGCCGACGGAGACGACATCGACCTCGCCGCCGCCGGCCTCGCGGAACGTCAGGGCGGTTTCCATCGCCTGCGCGTCGCAGGGGTTCAGCCGAAAATAATCGGCATCGTCGGGCGGCAGCGCCAGAGCGCCGTCCGTGAAGCGCAACGGCGCCTCCGGGTCGAGCGTTTGCTTGGCGCAGACCAGGATTTTCACGCGGTTCGTCCCCTTGAATTGCCGGCGGCGTTTCAAATTACCGGTCTTGCACCGGCGGCGCAATGCGCGGCCGGATTTGGTTGACATGAGCTGCCCCGGCTGAAAAGATGGCCGCCCGACAGGAGCGCATCGCCATGACAGTGATCACGTTGGTCCGCCACGGCCAGGCGTCGTTCAACGGCCCGACCTACGACCGGCTTTCCGATCTTGGCGTCCGCCAGGCGCGCCTGCTCGGCGACTATTTCGTGCGTGTCGGCCGCGCATTCGACGCGATCTACGCCGGCGCGATGGCCCGCCAGACCGCGACCGCCGAAATGGTGCGCGAACGCTTGGCCGCGCGCGCCGCGCCGCCGCCGTTGCGTATTGCGCCGGAATTCAACGAATACGACAGCGCCGCGGTGATTCGCACGCAAATGGCGGCGATCGCCGCCGATGATCGTAATTTTTCGGCGAATTCCGTCTCCGCCGCGGCCGGCGACCGCCGGGCGTTTCGGCGCGTGCTCGAAGCGGCGCTGCTGCGGTGGATATCCGGCAAACACGCTTCGCCCGAGGTCGAGACCTGGCGGGAGTTCGTCGCGCGCGTGCACGCCGGGCTGGCGCGCGTCGCGTCGGAAAACACGCCCGGCGCAAAAATCGCGCTATTCGTTTCCGGCGGCCCGCTGGTCGTGACGATGCAGCAAGCGCTCGCGTTGTCCGACGAATCGGCGATCGGGCTGATCTGGCATATTCGCAATGCTTCGTGCAGCGTGTTCGGCGACGACGACGGCCGTCTGCGGCTGTTCTCCTTCAATTCGACGCCGCACCTGGAACTGGAAAACGATCCGGCGTTGCTGACCTATTTGTGATCTTTGCGGAGGCGGCGATGGATTTCTCGATTTCGGCGAAAATGCAGGCGATGCTCGGCTTGATCGACGAATTCGTGGACCGGGAACTGATTCCGCTCGAACCCGAGTTCGCGACGCGCGACTTTCGCGAGATGCTGCCCGTGCTCGAAGAAAAACGGCGGCTGGTCAAGCAAATGGAGCTTTGGGCGCCCAACCATCCGCGCGAGTACGGCGGCCTCGGGCTCGGCCTCGTCGACCACGGCCTGGTGTCGGAGTCGCTCGGGCGCACGCCGCTCGGCCATTACGTATTCAACTGCCAGGCGCCCGACGCGGGCAACATCGAGATTCTGCACTTGTACGGCACGCCCGGGCAAAAAGAACAATATCTGCGGCCGCTCGTCGAAGGGACAGCGCGCAGTTGCTTCGCGATGACCGAAGTCGACATGCCCGGTTCGAACCCCGTGATGCTGGAAACCACGGCCGTGAAAGACGGCGACGATTACGTCATCAACGGCCATAAGTGGTACACGACCGGCGCCGACGGCGCGAAATTTGCGATTACGATGGCGGTCACCCATCCGAGCGCGCCGCCGCATTTGCGGGCGAGCATGATCATCGTGCCGACCGACGCGCCGGGATACAACCTCGTGCGCAATATCCCCGTGATGGGACACGCCGGCAGCGATTATTTCAGCCACGGCGAGGTTCTCTTCCAATCGTGCCGCGTTCCGAAGGCGAATCTGCTCGGCGGCGAGGGCTTCGGCTTCGCGATTGCGCAGGATCGCCTCGGGCCGGGACGCATTCACCATTGCATGCGCTGGCTGGGCATCTGCCGCCGCGCCTTCGATCTGCTGTGCAAACGCGCCAACGAACGCGTGATCGAAATGAACGGCGAGCGGCTGGCGTCGAAAGACATCATTCGAACCTGGATCGCGGAATGCGCGGCCGAAATTCAGGCGGCGCGGCTGATGACGCTGCATGCCGCCTGGAAAATCGAAAACGTCGGCGCCAAGCAGGCGCGCGACGAAATCGCGCTGATCAAATTCGTCGTGGCCAACGCCATGCAGCACGTGGTCGATCGCGCGTTGCAGGCGCACGGCGGCTTGGGCATGACCGACGACGTCATCCTCGCCTTTTTCTACCGGCACGAACGCGCCGCGCGCATCTACGACGGCGCCGACGAGGTGCACAAGATTTCTTTCGGCAAACGGACGGCGAAGCGGTACGAAAACAAGAAGGTTAGGTAGTGGGGGCCGGGGTCCGGGGTCGCGCTTATTGGTCCCATAGGTCCTATAAGTCCTATCCGGTTGTTTCTTGTTAAAAGAGGTTGCGATCATGACTATTCTTGACCAGCCCAAGGCGGTCCGCGCCGGCGAAGAACTCGATGCGGCGAAGCTCGCGGCGTTTTTCAGGAACGCCCTGCCCGGCATCGACGGCGAAATCGCAATTGAACAATTCCCGAGCGGCTTTTCGAACCTCACCTATCTGATCAAGGTCGGCGCCCGGGAACTCATCCTGCGCCGGCCGCCGCACGGCACGAAGGCGAAAACCGCGCACGACATGCACCGCGAATATCGCATTTTGAGCGCGCTCAAACCCGTTTTCCCATACTGCCCGACGCCGCTGGTTTATTCCGAAGACCCGGCGACGATGGGCTGTTCGTTTTACGTGATGGACCGCATTCCGGGCGTAATTCCGCGCACGAATTTTCCCAAGGGCCTGACGCTCTCGCCCGCCGACGCGCGCCGGCTGTGCGAAAATATGATCGATGTTTGGGTCGAACTGCACGCCATCGACTACCGCGCGATCGGCCTGGGCGATTTCGGCAAGCCCGAGGGCTATGTGCGCCGGCAGGTCGAGGGTTGGAGCCAGCGCTATCGCGCGGCCCGCACGCCCGACGCGCCCGATTGCGAGCAGGTCATGCGTTGGCTCGCCGCGAACATGCCGCCCGACAGCGCGCAGCCGACCGTCATCCACAACGATTACAAATTCGACAACCTGATTCTCGATCCGCAAAACGGCCTGCGCATCGTCGGCGTTCTCGACTGGGAAATGGCGACGATCGGCGACCCGCTGATGGATCTCGGCTGCTCGCTCGGCTATTGGGTCGAGCGCGGCGATCCCGAGCCGCTGCAGATGATGCGCCGCTTGCCGACCAACCTCGAGGGCATGCTCACCCGCCGCGAACTCGTCGCGCGCTACGCCGAAAAAACCGGCCGCCGCGTGGATCGATTCGAGTTCTATTTCGTCTTCGGCCTGTTCCGCCTGGGCGTCATCGCCCAGCAGATTTACTACCGCTTTTTCCACGGCCAGACGAAGGACGAACGTTTCCGCATGCTCGTGTTCGCCGTCAAGATTCTGGACGACACGGCGCTCGCGGCGATCGCCGCCGCCTAGCCGCCGAAGCTGCTTGACAGGCCGCGCTTGGGCTTGTAATAAAGCTCCAGGTGCAGCCTTATTTGATGCTCGCAAAAACCCGCAACATTGAGCGTCGAGGACGATCCCGATCGCCCCGGAGGATTCGATGAATGTGCTGCAAGAAGGGCTCGGGGAAATTTTCACCGACCCCGATCCCGACCATGCCCGTGAGCATTTTCGCAAGAAAAACCGGGCGCTGACCAACAAACTGATGACCGTGCGCGAGGCCGTGCGGCGCTTCGTGCACGACGGCGACTACCTCGCCGTCGGCGGCTTCGGCGGGGTGCGCATCCCCACGGCGCTGCTGCACGAAATCCTGCGGCAGGGCCGAAAAAAGCTGGGGTTTTCGGGCCACACCGCGACCCACGACAACCAGATCCTCGCCGCCGGCGAATGCTTCGACCGCTGCGACATCGCGTACGTCATCGGCCTGGAAGCGCGCGGGCTGTCGCCGGCGTCGCGCCGCTACTTCGAGAGCGGCAAGGTGAAGATTTGCGAATGGACCAACGCCGGCCTCTATTGGCGCTATCAGGCCGCGGCGCTCGGCGTGCCGTTCATCCCGGGCCGTTCGATGCTCGGTTCGGACACGTTCAAATATTCCGGCGCGAAATTGGCCGAGTGCCCTTTCACCGGCAAACCGTTCGCGCTTTTCCCGGCGCTGTACCCGGACGTGGCGATCATCCACGTGCACGAGGCCGACATCTACGGCAACGCGCGCATCCGCGGCTCGACGATCGCCGATCAGACGCTGGCCCGCGCCGCGAAGCACGTGCTGCTGACCGCCGAGCGGATCATCTCGAATGATGATATCCGCAATTGCCCCTCCGACACGCGCATTCCCTATTTCGCGGTCGACGCGGTGTGCGAGGTGCCGTACGGCAGTTATCCGGCGAACATGCCCTATCTCTATTTTTCCGACGAGCGGCACCTCAAGGAATGGCTCGAATCGGAAAAAGACCCGGTCAAGCACCAGCAATTCGTGAAAGAGCTCATCTTCGACACGCGCGATTTCCACGAATATCTGCACGTCTGCGGCGGGCTGCGGCGGATGATCGAACTCGAACGGCTCGAACGGATGATCGCCAAGCCCGACACGTATGGCGACGAAATGGAGGCGCTGCGATGACCGCCTACAACCGCATGGAATTGATGATCGCCGTGGCCGCGCGCCTGCTCGAAGACAACAGCATCGTCGCCATCGGCACCGGCGTGCCCTGCGCCGCGGCGATGCTCGCGCAAAAAACCCACGCGCCGAATTTAATGATGATGTTCGAGGCCGGCGGCTTCGCGCCGATTTTGCCGACAATGCCCGTTTCGGTCGGCGACTCGCGCACGTTTTACAAGGCGCTGATGGCGACCTCGATGCGCGACGTGATGGCGAGCGTCGCGCGCGGCATGGTCGATTATTGCTTCCTCGGCGGCGCCCAGATAGACCCCTACGGCAACCTCAATTCGACCATCATCGGCGACGATTTCGCGCATCCGAAAGTGCGGCTGCCCGGCTCCGGCGGCGCCAACGATCTGGCCTCGCACGCCTGGCATAGCATGGTGATTACGATCCAAGACAAGCGCCGTTTCGTCGAGAAAATCGATTTCATCACCTCGCCCGGCTACCTCGACGGTCCCGGCGCCCGCGAGCGCGCCGGCCTGCCGCCGGGCACCGGTCCGCACAAGGTCATCACCGATTTGGCGATCATGGGCTACGACCCCAAAACCTGCCGCATGCGCATCGAATCGGTGCACCCGGGCGTGACCGTCGAGCAGGTCAAGGCGAACACCGGCTTCGTCCTCACCGAGGCCGACGAAGTGCTGCAAACGCAGCCGCCGACGGCGAGAGAGCTGCATGTTTTGCGAGACGAAGTCGATCCGCTGCGGTACGTCATCGGACGCTAACCGAGTTACGAGTTACGAATTACGAATTACGAGTTATGAGACCTGCTCGCGAAAATCACTTTTTCGCCGATCCGAAATCGAAAACTCCGGGGACGGGTCCGCCGGGAAAACTGGTCATCGAGTCCGTGGTGGCTCGAAAAATTCACGAATCATGATTTTGTTTGGAAGATAGGATTATTGCGGTCAGGATTTTAACGATTTGTTCGCACTCATCAATGATTTTGCTCATCCGTGCCGCCGGTATGAGTCCCGAGTCCTTCACCATGCGCAGCCAGTAGTGCGTCTCTCGGGCCTCTTTGCGGGCGATTTGCATTTTCGACTCAAAATCTTTCGTGCTTTGCCCGCCCTGAGCTTCTTCAACATTGGCGCCGACGGATGTGCCCGATCGGAAAAGTTGATGGGTAATTATTCGGCCGAGGCGATCTCGATCCAAAGCTCGGCATAGTTTGAGAATCCTGAGCGAAAACTCATAGCTGCGAAGCCGAATGTCGGGCCTTCCTTCCCTCAATGCTTCATTCCTGCCACGGTTACGAGTGACGAATGACGAGTTGTTGAAACCAGGTCCGTAACTCGTAATTCGTAACTCGTAACCGGCAACTATATGACAACTCGCGCTTTCCGCAGAGCAGCGACCTCGGCGTCGTCCAGCCCCAACCAGTCTCTTAGCGCCTCCGCCGTATGTTCGCCCATCTCCGGGCCGGCCTCGATCTTCGGGTCCGGGTCGCCGACGTACTTGATGGGAAAGCCGGGAACGTCCACATCGCCGCTTTTCGGATGCGAAGCGCAGGCCAGCATGCCGCGGGCCTCGAGTTGCGGATCGACCATCAACTGCTGGTAATCCTGCACCAAGCCGCACGGAATCTGCCGCGCCGACAAGGCCGCGATGACCTCGTCGACCGTCCGAGCGGCGGTCCATTCGGTCACGGCGCCGATGCCGTCTTTCGCGTTGCGGATGCGATCGACGAACGAGGCGAAGCGCGGGTCGGCTTTCATGTCGGGCCGCTCGATGACGTCCATCAACGCGCGCCATTGCTTGTCGGTGAGCGCCACGACGACGACGTAGCCGTCGCTTGCCTTGTAGCTGTTCCAAAACGGCATGGGGTTGTCGGGGTCGGAGAGCAGGTTTTCCATGCTGCCGCCGAGGAGCCCGGAGATCTGCTCGTGGTCGGGGAGCGTCGCACGATCGCTGAACGCCCAAAAATTGTGGAAGTAGATGACGTCCTGCATCGAAATGTCGATCAGCTTGCCGCGGCCGGTCCGCTCGCGTTCGTGGAGCGCCGACAGAATGCCGATCGCCGCGTAGGCCCCCGCGCACAGATCGCCGAAGAACACGCCCGGCGGCCGGTCGACGGCGTGGCTGGCGAACATCGTGCCCCCGGTCGCCTGGGCGATCAGGTCGAACGCGGTGCGGTCGGCCAGCGGCCCGCTGCGCCCGAAGCCGCGGATCGACGCGTAAATCAGCCGCGAATTGACGGCGGCGAAGCGCTCATAGCCGAGGCCGAGTTTTTCCATGACATTCGGCGCGAAATTTTCGATGAGCACGTCCGCCTTTGCCGCGAGCTTGAGCAGCAGATCGCCCGAGCCCGGCTTGCCCAGGTCCAACACCATGCCGCGTTTACCTTGATGCAGCGTGTGCATCGTCCGCTGCGACCCGGTCATCGTCATGATCAGGCGCATCGTGTCGCCGATCGGCGATTCAATTTTGAGCACATCGGCGCCTTGCATCGACAGAATCTGCCCGGCGCGCGGCCCCGAGAGAAATTGGCTGAGATCGAGCACCCGCACGCCCGTCAACGGACCGGTCATCATCGTTCGCCCTCCGGTGTAAACGCGCTTCCGCCGCGCGCCGATTTAGCATTTCTGAAATAAGTTCGGGCGGAATTTTAGCGTTCCTGAAAGCGACAAACAAGCGGCGGACGCCGCCGGCCGCGCGGCATTGTCACGCCGCTTGCTTTCCGATTCGCAGCAATTAGCTTTTGTTGAGGGAATTATTAAGGGGAAAGAGAAATGAGCTTGGCCGGCAAGAAAGTTTACATCCTCGCCGAAGAGCTTTACGAAGAAATGGAGCTTTGGGTCCCCTATTATCGGATGAAAGAAGAAGGCGCGGCCGTGACGCTGATCGGTTCGGGCTCGGCGACCCGCTATCTGGGCAAGAGCGGCAGTTATCCGGTCAAGGTCGACGGCGAGGCCAAGGATTTTCGCGGCGACGCCTGCGACGCGCTGATCATCCCCGGCGGCTATGCACCGGACAAGATGCGGCGGCACGCGAACATGGTGCGGTTGGTCAAAGAGGCCGTCGCGGCGGGCAAAGTCGTCGCCGCGATTTGCCACGGCGGCTGGATGCTCTGCTCGGCGGACGTGCTGCGCGGCAAAAAGGCGACCGGCGCGCAGGCAATCCAGGTCGACATGGCCAACGCCGGCGCGACCTTTATCGACGCGGAGGTCGTGGTCGACGGCAAACTCGTCACCAGCCGCCGGCCGGATGATCTGCCCGCGTTTAACAAAGCGATCATCGCCGCCCTGGCGAAATGACGAGCATGACCATGAATCTCGGCAAAACGACCCGCTTCTGGCGCGCCGTAAACGCGATCCTTTCGACTCGCGTCGGCGCCAAACTGTCGGACATCAGCCGCGCGCCGATCAACAGGCTGACGGGGCTCGCCGCGCGCTCGAAACGTGAGTTTGCCAAACCGTGGACGCCGTTCACCAAAAAATTTCCCGAGGCCCGGATCGCGATCGTCACCACCGCCGGTCTGTACGTTGACGGGCATCAGCCGTTCGACATCGATTCCGTTCGCGGCGATCCGACCTTTCGCGAGATTCCAACCAACGTCGATCCGCAGCAGTTGCGCGTCGCCCACGCGCACTACCCGCACGCCCGCTTCTTGCAAGATTACAACGTCGTTCTGCCGCTCGACCGCTTGCGCGAACTGGTCGCCGGCGGCGCACTCCGCGACGTTTCGCCGCGCATTTTCAGCTTCGGTTTCGGCGGCAGCCTGACGCGCGAGTACATCGACCCGGCTACGGGGACCGCGCACGAGGTTGCCCGGCGGTTGCAGGTTGACGGCGCGGATTTCGTGCTGTTCGTGCCGACTTGACCGATGTGCAATCGGGCCGGGAGCCTGATCGCCAACGTCATCGAGAGCTACGGCATTCCGACGGTTTGCCTGTCGATCAACCGCGAAATGTCGGAAAGCGTGCGCGCGCCCCGCGCCGGGTTTGTGAAATTTCCGTACGGCGCGCCGTTCGGCGAGCCGGGCGCCGCGCGCCAGCAGATGAAAGTCTTATATGACATCTTGGGCGTGCTGCGGCGCGCCGACGCGCATGGATATCTCGTGGACCTGCCGCATCAATGGCGGCGCACGGTCTACGCGGAATTGGCGCCGGCGGCGTTTGCGGCGTTGTGAGCGAGAAACTGGGGATTCCGGAATAAACACGGAGAGCGCAGAGGACACAAAGATTCAGGTTGTTTTTTCTCTGTGTTCTCCGCGTCTCTGAGGTTCAAATTCGACAAATCGCCGCGCGGCGCGAAGAAAAGCACAACTAATAATAACAAAACTAATGCAAAAACAAATCAAACCCGCTCTGTACTACTATTCCTTTGTTTCTTGTTCTGGTGCAAAGATTTCACGCGGCAAGCTCCGTCAATTTACGCGGGCTGGCGTTGCGTGCGGCGGACAAGGCGAGGAGCAGCAGGCGGCCGT
>Ga0181520_10002043_pt1 | contig 39106 bp, 21 predicted proteins | sample PEATcosm2014_Bin_29_FD_132451 | JGI IMG/M metagenome (GOLD analysis project Ga0181520, IMG submission 132451) | Peatland microbial communities from MTU Mesocosm Facility, Houghton, MI, USA - PEATcosm2014_Bin02_30_metaG | ecosystem: Environmental > Terrestrial > Soil > Wetlands > Peat | place... | reverse complement strand
TGGGGTTGGTCGATCATCATTGTCACCGTCATCTTCAACCTGGTGCTCATGCCCACGCGCATCATGATGATGAAGTCGTCGCTGAAGATGATGCGCCTGCAGCCCAAGCTGGACGCCATCAAGAGCCGCTTTGCCAACCTCAAGGCCAACGATCCCAAGCGCATGGAGATGCAGCAGGAACAGATGGCACTGATGAAGAAAGAGGGCGTCAACATGTACGGCAGCTGCCTGCCCATGTTGCTGCAGATGCCCCTCTTCCTGGCTTACTACCGGGTACTAGCCAACGCCGTCGAATTGCGCCAGGCTCACTGGTTCTGGCTCTCCGATCTCTCCATGCCCGATGCCACCCACGTGCTGCCGACCCTGATCATCGGCACAATGTTCCTCACTCAGTACATCACCCCGCCGCCCGGCATGGACCCCGCCCAGCGCCGCATGATGGCCTTCATGCTGCCCGTGGTCATGGGCTTTACGCTGTGGCACTTTGCCTCCGGCCTGGCGCTCTACTGGGGCACCGGCAACATTATCAACCTTGGTCTGCAGCTGGCCATCAACAAGTCCAGCATCGGCCGCGAGATGCATGAGATTGCCGCCCGCCGCGCCGCCAAGAAGCACGGTGGATCAAAGACCATCCAGGGACGCCGCTAAGCATTGCATGTAGCAGACGCCTTCGGCACCTCCGTGGAGACCTGCTCCGGAAACAGAAAACGCAGAACCCCGATCCTTGGATCGGGGTTCTGTTTTTGCGCGGCATTCTGAAGAGCGTTTCGCTTTACTCGGCAGGCTTCAGGTACGTTTCAAAGTGCGCCACAATGCGGTTGAACAGGTGCGTCCGCGCTTCGGCCCCCGCAATCGAGTGCGTCTTGCGGGGATAGATCTGCAAGTCGTAGGGCTTCCCGGCTTCCATCAGGCGCTGAATGTACTGCACGCTGTTCTGCATGTGGACGTTGTCGTCGCCGGTGCCATGCACCAGGAGCAAGTGGCCGTGCAGATGGCTGGCGGCATTCACCACGGAGAAGTCCTTGTAGCCCTCGGCGAATTCACTGGGTTGGCTCATGTAGCGCTCCGTGTAAATGGAGTCGTAGTTGCGCCAGTCGGTTACCGGAGCCACGGCTACGCCCGCGCGAAAACGATCCGAGTGCGAAAGCGCGTTGAGCGTAAAGGTGCCGCCCCAGCTCCATCCCCACCAGCCCAGCCGCTTCGCATCCAGCTGCGGATACTTCGCCAGCACAGCATCGATCACCGCCAGCTGGTCTTCGAGCTGCACGGGGCCGAAGTTGTGATAGCAGGCCTGTTCAAACGCGCGCCCGCGGCCGCCCATGCCGCGATTGTCAGCATGGAGCACCGCGAATCCATGCTGGGTGAGCAACTGGTCAAAGGCCAGATTATCGCTCCAGCGATCCACCAGGCTCTGCACGCCGGGACCACCGTAGGGATTCGTAATCAGCGGCACCGAAGCCTTCTCCGTCGCGCCCTCCGGCAACAGCAGGGTGGCGTAAAGCGTGCTGCCATCGGCCGCCCTCACCTCCAGCTCAATCGGACGGCGCATTTTGTAAGGAGCCAGCGCATCTGTCTGCCAGAAGGTGTGGCACGCAGCCGCCTGGCACACCTGCAGGGTGGGCGCTTCCGCAAACGATGATCGGCGATCCAGAAACGCCGCACCCGACGGCGCAACATTGCCGGTATGGAAGCCCGCGCCCGTGGTCAGCTGCTTGCGCACACCCTTGAAGTCCACCTGCCAGAGCTGCTGCTGAAGCGCCTTGCCTTCGTTTGAGACGAAATCCACCACGCCCGTGGTAAAGTCCACATGGTACACATCGCCCACATCGAAGGGGCCCTTGGTCAGCTGCCGAACCAGCTCCGCTGGGTTTTTCTTCACCGTATCCATGGCGTAGAGATAGAGGTGCGCGTCGCCATCGCCCCAGTGCTTCACCATCATCTGCCCATTGCCCACATAGGCGTCGTACTGATCCTTCACAAACTTGGCATCCACGATCTCCAACACCCGGCTGGCCTCGCCGGTTGCGGCGTCCGCCAGGTAGAAGCTCAGGTGCTTTTGATCGCGGGTGAGGGTCTCAACCCACACCGTCTTCGCGTCCGCCCAGCCCAGGCGCGGAATGTACTCGACGCCGGCCCCGTTCCCTGTCTTGCCGGGCAGCTTGATCCAAACAATCGGTCCGCCACTGGCGTTCACCACGCCCACCCGAACGGCGGGGTTCGGATCGCCGGGCTGCGGATAGCGCTGCTGGTCGAGCGTGGGATGGGTCGGAATCCAGTCCTCAACCGGATACACCGGCACGGCCGCCTCGTTCATCTCCACAAAGGCGAGAGAGCGCGCGTCCGGTGACCAGTCGTAGTTAGTGCGCACGTCCAGCTCTTCGGAGTAGACCCAGTCCACCTCGCCGCGCAGGGTCGTGTCGTTCGGCGCAGGCGCAACGTCCACCGCCTTCACTCCCGGCTGGCCCAATTGCAGCACCGCGAGCCCGTGGTTGTGGATAAACGAGATCTGCCGGCCATCGGGCGAGAACTTTGGATCGTCGCCAGAAGCCGCGCCCGTGAAGCCCACCTGCTCACCGAGCTTCTTCTCCACATCCCAGAGCCACAGCTTGCCGTCCACATCAAACAGCAGACGCCGGGCATCGGGCGACCACAGATAGCTGGCCATCTTGTAGCGTTCGCGATGGTCGCGATCCTTCTCTGTATCGCTGCCGCCAGCCAGCGCGGCCATCTGCGCATGGCTCACCAGAACCTGCGGCTTGCCGGTGGAGAGCGCAATCTCCATCAGCTCGCCCTCTTCGAGGTAAGTCAGGTGCTTTGAGTCGGGCGACCAGGTAAGTTCCGACGGCGGATGGCCAATCATCGGGCCATGTCCGTAGATAGCGTCTACCGCAAGCGGCTTGGCCGGACTTTGGGCGCTGAGCGGCAAGCAGGCCAGAAAGCTCAGTAGAGCAACGGGAATCCTTCGCAAATCATCCTCCAGAGGAACCGGCAGTGGGTGCAGCCAGATCCAGTTGCGCGCACCGGAGCAGCGGCCTGCGCAACAAATTCTTCTAGAACGGTTCCTGGAGCAACTTCCCCACACCTGCGTCTTGAGAACCTTGGTTTCGAGGTGCAGCAATCCTGGAACCGATCTAGCTGAAAGTCTATCGCACCGTCTTTTTCGGTTTGCGATCCGGGCCCGCACGGTGTATCTTCCGGCCATGCACTTTGCCACGGTGAAAGAACGGCGCGCGCTGGGTCAGGCGCGACGCAAGCAGTTGGGCCGCCAACAGCACGACGAGCTCAAACCGAAGGCACGCCCGGCTTCGGCCATCGAGTTGATCGACCGCGCCATGAAGGGCCGTGTGCCCGCGCTGCTCATGCGCAAGTGGCAGCTGATGGCCGCTTCGCCCTTTGCCTACTTCCGCGGCGCCGTTCCGGTGATGGCCGCCGACCTGGCCGTTCTACCCGCAACCGGGCTGGTCGCCGAGCTCTGCGGCGACGCCCATGTGCGCAACCTGGGCGCATTTGCCGCGCCCGATGGCCGCCTAGTCTTCGACATCAACGACTTCGATGAGACCATCCGCGGACCCTTTGAGTGGGATCTGAAGCGCATCGCAGCCTCGCTGGTGCTGGCCGGCCGTGGGTCAGGCCACAAGGATGCTAGCGCGCGCCAGGCCGCTGAGGTCTGCATTGCCCGCTACTGCGCGCTGATGAGCACTCTGGCCGAGCTGCCGGTGCTGGAAGCGGCGCGCTATCAGGTACATCGCCTGGCTGCTACGGGCCCCGTGCACCAGGCGCTCCTGAAGGCGGAGCGCTCCACCGCCGCCCACAATCTGGAGCAGCTCACGGAGCCGGCAGGTGCCGCGCATCGCTTCCGTGAGATCAAGCCCACTCTGGAGCGCGTTACCGGCCGCCAGGCCGCGCAGGTGCTGGCTGCTCTGGAGATCTACAAGTCGCGGCTCCATCCCGAGCTGCGTCATCTGCTCACCTTCTACCAGCCTGTCGATGTGGCTTTCAAAGTGGTGGGCACGGGCTCGGTGGGGTTACGCGACTACTGCGTCTACCTGGAAGGCAACGGGGGCGGCGATCCGCTATTTCTCCAGATCAAGGAAGAGACCGCATCAGCCTGGGGTCCGTGGTTGCCCGATGCACATCCACCGACCCACAATGGCCAGCGCGTGGTGGAGGGTCAGCGCGCCATGCAAACGCTGTCTGACTCCTTCCTGGGCTGGACGGAGATGGCGGGCCGACACTTCCTGGTTCGCCAGCTCAACGACCATAAAGGGTCCATCGAAATTGAGGATCTTGCCGGCAGCAATCTGGAGGCCTACGCCGAGGTCTGCGGCGAGCTGCTGGCACGTGGCCATGCCCGCTCCGCCGACGCCGTGCTGCTCTCTGCCTATCTTGGCTCCGGCGACGGCTTTGCCCAGGCTATTGCCAAATTTGGCGTTCTGTATGCTGACCAGACGGAGAAGGACTGGCAGGAGCTGAAGCGCTCCAGCAAGGTCAAGGCCTGACAGCGTTACCAGTTAAGCGCATCTTGCACGCCTTTTATGGATCAAGGCGCCGACAGTTGGGGAGTTCAAGTGCCAGGAGCCGCGGCGTCGTGGGGAGAGCACTGCGCAGGCGTCGCCCATGCCTCTGCCGACCCCGAGCCTGCAGCTTTCAGATGCCCGATTGTAGAGCGAAGCGGGTTTGATTGTGCGCTGCCGGAAATTCCGCACAGCGGAATTGCGTTCAAATCTATTGATTTTGCATCCTCAAGCAGGAAATATTCTTGTAATGGATTCAACTCACGTCTTTCCTCCACCAGTGGTCAGACCAGTGAGGCCGCCCCTTGCACGCGGGGACCGATATGAGGTAAATCGGTTATTCGGACGCCCTGGTAGCTCTGAATTCTATTGACATATTGCTCAGGAGGGCAAATAATCGCGCCTGGCTTAGGGTTAGGGCAAAGTGGTAACGTTGCCGTTTTAGCTCCACCCATCAGCTGGTTTTGCTCTCTGCAATCTCACACTTTCCATGGAGGCAGTTCATGAAACACATCTTCTCAGCGGCGCACGCTGGATCGACTCAGACTCCGGCGGCTGGCCGGCTTCTGCGGTCCCTCCTCAGTGTCCGGATTTGGCTGGTCCTCGCGGCCATGCTCATTCCATTTAGCGCAAAGGCCCAGATGGCCGGCTACGGCGCCATCGCCGGAACCGTCACCGATCAGTCCGGCGCGGTCATCAAGGGAGCCAGCGTTACGGCCACCCTGGTCTCCCAGAATGCCAAAACCACCCGCTCCACCACCGGTGCTGGCGACTTCAACATCACCCCGCTCACCCCGGGCGAGTATTTGCTCACCGTGGTCTCCAAGGGCTTTGAAACCTATGTCCAGGAGAAGGTTACGGTCAATGCTCTGGAAACCGTTACCGTCAACGTGAAGCTGACGATCGGCGCGGCGGAGCAAACTGTTACCGTCACCGAGGCGCCTCCCGTGCTGGAGACCTCCGACGCCACCCTCGGCGCGGTCATGGATAACGAAATGTATACCAGCCTGCCCCTTCTGATGGGCGCGGGCGGTAACGCCGACCAGCGCCGCGCCACCGACTTCGCGGCCCTGATGCCCGGCGTGCAAAACACCTACACCAACGGCGCCTCGGCCAACGCCACCGACGCTACCGGCGGCGTCAACGGGTCTAACCCCGGCGGCGGCACCCAGGAAATGTACATCGACGGTATCGATCTGCCCATGTCGCTCGGCGTCGGCGATCCCCGCACCACCTGGACCGCCTTTGGCATGGATTCGATCGATCAGTTCCAGGTCCAGACCATCGGCTACTCCGCGCAGTATGCTGGCCAAGGCGTGCAGAACTACTCCATCAAGCAGGGCAGCAACAAAATCCACGGCTCCCTCTACGAATTCGCCCGCAACAAGGTCTTCGACGCCTGGGGCACCAGCAACAAGACACCCACCGCGACCGCTCTTGTTCCCGCTGGGCAGTCCTGCAGCTCAGCGTCCCTGACTGCCGATACCAGCTGGTGCAAACTGGGAGGCGTCAAGCCCCAGGAGATCATGAACGAGTTCGGCGTGGTGATCAGCGGTCCGATCATCAAAGACAAGCTCTTCCTCTTCTATAACTACGGCCAGTACCGCTATCAGAAGGGTCCGAGCCCCACCATCCAGACCCTGCCAACCTACACCATGATGGGCTATACCGCGACCGGCGGTACGGCAACCGTTGCCGACTACACCGGCTACCAGGCTGCGCTTGTCGCTGGCACCACAAACCCTGCTCAGCCAATTTACGACCCGGCAACCCAGACCCAGGCAGCTTGCTCCACCACCTGCTCCCGAACCGCCTTTGCCAACGACCAGATTCCGCAGGCGCGCTGGTCGCAAGCATCCCAGTACATCGACAACTACCTGCTCCCTCTGGAAGGCAGCACCAACCAGGCGATGTACGCCAGCAATATCGCTTATGGCACCAAGTCCGGCCTCTCCAACTGGTACCAAACCGGCCGCCTGGACTATTCCGTCAATGCCTCCAATCAGATCAGTCTGATCATCGCCTTTGGCCGCCAAGCTTCCACCGGCCTGAACTCCGGCGGCACGCTGCCTCCGCCCTTCAACACCTCGCAGAGCTATCACCCGCAAACCACGGTCGACATCCTCAAGGACACCTGGACGGTCACCCCGCACATGGTCAACCAGGCGTCCCTGGCCTATGCGCGCTACGTCAGCGTCTCAACTACGCCGGACATGGCCGCGGAGTACTCCACCGCGAAGACTGGCATCATGAACATGCCCGCCGGCCAGGCCAGTTACTTCCCTGGCATCAAATGGTCGGGCGCGAACCTTCCCGGTACCTGGGCCGACTATAGCTGGAACTCCAAGGCCAACGATACCTACACGGCAACCGACAACTTGCAGTGGGAGAAGGGCAAGCACAGCCTCACGATAGGCGGTCAGCTTACCCAAATGCAGTTCAACATCATCAGCCCGCTTACCTACTCCAACGCTCCCACCATTACCTTCTCGAATGCGCAGACGGAAGGCTATAGCGGCGGCAAGGCTGTTAGCAACTCGGGCGCGGCTTATGCCAGCTACCTACTCGGCGCTGTGTCCAGCAGCTCGATTACAGTTGGGACTCCGGAACTGAGCCCCCGCTGGAACGATACTTCGTTCTGGGTGCAGGACAACTACAAGGTCACCTCCAAACTGACCGTCAACGCCGGCCTGCGCTGGGATCTCTGGCCCTCCTTCTACGAGAAAAACAACAACTTCACCTGGTTAAACCCGACCGCCACTAACCCTTATACCGGCAACCTGGGCACCTTTACCCAGGCTGGCGGTAGCTCCAGCGACGGTTGGCACGCCGGGGTCCGCAACCCATCCTCCCTGTGGTTGAAGCACGTGGCCCCGCGCCTCGGCCTTGCCTACTCACTGGATGCCAAAACCGTAATCCGCACCAGCTTCGGACTCACGTATGCCCGCGGCAACTGGGTCAGCGACCCCGGCCAGTCCGGCTCGCCTTCGACCACCGGCCTGATCCCCACGGCTTCGGCCCTGTCGACCACCGCCGCAGGCGCTGCCCTAGGTTCCAACGAGCCCTCATACTACTGGGATGCCACGGCCTGCAGTACCACCAACGGCGGCAACGGCACCCTGGCAGCAGATGGCCTGACCTCCTGCGGCTGGACCGGTTCCACTGCTGCTCCCGCCACTACCCTGCCTTCCGGTCAGACTATGGCCGCTTTCGGCGCTTATGAAACCGCTTCTCTGAGCGGCAAGAACGCATCCAGCCTCGCCTACTGGGATGCCCGCTACGGCTCCCGCGCTCCTGAATACGAAAACTGGTCGTTCGGCATCGAGCGCCAGTTGACCAGGGAGATGTCCGTCTCGATCAGCTACGTCGGCAGCGAAGGCCACTTCATCAAGACCAGCGGCTCCATCGGCACGTATTGGAACAACAAACTCCCGGAAAGCTATGCCGCCATGGCTGGCTATTCGCTGGCTTCCGCCACCGGAACCTCCTATTCGGCTTGCAGCGGCGCTAGCTGCCAATGGACGCTGTTGGGCCAGAAAGCCAATGTCAACGCGGCTTCTACCAGCACCTGGGGCATCACGGCCGCCGAGGGTCTCGGCTTTACGCCGCAGAACCCGTTCAGCGGCAGCCAGACCTACTATGCCGCCAACACCGTGGGCGGATACTACGCCCCGTTCCCTCAGTACTCCGGCGTCAGCACCCAAACCAGCTTCGTGGGCAACGAGAACTACAACGCCCTGCAGGTTGTGGTTCGCCAGCGTCCGACGGGCGGTGTCAGCTGGATGGCCAGCTATACCTATTCCAAGGCCATCGACGATTTGGGCACCTTCCGTACCTACGACAATGCGCGCCTGGACCGTTCCATTTCGGCGGCCGATCAGCCGCATAACTTCACCATCACCGGTGTGTGGCGCCTGCCGCTCGGCAAGGGTCACAAATACGGCGAGAACTTCTTCTATCGCTCCATCGTCAGCGACTGGTCGGTCTCCGGCATCGGAACTGCCCGCTCCGGCCTGCCGATTCTCGTTACTGGCAGCGGTTGCGGCGGCTCCAGCATCCTGAACACTTGCATGCCCAGCATCGTTCCCGGCCAGGTCGGCCGTCAATACAGCTGGGGCAGGACAGCTTCCGGCGGAAACATCAGCTGGGACAGCAACAACCCCAACTACATCGGCAAAGTGAATTACGTCAACCCGAGTGCTTTCACCGTCAACCAGGCCGGAAACCCGACCAGCAATTCCACCGATCCCTACGGTTCGACCGACGGCCAGGCTCTCAACGTCGGCTCCGGTCCGGCCCTTTATGTTCCCGGCAATTCTCCCCGTGTGGCGCCGCTCGGCATGTTCAGCGAGAAGTACGTCAACGTAGACATGGCTCTGAAGCGCACCTTCCCGATCCATGGCAACTGGAAGCTCGCGCTCGAAGCCGATGTGTCCAACATCGCCAACCACGCCACCTATGGCGTGCCCAGCTGCACAGTGCAAAAGGGCACAACCGCTACCTTCTGCACCATCTCCGGTATGGCCGCAGCTTACAACCCGCGCGAAGCACAGATCGCGGGTCGCATCAGCTGGTAAGCCTGTAATTTTTCCTCGAACACTTTGGCGCTGCCGGATACCTCCGGCAGCGCCACTTTTTTGCTCCGCGGAAACTTGTAGCGCAGGCCTCCTGGCCCCGGGGTCCCCAACGAGCGACTTCTGATCGGTGGGGTGGTGGAACTGCTGGAACGTGGACCTCCCGCTTCACGCCCTACTCGAGTCTTATGATCAAATTCGTCCCTCAGGCCTCCGGTCTTGCCGCCGGCAACGAGCGGAAGGCGATCCACCCCAGCGCCGCTACGGCTGCAATCAAGGCCGCCCACAGCAGCACCGGATGCTTCTCCGTAAAGGCCCGCTCATCGGGCCGCGGCTTGTAGAGCGGATTCGCCTGCTCCGGCCCGAGCGCAGCGCGCGCCGCCTGCTGGCTCTCCACAAACAGCCGCGCGTAGTCGTAGCTGGGCGCTTCCAGCGCCGGATCGCCGTAGACCAGCATGGCCTTCATGGCGGCCTCAAAGCATACCTTCCGCTCCAGCATCTCCAGCCGCACCTCGCGGATGGCGAGCGGCACATCGTCGCCATTGTCAATGGTCACCGTCCAGCGCGTGGGCCCGTCCACATAGCTGCGCGGCGCATCCAGCGTCAGCTCCTCGCGGTCCAGCTTCACACCGTTCTCCACCGTGTGCACGCGGATCAGGTTGCCAGGCGTGACGGAGGCTGCCATCGGCCGCTCACCCTCTTTTGGCGGCGTGGCCGCAACCACCTCCACGCTGGCTGGCCGGCTAAACTGCGCGGGCTGCGCACCGGGCACAACCGTCACGCGGTCCACCGGCACATGCGCCGGCAGGGTGAAGCTGACTACGGATTGTTTGCCCTCGCGCCCCACGGAGTTGGTTGTGGCCACGGTGGTGTAGATCGCGCGGGTCTCCGCAACCCAGTTCATCTGCACCGCAGTCACCTGCTCGGGATGGATAGACCCGGCAATCTCAAAGTGCAGATGCAGAAAGTTCGACGTGGGCAGGTGCAGCACCGTGCTGCGCCCCAGCCGCTGCCGCGTCAGGTCGAAGATAGTGTAAGCGCCAAGCTTGGTCGGCTTAGCTCCATCGCTCTGCTGGCTACCCCAAACGGTCACTGTGGCAATGAAGTCTTTGGCGTTGATCTCCAGCTCCACATCGCTGTAGGCGGCGTGATCCATCTGCGCGTCAAAGCTGGTGCGGCCATTGCGCCCACCCTTGTTCAGCGGCTCAAAGGCGCGCGCGGTGCTCTCATTCGGAGCCGACGAGGTACGCAAAACGTACGGCGCTTCCTGCCCGCTGGCATAGAGCCGCAGATCCGCGAGCTCTGCCGCGGAGTGCGCGAACACCGATGGATCGAGCACCGCACAGCTCTGCCCACCCGCAACAGGCAGTCGATCCAGCGCGCGTTGGTAGCGAAAATACTCGGCGCTGGGCGCGGCTCCGGCCAGCGCCAGCACCGCAACTGAAGCCGCCAGCTTGGCGATCATGGTTCGTCCTAGCTCACGCGCGGCGTGCGCAGGTGCAGATAGTCCCTTTGGTACACAAAACTCACGCCCAAGAGCAGAGCGCCAAGGCCAAGAAAGCTGAGAATGCGCAGCCCCTGGCTCAGCTCGCTGGTATCCACCAAAAAGACCTTGCCGATGGACACCGCCAACAGCACCAGCGCCTGCCAGCGCAGTAACGCCGACTTGCGCCCGATGCCCAGCGCCAGTAGCAGAGCGCCGTAGAGCATGAACCACGCCGAGTAGGTGAACTGCGCGTACATCTGGAAGTCGGCCAATTGGCTCTCATGGCCCAGCCAGCGCTGATGCCACCAGAAGGCGTCGATCTCCAGCCCCACGGCCACCAGAATCAGCACGTTCACCGTGAGCGCCGCGCCCAGAGCCAAATTCGGCCACGGAATCACCTTGGCCTCTTCGCCCCTCTCGTGCGCCTGCCAGGCCAACCACGCCGTAAAGGCGCACACCGCAATGGCGATCGCGTAGGTGGCAAAGCGCTGGTTGAACAACGGTATCAAGGCAGCGGCGGAATTGTTGGTGAGCAAGGCAACCAAGCCCAACCCCAGGCAGCCCGTCGCCAGCACCTGCAGCAACGCCGAGCGGTTGCGCCGCGCCACCCAGACCAGCGCCGCGGCCTCCATCAGCCAGCCCACCGTCAGCCAGCGTCCATGGGCCTTGAGGGGAATCGCTATCGTCAACAGCACAATCGCGGTGGACAGGTGCAGCCCAGCCTGCAACGGCGTACTGCCGCGCAGGTATTTGCCTGCTGGCAAGCGCACCAGCAGCAGATAGAACAGGGCCATCCCGATGGCGATCCACGGCTGCGCCCATCTGGCATCGGGCGTATCAACAAGGTTGTAAAAGGTCAGAAAACCAGCAGCGGCGTTGGCAATGGGAAGAATGTCCTCGGCAAGGGTGTCCCAACTGGAGTCTTTTCGATCTTCTCGGGCGTTGAGTTGAATCAGCCTGGGCGCAAAGGCAAAGAGGAGGAAAAAGCAGACGGCGAAGAAGGACGTACGCAGCGCCTGATCGGTGGAGTAGTACTCTGCCCACCACGCCACAATGAACAGCTGCGTGCCCACAAAGGTGACGGCCAGCAACCGCGACCAAGGCTTGAGCGCCACCAGAGCCAGCACCGCCAAGTCCATCAGCAGCAGATAACTGAAGAGCGTGATCTCGTGGTTTTCGCCGGTTGAAACCAGCAGCGGCGTGCTCAGGCAGCCAGCAATGGCGTAAAGCGCCAGCAACTCGGAATCCTGCGCCCAGGCCATGAAGCCGTTGAAGGCGGTAATTGCCACCATGGCGGCAAAGGCGGCAGGAGCAGGCAGCAGATGGAAGAGCTGGAAGGCCGCCCACAGCGAGAGATAGAGCGTGCCCGAGCCCACCGCCTTCAGCGAGTAGGAAAACGCCGCATAGCCACGCTCCCGGAAGCGCTCGGACCACGCGATGAGCCCCACGCCAGCCGCCAGGCCGATCAGAACGCGACCGGCGGGGCCAATCCAGTGGTTGTCGATGGCCAGCTTCAGGAACCAGGCCATGCCGATCAGCATCGCCACAATGCCAATGCGATTGAACCACTGCGAGCCGATCTGGCTCTCGAGCGAGCCTCGCTCCGTAGCGTTCTCTGGCTGAAAGGCTGAGAAACTCAGCCCTGCGGGACGCGCAAGCGGCTCCGGCGAAAATGCCGCAGCGGGCGAGCCTTCCTCCTGCATTCCCGGCAATGGAGGAGGCGGCGGTGGCGCGGCAATCAACGGCGCGCTTCGAATCGCTTCGGGCGTCACCAGTCCATGCGCGCGTAACAGCTCTTCCAGACGCCAGACGCGCCCACGCAGCTCATTGAGCTCGGTTTCAAGGCTGACAGATCGTTCGGGATTCATCGCCGTCCACTTTACACGAGGAGGCGATTCGCAACCAACTAACTTTTCAGCAAAATTTTCCGTGCTAGTCCGAGAATTGCGCCAGCTGTGCGTCCGTAGGTTTGGGCGTGAGCAGGCTCACCACAATCATGGCTCCCACCGCCAGGAACAGAGCCGGGAAGATGGCGTCCAGCCCGGCCACGGCCGCGGGCCAATGCAGCTTGCGGAACTCCACAAAGACCTGCAAGTCCCAGCTCAGCGTCACCACGGTCCCAGCGCCGATGGCCGCCACCGCGCCCCAGGCCGTTACCCGCTTGGAGAAGAAGGCCGCCAGCACCACAGGGGTCAGCGCGGCGGAGTAGATGGTATAGGCCCAGAGCATCTTCTGCAGGATGCTCTCCGCATACACGGCCTGGTAGAGCGCCCAGCAGCCCAGAATCACCACTGCCAGCCGCGAGACGATCATCACCCGCTTGTTGCTGGCGTCCGGCGCAATGTAGCGCACAAACACGTCGTTGATCAAGTTGGTGGCGGGCGAGAATAGATAATTCGAAGCGGTCGAAATCACCTTGGCAAAGACCGCTCCCAGCAGCAGCGCGCCCATCAACGCAGGCAGACCGTTGCGGGCCGTGTAGGGAATAATCTCGCGCGGATGCAGCGCCGCTTCCCCGGTCTTGAACATGGCCGATCCGATCACCGCAATGGCCACAATCAGCGTCTCCAGCACCAGAGTGCCCACGATCCAGCCCACCACGGAGAGCCGTGCATCCTTTTCCGAGCGCGCCGAGAAGAACTTCTGGTACATCACCTGGTTGCCCAGCATCAGCAGCATGGTGGGCACCAGGAACTCCAGCGCGCGCACCAGCGTCAGGTTACCCAGTACCTGAAAGTGCGTGGCAGGCAGCGCCGCATGCAATCCCGGCCAGCCGCCAGCTTTCCAGAACAGCATGGGAGCAGCAAAGATGCAGATCACCGTCACCAGCGAACCGATAGCCGCGTCCATATACGCCACGCTCGACATCCCGGCCAGTGCCGTGGTCAGGATGACAAAACCAGCAATGATGTAGGTACCGTACTCGGGCGAGATCACATCGGGAAAGATCAGGTGCAGCACATCGCCGCCGCCCCGGAACTGGTAGCTGGTAATGCCCACATAGGCAAACAGGATGGCAAAGGTGCCCAGCACCCGCGCCACCTGGTTATAACGAACTTCCAGGAGGTCAGGCAGGGTAAACCGCGCAAAGCGCCGCGCCCGGGGAGCAATAAAGTAGATCAGCAGCAGCCCCAGCCAACCGCCAGCCGGCTGCCACAGCGCCGCAAATCCGTTCTTGTAGGCATTTTCCGCTCCGGCAAACAGCGAACCCGCGCCGATCCAGCTGGTCAAGAGGGTCATCACCAGCACCACAGCCGGTAGCGAGCGGCCCGCCACCAGATAATCGGCCTTGGTCTTCACCTGGAAGGTCCGATAGATGGCAACCGAGAGCAGCATAACCACAATCACAACCAGAACAACAGCGTAGAGAATCGACATGGGCAGGCTCCCGGCAGTTTGTGCCGTGTTTTGGCCAGTTTACCGGATGAGCAACAAGATTGGCCTGCCCCCTGACCCGATATCGCCCCGCCCATTGACCCACGGGCCTATCCCTTGCTAGAATCGATTTGCGGGGTGGAGCAGCCCGGTAGCTCGTTGGGCTCATAACCCAAAGGTCGTAGGTTCAAATCCTACCCCCGCAACCAATAAAATCAATAATTTACAAATTGATTTTGATTGGTCCCTCCTCTGAAATCACTCCCACTGACTCCCCATCGCAAAATCCATGGTTTCAGGCGCTCGCTTTCAACGGCTTGAGCACCATTTCCACGATCTTGCTGTTGGCTTCCCGCTTCGAACTCGACATCGCCTGTCCGTAGACGTTCATCGTCGTCTGGATCGAGGCATGACGCATGAGTTCCTATTGCACCTTCATTGGCGCGCCGATTTCGCCCAGCCACGAACGGCAGGTGTGACGGAATGTATGCCAGCCGATTCGGCCATACTTCCCAGCGGCGGCCTTCCGCTCCTCGTGGATGAGGAGACGTTTGCCGTTAGGGGTACGACCGTCCTGCTTACACCAAACACCAACATCGGCTCCGCACTTCGGACAAGCCAGCAGCAGCACCCTGCCGGGTGAATGTGCCGCTTCTGAATCTCTGTCGGGTAGTACGGCTTGTTCGTGAGAGGATTTGCAAAGACCCAGCCTTCCTCGGTTGGCAAGGCTTGTGGGGCCTGCGCCAGCGATGATTCGGGCACGAGTGCCACGATCGCCGCAAGAACAAAGACTAAGACGATAGGGCATCCGCGCAGACTGACTCCGCGCCAAGAGAAACAAGTGTTTGCTTGGGTCAACGGCAAGGATCCGCGCCCGTACGGTCTGGATGTCGGTCTCTGGACGCGGTCCATGATCGCCAGTTTGATCGCGCAGAAGTTTACAGTAAAACTCGGCCTGACTACGCTTGGCAAACTGCTTGCCAAACTCGGACTCACCCCACAGAAACCTCTCGAACGAGCCTACCAGCACAATCCTGAAGCGATTGAGATACGCGCTGGAACTGAACCCGGACGAACTGGTTTGGAACCATGTAAAACGGACAGGGGTTTCCAGAACACCACTACATAAGGGCGAGAATCTGAAGGAGAAGATCGAAATCCAATTGGCGGCGATCAAGAGAATGCCACGTCTGGGCAGAGCTTTTTTTAATGCCCCAAGTGTCGCCGATATTACCGACTAGTGAGTAAGTAAGAGAAGTCTTCGAGTGGCTATGCATTGGGTAGGAAGGTGATCGAATGCCAGCAAGCAGGCTTCTGCAGCCCCCAGCACTACTCCAGCTTTCGCCGGCAGTATTCATGAGGGCTACAAAGGCCGTTGTTGTTGAGATCATCCCCTTGAGAGAGATTGAGCTTCGGGCCGACCGTTAATCCGGACGCCGGTTGGGTTGCTCAGCGTTCGGCACTGCACCGACAGGTGGAGTGCGCGGCCCATCTGCAGCTGGTTTTGGCCGATACAACTCCAGAGTGTCGATCCCGGCGCTCTGCAATGTTTCCAGAGCGATCGAATCCCCGAATACGGTTCGCTTTTCAGCAATCCTGCTGTAAGCAGCGAAGGGCGCCTTGTCTGTGGACGGGTTCCCCGTTTTTGCAAATGCCACAATCACGTCCTGCATGGCGTTCGACAACTCCACATCCCACCGGGTCCACTCCCTGGTGGGGCGGATCAGGTTGAATGCTTCGTAGGTTCCGAGCCAATACGGTACATCCGACGTGTGGTACGCACCTGCCTTCACGGGGTCCAGATCGGAGATTCTGACTCCTGCGATGAATGGATGATTGCGCGCAAAGAGGTAAAGATACGCATTCTGTTTGCCGGTGCGCGTTTGCGCAGTAGCCCATGCTCTGGCGGCAAGGAAGAAGCCGCTATTTTCACTAACTTGTTGGGCACGACTCTTCGCTTCCGCATCATTTTTCGCAGGGTACTCCGCGAAAATCTTCGCTGCCGCGGGGCCAAATTTTTTCTCTACCTGCGCATGATATTGCTCCAGCGTGTCGACACGCTCTCCAAGCAGGTCACTTCCCATGTCATTCGCGGTGGTACCAGTCAACAACGGCACATCGATTTGGTGACCGGCCTCAAAGGCCTTTTCAGGAGACTCCGGGATTACGTACCCGTCAATGATCGGACCGAAGCGAACCCTGGCAGTCTGTGAGACCGCAAAGATCCGGTCCGCAGGGAGCGTGCGCATCTCCGCAAGGGTAGTCACATTGAGTTGCTTTGCCAGCCGTACGGCCTCCTCCTCTGCGGCTGGCAGATCCTGGTCGGTCGCAATCACACCGCCCAGCGCAGATCCGCTCATCGCCACGATTCGCTTGAAGAGGCCTTTCGCGAGAGGACTCACTTGCAGGTGATTGATTGACATGGCCCCGGCCGATTGTCCAACAATCGTCACATTGTCAGGGTCTCCTCCAAAGGCCTGAACGTTGGCCTTGACCCACTTGAGCGCTTCGATCTGATCGAGCAGGCCCCAGTTTCCATTCGCTTGTCCGGGAGATTCTTTTGACGCATCTGGATGGGCCAGAAAGCCCATCACTCCCAAACGATAGTTGGCAGCAATGTAGATGACGCCCTTCTTTGCAAGTTGCTCGCCGGCATAGAGGGGTTCCGATGCAGAACCCACGTAGAACGCGCCTCCGTAGATATACACCACCACGGGAAGACGGATTCCCGCCTTTGCCTCGGCTGGCGCCCACACATTCAGGTACAAACAATCTTCCCCTGCAACCGAATCCCCAAAATACTGATTCGTGGTGGACGCACGCAGCCTCTGCAAGCATTCTGTTGGCTTCCGGTTCGCTGTCCATATTCCATTCCATGGATGCACTGGCTGCGGGGCGCGCCAACGATTCTCGCGGATCGGTGGAGCGGCAAATGGGATGCCAAGGTACGTACGAACCCCGTGCGGACTCATGGTCCCGGAGACCAGGCCCGAAGCAATCCTGATCGGGTCTCCCGGAATGCTGTTTGTAACCTGTGCCGTCAGTTGGATCACAAATGCGCAGCAGATCGTAGCGCAGATCATCCTGATGACGGCTTTGCTCTTCATCACACTCTTTGAGTGCATAGCTCCCCCTCTTGAAGGACTCATCAGCTCTTTTGATATCTGCCAGACGCCCACTTCGAGCCTTGGCAGGTGCGGCTCCTGCTATTCAACCTGGCAAGCGGAGTTATCCGCTGTCGGCATAGCAATCACGGTGATGGTTGCAGGAGCAAAGCTGACCACGCCGGCTTTGATCGTTTCTCCCTTGTACTCTGGAACGGAATCGTCTTTCCCCAGTTTGAGTTCGCTTCCATTGAACAACACCGTTTTACCGTGAAGGTCAGGAGATGACAATGTGTAGCGTGTTCCTGCCATCGGAAGCCGGAGAGAAGCCGCGTCTTTCTGGTCCACATTCAGGACCAACAGAGCGACGCCGCCTTTGGAATGGTTCAGGCATTGAGCGTACACACGCAGACCAGGAGCCGGGGCAATCCCAGGATCCAGAGCGCGGGTTCCCATCGTGCGCTTCCAAAGCAGCGTGGCCCAATAATTGGGGCGAGGCTCCAGCGTTTCTTCGTCCACGAGGCCGTAGTCACTGCTGGCCAGTGTGTTGTACATGATGGACTGGACGCTCTTCTGCGCGAGGCTGCCATACTGATCGAGCAAACGGAAGCTATCGATGAACTGGGCGGCCCACTGGTCCCCGCCACACGAGGCTTCACCGGTCTCGGTCAACCAGAGCGCCTTTCCAGGCAGATACTTGTCACTAAGATCCGAGTAGAACTTCTCCACGGCTAGCCCGCGTTCGAACCACTCCGGGGCCAACACTTTGCTGACGTCCATACCGTTGCTGCCAGAGCAGCGATGGGAACGAGTGTAGTAGACGTGGTAAGAGAAACCATCGAAGATGGGACCTGTTGCCTGCAATAGACGTTCGCTGGAGATCATGTGGGGCGGCGGCGCTTGCGGCAAGCCTTCTGCCGTGCTGCTCGGTCCCAGATACAGCGTCTGCGGCGACTCCTTCTGGAGAAACGTCTTGAAGATCCGGCTATCGCGACCGTACTCAGAAGGGCCATAGCTCTCTGATACACCGCCAAGATTCATCAGGGTCGGTTCGTTCATGAATTCCATGGCGGCAAAATTCCCACCGATAGACTTTGTATAGTCGAACCATGCTTTTGCCTGACCGCTTGTCCAAACGCCATCCGCATCACGAACACCGGCACTTGTGGTGACCGAAGCCACAAGCGCGCCGTTGGTCGCGGATGCAAAATCGATAACCCCCTTCCACTCTGCTCGCGTAAGAACATTCTGAAAGCCTGGTGGTGGCGTCTTCAGCGCCGGTTCATCGTTGTCTTGAAAATAGGTGGAATTACGCCACGTCCCACTCACGCGCACATAAGCCGGCCCCAGGGCGGTAGCTATCTTCCGAAGCCGCTTATTGCTGAGATCAATCGGAGAACGATATTGGAAGCGCGCGTCCATTGCCCCTGGCCCGGTGCTGCCAAAAGTGACCGGAGTCTCAGGCTGCGATTGCGGCGTAGATTTGAACGGAGCCCAAAAACGGCCTCCCGTCACTTCGACAGCCTCGATATTGTAGGAAATATAGCGGGAATCCACCTGACCCAGCATCTTCATGCCTTGAGGCGCAACGGCCGTTTGGCCAAAGGAGCAGGCTGGACAACCCAACACGAATGCGACAGCCACCCCAAAGAACGAGGACATGATCCTTGCCCTGAAGGCTCCGAAATCCCGCTTTCTGCCAGGCCGGTAATGAGCGTTCTGTCTTGCCTGATTGATCATCATTGATTTCTCCAAAAAAAATTGGGGGATTCGATCCTGCGAAGTTGATAAAGACACTTCTGGAGGTGGGTTGCAAACCCATCTCCTTGATCGTATCTGGATGAAGTCGGACACGGGTAAGGTAGCACCCGTGTCCGTATTGGCTGCGGAGATTAAAAGTTCACCTTGGCTCCCAGTTGGACTTGGCGCACAGTGTTTGCTCCTGTAATCACGCCAAACGTTGCCGTATTGACGGTGGCTCCAGGCGCCGTATGGCTGACCACGTTGAATGCATTCGTGACATCTGCGCGGAACTGCAGCTTGATCCGTTCGAAGATTGGAAAGACACGGACCAAAGCCAGGTCGACGCTATGAAATGAGGGCGAATTGATCATGTTGTTGGATGAATTGCCGTCCACAGGAGTGCCGGTAACCGCCGGAAGCTGCGCGAATGCCGCGGTATTGAACCACTTGGCAACAGTCTTCGGACCTGCAAGCGAAAGCCCCGTTAATTGCGCTCTTTCGCCCGATCCGCCATCCAGATTTGCTTCGATTCCATTGGCGATGGTGAAGGGAGCGCCCGTATGGAGTCGCGTCAACGGCACCACCTCCCAACCATTCACAATGCTTTTCACCATGCGGTTGTTGAAGGTGACTTCCGGCTGCCAGATCAGCGAGATCACCGCCTGATTGGTAAGATCATTCGCTGCGCGACTCCGCTCTGCCTTCAGATTGTTTACGTCCTGAACAGAACCTGCGGGGGTAGCTCCTTGCAAGGCAACATCGCCCATCGTCTTGGACCATGAATAGTATCCCGAGGCGCTGATCTGATGGGAGAGCCGCTTGGTCACTGAAATCTGCAGGCCGTTATAGGAGGCGTTGAACACTGTATCCACAAGGGAAAAACTGCCCGCCGGCTGGATGGGACGCCGGCACTGCGAATTTGAAGTGGTCGGAACGATGGTTGCGTTGGGGCCGCACTGCGCAATGTTCATTGCGGCCGCGTAGTTGGTATTGAGGCTCGGGTTGTTGCGATCAATTCCCAAGCCAAGATTGCTGCTGAACGCACCCACATAGGCGATGGTTACACCCAGGTCGTTGGTGAGTTGTTGCTGAATGGAAAGATTGGTCTGGATCGTTCTTGGCCATTCCGCGTCTTTGTTGATTCCACCCAGCCTGCCGCCATAGGTAAAGACGCTTCCGTTATTCGGGAAGGGATTTGTTCCTCCGCGGTATGGGTTGCTGAGGGTTGATCCAGTAAGGCTGGCTGCGGTCGGGAAGGTATAGGCAAGCGCGAAAGGACTTGTGTTTCCGCCTTGCGCCCAGAATTCCTCTGAGACAGATCCCCAGAACAGTCCGACGCCTCCGCGTACAGCGGTCTTTGCATTTCCCCACGGATCGAATGCGAATCCAACACGAGGCGAGAAGTGTTCAAATCGGACGTTGGTGATTCCGCGCGGCACGCCGGCGTCGCCCGGGAACACAACTCCAAGAGGAGCATTCGGGTAGCGCGTGGACTGTTCGCCTGCAATAAAGGTTACGTTGTGGTCGGCACTTTCAACAGGCGGGGTCTGAATGTCATAACGGATGCCAAGATTCAGGGTCAATCGCGAGCTGAGGCGATAGTCGTCCTGGAAGAACCCGGCATAGGTAAACGCTGATGTCCGGGTAAGCGCGGGGCTGTCCTGCTCAAACGTCGCAGGAATTCCGAGCATGTAATCTCCAAGCGCGTTCTTGGTCATCACACCAGAGAAGGTAATCTGGCCGTAGTTGTTCAGATACGCAGCTTTGGCGGCTTTATCCAACAGAAACTCGCCGCCGAATTGAAGCGTGTGTTTTCCACGGCTCCAGGTTACGAGATCTCGAATGGAATAGTCGTCGGTTGCGGCGGGGCCTGCATTGGCATTGCGCATGTTCCAGAAGCCGGTCACGCTCACATTCGGCAAGCTCGGGGGCCCTTGCATGGCGTAGGTGGACCCAAGGTCTGCCAGAGACACGGAAGGGGTGTCAGTGCGGTTGTTCCGCATCCGCGTATACGAGGCCCAAACGTTATTTACGAGATTCGGCCCGATCATCCATGTATCGCTTACAATTCCGTTCTGCTGGCGCCACGTCTGCTGCATCCGGGCGTACGTACCAATCACAGCAGCTGGGTTCGAAGCCGCGAGAGAGGATGTGTTGCCCACGCTCATGAAGTAGGTGGCGTAAAGCGTATGAGCAGGAGGCAGGGAGTGATTCACCTTGATAAGAAAGTCATCCTGGTTGATGGGCGCTGATGCATAGCCGCTCCATGCAGGGGCACTTCCCCCGCTGGTTGTAATGGTGGTATTCGCGGCGGGAACATATTTGAGCAGGTTCAGTGCGACCGGGTCCAATCGGCTGCCGCAAATCACATCGACAGCGCCATTGCAAACAAAGTTGGTGCCTGTAAGTGGATCCTTGGGGCGGGTGCCGATCGACTGACTGAAGTCGCCGGTTCTCTCCAGCGCGGAAGGAACCACCGCACCGGTATACAGAGTGGCGTCGGTCTGGCGCAGTCCAGCATAGGAGCCGAAGAAGAATGTCTTGTCCTTGATCACCGGACCACCTACAGTTGCGCCGAATTGATTCCTGTGCAGCGGCTCAAGCGGAGCTGATGCAAGCGAACCCCACGGACGAGCGTTGAAATGTGGGTTTCTGAGGAATTCGAAAACCGCGCCATGCACGGCATTCGTTCCAGAGCGAACCACTGCGTTGACAATGCCCGAGGGAAAGCGCCCAAAGGCCGCGCCATAGTCGCTGGTCTGAACGCGGAACTCCTGCAGGGCATCCGGGTTGGGCAGGATGCCACCGCCGCCATTCAACGCATTCAGGTTGGGAGCCCCATCAAAGTAGTAGTTCGTGGTTCCAGCTCCATTGTTGGAGCCGCCATTGATAATCGTTGTCTGGGTTGGAGCGCCGAAGCTTTGCGTGTTGGTATTGGATTGGACACCAGGGGTCAAATCAAGAAGTGCAAACGCATTGCGGTTGACCAGAGGAAGTTCTGTCATCTCCTTGTTGCTTACAGTCGTTCCAATCTCCGCATTCGAGGTCTCGACAAGGGGCGCGCTGGTTGTCACCTGGATCGACTCCGTAACTGCGCCAGGTTGCAATTGCACGTTGATGGTCACGGGAACGCCCACGTTCAGAGCGATGCCGCCCTGGACGTAGCTCTTGAAGCCGGGCGCCGAGACAGAGACACTGTAATTTCCTGCAAGAAGGAAATCGACCCGATACCCCCCGGACTCATTCGAGGTGACCGTCTTGGTCAGATTGCGCTCGACATCCCGGACGGCGATGTTGGCACTCTGAACTGCAGCGCCGGTTTGATCGGTTACAGTTCCCACAATGGACGAGGTCGTGACCTGAGCCCAGGCTGGACTGCCGACAACAAGGAATACTGCCAAAGTGACGACGAGGAAGAGTTGGGTACAAATCAATCTCATCAGCTGTTTGTTCTGCATGATGCCTCCTTTTAAGGTTTGAAACATTCCATTTGTTCAGATAGAGCCTGCAGCGCTTTTGAGGTCGAGCTGCCGTTTTCGGTGCGGTATTCAATGGCGTTCGTCGGCAGGTGAAGGGTGGAGGGTCACTGAAACCCGGTTGGTTAGGCTCCACAGATTCGGGCCATCGATCCCCTTGGACGGAACAAGCGCGAGAGTATGCACCCAATGGAGCCTTGGATAGGTTCGCTACAGAACGGTCAGGGAGAATGTACGTTTTCGATCTAGAATTGTCCCTTAGTTTCAATCACATAGACTGCAATGGCTTTACATGATTCTTTACGCCTCAGCGGCTGAACACAGGGGACACCACGGCTACGCCATCCCGCACGCGCCCCGTTGTGGCACAATAATGAGTCGAAACAGACAAGCGGCCCAAGAGCGTGGTGGCGAGGAATGCAGATGGAAACCGGAGTGATCGAATCTTCGACAAACAGAGAATGGTTTCCAAAGACCAAGTCGGAGCAGCAGAAGGTCAAGGCGCAGTTGGAACTCATCCTGGCCAGTCCCCACTTCCGGCAGTCCAAGCGCTCGCAGTCTCTGTTTCGCTACATCGTGGCAAAGACCATGGAGGGCCAGGCAAGCATTCTCAAGGAGAGAACGCTTGGTGTTGAAGTCTTCGGACGGTCGCCCGATTACGATACGAACGCCGACCCGATTATTCGAATGACTGCCGGCGAGGTCCGAAAACGGATCGCTCAGTACTACCACGATTCAGCCAGCCGCGATGAACTTCAAATTGACCTTCCCTCGGGGTCCTATGCGGCTCAATTCCACCTTCCAGCGTCTATCGACGAGCAGAGTGAGGCTGGAGCGGAAGCTCCTTTGAGCCATCCGACCCAAGCGGCCACTCCTACCCGGGTTGCACAACATGGCTGGTTAGCGGGCCATCTTCAACCAGCATGGACTCAGTGGCTCGAGATCTCGGCCGCGCTGATGATCGTGTTGCTCTTGGGCTGGTATTTTGCATTCCCTGGTCAACACCGTTCCGCGATTGAATTGGCGTGGGGTGAGGTCTTGGACCGTAATTCAACCACGCTCCTCTCTGTGGGCGAACACTCCCTGACCTCCAATCCGTACTCAACCCCGGATTCGAATTTGACTGTCTCATCTAACTCGATCAGCGCCCGACATCATATGAACACCGAAACGCTCAGCTACTCTGAGGCCCGCGCGCTCGTTCGTTTGGTCCGGCTCATGGATGACCAGAAGAGGCAATACAACATACTGCCTGCGAGTGAAACAACATTTGCCGACCTTCGGCAGGGCCCAGCGATTCTGCTCGGAGGGCTGAACAATCCTTGGACGATACGGGCACAACAGCAGCTGCGGTACCGCGTGGCAACCGACAACAATGGCCTGGACTGGATTTCAGACGCCCGCGATCCAGGCTCCAGGAAATTTTTCATCGACGTCAAATTGCCCTATTCCACTCTCACAAACGACTACGCAATCGTTGCACGATTCATGGATTCAACCACCCAAAAGCCTACCTTGCTTATTGCTGGGCTGGCAGAGGACGGCACGAAGGCGGCAAGCGAATTCATCACCGACGAGAAGCAGTTGCGGGACGCTCTGGGCAGTTCCTTGCGTGGCTCAACCAAAAATAACTTTGAGATCGTCCTCGAAACCCAAGTCATCAATGGGGTATCAGGGCCACCGAAGGTTCTAGCTCGGGAGGTTTGGTAATTACGGTAATACCGTTCCGGAAAATGAATACTGGTACTTTATGGCATTGTTCGCGTCACAATGATCGTAAGGTCACCCCTAAGTTATCCCTCCGATGTCCAGCCATGAGAGTCACTGTCAGATGGTTTGCGCCAGCAAGCGAGGCGTGAATCTCCGCTAGATTGCGCGTGAGTTTCGATGGAGTTATTCGTCAGGGCGGAAGTTCGCCAGTCGCCATAATCAGGCTGGAGTGTGCGGCAAAGAGTCAGACCATCGCCACCGTCCGTTGGGCAGTTGCCGTACGCTTTGATGACATTGTCGCGGGCTATGGGATTGCGGGAAGCAGAGGGGCGGGCTACCTCTCAATTGGTTGCTGCTGAGCCTCATAAGCCCTTACAGCCCTCCTTGAGGGTTAAACGCCTGATTGCCTACCGCACCGACGTCTAGGAGAAACCCGGCTTCAAAGCCCATTTGAATTTCAAACGACGGGTCTTGACGGACGCAATCCGATTGCCGCACGAGATATTTTCCCAGCCAATTCCCAAACAGAGCCGTTTGGACCTGAGGCGCAAGGTTCCCCTTCGTAGCTACCCCATATTCCTCACCCACGATTTGCGGTTTTCTCTGTATTTTGCGGTGTGTATGTGGACCTTAAAGCCTTGCAAGTACATGATTTATGTATGCATTCACGCCTTGAAAAGGCAGGCGTCGGCAATAGTGATTGGATCGGTACCCGCAAACGTTAGGTTCCTATCGGGACTGCCTCGGCAGACGAGGCAGGGTTGAGCCCGGATATTCGGGCCGGGGCAGTTTCGAGCGGTTGATCCGATGGGCCGATCGCGCTGCGGTCGGGTGTTGATCGGCTCCATCCCTGCCGCACCCGGTGCAGATCCGTACGCCCCTGTGCCTGAGCGCCCACCCGCACAACCTGCAACTGAGCGACGAGGACATCCTCAACCGGGCCCGGCTGGGAATCGGCCTCAGCTAGAGCAAAACCAGAGTCGGTGTGTCCGGGCTATTCTCTCAACGGTCGCCTGTGGCGGCATTGTTGATCTTCCAACTTCCCCAAACATTCTCACCCTCCGCGGACCGCCCCGCCCTTCTCGCGACCACTCTCCATCCCATCGCGTAGAATTCTCTTTCCGCACGTTGATCGGGAGGATGTCGATGACCGAGAGCAAGTCGTTGCTGCTCAGCAACAGGTTCACCCAGGCCGTGGAGTACGCCCGCCAGCTCCACACTGAATTCCGCAAAGGCACCGAGATCCCCTATATGGCGCATCTTCTGGGCGTGGCCGCGTTGGTCATGGCAGAGGCAGGCGGCCCGGTCCCGGTCACCGAGGAGATGGTCATCGCCGCCCTCCTGCACGACACGGTGGAGGACCACGGCGGCCTCAGCAGGCTGCGCGCGGTCGATGAGATTTTTGGCGCTGACGTGGCGCGCATGGTGGCCGGCCTCTCGGACACCTTTGCCGAGGATCATGCTCAAAAGGAAGGTTGGCAGGAACGCAAACAGGGCTATCTGGACCGGCTGCACGATGAAACCGACGATGTGCTGCTGATCTCAGCCGCGGACAAGCTCTACAACGCCAAAGCCATTCTCGACGACTACCGCGTGATCGGTCCAAAGGTCTGGACAAGGTTCAAGCGCGGCGCGCGGGAACAGCTTTGGTACTTCGATCAACTGCGCACCATCTTCCATGCCCGCTCCCAGAGCCGTTGCGTGCAAGACTTCGAGCGCGTGCTGGACGCCCTGACCGAGCTGGCTGCGGACGAGTTGCGTTGAAGACTGGTGGAACGCAGGCCCCGGACCTTTCCCCTGGTGGAGATCAGCGCACCGGGCACTCATCGCTAAGCTTGTCGTTCAGTCCTTCGTGCTCCAGCGTGAAGCTGGCAGTGGTCTTGCCTCCGGCGCGCACAATCCGCACCACGTAGATCATGTCGTACTCGCTGTTCTGCCACGAGGGCACCTGCGACGGATCGCCTCCGGAGTCCTTCAGCAGGTTCTTCGCGAACTTCTCTTCGTAGTAGTGCTCCCAAGCCACAAAAATTGTGGAGGAGGCGTACTTTGATTGCGTCAGCTCCGCCTGCAACTTGTCAATCTGCGTGTAGCCGATCTGCGCATTCACGTTCATACCCAGCCGGATCGCGGTGGGCTCAAGGGTAGCCAACGGCCGCACATAGGAGTATTCGCCAAAGATCCCGTCATGCACCTGCACTGCCGGATCGGGCGCAAACAGGTAGTCGGGCTTGCCAAACTTGGCGTCCAACACCACCGGCAGCGCCAGCGCGCGGTTGAACCCCCGGCAAGTAAGCTGCCCCAATCCCTTCGGCGGCTTTTCCCCGTGGCGGAAGATCACCAGTGTCTCCGTGGTGGAAGCCTGCGCGCCCGCCCGGGTGCAGGAGGAAAGCGCAAGAAGGCAAAATGCTGCAACAGCCAGAGTGAAGCGGCGTGATGTACGGTGCATACGGGCTCCTTTACGAAGTCAGAAGCATTGTCGCAGTTGCCAACTGCCGATGACAATCCGCCGCCCGCGCCGCCCAGGGCAATCGCTTCTGAATTCGCTTTGGCACAGGCAAAGAAGACATAACGCAGGATGTTGAATTCATGAGCCTTGTATCAGGGCACGACTTCAGTCGTGCCGCCCACCAAGGGCATGACGTGTGGAGGACTTCAGCCCCTGCATGTTGCATCGGCTGACGATCAACAAAGGGACCAGCGAGCGGTTGGCAAGGGCTAAAGCCCTAGTTTCCTCATGGCTTCGTGGCAGCACGACTGAAGTCGTGCCCTGTTACAAAACTCCTTACGGAGAGCACTAGGGCAGATTGGAACACATCTGCTCCGCCCCCCATTACCCGCCCCCGTCCCATTTTGCCTGAGCCCAAAGTTCTATCCTGAATCTTGACCTCCCGCGCACAATCCGAACCCGGCGATCCCGGCTGGCTGGCCGCTGCCGCCGTCAGCTTGTGCGGCGTGTGCGCCTTTCTGGAGCTTTATTGCACCCAGCCGCTGCTGCCCATGCTGGCCAAGGTCTTTCATGCCACCCACGCTGGCGTGGGCATGACGGTCTCTGCCGCCACGCTTGGCGTAGCCCTCTCAGCTCCCTTCTTCGGAGTCTTCGCGGAGCGGATGGCCCGCAAGCGGGTCATCCTGGCCTCGCTGGCTGGCGTTACCCTGCCCACGCTGCTGGCCGCCACCTCCAGTTCCCTCCCCCAGCTCATCTTCTGGCGCTTTCTGCAGGGCATCACCGTGCCCGGCATCGTGGCCGTCACCATCACCTACATTGGCGAGGAGTGGCCGCCGGAGCGGGTGGCGCTCATCATGAGCTCCTACGTCAGCGGCACGGCTCTGGGCGGCTTCATCGGCCGGGTGCTCAGCGGCTTTTTGGCCGACCGCTACGGCTGGCGCACCAGCTTTCTGGTGCTGGGCGTAGGCGCCATGCTGGGCTTTGCCGCCGTGGCCCTGTGGCTGCCGCATGGCAAGCGCCGCCCCGCGCCTGCCGTTGAGCGCATCTCCCTCTGGCAGCAAACCCGGTGCCTCTTCGCCTCAAAGCCACTGGTAGCCACCTTCGCCGTGGGCTTCAACGTGCTGTTCTCGCTGGTGGGCGTCTTCACCTGGATCACCTTCCACCTGGCCGCTCCACCCTTCTCGCTCTCCACAACCGCCCTCAGCTCGCTCTTCTTTGTCTATCTGGTTGGTCTGGTGGTCACGCCCATGGCCGGATGGATCATCACCCGCGTGGGCCTGCGTACCGGCATGGGCGGAGCCATTGTCTGGGCCATGGCCGGGGTGTTGCTTACCCTTTCGCCGCATCTCTGGGTGGTCATCCTTGGGCTCACCCTGCTCTCCTCCGGCGTCTTCATTGCCCAAACCGCCTCCAGCAGCCATCTGCGCGTGGCCGCTCCGGCCGGGATGCGGGTCACCGCTGCCGGACTCTACCTCACCTGCTACTACCTGGGCGGCGCGGCGGCTGGCGTGGCTCCCAGCATCTTCTGGGCCCTGGGCGGCTGGCCGGCTTGCGTCGGCTTCATCCTGGCCATGCAGGCGCTGGCGCTGACCATCGCCCTGCTCGGATGGCAGCGGAAGACGTCATCTGCCACAAATAAATGACTTACGTAATGCACTTTGGGTTCAGTTTGTCCCCATCCCGAAAAACGAAACGCTCTGCTTAGAAAGTGGGACGCCCAGCCCTCCTGCTTGCACCTTCCGGGGTCGTTGACGAATCCAATAGTTTGGAAATATCTTGCGCATGCAGGGCTGAGAGCGCTTTTGCGCCACCATCTTCCACTTTTTCGCTGCTACCTTTTTCCCCATCAAGTTGGCCCGACGCTCGACCGGGCGCAAACATTTTAGGAGATCACTTTTGTCCAAGTTGCAAACTGCCGCCCCGGCCCCCCCGCGGCAGATGGATAATCCGTCCCCGCTTCCCAATCTGGCCTGGAAGCCGCGCGTCAACCCATGGCTCATCGCCATGACGGTGGCTCTGGCTGCGTTCATGGAGGTGCTGGACACCTCCATTGCCAACGTGGCCCTGCCCCACATTGCAGGAACCCTGGGCGCAAGCCCCAACGAAGGCACCTGGGTGCTGACCAGCTACCTGGTGGCCAACGCCATTGTTCTGCCCCTGGGCGGATGGGCCTCCAACTTGATGGGCCGGCGCAATTTTTTTGTTCTCTGCATCGTTATCTTCACCGTGGCCAGCTTTCTGTGCGGCGCGGCACTTTCGTTGCCCATGTTGCTCATCTTTCGCATCCTGCAAGGCGCGGGCGGCGGCGGCATGCAGCCCATGGCGCAGGCCATCATGGCCGACTCTTTTGAGCCCCAGAAGCGCGGCCAAGCCTTTGCGGTCTACGGTCTGGTTACCGTGCTGGCGCCCTCCATCGGCCCCACTCTGGGCGGCTGGATCACCGACAACTACAGCTGGCGCTGGATCTTCTTCATCAACATTCCGGTGGGCATTCTGACCTTCATCCTGGTTACCCGGCTCATTGAAGATCCACCCTGGATCAAGCCGGACCGCTCCCGCTTGAAGCACATGGACTACATGGGCCTGGGCCTGCTCACCCTGGCCATGGGCGGGCTGCAGATCATGCTCGACAAGGGCGAGGAGAACGACTGGTTCTCTTCCGGCCTGATTCAAGCCACCTGCGCCATCTTCGTGCTCAGCATGATCGGACTGGTGGTCTGGGAGTGGCGGCACAAGACTCCGCTCATGAACCTGAAGCTTTTCCGTTACAAAAACTTCGCCATCTGCTGCTTCCTCATGATGCTGGTGGGCGGGCTGCTGAACGCCAATACCGTTCTGCAGCCGCAGTTCATGCAACAGTTGCTGGGCTGGACGGCTACCAACGCAGGACTGGCGCTCACCGCCGGTGGCGTCGCACTGGTCTTTGTGATGCCCTTTGCCGGGATCGCCGTGGGCAAGTTTTCGGCCCGCACATTGACCGTCTTCGGCTTCACGCTGCTCGGCGTCGGCTTCTATGCCGCGGCCTACGTCACCACTCTCGACATGACCTTCCGCCTGGCTTCGGTGCTGCGTGTCCTGATGCTGATCCCGGTGCCATTCTGCTTTATCTCGATCACGAATGCGGCCTATGTGGGCATGCCGAAGGAAGAGAGCAACCAGGTTTCGGGCCTGATCAACTTCGCCCGCAACATCGGCGGCAGCATCCTGATCGCCATCACCGGGGCCCAGGTGACCAGCCGCGCCATGCGCCATGAGGCGCTGCTGCAGAACGGCATGCAGCCCGGATCGCTGGCCTTCCAGCAGCATCTGCGCACCCTGACCGGGTTCTTTGACGCCCACGGGGGCCCAGGCAACGGCAGCGGCTTGGCCATGGCCTCCATCTACCAGGAGTTGAACCGGCAGGCCATTACGCTGGCTTATTGCGATGTCTACATGGAGTTGGTCGCGCTGTCGGCGTTGATGGTCTGTCTGGCCTTCCTGCTCAGCAAGAACAAGCCTGACGCAGGCACGGCCGCCACCGCCGTCCACTAAACCTTCGAGCTGCATCCAAGGGAGGCCTTCGGGCCTCCCTTTTCTTTTGCTTGCCGTTGTTCAACCGGATCCCGAGCTGTGCGCAACCGGGTAGCCGGAGAGCTGCATTCGGCCTATAATTCCTGCCAGAAATCAAATCACCGAAAGAGATGCCTGTTTTCGACATCGCTCTTGAGGAGGCTCTCCATGCTGAAAACGACTTTGCTTGTTTCCGCTGCCTTGCTTTTGGTTCTGGCCCCGGCAGCTACCATGGGAGGCAGGCCGCAGGAAGGCACTGCCGCCAAGTCCACCGGCAAGATCACCGCTGAAGTCCAGGCCAAGGCCAAAAAGGTCTACGCCCAGGACTGCGCACTCTGCCACGCCGACAACGGCAACGGCCAATCCGACATTGGCAAGAGCATGAATGTTGCCGACTGGACCAAGCCTGAAACCCTGGCCAACAAAACCGACGAAGCTCTGATTGACCTGATCCGCAAAGGCAAGGGCAACATGCCGCCCGAGGCCGAAGGCCGCGCCGACGATCTCACCATGAAGGGCATCATTGCCTATATTCGGGCCCTCTCGAAAGGCGAAGCAAAGTAACTTGGGAGACAGTCGCTGTTGTCTGCATTGGCTGCGTGCACCACTTGACCAGTTTCGAGTGGTGCACGCGCAGACTGGCCAGAACCAAAGAGATTTAGAAGATCGTTGCTGGCTGCCCTTCCAGAGAGCAGATTAGGGTCTTGCCATCAGGTAGAGCCGGTACTTTTCATCCTGGATCGCGGTGAAGGGACGCAGTTCCAGCTTGCCGGTGGCGGTCTTGATCTGCCAGTTGGTGGAGCCTGCGGCTACCTGTTCCAGGGTGAGCAGATCCTCGCGACGCAAGCTGTCAGCCGCCGGAGCCAGCGTAAAGAGCGCCAGCGGGCCACTGACCGGAGCCACCAGATTGGGATGCTCGGGGTCAACGGCCTCCAGTTGCAGCTTGCGGTCAAACTCCATCTCAATCCGGTCGCCTGTACGCCAGGAGCGCTCGATGCGGGCAAACTTGCCAGGTTCAGCTGCCTCCGCGGCGCGCTTGCCGTTGAGGGTGATGCGAGTGGCAGGCCCAGCCCAGGCCGGGATGCGCAGGCTGACGGCAAAGCGTGCTTCGCGATCCGTGGTGACCTTGATGGACGTGGACATGTGGTGCGGATAGCTGGTGGTTTGCTCCAGCGCCACGCGTGCTCCGCCCAGGTTGGCTTTCACACGCGAGGGCACGTAGAGGTTCACATAAATGCCGTTGCGCTCGCGAAGGTAGGCGCTGATGCCGTAATCGGCCACGATCTGCGGCAGCGTGCCGGAACAGCAGGGCCACTTGTCGCGGTGGTATCCCTTCTGGCCCCAATTCTGGTTGTAATCGGAGTAGTAGAAGCTGGAGCCGTCTTCCTTGATAGGCAACGAGCCGAGGACGGTGTTGTAGAGGACGCGCTCCATGCTGTCGCCGTAGCGGCTGTCTTGGGTGACGCGCAGCAGGTAGCGGGTGATCTTGAAGTGGCCGTAAGCGCCGCAAGGGGTTTCAAAGCTGGAATGGGACTTCGTGAGGCTTTGGCCCACTTCGCCGGAGCCGGGCTTGCGGAAGTCCTCGTCCGGGCCCCAGCCGCCGGTGGCAAAGCTCTGGGTATCGCGCAGGAAGTTGAAGCCATTGGTGGCGGCGCGGAGGTGCTTCTGGCTGCCCAGCACCAGGTAGGCTTGCATGGCGCTGGAGAAGGCGTTGACGTGGCTGTAGGCATGTTCGCCGGGAAGCACGTTCTGTCCATCGGCCAAGGGATCGAAATAAAAATCGTCTTCGAGGAAGCGTATGGCCAGGTCGCGATAGCGCGAGCCAGCGCCACGACGCCAGGCCAGGAAGAAGTTCTCGGGCAGGGTGTAAGTTTCATCCCAGCAGTCTGCCTCGTTGGCGTGGGGCCGGGCGTACTGCTCCTTGCGGGAGAGCGCCTTATCGGGCAGATGGGGCAGAACGGCGTCGGTGGCGGCGTCGAGCGCGCGCAGGGCCGTAGGGCAGGCGGCGAATTCGTGAGCGTCGATCAGGCCGCAGCAGCTTTTGTCGAAGGTGTAAGCGGGCAGGTGATAGCCGTCATAGAACTTGCTGCCCAGGGTGGGCGCGAAGGCGCGGACCAGACGATCCACCTTGGCCTGGGTCGCCTTGTTGCCGGTGACCGCATAGGCGCGGGCCAGTCCGGACACGTACTGCCCGAAGGTGTGGCCGGGAATGAAGCCGTTGAAGCTGCCTTTGGGGTCGAAGTCAGGTGAGTTGCTGTACCAGCCACCCATCTCATCGCCGGGAGCGGGCAGGCCCGCACGCTGGCGGAAGGGCTTGAGCAGGCGGTCTTCGTCCATGGCCAAGAAGAACTTGTGGTTCTCATCGAACTGCTGGCGCAGGGGGCCTTCGAGCAGCTCCACGTCGCCGTAACCGAACTGGCTGAGGGCGGGTTCAACGGCTGGCTGGGACGAGGGGGCGGCATGCAGCGCGCGGGGCGCGGCGACGGATGCTGCGGCAGAACCAACAACCAGGGCAGTTGAAGTCTTCAGAAAAGATCGACGCGAGGTACACATATCCACTCCTGGGGTTCTCTCGGGGCGTTGCCGGGAAAACGTTCTCTGGAACTCACCGGCAATTAAAACACAGTTGCGGATCGGCTGACATTCTTGTGTTTTGGGATTGGGCATAAAAAAACTCCGCCCGGCGACGGAGGGACGCCGGGCGGAGAAAGACCCCTTGTGCAGGGGGAATCTTGGTTAACTTGCGAACGCTTCACCGGGGCTGGACAGGCTGCGGAAGAAAGCCATATTTCAGACTGAAACCCCAAAAAGCGCCTCCCAGGGGCTAAAGCCCATCCTCTATTTTGCGCAACTTGCGGCACGACTAAAGTCGTGCCCTGATACAAAGCCCGGATCTTATAGATCCGGCCCTCAAATCGTGTCATGCTCTCCCACCCATTTCGCGATAAAACCTGCGAAATGGATTGGGCACGGCGCTTCTAATTTCTTGCCGGATCGATGAAAGCCCCAATAGTTTTGGCAAGAAGAGAGGGACAACTCTTCCCACCCCTTCCTGCTAAAGACGCCGGAAAGGATGGGGCCGCTCATGCTCGGGCAGCTCTCTCCACGGAGGTCGCGAAGCGGGCTGCCACACCGCAGGTGCCTAGAAGTTGAAGGACATCTGGAAGTCGATGGAGCGGTTGGCGGCCTGGGAGCCGAAGAAGCCGCCGGCCAGGGCTGTGGACTTGCCGAAGTTGGTGGAGCTGAGCACGCCGCTGGGCGAGGCCATGTTCACGTGGTTGAGGGCGTTGTGGGCCATGGCGGAGAAGCTGAGCGAGTAGCGCCGTGCGGTTGCCTGATCCAGGCGCGGCGGTCCACCGTTGGGGCTGAGGCCGCCGGGTCCAAGTCCACCACCACCGCGGCCGCCAGGGCCGCCGCCGGGGCCACCACCTTGCGATGCGGCCTGGCTCTTGTCCACCTTGGGGCCGATGCCGAAGCTCTTGGAGAGGCGCATGTTCATGCTGAACTGGGCGGGTCCGGTCTCACTGTTGATGGCAATGCGGGCCTGGTTCCAGGCCGGGTTCAGGTCAAAGGTGCCGTACGCGGTGGAGACGGTGTTGGTGCTGGAGCTGGTGGCCAGGGCCGGGCGGTCGTTGTACTGGTTGTCGCCGTTCAGGTCCTGCCCCAGGGTGATGTTGAAGGGCGAGCCGGCGTTGGCGTCGAGCATGGGGCTGATGGAGATGCCGAAGGGCGCGGTGTAGTTGCCGCCCAGCAGGAAGCGCTGGCGGACGTCGAAGCTGGCGCGGCCGTAGTCAGCGCCGGGGTTGGTGGGGTTGGAGGGGAAAGAGCCCGCGCCTGAGGTGTCAGCCTTGGCGGAGCCCAGCATGTAAAAGCCGAAGAGCGAGACCTTGCCGGCGCGGACCGAGTAGTTGGTCATGAGCTGGTTCTGGTTGAAGACGCCGCCGGACTGGTACTGGTTGATGTTCTCGTTGATGCCGTTGGGGCGAATGCCGGTGGCGGTGGTTGGGTTGTAGGTGGAGGCCTCGTAGGCGTTGATGTTGTCACTCAGATACTGGTGCACGCCGCGGGAGTTGATATAGGTGACAGACAGCGTGACGGCCTTGCCGAACTGGTGTTCCACGCCCAGGGCGGCCTGCATGCTGATGGCAGCCTTCAGGTTCGGGGACAGGGTGTAGATGGTGGGGGCCGAGGGCTGAGCGGCACCACTGGCATAGTTGACCACGTTTTGGGTCTGGTTCACGCCGTTCTGGCGGATAGTTTGCAGGATGTTGGAGACCGCAAAGCGATCATAGAACCATCCATACCCACCGCGGAGAACGGTCTTGGCCGGTTTGCCATTCTTGGCGCCGGGAGCCCAGGCAAAGGAGAGCCGGGGAGCCAGGTCAGCATAGTCGCCAATGGCGCTCTGAGTCTCGTAACGCAAGCCGTAACTGAGGGTGAGGTTGGGCTTGAACTTGAAGTCATCCAGGGCATAGACGCCCACATCCCAGTAGTTGGCCAGTGCGGCCTGATTGCCGGAGGTGACGCTGTACTGGCTAATCACGCCGTTCTTGTAGTTGGTCAAAGCCGGAATCACGGTGGTGCCGATTTTGGTTGCGGCGTAGGTGTAGGTACCGTTGAAGCCGGAGTTGGAGTAGCTGGAATCGCGTGTGTAGCGGAAGCGGCCGCCAAAATTGATCGCGTGCGCGCCCTTGCTCATCAGGGTGAAGTTCTGCAGCTCGAATTGATCCAGAGCCGAGCGCGATGTGCCCGAGCTGTTGCCGCCACCGGTAAAGCTGCCCTGCACGCTAATGGTGGGAGCGGTGCTGAAGGGCGTTTGCTGGTTGCGGTCGCGAATGTACTGGAAGCGCGTCTCGTTCACGGTGTGGTCGTTGACGATCATGGAGTTGCTTAACTGCAGCACGTTCTCCTGATTGTGGACGTTGTAGGCCTGGCTCTCCAGCGAGGTTCCGCTGACGCCGTCGCCCGTGTCCGTCTGGCGGTTGTAGCTGTAGCGCGCCGTGAGGGTGTTCTTCTGGCCCAGCTGGAAGTCAAAACGGGGGCTGAAGTCCAGGCGCGATTGGGGATTGGAGACGGCCGCGGAGTAGGTGACCTCGTTGCCCGCGCTATTCAGCGTCTGGGCATTGATGATGGCGTTGGACTGGTTGTCGCGGCGAAAGAGGTTGGCAAACCAGGACGAGGTCTTGGTCAGCGGTCCGCCGGCGTTGGCCATCATGAAGGTGGAGTAGTAAGGCGGCTCGCTGGTAACGAAGGGGTTGAGCGAGTTCAGCGCCGAGTCGTTGCCGTTGATCATCAGGCTGCCACGCAGTTTGTCGGTGCCGGGCTTGGTGAGGATCTCAATGCGGCCGTAGCCCAGCTTGTCGTACTGCGCGGAGAAGGGATTCGAATTGATGCGGATTTCGCGGATGGAGCTTTTGGGCGGAAGTTGTCCGCCACTGAAGCCGTCAATGTAGATCTGGCCGCCGTTGGGTCCCGCGGCAGGGCCGGCAAGCGCGGTTAGCTCGGTCTGCAGCTCGTCGGGATCGTCCGAAAGCGCGTCCAGATCCTTGCCCTTGATGACGATGGCGCCGGCGTTGTTGTCCGGGCTCACGTCCAGGCCCTCGTCCTGCGACTGTACCTGCACCTGCTGCACATCGACCGGCAGCTGGAGGGTGATGTTCTTGGTGGTGAGGCGATCCGAGAAGATCTGCACATCGATGGGATCGAAGGGCGAGAAACCTTGGGCGGTAGCTGACACCGTGTAGTGACCGGGGGCCAGCTGCTCCACGGCAAACGCGCCGGTGGAGGTGCTGGTGGAGGCATGAGTCCCCTCCGGGCTGGTGACCGTCACCGTGGCGGAAGGAATAACAGCTCCGCTGGTGTCGGTCACCGTGCCGTGGAGACTGCCCGTCTGGGCCAAGACGGGCAAGCAGAAGATCATGACCAGGAAGATGAAGGTGAACAAGCTGGTCGAAAGCCGATTAAGGGTGCGGGTGGGGAATGTCAGAGTCGTCATCTGGGTGCCTCGCAAAACTTCCAATCTCAGAAGACTCCTTTGCGAGGGGCGGTGCGGTCACATTGGGTAAAGCTGTGTAACGAACTGTCATGCCGAGCGTGACCATTTGTTACACTTCCGCTGCGCCAGCTGTTGCCGGACGGGCGTAGGCTAATTTGGAGTGGTTCTCCGGCGGCAACCTGGCAGGCGCTGGAGAGAAGGGCCCAAGTGGACGAGATTCTGCTGATCGACGACGACACGGAGCTGGCAGCCATGCTCACCGAGTATCTGGAACGCTTCGGCTTCCGGGTAACGGCGGTGCACCGGGGCGATAGCGGTCTGGCGGCGGCGCAGGAAAAGCAGTGGTCGCTGATCCTGCTGGACGTGATGCTGCCGGGGATGGACGGCTTTGAGGTGTTGCGGCGTTTGCGCGCCAGCTCCTCGGTGAGCGTGCTGCTGCTGACCGCCCGCGGCGACGATGTGGACCGCATCGTAGGGCTGGAGATTGGCGCGGACGACTACCTGCCCAAGCCCTTTAACCCGCGCGAACTGCTGGCGAGGATGCGGGCCATTCTGCGCCGTTCCACGCCCGCGCCCAAGCCGGAGCAGACGGTGCTGCGGGCGGAGACGCTGGAGCTGAATCGGGCGGCGCGTGCAGTTACGCTGGGCGGCACGAAGGTGGAGCTGACGGACGTGGAGTTTGCGCTGCTGGAGGTGCTGATGCGCTCGCCGGGCAACGTGGTCTCGCGCGAGGAGATGTCAGAGACGGTGCTGGGGCGCAAGTTCCACCCCTTCGATCGCAGCCTGGACATGCATGTGAGCCGCTTGCGCCGCAAGCTGGTGGATGCCGGCGGAAGCGAGGAGCAGGTGAAGACCATTCGCGGGGCCGGCTACCAGCTGGCCATCAACTTTGAAACCAACGTGGCCGGCGACTGACGGCAAGGAGAGCTGCGTGCGCGGCCTGTTTTTCAAGATCTTCATCATCTTCTGGATTGCGCAGAGTTTGACCTTCGTGATCTCCACGGCGCTGATTGTGCGCCACCACTTTGAGAGCCCCGACATTCTGTTCGACACCATGAATGCCGGCCTGCGCAACGATGCACGCGACGCAGCCACGGCCTTTGAGCAGGGTGGTTGCGCGGCGGTGGCCCAACAGGGCGCCAAGCAGCACCAGACCATTGCCCTCTCGGACGCGCAAGGCAAGGACCTGTGCTGGCCCGAGGGCATGGCGCGGCCCGAGCACATTCTGGTGAACGATCCACCGCAGCCCGAGCACCGTCCCGACCACGTGGCTGGCTTTCAGATTGGCGAGCGGTATGTGTGGGACGTGCCCATCACCGCGGCCAGCGGCGCGCACTACGTTTACCTGCAGAGCCTTCCGCACCATCCGTGGAAGCCGAGCCTGTTTCACGACCTGGAGCGGTTCTCGTCGCCGCAGTTGCCGGTGGCGATTGTGATGGGCGGGCTTACGACGTTTGTGCTGGTGCTCTTGATTACGCGGCCGGTGGTGCAGTTGCGCCGGGCGGCGCGGTCGCTGGCTACGGGCAAGCTGAATACCCGGGTGAAGCTGGGCCGCGCGGAAGGCGTGTTCTTTGCCGGCGACGAGATTGAGGCGCTGGTCCACGACTTCAACCACATGGCGGAGCGGCTGGAACAACTGGTGGCGGCGCAAAAGCTGTTGCTACGCGATGTGTCGCACGAGCTGCGTTCGCCGCTGGCGCGGCTGAGCGTGGGTCTGGAGCTGGCGCGGGAAGACGCGGGCGACATCATGGCGACGCACCTGAATCGCATGGAGCGGGAGACGGACCGGCTGAACCAGTTGATTGGACAACTGCTGACGCTCTCGTCCATGGAAGCGCTGGAGCGGCAGAAGCATTTCCGCAAGCTCAGCCTGAACCAGCTGATCGAGAAGCTGGTTCCCGACGCGGAGTTTGAAGCACGGCAGCGGGAGTGCACCATTGACTTTGCGGCCGAGGCGGAGTGCGTGGTGGATGGCAACGAGGAGCTGCTCTATCGCGCGGTGGAGAACGTGGTGCGCAACGCGATTCGCTACACGGCATCGGGCACGGAAGTGGCGATTGCGCTGCGGCCCATTACGCTGCGCGGCGTGGCAATGGCGGAGATTGCGGTCAGTGATCGCGGCCCTGGCATTCCCGAAGGACAGCTGGAAGCTATCTTCCGGCCGTTCTACCGCGTGGACGATGCACGCAGCCCGGATACCGGCGGCTTTGGTGTGGGTTTGGCCATTGCCGAGCGCGCGGTGCGGCTGCATGGAGGCGAGCTGACGGCGGAGAATCGCGCCGGCGGCGGCGCTACGCTACGGCTGCGCATCGCGGTGGCCGTGGCGAAGCAGGCCTGAAGGGCGATCGAATAGCAGAAACAGAAAGGCGACATCTGCAACCCACAGACGCCGCCTTTTTGGTTCTGCAAAGAAACAATCATGCGAGTTCAACAAAGAATTTTCATTGGAGCCACTTGCAAAATTCATGGTGGTGGCAAGAAGCGTCAGGGCACGACTTCAGTCGTGCCGAAAGATGATCAAAATGACATTGGGCTTTAGCCCCTGTTCCTACGTGTTTTCAGCTATTTACTGTTCCGCAGCGGCTAAAGCCGGAATCTGAATGTGCCATTTGTGGCACGACTAAAGTCGTGCCCTGACGCATATCTTTCAATTGAAGGCAATCTTGCGAGAAGCTCATTGGAAAGTTGTTTGCGATCCCACCCTTCGCAAAGAACGCGAAGGATGGGGCACCCAGCTTCCCTAGCAAGCCAGGAAACTATTTGGCGGCGCTCTGGGCCACCAGCATGGATTCGAGGATCTGGTCGCTCACTTCCTTGACCGCGCCCGGCGAATGGGCCAGGAACAGCGTGTTGGTGTGATCGTTTTCGCCAATGGACTTGAGGGTGTCAAAGTACTGGGTGACCAGCACCAGCTGCATCACATCGCGCGAAGAGGCTCCGTCCACGGCCTTCTGGAACTGCTCCACCGAGACCTGCAGGCCTTCGATAATGGCCTTGCGCTGGTTGGCGATGCCCTGGCCCTGGAGCGCCTTGCTCTCGGCCTCAGCCTCAGCCCTCTTGACGACCAGAATCTTCTCTGCCTCGCCACGGGCGGTGGCGGCCACCTGCTCGCGCTGGGCGGCGTTGATGTCGTT
>Ga0181520_10002041_pt1 | contig 39163 bp, 27 predicted proteins | sample PEATcosm2014_Bin_29_FD_132451 | JGI IMG/M metagenome (GOLD analysis project Ga0181520, IMG submission 132451) | Peatland microbial communities from MTU Mesocosm Facility, Houghton, MI, USA - PEATcosm2014_Bin02_30_metaG | ecosystem: Environmental > Terrestrial > Soil > Wetlands > Peat | place... | reverse complement strand
CTGCTTCGGAGATGGCCGCGACGGAGGTTCGGCGGAGGGCAACTACTACGACTACTCGATGTACCGTGCCCGCTGGGCGCTGAACATGCTGCACACAGCGGGGATGGACGACCCGCTGCTCTACGGTCCGCAGATCAGCGTCGGCACCTCCAGCTGGTGGGACCTGAAGTATGTCCACGATCTTGAAATCCTGACCGGCCCCACACAGCAGTACTACGGGTCGGGTTATACTCTTTACCCGACTTACAGTTTTCTCACGATGGGTGATATGTACACCTACAACCGCGCGGTCAGCGATGCGGGGACCGAAGCGGCACTATTGACCTTCGACTCGGAGACGGGAAGAACCGACCGGGCGAATGCGCTCAAGTGGATCAACTTCAACTATGCGTATGGCGGACCGCTGGGAACCTCGGCGGGCTGCACCGTCAATTGCGGCTACGACAACAATATCGCCAACGGCTACATCGCGAGCATCACTCCTCTCGATATGTTCATTGCGCTTCCAGCGGGCGATCCGGTAGGCGGAAGCTTGCCGGCGGACCCAAGGCCTTCGCTGCCGACGGACTTCTTCGATGGCAGCTTCAATCAGAATGGAATTGTGAGAAGCTCCTGGGCCTCCAGCGGTGTGCTGCTGTCATACTGGTTCAACAATTCGCAGAACAACCACGAGTACAACTACGACGGACGCTTCGATGTGTATTCGAACGGCGAATACATCACCAAGGGACGCGCGATATTCACGGACTACAACGTCTTCATGGTCGCGGCAAATCAGCAAAATGAGCTCGGGATATTGAACTCAACCGGGTCAACCTGCACGTCAGGCTGCGAATTCTGGCAACAGCTTCAAAATAAGGGTCAGCTGTCGCAGGGCTTACAGGGCGGAATGGTTACCGTTACCCACTCAGAACTCCCTGCCTATGCCGCCGCCATCGGCAACACGACGAATGCTTACAACGGGGGGGTAGCCGGCCCCTACTATCGACCCTATAACGACGTCAAGAGTGCGTCGCGGTCGATCCTCTTCCTGCGAGAATCGAATCAGCAGGTCGTCTACTACGACCGGGCGGCTGTGGGCCATGCTGCGTCGACGCAGAGCCTACATCAGGTCACAACCGGGAGTCCGACTATCTCGGGACCAACCGCAAGTTGGCTCACCCGGTCAAGCAAACAGCAGGCTTATTACACGAGCCTGCTACCGAGCGGAGGGACGATCGCCAATGCTGGGCTGCCCTGCCAGACGGGCTATTGTAATGCGGCCACCCAGGCGCAGGACTGGGAGCCCGCTGCGGTCCTTCAGGTCACACCGCCGGGCACGCCGACCAGTTCTCAGTTCCTCTCCGTGCTGGAGTGGGGTCCCACAGGCTTTAGCAAGACCTCCACAGCGCTGGTGCAGTCCACGGCGGGGCAGAACTTCGATGGTGCCTTGGTCGGAACCAGTCTCGTGATGTTCATGCGGAACTGGCCGAACACCTTTACCAACACGACTTACCCGGCGTCGGGGGCCACCACCCATTACATCTCCGACCTCACCCCGAACACCACATATGCCATCTCCGGGGCGGGCGCACCCACCAGCGGAACCACCGACACCGCGGGCGTGCTGGTCTTCTCGGCGGCGGGAACGGGAGATATAGTCATTCAAAGCGTGGCGAAAACCGCAGCCCCCGCCAAGAACGGAACCGCTCCCAGGAGGGCCGCCCTGTATGGGGCCGGAGCTGTCGCCGCAATGATTGTTGTGGGTTCATGTTTGGCACGCATCTGGCCATCTCGCACAACGCGGACAGATCCTCTAGTCGGCTAACCAAGCGCCGCAAAACCGAGGCGTGGGGTCTTTTGACAGCCAAGCGGAGCCTACTAGATACTTAGGCTTGGCAGACCTGTTCTTCGCGCACCTTTGCCCTGTGATGCCAACCGACCAAGTGCATATTCGTCAATGAAGCTTCCGAGACACGCAGAAATCTGGCTTGTGCCCTACCTGCAGGATCGTCTCAGGAAGGGCATGCGGTCGGCGAAGCCGAAACGCGCGTGGGTTGTCATCGCCGATCACTACGAACCGCTGGGCATGGGTGCGACCGAGGAATTGGCGCTTGCCCGTGTCGGCCGTTGGCGCGACATGTGGCCAAGAATAGCCGGCGATGCTCCCCGGGATGCGAGAAACCAGTGCCCGCAATACAGCTTCTTTTACCCGCAGGAGGAATATCGGCGGGATATTGTCGATGCTATTGCAGAGATCGTGCATCTCGGCGTCGGTGACGTCGAGGTGCATCTCCACCACGACAATGAACAGCGCGACTCTTTCATCCAGAAGGTTACTGAGTACTGCCATCGTCTCACGAACGACCACGGCCTCCTTCGCCAACAAGGCGGTCGCACCGTCTTCGGCTTTATTCATGGCAACTGGACTCTCGACAACTCCAACCCGGACGGCACGCGTTGTGGGTTGAATGGCGAGATCGCTCTGCTGCGCGATCTTGGATGCTATGCCGACTTCACAATGCCGTCACTTCCCTCCCCCACCCAGGGGCGCGTTGTGAACCAAGTCTATTGGTGCAAGAATAATCCCGACAATCGCCCGAAGTCCTTCGATCGCGGAATCGAAGCTGCTCCCGGTGGCGGCAAGCGCGGGGACCTGCTCATGATTACCGGACCGCTCGGCCTACGCTTTGGTGGACGATTGCTGCCACGTCTGGAAACCGGCGAAATCGCCGGTTACGACATGCCAACCCCTTCGCGGGTGCGCCAATGGTTTGACCTCGCCCCCACCATCGGCGACGATCTCTTCCTGAAGCTTTACACCCATGGCGCGCAGGAGAGGAATTTCGAACCGCTCCTCAACGGGGGCCTCGGCAATCTGTTCCGCTGGCTCGCGGAAGAGGCCGACCGAAGGGGCATTGAGATCCATTGGGCTACGGCGTGGCAAATGTACCAAGCCGCGAACGCGCTTATGCATGGCCGTGAACCTCTTGACGACCTAGCCGCCTGTGCCTTGGAAGCCAGCCAATGAAGCCATTGAATCTCCTGCTCGTCACCTACTCATTTCCGCCGGTAGGCGGAGTTGGTGTGCTACGCGCCGCGAGCCTGGCGCGTTATCTTCCAGCCGAAGGAATTCGACTTGATGTGCTCACAACCCGAAACGCATCCGCGGTAGGCGCCGACTCGGAGCTTCTCAAGGACATTCCGCCAACGGTCGCCATTCACCGCACGACCACGCTTGACCTTCCCTTTGGGTTCAAGAAGTGGATCAAAAGGCTGATTAGCGGGACGAATCGACCTGCCAGGAAGGGTATGGATACTGCCGCTGCGGGCAAACCGAGCCTTCTGAAGAGATGGATCCAGGACATTCTGCTTCCTGACCCGCAAGTGACCTGGCTTCCCGTGCTCAGTCGCGCTGCCAAACGGATCGTCAAAGCCCGTGCTATTGACCTTGTTCTCATCACGGTGCCACCTTTTTCGTGCGTTCTCCTGGTGGCCAAACTCCGAAAGCAGTTCCCTCACCTTCCGATTGTCGTTGACTTCCGCGACGAATGGTTGTCAACCACCATTGACCTCGTCAGTTTCAGTCGGAGTGATCGCGCCATCCGGGTCGCCCGCGACGCCGAGGCAACTGCCGTGTCAAATGCGACCGCCATAGTTGCCGTTACGGAAGGGGCACGCCGCGAGATTCGCAACCGCTATCCAAACGAGCCTGACAGTAAGTTTCAAATGCTCCCGAACGGCTTCGACGGTAAAAGTACAAGTCAATCTTCTCCCGCAATCGGGTCGGACCCCGACGACAAGATCGTCGTCACGTACATCGGCAGCGTATACGAGTCGACCGAGCCCACCACCCTCGTCCAGGCGATGAAATCGTTACCCCCAAAAATCCAGTCCCGCTTCAAACTGCGCTTTGTTGGCCGCATCGAAGAACCTCGCTTCCGGGATGCTCTCCAGGCGCTCGGCGACATGGTTGAACTGGAAGGCTTCCTGCCGCAGCATGAAGCTCTGGCCAGGATGAACGAGGCTGACTATGCGCTGCTTATCACACACGACCCGCTAAACGTCTCCGCTAAGTTTTACGACTACATTGGGGCGGGTAAGCCCATTCTCGCCACCGTTCATCCCGCAGGCGAAGCGCGCAGCCTGATGGAGGAGCTGCGCGCCGGGTGGTGGGCAGGAAGTCGCGACATCGATGGCATCCGCCGGCTTTTCCTTGACGCGGCCGCCCGGGGCAAATCCATCTCCACGGAATTTCAACCCGACACTAAGAGAATTGCGCAGTATGAGCGCAAGATTCTAGCGCAGCGCTATGCTTCACTGTTGCGATCCATCGTCGACCAGCGAAGCAATGCCGACTCGCGGGGCCCGATCTCCGGCGTCCCCGATGAGGTCAAGCAGCCATGCTGAAGGTTGCGGTGGTCACGCGGTATTTTCCCAGTTCGGCAGAACCATGGCAGGGCAGGTCCGCCTATCAAACACTTCGCGTTCTGGCCCAAAAAGTTGATGTGCGAGTGTTTTTTCCTAACGCCAAATATCCATCGTTCCTCAAACCGCGAAGCCGGATTTACGACAATCTTGACCCCTCTTACAGTCCGCCGGACTTGAATGTCGGCTACTACAACTATCCCGCGCTGCCCTTGGTTTCGAGACCGTGGAATGGATCGATGGCTGCCCGCTGCCTCTTGCCCCACGTTCGCGGCTTTGCGCCCGATCTCATTTTCAGCATCTTTCTTTATCCGGACGGCTATGCAGCTCTCAAGATCGGCGCGGCCCTCTCGGTTCCTGTCGTCGCCATGGGCATCGGGTCCGACATCCACAGCATTGGCGATCGTCTTTCGGCTTTGCACACGCGCACTGTTTTGCGCGAAGTAGATTTCCTGGTTACGGTAAGCGACGATCTGCGCCAGAAGGCTGTGACAATGGGCGCCCGTCCCGAGAAGACTCGCGCCATCGTCAACGGCTGCGACCTCTCTATCTTCCGCGTTATGGACCGCTGTGAGGCCCGGCAGGAATTGCACGTCGACCAAGCCTCGGAAGCTATTGTTTACATTGGCCGCATGGACACAAGGAAGGGCCTGCGCGAACTCGTCGCAGCGGCTGCTGCATTGCATCCAGCGCGCCCTAAGTTGCATGTGTATCTGATTGGCGAAGGGCCGGACAAGGGCGTGGTCGAGAGCGCCATACGGGCCGCAAATGCAGCAGCCTACATCCATGTGCTGCCGGCTTGCAGCTTCGACAATGTCGCCGTCTGGATGGCAGCGGCGGACCTGGTCGCCCTCCCAAGTTACATGGAGGGTTGCCCCAACGTCGTCCTGGAGGCACTGGCTTGCGGCCGTCCCGTGGTCGCCACGCGTGTTGGCGGCATCCCGGAGATCATGAGCGACGAGTGCGGACGCCTTGTGCCCGCTCGGGATTCCGGCCAACTCGCTCACGCCCTCGCATCCGTCCTCGACACCACCTGGGAGGCGGCTGCCATCTCTGCGCACCGGGGCCGAAGCTGGACCACCGTCGCCTCGGAACTTCTCGATGTCTTCAATTCAGTCGCATCGCGTTCTAAGGTGGCGTCGCATGACCAATAATCCTTCCCCCTGCTCCAGGGACGTCCAGGCATGACCGCCATCCGTACGGCTGGCCGATGGTTCGCCCGCCTGCTCGCGGCTATAGGGCTGACTGTCCTTCTCGCTACAGCAACGCCGATTGACCGATGGTGGGCACATGCCTACTCCGGCCCCATCGAACAACCCCGGGGCGACATCCTCATCCTGCTCAGCGCGGCCGCGGATGACCATGACCTCATCTCCTTCTCATCCTACTGGCGCGCCCGCTATGCGCTGCTTGCATGGAGAACTGGCGGCTTCCAGAAGATCGTAATCAGCGGTGGCGGAGGTCCCGGCATCCTCGGCTTTCTCGTCGTCGAAGGCGTCCCCCGCGAAGACATTGTCGCCGAATGGCAATCGGACAGTACCCGCGAAAACGGAATCAATACTGCGCGTCTGGTCGCGAACATGCCCGGCAGGAAGGTATTGTTGACCAGCGATTTTCACATGTACCGTGCGATTCGAGTCTTTCGCAAACTCGGGGTAGAGGTAACTCCAATGCCCGTTCCCGACGTACTGAAATCCGCTAAGCATTGGAATGCGCGCTTTCCAGCCTTCGAAACCCTGGTGCTGGAGTCCACCAAGATTGTCTACTACAAGCTCCACGGCTGGATTTAACTCTCTGAAACAATCGAACTTCAACAGTGATGTGGGGCCAAGTATCATGGTTAAACTATGAAGCTCACCTCCGCTCTTTTGTTCTCCTCGATAGCGCTCGCCCAAATCGCCGCCGCCGCAGCTCAAACGACGGCCCCAGCCAAGCCACACGTTGCAGCCCGACCGGCCACAGCCGCCACTCCCGGCTGCGTCAAGCTGCCTCCTCTCTCACCCAAAATTCCGGCGTTGCCCGCCAGCGCACCCTGCGCCAAGGCGATGTACACCCTTACCACCATTCCTCCGGTCAAAATCGGCGATGCTCCTCCTGCCCTTGCCGCCAGCGTGCGCGAGTATCTCAACGTCAATCCCGTTAGCTTCTCCCTCGCGTACATCGATACCAAGATCGGCACAGGCGAGTTGGCCGCGCCGCACAAATGGTACAGCGTTCTCTACACCGGCTACCTGCAGGACGGGACCGTGTTTGACTCCTCCGCCAAACATCCCGACCAGGGACCGTTTGTACTGCAGCAAGGCGCGCACGCTGTGATCCCGGGATGGGACACCGGCTTTTATGGGATGCGAGTTGGCGGCAAGCGTCGCCTTTTCATCCCGCATCAGCTCGCCTACGGCCCCAGGGCGAACGGCGCCGTGCCGGCAAATGCGGATCTCGTGTTCGATGTCGAACTGGTAAGCCAGAGCGACAAGAATCCGACGCCCGCTCCCAAGACTCCACCTGTGCCACCGGCCGCGGCAGCTCCTAAGACGCCGGCTCCGCCAACTCCGTCTGCTCCTGTCCCTGCGCCGCCCGTAGCCGTTCCCCCATCCACTCCGCCGGCTGCTGCACCTGCTGCCACCCCTCCGAAACCCCAATGACGAATCCGCGGTCCGCGGACAACATCTAAACTACGCAGCCCTCCCCGCGCGAGATTCAACCCATGCTTGACAAGATTCGACCCCTCGCACCGTACTTGAAACGTTATTGGAAGAACCTCGCCTGGGGAGGCGTTGCGGTCATCCTCTACAACGTCTTCCGCGTCCTTATTCCGCCCATCGTAGGTCACGCCCTTGATGACATGCAGCACGGCGTCACCGAAGCCAAGATCGTCCAGCACGGTCTTCGCCTGGTACTCGTCGCCGCATGCGCGGCGATTTTCCTCTACATCACGCGACAGGTCCTCATCGGGGCTTCGCGAGAGATCGAGTTCGACCTCCGCAACGATATCTTCGCTAACCTCGAACGCCAGTCGGCCGACTACTACCACACTCATCGCACTGGCGACATCATGGCCCGAACCACCAACGACCTGAATGCGGTGCGGCAACTCCTGGGTCCGGCAATCATGTACAGCGCAAACTGCCTGTTCTTTACCCTGTTTGCTCTACCGTTCATGATCCACTTGAGCGCCAAGCTGACCCTTTGCGCCGTCGGTCCTTTGCCCCTCGCGTCTGTGCTCGTGCAGTCCTTCGGACAGCGCATCCACCGCCGCTTCGAGCGCATCCAGGCCATGTTTTCCGACATCTCGGCAAAAGCGCAGGAGAACTTCTCCGGCGCACGCCTGATTCGCGCCTTCGCCCAGGAGGACGCCGAGATCGCGTCGTTCGAACAGGCCAACCGCGAGTACATTCGCCGCTCGCTGCACCTGGTCCGCCTGATGGCGATGCTCTGGCCATCGCTCGAATTGGTGCTAGGTCTGGGGTTGATGATCACCCTCCTGGTCGGTGGGCATGAGGTCGTTCAGCATCGCATAACCGTGGGCGACTTTGGCGCCTTCAATGTATACATGGTTCAGCTCATCTGGCCTATGATCGCCATCGGCTGGGTAGTAAACCTATTCCAGCGCGGCACGGCCTCAGTCCTTCGCATCGATGAGTTGCTGAAACAGCAGCCCTCCATCGCCGACGGTCCTGAATTGCCGGGCACAACCACACCCTCTTCATCGTCTGGCCAGACGGCGGACGCATCTGGGTCTGACGGCGTCCCGCGCATTCGCGGCTCAATCGACTTCCGCAATCTCACGTTCGCGTATCCGACGGGCGGTTCCACAGTCCTGCACAATATCGACCTCGAGATCCCTGCTGGCTCCTCGCTTGCCATCGTCGGGCCAACCGGCTCCGGTAAATCGACCTTGGTGAGCCTAGTCCCGCGGCTCTATGACGCCGCCCCCGGCTCGATCCTGATCGACGGCATTCCTATCCGGGACTATCCGCTGGCAAGGCTGCGCGCCGCCATCGGCTTCGTTCCGCAGGAGACCTTCTTGTTCTCCGACAGCATCGCGCAGAACATTGCCTTCGGCCGGCCTGACGCTACCCAGCCCGAGATACTCGACGCCGCAACGACCGCGCACATCGCCGCTGAGATTCTCGAATTCCCCATGGGGTTCGAGACCCGCGTCGGCGAGCGCGGCATCACCCTCTCCGGAGGGCAAAAGCAGCGCACCGCGATCGCTCGTGCCGTCCTGCGCAATCCCCCCATCCTTATCCTCGACGACGCCCTCGCATCGGTCGATACCTACACCGAAGAACGCATTCTCTCCGGCTTGCGCGAAGTAATGCGTGACCGCACCACCATCTTCATCTCCCACCGCATCTCCACCGCGCGTTACGCCGACCGGATCGCCGTCCTCGTCGCCGGCCGCATCGCTGAACTCGGCACGCACGACGAACTCATAGCCCGCAACGGCTACTACACCGCGTTGGCCGAGAAGCAACAGCTCGAAGAAGAACTCGCGGTGACTATCTGATGCAAACCACAAGGGCCCAATAAGCGTCCTACATTGGAGCCATGCCCACACTGAAGCGCAAATGCCGGACGGCGATGCTTCTCCTCCAGGGGTGCGTGGTCATCTGCGCTCATGGCAGCGCTCAGACCGCAGCTGTAGCCTCAACGCCAATCCAGGTAGCTGCACCTTCCGCGGACAAGGAAAGGGACGCAGCGTCGAAGCAGCGCGCCACAACCTCCTCTCAGCCTGCAGACTCTGGCAAGCCAGCAGCCGGCGACAGGCCCCTTCCCGACATCGTCGTCCTGATGCACGACGTGGAGACCAACGAGCGCAAAGCCGAGGCCATCGAGAAGGATTACCTCTACCACTCGGTCGTAACCGAGCAGAAGCTAGACGGGCACGGGCAAGTTAGGAAAACAGAAGTGACCGAGTTCGATCACTATTGGGCCAATGGAGTCCCCGTGGCGCGGCTGGTGAAAAAGGACGGCAAAGCCCTCAGCGCAGACGAAATCGCCAAAGAGGACGCACGCATCGATAAAGCGTCAGCCAAGGCGCACCAGCGGCGCGAAGAGGCCGATGCCCAAAACAAGGAAACCGACTCGCGCGGCGACCAGGAGATCACCGTCTCGCGCCTGCTGGAGCTCGGGAGCTTCACGAACCCCCGACGTGTACAACTGAATGGCCGAGATACTATTGCCGTCGACTTCGCAGGTAATCCCAGGGCAAAGACCCGCAACCGCTCTGAGGACATAATTCGAGACATGATGGGCACCGCATGGATCGACGAACGGGACCATGTACTTGCCCGAGTCGAAGGGCGCTTCGTGAATGCGTTCAAGGTTGGCGGGGGACTGCTGGTTGATATCCAGAAAGACACGCGCTTCACTTGGGAGCAAACCAAAGTGAATGATGAGGTATGGCTCCCTGCGCACATCGAAGGGCAGGGGGCCGCGCGCATGTTGCTGTTTTTCAGCTTCAATGGAAGTTTGCGTGCGGTGGACTCGGACTATCGCAAGTTCAGAACGTCGTCTACCATACTTCCTGGAATGACGCAGGCAGTCACCCCAGAAGCGACAGATGGCTCTGCGCGACCGTAGGTTCACCCTTGGCGAGCTGACGATTAAATGGCTGAGAGGGACAGCCACAGCCATCCCTCCCGCAAAACTTGTTAGTGCTTAAGTGCCTTGTTCAAAACAACCTGAGACTAGAGAGGCTGGACGTCGGACGCCTGCCAACCCTTGGGTCCCTTGACCACGTTGAACTGCACAGCTTGACCCTCTTGGAGGCTCTTGAACCCGTTAGAATTGATCGCCGAGTAATGTACAAAAACATCCTCGCCGTTCTGACGGCTGATGAAGCCAAACCCCTTGGCGTCGTTAAACCACTTCACGGTTCCCTGTTCCATTGTGTTGATTTCCTTAGTACTGATGAATTTGCCGCAAGATCCAAATCGGGGGTCGACAATAAGTTATCGTCGCAGAAACCAATCTGTTTCAAACGATGTGTGAAGGTTAGCACAGTTGGCAAGCTTTTGTGCATAAAAATCCTTAAATCCGCTCACTTGCACCGATAATTGTGCAACTTACGTCGGAATGCCGACACTTAACCCGGAACCTCACGGCCCTTGGTCGCTGAGGAGTATAACTCGCTCAATATCGAAGGGTTAGGCCGTGACTGCATTCAGATGGGCCAGCACGATCCTCTCGGCCCGGTTTAGAACCTCTTCAAGCGTCATAGCGGTCGAATCAAGGATGACGGCGTCGCTCGCCGGCCGCAGCGGCGACTCGGCGCGGTTGCGGTCGCGGAGATCGCGCTCCCGCATCTCCTCGATAACGGCTTGCCGCGTAAGTCTCTGTTCCTCGGCGCTTTCCTTCGCGGGCTCCTGGCGCGCCTGAACTTGACGCGCAGTGGCGGTTTCCGTTGGCACAGCCTGGCGAAATCGCCGATTGCCTCGCACCTCAGGAGCAGCGTCGAGGAATATCTTGACTTCGGCATCGGGAAAGACGGCGGTGCCAATGTCGCGGCCTTCCATCACCACGCCCCCCTCGGCTCCGAGCGCACGCTGTTGCCCAACCATCCACGCGCGTAGCCGGGGGTGCACGGAAATGCGCGACGCTGCAGCGGTCACATCTGTGTCGCGAACGCGCCGGGAAACGTCCATCCCATCCAGCAGGACACGGTTGCCCTCCAGTTGTGGCTGCAGGTCGATCCGCGTCGCCTGGGCGAGTACAAGCAGCGGCTCCTCTTCATCGAACGAAAAGTCGCCGTCAATCGCCTTCAATGCTAGGGCCCGATACATGGCGCCAGTCTCCAGGTTCAGAAACCCGAATCTCCTCGCCAGATGGGCAGCCAGCGTGCTCTTCCCGGCGCCGGCCGGCCCGTCGATTGCGATGACTGGTCGGCTGCGCTGCTGCGACGGGCTTCCCATCACGGGCTTCGATTGGTCTTGCATCAGGAGGATTCACCTTGAGTGGGTTTATATTTGCGCCCCGGCGGCCGTTTCCCAAAGGGCTTCTTGTTTCCGGAAAACTTGGCGAAGGTGCTGGCAGGCTTGCCAGCGAACGGTGCGCCCGGCCTGGCAAAATTCTTCTTGCCGCCGAAGCCGCCGCCTGGTTTGCGGTCGGTCTTCCCGGCAAATCCGCCCGGCTTCCCTGTAGACTTACCGAATTTCCGCGGCGGAAAGTCCCCGGAGGGCTTGCGCGCACCGGTGTCCAAATCTCCGGCCCGCGCGGGGCGGTTGGAGGAGTACGGCCGCGCTGGCCGGTCCTGCGGCGCGTCGAACTTTCGGTACACACGCTTGCCGCTCTCAGCGCTCGTTCCGCGGTCCTGCCGGCTGCGCGGGCCGCTTGCGGCCCGCTCATCCCGGTCATCGGAGGGACGCGGCTTGGCGCTAAAAAAGCCGGCTCCCCGTGGAGCATAGGGCTTGCGCGGAGCAGAACCGCCGCCCTCCGCCCGCGCTGGCCGTTCTCCCCCTGGACGTGGTGTAGACTCGCGGCGCCGTGGGCGCGTGTCGCCCTCGCCTGAGGTCCTGCCGCCAAACCCCTCGCGCTTGCGGCCAAAGGTGCCGGGCTTGCTGAATGTCTTGCGCGCAGGACGCGTATCGCTGGCCACGCCCTCGGCGCGCGCAGCGAAACCGCCGCGCGGAGGGCGCGCATTGCCGCCAAAGCGCGGTTTGTCGCCATGGGCTGGCTTGCCCCGAAATGGGGGCTTGCCGTCAAAGGAAGGCTTACCTCGAAACGCTGGCTTGCTGCCTGCTGTATGGCGGTCTCCAGTGCCTTCCGTGCGCGGCTTGTACGCCCGCTTGGTAAACGGCTTAGCCGATGCCCCGGCGTCTCTCGAGCGCGGCGGCGCGGTCAGATCGCCCGCGCTGTCGCGGGCCTCCGGCGGCTTGCGCGCAGCAGCGGCCCGGCGCGCCTTCTCTTCATCCCACGGCTTGTCGAAGCCAGGCGATGCCGGCCTGGTAAATGGACCGCGCTCGCGGCCTGACGCCGGACCGAAGCTCCCGCCAGACTTGACATCCGAACCCGGCCGGTCCTTGAACGCGGGGCGTGCACCGGATTTCGATCCTCGCTCGAAACGACCGGGCTTTGCCCCAAGCCCCAACGGCTTGGCCTTGGCCAGGTAACCGGTGCCGATCTTGCGCGGCTTCGGAACAAACTTCGCGATGCGCGGCGACGTCCCTTCGCCGCTGCCGTCCCCGCCCTCTGCCCCGTCCGCAGCCACCCCAGCAGCCACGATCTCGCCTTCCGCCGCAGCTTGCGCTCCGGGAACCACGACCGTGGCCTCAGGCGGCAGAAATGTGGGCAGTGAGCCGGTCACGTGCATCATGGTGCGGCCCTCAACGGCCACCGTGTCCAACTGACGCGCCGAGAGCAGAGCGTGGATCACGTCGCGGATGCGCGACCGTGACGCAAGCGGCGAGAGGAAGCTCTCGATCTCATCCTCGGACGCTGATACGGCCTGACCGAGATAGAGCGAAATCAGCGCCGAGAGTGCCGACGGCTGACCGGCATTGGTCCCCGCCTTGATCTGCTTCGTAAAGCGTGCGCTGGCAAGCTCCCACATAGTGGGGCGCCCTTCGGATTGCGCCAGTGGAAGCACTCGCAAGTGCGTCCATAACTCGACCAGGGAACGCAGCACCGCCGCCTCAGTGACTTCCTTGCCCACTTCGGTGGTGAGATCGAACGCAGTGAGCGGGCCACGTCGCAAGAGCGCCTCGTGGATTGCGTTCGCCAGGTTCGACACCTTGAGAGCGCCCGAGGTGGCAGGAGGCTGCTTCCACGCCTTGTCTCCGCGCAGGGTGAAGACGTAGGAAAAGACTGCCGTGGAGGCGACGAAGTCGGGTGTGTCCCCGGGCGCGGACGCATGAACCGTCCCCGCGCCGGGGCCCAGCAGGTTCAGCGGCACTGCAAGCCCCTCGGCGACCAGCCGGGCTAAGAGGCCCTGTGCCTCCGAGATCTGCTCCGGCGTTGGGTTCGGGGACGGCTTTCCCAGCACGGCTTCGACCAGGGTTGGCGCGGGTGACGCGATCTGCGGACGCGGCAGAAACAAGACCAGGCCGGCGGCATTGATCCATGCCCGCAGGTTTTCTAGTGTCAGTAGGGCCTCGCCCTGCTGATGCCACTGCTTCAGACGCGTGTCTGTGAGTTGCGCGGCGGTTGGGATCGCTGGGTTGGAGCTCGCGACGGTGCTTAACTTGTTCAAAGTCGAGGTGCCTTCCTGCTGGGCAGCGCACCCGGTTCGAAGCGAAGGCTGCAAGCAATGCCTTCGCGCCTGGGCGATGAAGGGTTTCAGGGTTCGGGCCGTAATCTAGGGCCGGTTACTGAGAGTTTTTCAAAGAGCCAATTGTGTGTGGTCGTTCGAATCCATGACAACGCGGCGATCTCCCGCACCTAACTAAATCGAAGTGGCTTCTTCAATTCTAAATGCGCTGGAACGCGCGTTGTATGTCTTTATGAGAATACCGCAACGCAATCGGCCGGCCGTGCGGGCAACTGGTCGGATGCTCGGTTTTGCCCAGTTCAGCAAGCAGCCAGTCGATTTTCTTGGGATCCAACGGCATATTCACCTTGATCGCGGCGTGGCAGGCGATCGAAGCGGCAATGCGGCGCCGCCGAGTCTCGGCGTTCTCTGCCTGCTGCTCGCGCTCCGGTACGGCCAGCACCTCTCCCAACATGCGTTCGAGTTCGCGCCCCTCCAAACCCACGGGCGCGGCCTTGATGGCGAGCGTATGCGGCCCAAAGGGCTCAGCCTCGAAGCCGTTGAGTTCAAGCTCTTGCGCAATGGCGGCGAACAAGACCATCTGCGCCGGCAACAGATCCACCAGCACAGGCATCAGCAGACGCTGGCGCTGCACGTTCTCCACCTCACGGTCGCGCAGTATCTTTTCAAAGAGCACGCGCTCGTGGGCAACGTGCTGGTCGATAATCCAAAGCCCCTCGTCGTTGGCGGCCAGAATAAACGAATCGCGAAGCTGGCCCAGCGGCTTCAGCGTCGCCAGGGCATTCAGCGTTTCGGCGGGGCTGTCAGGCTCGAAGGCTGCCGCATCGCCTCTTGCCGCCGCTTTGTCCTCTGCCTCGTATCCCACGGCGATGCCCCGATCGGAGAAGGCAAGGCGACCGGGTGAATCGGGCACGGATGGCGCCCGCAGTGCGAAATCGGCCGAATCCGCGGTGGCTCCCGCCTCGTTCACTGCTCGTGGTGAGAAGACGGTGTCGCTCGGCGGTCCGGGCATCGGGCTCACGTCGATCAGCAGCGATGCGCTGGCTTGTGGCGCCGAACTGAGCGCCGTGGCGAAGCTCGCCGCCGGACGAGCTGCCATCAGCGTCGCCCGGATCGTGTCGCGGATAAAGTCATGCACAAAACTCGGCTGACGGAAGCGCACCTCCGTCTTGGCTGGATGTACATTCACATCAACCTCCTGCGGCGGCATGTCGAGGAACAGCAGAACCACCGGATAAGACGTTGGCGGAATGATGTTCCGGTAGGCCTCGGTCAGCGCATGCAGCACGACGCGGTCGCGCACCAGGCGATGGTTGACAAACACATAGATCGAATTGCGGTTCAGTTTCTGCAATTCCGGCTTGGAGACAAAGCCCGAAATGCGCAGGAATCCCGGATCAGCGGGTGCGTAGCCTGCTTCGCGCTTCCACGGTGGCGGCTCCGGCAGTCCCGCGCGTGCGAAATCGATCTCGGCGGCAGTTGGGAGCATCAGCGCCGCCGTCTCGCGACCGAAGATCTGGAACAGCCGGTCGCCTGAGGTCGCCACCGCCGGCGCCACGAGCAGCGCTTGTGTGGCCGAATGCAATTCAAAGTGCCGCTCCGGATGCGCCAGAGCGTAGTGCGTTACCAGCGCGGCGATGTGGGCAAGTTCGGTCTGCTCGGACTTCAGAAACTTGCGTCGCGCAGGCGTGTTGTAGAACAGATCACGCACTGCAATGGTGGTACCCGCAGGCATCCCAGCATCTTCCACCCGCACGATCTTGCCCCCCGCAATCTCGACCGTTGTCCCTGCAGCGTCTTCCGCCGCACGGGTCTCGAGCGTCAGACGCGAGACACTGGCGATCGACGGCAGCGCCTCACCGCGAAAACCCAGCGTCCGGATTTGCAGCAGATCGTCCGAGCTGTGCAACTTGGAGGTCGCGTGGCGCTCGAATGCGAGCAGCGCATCGTCGCGGATCATTCCATGGCCGTTGTCGACGATGCGGATGAGCTTGCGGCCGCCGCCCTCTATCTCGATGCGGATGCGCGTGGAGCCGGCGTCCAGCGAATTCTCCAGCAGTTCCTTCACCACGGAGGCGGGCCGTTCCACCACCTCGCCGGCGGCGATCTGATTGGCCACCTGGTCGGAAAGAATGCGGATGCGTCCCATGGACTTCGATTGTAGGCCGCGCGGCGTTGCGGAAAACACGGCATTTGCGCCCTTCACCGCCCGAATCCGCCTACTTCGTCTTGCCTTCAGCCTTCTTCGCTCTCCGCGACCGCAGGCGTGCCTCCGCATCGAAGCTGTCGCCGATCATGTGCAACCGCATAAAGTTGGTTGCGCCGGACTTGGTGCGCGTGCCCGCTACGATCCCCACCACCTGGCCACGATGAACGAACTCTTCCTTCTGCAAAATCTCCTCCGCCATGCCCACCAGTTTGTCGGTGTCGCGCGCATGAGCACACAAGATGGGAAATGTTCCCCATAGCAACATGTTGCGATTGACGACTCGTTCATAGGGAGACAGCGCGAAGATCGGCGGATCGGGATGATACTTCGAAAGCAGCCGCGCCGTCGAACCCGTCTCGGTAAAAATCGCTATGGCGGCAAGCTCCAGATCCTCGGCGGAATGCGCCATGCATTCGCAAATCGTTTCGGCGACGGAAAGCCGGCTGGCCGGCGGTCCGGGACGGCGAACCGGCGGGTCAAGCCGGATCTGGTGCTCGGTCTCAGCCACGATTTTGGCCATCATAGCAACCGTTTCGACCGGGTACTTGCCCGCCGCGGTCTCCCCCGAGAGCATCACTGCGTCGGTGCCGTCGTAGATTGCATTTGCGACATCGGATGCCTCCGCGCGCGTGGGCCGCGGATTCTCGATCATCGATTCGAGCATCTGGGTCGCCGTGATGACCGGCTTGCGATACTCGGAAGCACGACGGATGATGTGTTTCTGGATCGCGGGCACCTTTTCCGGCGGCACTTCCACGCCCAGATCGCCACGCGCAACCATAATCCCATCCGCAACCTCGAGAATCGAGTCCAGGTGCTCCACCGCCTGTGGCTTCTCCAGCTTGGCAATGATCCAGGTGTTGGACTTCAACGCCTCCAACCGCCGCCGCACGTGGCGCACATCGTCCGCCGTGCGCACAAATGAGACGGCAACCGCGTCTATGCCCTGGCCCACCGCAAACTCCAGGTCTTCCTCGTCTTTCTCGGTAAGCGACGGAACCTTGACCGGAATTCCAGGAAGATTGATGCCCTTGTTCTCGCCAAGCATGCCGCCATTTACGATCTCGCAGATCACGTCCCCCTTATCGATGCGGGCGACGTGGAGTTCAATCAGGCCATCGGAAAGCAGAATGCGCGAGCCGGACTCGAGGTTCTCTGCCAGCGTCTTGAAGGTGGTGCCCACCATCGAAGCCGTGCCGGCAATCTCGCGCGGCGTGATCGTGAAGCGCTCGCCGGCCGCCAGTTGCACCGGCTTGTGGTCCTTCAGCTTGCCGGTGCGGATCTTCGGTCCCTGCAGGTCCGCGAGGATGCAGATAGGCTTGCGCGCCTCAACGGAAACGGCGCGGACCATCCGGATCAAATCCGCCTTCTGCGCCTGCGTCCCATGCGAAAAATTGAGGCGCGCAACGTCCACCCCGGCCTTCACAAGCCTGCGAAAGACATCGGCAGTGCTGCAGGACGGACCTAGCGTTGCAACGATCTTGGCGCGGCGCTGGTGTTTCATGTCTGCAGTACCTCTCGAGTTGCCTGGACGAGTGCCGCGTTGAGACAGTCTTGAATGTCCATCTGTAAGGTCGAATTCCTTTGTAGTGGGGCCTGGGGGGCCGCGGTGCCTCACGCAAATCGGTCGGCCACGGCATTGCGTTTGTATTGGGCGTCACCAGTAATTCTAACGTACCTGTAGAGACCTGCATGGTGATGGGAGATACGGCTCTTTGTGGCTCTGCTAGGTACCATTGAAGTCTTCTCCGACGTAAACAAAACATTGGCTCAGCGGACGGTCCCGCCATTTGGCCGCTAAACCGGCGGTTCTATCGACACCCCGCGCTCCCCAGTCGCAGGATCATGCTCCGCCGCGGAAGCCCGAGCATCCCGGCGTCGACCGAAATGCACACGGAACTGACCGTCGAACTGGGCATTGAACTCCGCTCCGCATAGCACGCTGAGCGAGACCAGGTAAAGCCAGAACAGCAGCGCGATCGCAGCCCCCAGCGAGCCGTACACCTCCGAGTAATTGGCAAGTCGCGTGACGTACCAGCCGAAGGCAAGGGTAGTCAGGAACCACATCGCGGTCGCCATCACAGCCCCCGGCAGAATCGCCCGCCAGGTCCGCGGGGCCAGCGTTTCCAACAGCGCCAGCCTTGTGTCGCTTTCGATCGACCGGCGATGAATCTCGCGCGAGACTCCTCGGCGCACGCGACGCCGGCTCCGTCCGCCGGCCGGTACGCCCAGATGATAGATCAGTGCGATGATGCCGACGCTCGCCCCCAGTGCCACCACCCAGCGGACAAGAACCGTGACCACATAGATCGGTGCCCGCACCTCCGGGCCAATGCTCGATACCAGCCATCCCGTCACGGCGTGGCCGAAAATGATCAGAACACTCAGCACAGCGAGCGGCGCCAGGCACAGTGGGACAAGCTCGAACGTGCGCCGTCGGCGTTGCCAGAAGCTCCAGCAATCGGCCGGCAGGTCGCGCGCCCGCCGGAACCCTTCCATCAGCGTCGCAATCACGTTGGACGCACCCAGAAAACTGACAACCCCGGCGCCCACCAGGGCGCGCACCGAATGCGCATGCTTCGGCGTGATTTCGAACGCCGCATAGAGCAGTTGGCTGACTCCGGGCGGCAGCACACGATCGAAGAATGCCGCCAGCTGGAAGCGCACGGGGGCTGTATCGGGAAGCAGGCCTATTACCGCGGCGGCAACGATCAGTGCGGGAAAGACTGCGATTATGGCGGAGTAAGCGGTTGACTGCGCGACATTCAAACAATCGTGGTCGATCACACTGAGCACCGTCCGACGCAGGGCTCTCAAAAATACCGCATACCAGCGTTTGAGACGTTTCACCTGGGCACCACCGTCGCCGGCCCGCGAGGACCGGTGAGTTTCCTTGGCGTGCGTAGGCGCGCTTAGCTTTTCCACTTGTTCAGGAACTCAGTCACCGAGTTCGGGTCCATGTGACGCATGTCGGCAAACTCGCCGGCTGCCTGCGAGTAAAGCACTTTCCCATCCTGGGCTAAGACCGCCACCGCCGGCACGCCTCGATTGATGGGGACGCCATACTTAGCGGCAACATCGACATTGGCATCCATGTGACCGACCCACACATGGACGAGGACGAAGTTCTTCTCCAGCAGGTCTGCGTTCGGCGCCTGATGGAAGTAGATGTCGAGCACCTGGCAATCTCCGCACCAGTCGCCGCCAAAATCCAGAATCACTCGCTTGTGCTCGCGCTTTGCCTGAGCCAGCCCCGCGGCAATATCGGCCTTGGGGTCCGCAATCTCCGAGTAAATATGTTTCTTCGCAATCGGCAAGGCAGGTGCCGGCGCCGTTGTCATTGGCGCCATCGGCGCGGCCACTGGCGGCTTCCCGCGGTAGTAGACGAACGCCCCCATCGCAATCGCAAAGACCACGGCCAACACGAACCACCGAACCTTCCGGGTTGGAGTGGGCGGCTTCTGGGGAAACTTACTGGGCGGCATGGGTCTTGTCCTTTGGCCATGAACCTGGCTTGGTTCTGAGATTTAGCCCAGTGGTACTGCGGCCTCGCAGCACGTCCGGCCCAGACCAGCTTGCAACGGCGTAAACCGGCGCGGGCAAAATCGCTTTCATGATGATGCATGAGGGACTGCCCGGGACGCAAAGTCCTTCTCCGGCATGGAAGGCTGCTGGTGTATTCTGGAAGAAAGCGATGATTTTTTCTAAAGATTATGTTGGGTATCTGGCACGCCAGACGGTGAAGCATCTTGTCGATGCAAAGATGATCCAAACCGCGAAACCGGCCGTCCTGAATGAGCGCGTAGCCGCGGCGATGGTTGAAGAACTGGCCCTCGAAGACCGCATCAACGAAGAGGTTCGTGTCATTCTCGACGCATTTCAGGAAGACATGCGCAAGACCGGCGCAAGCTATCCGGAGATGTTCAAGAAGGTGAAGAACGAACTGGCGCGCAAATACAAGGCGGTCCTGTGAGAGTCTCGCGCGACAAGGTGAACAAGCTGGCGCACACCATAGCCGATACCCTGGCCGAGATTCCCGAGTGCGATTTCCTGGAGGACCGCAACACCATCCGCCAGGAGGCGCGCAAAGCCCTGGAAAAGCTGCTGACCGAAGAGACGAGGATCGACGCCGCGGCCCGGCAGAAGATCGCCTCCCAGCGCAAAATCATCCTCGAAGGCTCACAGGAGTGGGAAATCCTCTACCGCAAGTACTACAACGACGAAGTCAAGAAGCTCGGCCTGTAGCGATCCTGTGGGCTTGGTGTCTTTTGCTCCAGAATCGTCGCGAATAAGCTAAATTGAAGTGAGGTCGCTGCCGTGCTCTTTGAGATTGGCCGTATCCAAGGACCTTCCGTGGCGACAGTTGAGCTTGCGCGAGCTCGACTGGTATAGTTGAGTCTGCACTGGAGAGTCATCCTCCTGCGGCGAAAATGGCGTTATGGTGTAACTGGTTAACACGCCGCCCTCTCAAGGCGGAGAGTCCGGGTTCGAGCCCCGGTAACGCTACCAATATCGTAGTTACCGCAAACACCCGTCCCGATTCACCGCCAATTTCCCATCAAGACGAACGGCGCCCAGTAGTAAGGATGCGCATAGCCGGATGGGGCACCCGCAGGGGTCGTCTCCGCGGCAAACCCCCGTCCGCTTCCGCCTGCCTTTGGCTTCACCTGTCCCAGCAGCAAGTCGAGCTGCGCCTTCCGCAGCGCTTCCACCTTGGTCACGTTGCCCCCACCCCCCGCCCACCGCTTGTAGAAGTCGCCCATCAGCTCGCCTGTGCTCGCGTCGTTGACCGACCACAGCGACGAAATTACCGCCTTCGCCCCTTTCAGTTGCGCCGTCGTGCCCAGCCCGTCTACCTCGCGCCCATTGCCGGCGCTCCCGCTCATCCCCGTCTCGCAGGCTGACAGCGTCAGCAGGTCGGTGTGCCGCAGCGTCAGGTTGCTGTTGTCGCGAAAGTCCGCCACCGTCAGATGAAATCCCGCACCTCCTTCGCCGGCAAGCAACAAATAGCTGTCGCCGTCGTCTCCCGGTTTGAAGACGAAGTGGCTCGCGATGTGCACCACCCCGTGCTTCCCGCTCAACTGGTCCTCCATCGCCTTCTCGGTAAACTGCCCATCCAGCAGAAGCGTTCCCGGCAAAGCGCCATTGGCGCCCTTCACCTGCGCGTCCTTCACCACATCGTCCAGTTCGCCCGCAACCGCCGGCAGGGCGGGCAATCCATCCTCATACTTGCGCGCAATCCCCATCGCCACCACGCTCAGGTTGCTCACGTCCGGCTTGTCTTCCAGATGATTGATGCTCGCCGGAGTAATCGTCACCGTGTTGTACTTCTCCACCACATACTGTTTCCCGTCGTAGAGCGCCGCCATGGGTACATAGCGCAGCACCCCGTCCAGCGACCACACCAGCGTCTCTGCCTTCACCTGTTCCAGGTCCCCCTCCACCGGTCCCATCAGTATCTTGTACAACTCCTGCGCCAGCGGCTTTGGGTCACGCGCAGGCGTGCGCAGCACCTGCTCAAAGTCCGCTACCTTCTTGTTCAACTCCGTATCGGCAATCGCGTACTCCCGGGCCACGGTCGCCTTCGCCGTAATCACAATCACCCTGTAGTGGTCGCTGGTCACCATGGTGTAGAGCGCCACGGTATGGGGAGTGTCCTCAATCTGCTCCGCCAGCGCGCTCACGTTTCCCTTCACATCTCTCAGCTGGTTGTTCGCCCCGTTGTCCTTCCCAAACAGGACAAACAGCCGCGCATAATAATCGTTCAGCGCCTTGTTCGCCGCGGTCAGTTGGTCGGAGAGCTGCTTTAGCTCAGCGTCCTGCTCCGCCGTCCGCGCGCTCATATCCTTCAGCGCCTGCCACTTCGCGCCCGCCGCCAGCAGCTGAGCCGTCGATTTCTCGTAATCCTGCTGCGCCGTCTCCTCCTCCGCCGTCAGCATCAGCGGACTCAGCGCATCCGTTCCCCCGCCGCGCACATATTCCACGTACTCCTGCTGCTTCAGCATATCCAGAACCTGCTGGGCCTCAGGCAGCCGTCCCTGCGCAATCAGCAAATCGGCCAGATCGTGATAGTAGACCGCCTTCGACGAAACAAACGTCGACTGCAGCGCCCGATCCAGCCCTTGAATATTGCTCCGCACCTGCTGCAGAAGATTCACCGCCTGCTTGCCGTAGTAGATCGCCAGCGCCGGTTGCGGCTTGTTCACCAGCATCATGCCATACAGGATCGGCGACTCGATCAGCGGATCGTTCAGCTCCCGCGCCAGAGGCAGCGCCTGAATCAGATTCGCCTGTGCCTTGGCCTTGTCTCCCATGTCCCAATACACCTTGGCCAGCGCCGTGTAGGCGCGCGCCTCATTCGGCCGGTCGTCCGCCTGCCGGATCATCTCCAGGCCGCGATTCAACGACTCCACCGCCTTCCGGTCGTCGCCCAGCTTGTGATACGCAATGCCAATGCTGATTCGCGCCATCGCTTCGCGGCGGGAGTTGGCCAGCCCCGTCTGCAGCGAGATAGCCTGGTTCAGGACATCGATCGCCTTCTGACTCTCGCCCATCTCCACGTACGCAGCCCCCATATTGTCCATCATCAGCGATTCATTGGCTCGGTCGCCCAATGCATGCACAATCGGCACCGCCTGGTTGTAGGTCTCGATCGCCTTCTGCCGGTCGCCCAGTTGCTGGTAGATCATCCCCATGTTGTTCAGAACCGCCGCCTCGGAGCTGCGATCGCCCGCCGAGCGCAAAATAGGCAGCGCCTGGTTGTCGTACCCCAGCGCCTTTTGCTTCTCTCCCAGGTCGGACCAGGACATGGCCATGTTGCTCAGCGTCTGCCCACTCGCGTCGGCCATATTCATGCGTTTGAAGATTGTCAATGCCTGCGCATAATTGTCGAGCGCTTCCTTGTTCTGGCCCAGCGCATTCTCGACCAGACCGATTTTGTTCATCGCGAACGCCTGAATGCGCGGAAAGTTTGACTGCCGCGCGATAGCCAGTGCCTTCGCGTAATAGTCCATCGCCCGCTTGTCTCTCAAGCTGCCGTAGATGTCGCCGATCCCCATCAGCACGTTGGCCTGGCCCATGGGCACACCCCCCGCCTCGAACGCACTCAGCGCCTGCTGCCCATACTCCAACGCCCTTTGCTGGTCTCCCGCAGCGTTATAGCCAGTCGCAATCTCCGCCAGGATAGTGCCCTCGCCGGCTCGGTCGCCCAGGGACCGGCGAATCGCCAGCGCCTGCGTCGCCGCTTGCAGCGCCTTGTCCCCCTGCTTCATCGTCGCGAAGGTCAGCGCCATGCCATTCAGCGCATCCGCCTTGCCTGCAGCCACTCCCTGGTTTGTGGCCACCTCCAACGCCTGCTGATAGGCCTGCAACGCCTCCTGATTCTGTCCCGTAGCCCGAGCCACATTCCCCAGCCCGTTCAGTGCCGCCACACCCTGTTCCGCGTCCTGGGCCAGCTTCGCCGCCGCCAAAGCCTGGTTGTATGCCGCCAGCGAATTCTCAGGATTTCCCGCACCCAGCCAAAACTCACCGATCTGGTTCAGGACTTTTCCCGCAGTCCTCGCATCGCGCGCGGTGATCGCCGATTTCAGCTCGCCTTGCAGCTTTTCAAGTTGCGCCTGCGCCTCAGCCGCCAGTGGCGTTCCCGCAGCCTGTGCTCCCTGCGTAGCACTCCCCGGCGCCTGCGCCGACGTCTGCATCGTCTGGACCGTCTGGCCGGCAAGATGACTGACCGCCAGCAGGGCTGCCGCAAGGGCCAGCTGCATCCCGCGGGTGAAGGGACTCGGAAAGTAGCGGGGACTTACCGTACCGGACACCTCGCATTGCACGAAGGCTGCAAAGGCTATGAATTGGTTTGAAGTTTACACCAGGGGAAAGGAGAGAGGATACGTGCGCTCGGAGATGCGGTGGTCCCGATGGAAGTGAAGTGAAGGCGATTCGCACTACAGTTGACTCGGTCGAATCACATTTGAACTACTTGGCTCGCAGGTAAAGTGGCAAACTGATCGAATGAGCTGCGTCGGCAGCGTGTCTGGGTAATTCCCAATGGTTGCCGATACGCCGCATCCTCCTAACACGATCTACCTCATCACCATGGCAAATCCGATTCTCGTCGTCGAATACGATACGCAATGGCCCGGGCATTTCCTAATGCTTCGGACCTCGATTGCCAACGCGCTCGACCACCTCGCAGCCGCCATCGAACATGTCGGCAGCACCGCCGTTCCCAGCCTGGCCGCCAAGCCCATCATCGATATCGACGTGCTTCTCACGCCGGAAGCCAGCATCTCTGCGGCAATCGACCGTCTTGCAACATTGGGCTATGTCCATCAGGGAGATCTGGGCATACCCGGCCGCGAGGCCTTCCTTACGCCCGCCAACAGCGTCCCCCATCACCTCTATGTCTGCCCGTCGGGCAGCCGTGAATTTCAAAGGCATCTGGCCTTCAGAGACTATCTGCGCACCCATCCGCACGCGGCGGCTGCATATGGCGAGTTGAAGAAATCCCTTGCCTCGCACTTTCGCGACAACAGGTCCGCTTACACAGACGCAAAAAGCGGCTTTGTGGAAGACATCCTGAGCCGGGCAGGAAACAGCTAGCCGGGTTTCCGGCCGCTGATTACACGTGCAGCCGCTAGTGACGGGCACTCAACTGGGCGTAGTTGTAGATGACCGCTGCGACTGATTTTTCGTCTCCCGCCAGCCCGTAAACCTTATCCGCGCCTTCGATTACATAGAACTCGTTGGCGGCGTGCGCCCGGTCGCCAAAGCCAACCTGCGAACCGCCGATCGGGATCGAAACATTGCCGACCTTCTCGCCGACCGGACCGTCCGAGAACAAGTACGAAGGCCAATACCCGCCAAGGATGGATGCGCGATCGGGGTGGACCGGCTGCGGCAATCCAAACTGCTCGTACATCTCGTCCGTTGCCCGAGCGATGTCCGAGTCATGCGAGACCTTCGACCATGGAACATCCCCAATCAACTTGAGTTGAACGTCCTTGTATCCATTCCTATCGAGTTGTGCGCGGAGTTTCTTGACCAGGTCCAGTCCATTCATATTTGGCACGTAGCGCATATTGTGCTTCGAGGTGATTTTGTTCGGCAGAATCGCTCCGGCGCCGCCAGCGTACATGTTCCCTCCCCAAACCCCATCGAGATTGAAAGAAGTGCCATAGTCGGCCATGGTGAGCATGTCCAGGGGATCGTTTTTGATAAAGTCCGCAACGCCGAGATTCGCCGCGGCTTCTTTCATGTTGATCTTGGATGCTTGCTTCTTAAGCATCTCCTTTTCCGATGCATTGAGAGGCTGAATATTGTCGAAGAAGCCCGCGATCTTCGGAGTGTTTCCATCTTCCGACACCAGAGAGGACAGCATCTTGATATGCCGCCATGCTGGGCTGTCGACCTGGCGCTTGTTCGCTCCATGAATGTCGGAGTCCAGAGGACCGTGTCCCCAACTCTTGCCGCTGGTGGTAAGTTCGACGTAAACACAGCCCTCCGAGCCGCCATAGCCATACATCGCGTCGGCGCCCTTGAACAAATCGGAATGGTCCCGCATAAACTGGCGGAGACCAATGTCCATGCGCTCCTCGTCTCCTTCGGCCACAAAGATAAGGTTGACGGGCAACTTACCCATCACCGCTCTCATTGACATGATCGCGTTCAGCTGCGCCATCTCCGGTCCCTTGGAATTTACGGCGCCGCGACCGATCAGCACCTTTGGGTATTTCGGTAAGCCGACATCCTTTCCGTTCAGTATCCTTGCCTCGAACGGCGGAGAGACCCAAAGGTCGGGTTGGGTCACGGGCATAGTGTCGTACATCCAATACACGACGAGGGTCTTTGGGGCTCCTTCGTCGCATTTTGCGTAGACCACCGGATTGCCCGGAGTGCCATACTCCGTGATGCCCACATCGTACACGCGAGTGGTTTGGCAGCCGAGTTTGTCAAAGAACCCTTTGACCATCTCCGCGCTTTCTGGAATCCCCTCGCCGCTGTTCGAGATGCTGGGCTGTCGAATCCATTTTTGAAGGTTCTCTGCGTGCTCGTCGATGTGCGCATCGATGTAATCGAAGACCCTGCGCAAATCCGGGGAGACCTTGCTCATGTCCGGATGAATCTTCTCATCCCCAGTAGGACGAATACCCAATTTAGGCGTCGCCACCGATACATTGACAGGCTGCTGTTTAGTGCAACTCGCAAGCGTCACAACAACCAGCAGCAGGCAAAAGGAGCGAACAGCGGTGTACTTCATTGTCCGGGTCTCTCCAAAACTGCGGGGCGGTGTCAGGTTCCAGGTCCAGGCAGTTGCCATAGCGGGTGCGAAGTCTCTTGCCATGGCCTCAATACAGCAGCCGAAGCCCGAACTGAAACTCCCGATTGCTGTTTGCGGTTGTAATCGTGCCGAAGGGCGGGGCGGGACCGGCTGGCAACGTTTGTCCAGAGTTCAACGGAAACAGAATGGATTGGTCGTTAGGATTGAAAAAATTGGGGTGATTGGCAAGGTTGAAGGCCTCGGCACGGAACTGGCCGGTCAGCCTTTCAAAGATTTGAAAACTCCGCGCGATAGTGGCATCCAGATCGACGTACCCCGGGCCCGTTATCGAGTTACGTGCCTCATTGCCGAAAGTGTTTGCAGGAGCCTGGGTGAAGGCACTCACATCGAACCATTCCACAGGTGTATGCGGGCCCTTGTTGGGGTTCTTCCCCGGAACGATGCTCGGGCGATCCGCATAGCTGAACGTCCCGCTATTGTTTGGATTGTAGCCATCGAAGACAGTGAATGGTCTTCCCGTCTGAAAGCTGAAGATTCCCGAGATCTGCCAGCCGCCCGCCAGCAGTGCGGGCAATCCGGAATTCAAATATGGCTTTCCCTCGCCGAATGGAAGCTGAGCCACCGGACTCAGCACCAGCCGCTGGCGAACGTCGAAGTCCGAAGGCCCATGTTCTCCGCGCACGTTCTTGGAGTTCTGCGGCAAATCGGAGGACGCCTCGGCATCGCTGAATGTACCGATCACGTCGCCGACATCGAGCGATTTCCCATAGGTATAAGCCACCAGAAATGAGTAGCCATGGCTGAAGTTCTGCTGCAGCTTGTTCTGCCATGACTGAAAAGTTGAGTTGGCGATGGTGTCCTCGGTGTAGACCTGCAGAAAATTCGGGTACGGACCAGCCGCCGCGGAAGAAGAGCCCAGCGGCGCCTGATTCAAATTGGTATCGAGCGGAAGCGCGGTACCCTTTGACCCGAAGTAAGTTGTCTCGAACATCAGCGTCTTGGTCAGGGCCTGCTGTATGCCGAAACTCCACTCGGTGATGTAGGGGGTGCCATACCTGCTGGGTACCGCATATGGCACGATAGTGGCGGCGCATTCACTGCTGGGAGTTGCGCTTGACAGGCACTCCGGCTCGATCAGACCGGATGGGAAGGGATTGGCAAGCGTAATCGGTTCAAAGCCGGAGCCCGTACCTGCATAGAAGGTCTGGGGATTGTAGAACGGATACTGCAGGCTGAACTGATAAAAGTTGTTGTACAGCAGCGGCTGGTCAAAGAAAATACCAAAAGCGCCTTTGAGGACGGTGCTGTCTTTCTGGAGCGGCTGCAAAGCGAAGCCGATGCGAGGGGCAAAGTTATTGAGCCCCCAATGGTAGAGGCGGGTATATGTGTTAGGTCCGGCTACTACAAACGCGCCTGTCGTAAGATCGAAATTCGTCAGCTGGTTGTGCGCGTCGTGCACGGGCGCGTCTATCTCGTAGCGAAGGCCTAGGTTCAGCGTCAAGTACTTGGTGGCTTTCCAATCGTCCAGAGCAAAGAAGTGATAGCTCTCATAGCGGTTATGCGCGGTGGACTCCAGCGGCGAGTTGGTGGTGCTTGTTGGCAGCCCCAGTAACAGATCTCCGATCTCGTAACCTGAGGTGGCTGCGCCGTCTCCCTGAGATTCTCCAACGTTGAAGGTTAATTCCCCGCGGCCCTCTTCTATGTAGAACGAGGTGTTCTTCACCTGGAAAAGATCCGCTCCAAATTTGAATGAGTGGGAGCCGTGAACCCAGCTGAATGTGTCGATCAGCTGCCAATGATCGTCGAACCGGTCCTGCGGAAGGTTGGTCGATCCTCCAAATGTGGAATAGCCGTTGACGGTTGTGTAGGGAACGCCAAGATTGGTGGAGATGGGAGAGTTGAAAGCCCCCGCCAAGCCTGGAAATGCCGCGGTGGTCGGGTTGGTATCGTCTTCTGAAACGCGCGGCTGCACCAGACGCTCATAGCCGAATCGCACTTCGTTCAACATGTTCGACTTGAAGATGTGATCGTAGTTGACATTCGCCAGTGTCGACTCCTGCCCCGTATGACAACCGAACTTAGGCAGTACAAGTGCAGAGCACAGTGGGTTCGACGGTTCAAAGGCTGTATCGTGGAACCAGTTGTACGTCGCATACATCGAGTTCTTATCATTGAAGGTATGGTCCACCCGCGCCGAGTTCTCGTTCATCGTCTCCTGCCGGGTCTCGCTGAAGTCATAATTGTCGCCAGGTGTGGTTCCAAGAGGCGTTGAAGTGCTGGGAGCGGGATATGCCAGTCCCGCAAGCTCTTGGCCGATCTTTGCGCCAGCTGAGGTCCACAGTGGCAACTGGGTGATGTCGTAAGCGCCGATCGTGCCGGAAGGAACGCTGGAACAGGCGCCTGTTGTCGAAGATGACAGAGGCAAACCGGTCGAGGGGTTGTAGATCTGGACTCCGACGTCGATGCAGCCTGCCAACATCAGCGGAGTGGGGACCGTGGCGAGAGCTTCTATCTGTTGCCGGATGCGCTGCCCTTCGTACCCAAAGAAGAAGAAGGTCTTGTCCTTGCCATTGTAGATATGGGGGATGACAACCGGACCGCCAACCGTCGCGCCGAACGTATTCTGTTTGAACGCCGGGTTGGGACTGTCGGGAGTATTGAAGTAGGGCTTGGCATCGGTTACCTGGTTGCGAATAAACTCATATGCCGATCCGTGGACTACATTGCCGCCGGACTTGGTCGCGACAATGATCTGGCCACCGGCCATCCGCCCATACTCCGCCGAATAAACGCCGGTAAGGAGTTTGAACTCCTGGATCGTCTCGATGGATGGGCGGAATGACGGTTGCCCGGTTCCGATGTCGTTGTCGTAGGTCCCATTCACGGTAAACTGGTTGCTGATCTCGGGCGCGCCGGCCACGTTAAATCCGCCGCGGAAACCAAGCACGGAGTCTTGCGCCGGCTGATAGGCCGCCGGGGAAAGCAGTGCCAGCGTATAGAACTGACGGTTGGCAAGTGGAAGTTCAACAACCTTCTTGTTGTCGATCACAGTGCCATTTTCCGACGACTCCGTCTCGGTCAACGCCGGTTCCGCTTCAACGCTGACCGTCTGCGACACAGCACCGGCCTGCAGAATGAAATTGAGTTCCTGATTTGAAGACACAGCCAGGACAATTCCTTGCGTCACTTTTCTGCCGAAGCCGGGCGCCGTCACCGTCAGAGTGTATGAGCCAGGATTTAGATTGCCCGCTTCATAGCGGCCTCTGGAATCGGAAACCACATTGCGCACGATATTGGTGGCCTCGTTCTGGATCGAAACTGTTGCGCCCGACAGGACCGCTCCGGTTAGATCGGATATTGTCCCTTCAATGGTCGCGGTGGTTCCTTGCGCCCAACTGCGGGTGCTGGCAGACAATGCACAGAGTGCGTAAAGGCAAAAGACAACTACGCTTATGCGTCGAGGCGGGAATGGCATCGATGGCCCTCCGAGGCTTCAAACTAAGGTGGATGTAATGCCTTGTTCAAGGAGCATAGCCTGAGGCCCGCCGTGCGCCAGATGAGTTTTTTCTGAGTTGTGATCCCCTTCGTTCGGGGCTCACACCAGAGCCAGATGCAGTCCGCCCTCCCGATTGCGGCGGATGTGCACTTCGACCCGCTCATCGCCGGCTGTATCGCTCGGTATGCTGCGCACCATCCGAGGCACGCCCGCCGGGGATCGGACGCAGGCATCGGAAGATGCAACGTTGTGCTGCCCTTCCCGATCGCTATACGAGGTGACGAGCAGTTGTGTAATCTCTTTGGCCAGCAGCTCCAGTTGCCGCCTGTCCTGAGGCAGTATGCGCGGAAGACGAAGAATCATATTCACGCCGACGGTTCCGGAATATCCCATCGTCTTGGATCGACACACTCTCTCGACCGGCGCTATGAAGCGGTACCCCCGGCGGTTCTGCGTTTCGATGAACCTCGGGTTCCGCGCATCTTCTCCAAGGACCTTCCGTATTTGCCGAATGCAGAAATTGAGCCCCGCCTCAAAATCTACAAAGGTATCTTGATTCCAAAGAAGCAGGCGCAAATCCTCGCGAGAAACCGTCTCTCCTGAATGCAGCGCAAGATAGCCCAATAGCTTGGACGGATTGAGCTGTATGGGTATGCGGATTCCGTGACTGCTCAGTTCACGGCGGGGCACATCGAGTTCGAAACGATCGAATCGCAAGAGTCCATCAAAAACGTCATTCATATGGTTCACCTCAGGAACGGAGTTCCAATGGGTTGGCCTAGAACGGGGTCTTGAACGAACTGGGCGGCCAGGGCCGCAATAGCGTCAATCGTGCTGACGGGTTTACATATACGGGAGGATTTGCCTGCTGCATGGCAGGCCGGGCTTTGAATCTCGGGCGCATTTGCCTGCAACATGGCAGGCCGGGAATCTGATGGATACCAATGGCCACAAACAGAGAATCGCCCCGGCAATCCGCTCACAGGGGTGGAGCGGAGAAAGGCATTCTTAGCGCGTGCAGTTGCGGTGCAGAGGGCGTACGCTCAGGGGAAGCCCGAGTGATTCGAGTATACGCAAGTTTGTGAAAATCTCAAGCGATTGCTTTCGAGTCTATGCATAACCATAACCCCAGTCTGTCAGCGTGTTTCGACCAAAAGGTACCCGGGGGCCATCACGAAATCGTGGAAGATACTTGCGTGTCCCGCTCGAAACCTGGAAGCGCGGGCGGCGTCAATGCCTCCGGGTTCGGCGGGGCCGGCCCGAGCAGGAAGCGCAGAAGAGCTTGCCGGATCGGCTCTTCGATGCAGCGGAACGTGATTACTCCAGCCAGCGCCACCGCCGCCGTCTCCAGACCGGCAATAGCCAGCAACAGAGGCGTGTGTTCTGGGACGTGGACCCGCCTCAACAGTTGATTGGCGGCGATGATGACAAAGGATTGGATCATATAAATCGAGTACGAGGCGTCGCCAAGCAGGATGCCAAGCCGGCTGCCAAAGATCCAATCGGCGACCCCGCCGCCCCGATACAGCCCGGCCAAGAGCATCATTACGGACGCGATCAACAACCACGGAAGCTCTACACGCAAACAGCAGGTGAGCAAAAGCAGCAGGATCCCCGATAGCGTCCACAAATCGCGCCCTCGGGAGGAACCCCGATATACCAGCCGGTAGACAAGATAACCGCCGAGAAACTCCGGGGCGATGCGGACTGCTCCATTCGTAGTCAGTTCAGTCCAGGGAGTGGCGGCATACGAGCGCCACAACATGGCCGCGGCTATCAGGACAAAGGTCATGCCGGCGACGTAAACCACCCGGACGCGACGCAGCAGAAACACCATCGGCGCGAACAGGATGGAGTAAGCGAACCATTCCGCGCTGACGGACCAGGAAGGGCCATTCCAACTGAGTCGCCGGGTCAGGCCGAAGGAGTGCACCAGCAGTAAACTGCACAGTGCCGCCCAGCGCGTGTTGTCGGCGCCGGTAGTCACGTTGTAATGGAAGTGCCTGGCCGCCAAAACCAGCGCGACGCTCACGCAAAACGTAATGACGTGCAGGGGATAAATCTTGGCAAACCGCCGGGAGAGAAAGCGGCGGTACCAACTCCATTGGAACCTTTCCGGCAGGTTGCCAGCGTATACCAGCGAGAGCACCATCCCGCTGAGCACGAAGAAAATATCGACCCCATAAGCCCCATGCTCGACGATTCTTCCGAGCCGGCCGTGGAGAGGCCCCTGGGACATGTCGATGTGATAAACCACCACCCACATTGCAGCAAAAGCTCTCAGGCCAGTGAGATTGTCGATGCGCTTCATTGGCAACTCAGCAGCCCCGCTCGCGCCGCGGGCTCAACCCACAGAACCGTTTCATGCTAGCAAAGCGGCAGTCACGGGTCAAAGGCCGGCGCGCGGAGCGAATCCCGGAGGCGGGTTGGCTGGTAAATCGCCTTCGTTCGTTCACGATATGCACACCGCGGCGCTGGCGGTCCGCGAGCAAACCTGCATAATAGAAGGAGAACTGTTCCACATTTTCCTCGGCCACGCGCCGAGCTTCCGGTGCGAAATTGTCATTGCCAGCCAAGGAGATTTCGGTGCTCGCATCCGTTGTGGGCGCGGCAGGCGTCCTGGCCTGGCGCGTGCGTGAGGGGCGGACGGCGGTCACGGCCAGAAAGATCCTGATCCCACCGATGGGCATGGCCACAGGCTTCTGCATGTTCCTGGTCCCAGCCTTCCGGATTCCGTGGGAATGGGCCGCCTGTGCCTTCGCGATCGGCGCCACCGCGCTCGCCTATCCGTTGCTGCGCACCTCGCGCCTGGTGCGTGACGGCCAAGTGGTGATGATGCAGCGGTCCAACGCGTTCTTCGTGGTTGTGGTGGCACTTGCGGTCATCCGCATCCTAGCCCGCAGCTACATCGACAGGTTTCTGGACCTGGACCAGACCGGCGCGCTTTTCTTTGTGCTCGCCTTCGGCATGATCGTCCGATGGCGCACCCGTATGTACTTCGAATACCGCCAGATCGCCGGCGAAACGGCCTGAGCCACCGCCGCCGTACCCCCCGGGGGGGGGGTGGGGGGTGTGGTGTAGGTAAGTGGTTCGCGTGCAGCTACATAGCGAAAGCCGTGTCTGTGCATATAAGAAAACAAAAGGGTTATCGCAAAAATAAGAAAACAAATGGGTTGGAGGAAAGAACGGAAAAACCCCGGGTGGCCGGGGTTTCCTGTTTTTACTTTACTTCTTAAGTATAGCAGGTTGACCATAACTCATCTGCTATCGATTTTTCGGGGAGTTAGTGGTTTGGTTTGATGGAGTTAGGCAGGATTATGGAGGCTGCGGGGTATTGACAACCGCAGTGCCGCGTCTGGCGCGGCTCAAGGTGGGAAGGACCATGTGGACAACTCTAAGGTGTGGCGCCTTGGGAGATTTTTATGTCGCGCTTTCAGCGCTCAGGTGCATTCCTGGGCTACCAACCTAGGCCTTCGGCCTAGGCTGGTATATGGCGCGCTTTCAGCGCTTTACGACGATTATGGGTCTTGGGAAATCATGGTCGCACGCTTTGCGACGGTTATGAGGGTTGGAAAATCACGGTCACGCGAGAATGTGGGCCTTGGGGAGGTTTGGCGGCAGCGCTTTGCGACGGTTATGAGGGTTGGAAAATCACAGTCACACGAGAATGTGGGCCTTGGGAAGGTTTGGCGGCGGACGAACCGGGGCGGCAGCGGCGGTGTGCGGGGCGGGAGCGAAATACAGAGAGACGATTATCCAGCTAGCTCCGGCGCGCTTCGAATAGCTCTCGGGAGATTCCAGCGCGTGCCTTCAGCCCGCCAGGGTTTCGCCTGCCCTGCACCTGGGGCGTTGCCCAGGCTACGGTAGATCGCGCCTTCAGCGCGTGCCAGTTGCCTGAGCTCACTGGATAGTCATCTACAGAGTCTATAACCGGCGTTGCCGACCCTGGCGAGACGAAACAAATGCGGGGATTCTTCGCTCCGCTCAGAATGACAAGGCCTTTACTTTGTTCATTCTACAGTTTTGTTTCTTCCTAGATTCCAGGAAGACGACGGGGTTGGACAGGTCCCTAGTGAAATCAATTATGTTGCCCACCTCCGAGACAGGACCCTAGAAGAGTTTGGAGAAGTTGTAGCCAAAGGTTGGGACGGCGCCGGAGCTTCCCCACGCCATATAGGCCTGGGCAACAAGATTGCCCTGAAGGGAGATGCCGAAGCCGAGGCCGGCATCCTGGCGCAGGTGGCCGAAGGAGAGGCTGGAGAAGGCCGGGCCGACCGTACCGGCGTCATAGAAGACGAGCAGGTCGAGGGGGAGGGAGAGGTCGGCTTGAACCGCCAGGGCGTCGGGGCCGCGGAAACGGTAGTCCGGGTAGGCGCGAAGGCTGAGGCGCGAGTCGATGTCGGAGCCGCCGACCGTGGGCTGCAGGTAGAAGGGCACGGAGGAGCCTGGGCCCGTGCGGGAAGCGACCATGTGCGCGCGGATATCGAGGTTGCCATAGTTACAGCGTTGACGAACTTTGAGAACGTAGTCGAGGGGTTTGGACCAGTCGATGCCAGTGTCGCCGCAGTCGCGTGCGAGCATTTTGTACCAAAGGCGCGACCCCTTGATGTCCTGGACCTGGACGTAGTGACGGGTCATGGTGGCGATCTGGATGTTTTCGTCGGAATCGAGGACGAACTGCTGGAATGACGAGGCCGGGTCGGAATGTGCCGCATACCAGTGGTACTCGGCGGAGTTACGAAGGGTTAGGAGCAAATATGGCTTCATCAGCGGGCCGGTGTGGTTCTCGTCCCGATCGTCCGTCTTGGGGGAGACGTAGAGGAGAGGCGCGGTGCGAAGGGCGACGTAGGAATGGGTGAAGGTGGGCTGTGCGGTGAGGCCTGGGGCCGTTGCCACGGTGAAATTGGCGGACACCGAATTGGAATTTGTTGTGGGGGGAAGGTCCGTCTGGCGAACTTCGAGACCGGACTCAACCGCCAGCCAGTCGGCGATCGGGAGCGAGGCGCGAAACGAGCCGTAGGTATCGTTCTGGCGATAGGTGTACTTGATGGTGGGAGATTTCGGGCCTATCCCATAGAAGGAGATGGTTTCGAGGGACCGGTGCGCGGACTCGAAGTGGAGGCCAAAGATTTTGCCGGTACAGAGGAATGCGAGCTTATTGCACTGGACCTGTACGCCGTTGCGGTCGACGCGGTGACTGGGTTTGTATCCGCGCGGCATAAGCGTGAGCATGCCAGTGGCGGCCCAACTGCCGTTGGCCGAGCCGATCGCGGAGATGCGGCCGTCGGCGCTCCAGAGAGAGCCAAGGGCGGGAACAGTGGAGGTGGAGGTGTTGGGCGGTTGGAGCTCTGCCGTGCCCGGAGCGAGGCGGGTGGTGGTGGGAGGGGCGAAGGGAGAGACATAATGGGTGTTCTGTTCGAGCACGGCGCCTACCGCGATCCCGTTTCCAGGCGGCATGCCGGAGAAGGTCGCGTGCAGGGGGTCTTCGGAGAAGATTGCTTCCAGGCAATCGAGCGTGTCGTGGGGGTTCTGAAAAAAAGCGGGGCAGGTGTGAAACGTCTGCGCGCGAGCAAGCGCGGAGCTGAGCAGGATGGCGAGGACAAGACTCAGACGAAGGCGAGAGGACATCGTCATGATGCACCTCCCGCTGCTTTGGATATTTGCTGCGCCTGCTGGAGGTAGTTCGCGATCTGGGCCGCTGTAGTGAGGGTTTGGTAGTTGCCGGGAGGCGCCAGGCCGCGCTGCTGGAGCGAGTACTGCATGGCGGCGGCCATCAGGACGGAGAGATCGGTGGCTGGAGCGGTGGGAGCGGCCGCAGCGTTGATATCGACTCCGCCGGAGACGACGGGGTTGGGGAGGTTGACGACATCGTTGCGGATGGCGCTGCCGGTAAGAGTGAGAACATTTTCGAAGGTGGGAGCCTGAACCTCGCGCCAGGTGAGCGGCTGGCTGCCGGGGCAGAAGAGCTTGCGCACCGTGGCAACAACGGAGGAGTGCTCGTAGTTCTGATCGTTGATGACGGTGTTGGGGGGAATGCAGGGAGAGACAAAAACGGCCGGGACGCGGACACCGAGGCGGGTGAAGTCGAATACGTCCGGCGGAGTGGCGGGAGGAACGGGCAGACCGGCGTTGGCTGGGTCGCAGGTGAGGATGGGAGGCGGAACATGGTCGAAGATGCCGCCGTGCTCGTCGTAGAGGATGAGGAACAAGGTGCTCTTCCAATCGGGGCTCTTGGTCAGGGCATAGTAGATCTCGCGAATGAGCGCTTCGCCACGGTCGACGGGGAAGTCGGGATGCTGGCTGTTGGCGAATCCACCGTTGCCGTCGTCGTCGTAGGCCGGCTCGATGAAGGTGTAGGCGGGAAGATTGCCATGGGTCGCATCAAAGACAAACTGGGCGTAACTGCGGAATTTGTCCAGGTGCTGGACGAGGTAGCGGTTGGCCAGCAAGACAGAAGAGCCCGAGGTATAGATGGCGAAGTCGTGCGGAGTGGTGGCGTCGAAGCTCTCGAAGATGGTGTGGAGGGTGAAGGGACCCACGACGACATCCTGAGTGAGGGAGCCTGCCGAACTGGCGCCATGAACGAAGAGACGATTGGGGATGGTCGATCCGGGGACGGAGGCGAACCAGCGGTCGCAGACGGCGTACTGGGTGGCAAGGGTAGAGAGGATGGGGAGAGTCGCGGGGGTGAAGCACTTCATGATGCCAGCGGCGTGGGTGGCGTCGTGGCAATCGGTGAAGTAGTCGCGAACGAAGCCCTTCATATCAGGATTGCCGACCGGGTCGCCAGTGCTGGATATCTGATTGGTGACATGGATGAACTCGTGGTTCGGGTCGGGATCGAGGTCCTGGACATCGCCGGCGTCATTGCTGACGACGACGTTCGGGGCCAATTCGTCGGCAGGGTAGTTCCACTCGACGCCAGTAAGACCATTGATGTTGGGGTTTGTCTGCTTGAGAAAACCCAGCATGTGGTCGAAGGAGCGGTTTTCAAGCATAAGGACGACGAGGCGCTGAATTTGCGTTGGCATACGGACCACACCTCACAGGCACTTCTCTGAATGACGACGATTCATTGCGGAGCGGACTTGCAATTCCCACCCGTTGCAATCGCTGGCCCAGGTACGCTTTTGAGGTTGATGCTACTGCAAACAGGCAAATAAGGACTAGGGCAAAATCAGAGTTTCCGCAATATTGGCGGGAGTTTACAGGGAACGAAGTTTCCTGAAGACGAGGTCTTCGGAGACTTCCTTTCGCCCGGCATCGGAGTGAGCCACCAGGTGGCCGGTGCGGCGCTGCCATTCGAGGCGGATCGGTGAAATACTTGGGAGGGTTCAAAAATAATTGACACGTCCCGCGCGGGACTTGATCGGGAGAAGGTTTATGGAAAAGGGCAGTTGCGACATCGGTTTGATCGGTTTGGCGGTGATGGGACAGAACCTGGTTCTGAACATGAACGACCATGGATTCAAGGTGGCGGTGTTCAACCGCACGGTCTCGAAGGTGGATGACTTCGTCAACAACGAGGCGAAGGGCACGGAAGTAGTGGGAGCGCACTCGATGGAAGAGTTCTGCGGCCTGCTGAAAAGCCCGCGCCGCGTGATGATCATGGTGAAGGCGGGCGAAGTGGTCGACCAGACGATCGACCACGTGCTGCCGTACCTGGAGAAGGGCGACATCATCATCGACGGCGGGAACTCGCTGTTCACGGACTCCAACCGGCGGACGAAGGACCTGGCGGCGAAGGGGATACTGTTTATCGGCACCGGGGTTTCGGGCGGCGAGGAAGGGGCGCGGTTCGGCCCGTCGATTATGCCCGGCGGAAATCCTGAGGCGTGGCCGCATGTAAAGGTGATCTTCCAGTCGATTGCGGCGAAGGTGGAAGACGGCACTCCGTGCTGCGACTGGGTGGGCGAAGACGGCGCGGGCCACTACGTGAAGATGGTCCACAACGGGATAGAGTACGGCGACATCCAGTTGATCTGCGAGGCGTACCAGTTGCTGAAGGACGCGCTGGGGCTGACCGCGGACGAACTGCACGATGTCTTCGCCGAATGGAACAAGGGCGAACTGGACAGCTACCTGATCGAAATCTCCACGGTCATCTTTGGCAAGAAGGACGACGACGGGCAGCCGATGATCGACAAGATCCTCGACACGGCCGGGCAGAAGGGCACGGGCAAGTGGACGGCGATCTCGGCGCTGGACCTGGGCATGCCGCTGACGCTGATCGGGGAGAGCGTGTTCGCGCGGTGCCTGTCGGCGCTGAAGGATGAACGTGTGGCCGCGTCGAAGGTGCTGAACGGGCCGCCGAAGACGAAGACGGTGGAGGAGAAGAAGGAGTTCATCGAGGACGTGCGGCGGGCGCTCTACTGCTCGAAGATGGTGAGCTACGCGCAGGGCTACATGCTGCTGCGGGCGGCCGAGAAGGACCAGGGCTGGCACCTGAATATGGGCGGCATCGCGCTGATGTGGCGCGGCGGCTGCATCATTCGCAGCGTGTTCCTGGGCAACATCAAAGCGGCGTTCGACAAGAATCCGGACCTGGCGAACCTGCTGCTGGACGACTTCTTCTCGGGCGCGCTGAACAAGTACCAGGCGAGCTGGCGGAAGGCGATTGTGCACGCGATCGAGATCGGGGTGCCGACTCCGGCGTTCTCGACCGCGCTGGCGTTCTACGACGGCTACCGGACAGAGAGGCTGCCGGCGAACCTGCTGCAGGCGCAGCGCGACTACTTCGGCGCGCACACGTACGAGCGGGTGGACAAGCCGCGGGGCGAGTACTTCCACACCAACTGGACCGGCCGCGGAGGGCGGGTTTCTTCGACGACCTACAACGCTTGAGGATGCCAAAAGACCGAAGAGCCAGTTTCGCGTGGGCGAGACTGGCTCTTCGCAGATTCCGGCACGGCGATTTTATCAGGAGCGAGCCGCGGGGGCTTTACTGCTGAATCTTCAGCCAGGCATCCCAGGTGACAATGCCGATGATGACGACGGTCATGAGGGCTGAGATGGAGCCGAAAGCGCGAATGTAGGGCGTCATCCGATGGATCTTGCGGATGATTACGGACTGCTGCTCCTTCTCGACGGTGTTGAGATCGTCCAGGAAGAGCTGATTCTCCTCGTAGCGGGTGAGGGTCGCGTTGTAGGCAAGCAAAGCCAGGAACAAACCGGTAAAAACGGTCCAAGTGACGATCAAGGCAGGTAGTGCGTTCATCATGGGAGGCCTCCCTTCTGGGACGAGCGATCAGTTCGGCTTGGGAGAGGAATCGTCTGGCCGCTCCGCCGATCAAGATGATACGCCCATGGATTGACGGCATTCCAGCAATTTTTGTGACGGTGGACACACGTGTTGGCGAGCGAGGTGCGGACTTCGGCCGGTTCACGGCCGCAGCTGCCTGCATCCGGGGAGAGCTGCGATCCATCTAAACGATAAGTTTGCAGTCTTTTCCAATTGAAGGATGAGCCTGAAGGTTGGGTGTTGTCGTCGTTGCTGAGGAAGGCTCCTGTGTTTTGGTTTTGCTTCTGTTCCGAATCATAGATCGTAGCGGTCGAGGCGGAGGG
>Ga0181520_10002038_pt1 | contig 39194 bp, 38 predicted proteins | sample PEATcosm2014_Bin_29_FD_132451 | JGI IMG/M metagenome (GOLD analysis project Ga0181520, IMG submission 132451) | Peatland microbial communities from MTU Mesocosm Facility, Houghton, MI, USA - PEATcosm2014_Bin02_30_metaG | ecosystem: Environmental > Terrestrial > Soil > Wetlands > Peat | place... | reverse complement strand
ATTGCCGAGCTTCTGGCGCGGGACCTTGCTGCGCGGCGGCTGGTGATTGTGAGCGGGATGGCGCGGGGCATCGACTCGTGTGCGCACAAGGGAGCGCTGTTGGCGCGCATGCCGACGATGGCTGTGTGGGGCACGGGCATCGATGTGGTTTATCCAAAGGAAAACAAGAAGCTGGCCGAGGAGATTCTCTCAACCGGCGGGGCGATTGTGAGCGAGATGCCGATGGGGACCTTTCCCGCGCCGCAGAATTTTCCTCGCCGCAACCGGATTTTGAGCGGGCTGAGCGTGGCCGTGCTGGTGGTGGAGGCGGCGGAGAACTCCGGCACGCGGGTGACCGCGCGCTGCGCCGCAGAACAGAACCGCGACCTTTACGCGGTGCCGGGCAACGTGACCAACAAAGGATCGTGGACTCCCAACACGCTGATTAAGCAGGGAGCCAAGCTGGTGGCCACATGGGAGGATGTGTGGGAGGATCTGCCTTCGCAGGTGCGTCTGGAACTGGAGGCCGAAGCGCCGGCTGAATCCAAATCACCGGCGACTGCATCTCTATTGCCCGAGCAAGTTCTGCGGCCTGAGGAAGCCATGGTGCTGGAGGTTCTGCGCACCGACGAGGCTTTGCAGATCGACGAGATTCTGGAGTTGCTGGAGACGCAACTGACTTCGTCGGAGGTGTTTACGGCGCTCTTCGAGTTAGAGATTACGGGCCGTGTGCGATGCATGCCGGGGAAGAATTACGTTAGGGTGATGTGAGAAGGGCAGGGAACAGGGAATAGGCGGCGGGGTGAGGAGTTTCATCCTTTTCGCCGGGAGCGCGAAAAGGAAGGGGCACCCGGTGTGAACTAGAATAAATTGGCGCGAAATTAAATTGGAGGAAGTTTAGATGAGCGGAGGGAGCCGAAATGTATTAGGTGGACTCAGTAGAGGGTTCTCAGCATTCACTAAACGGATTTGCCACACTGAGTCACCAGACCTTTCCAATAAAATTGCATCGGCAGTTATCTTAGGTGTAATCCTGATATTTTCAATTCTTGTAGGAATCGGGGCTATTAATTGGGCAATCGGCGTTATTGGTGACGCTAGGAAAACGATCAGCTTCAATCACCTCTCAACTGCTGAGCATTTGATTCAAGCAAAAGCTGCCTGTGGAAATGGCAGCCAGTGCGCCAATATACCTGAGGCTTGGCGTCACATTCAGAAAATTCCAGTATCTGCGCCCGAACATGAAGAAGCTTTTAAGCTCCTAACTGCAATACAACAGCAAGAGGATCGTGACAACATAGAGGCGGAAAAAAAGGAAGCACGTGAAAAAGAAGAAGCACCACAGAAGTCGTGGGAGCAGATGCAGAGGAACATTCACGGCGATGCACACGATAACTATTTATGCGGAACATCTACGCAGAAAGAGCCAATTGTTTCATTCGATAATGGAAAGTTCTGGTGGAAAGATGACGGGCGCTGCGCAGAAAGGCAACAAAAGCGAAGGGATGAGGATGCCCAAATCTACAGTTATTGGTCAACTACTGTTCGAGTGAATACGGACATGGACTCATCTTGGCTCCCTAACGAAGAACGTACTTGCCAAACTCATCCCGATGAAAAAGGGAGAGTAGATATTGTTGTTTGCAATTTGATGCCGGAGGGAATATGGGGAGTAAAACACAACATTCCAGTCAAGTTCTGGGGTGGTGTTGATCGTAATACAGTCTCAGACTGGAAGTGTCGCCGAGAGGGAGATACCTTTGTATGCCGTGCGATAGACTAGCCAAGTTCCGAGCGTCCTTGAGTTGTTTTGTCTGGGACGAGATCCAGCTGCAATGACTATGAAGAGTAATCAGGTCTTACTGGTTACTCATGGCCTCCTGCGCCGCTTTGGCGAGGAAGCCGGAGCGGGTCAGATGCTGGGCTTCCGCATAGGTGTCGATCTGCGAGAGCAGATAGCCGGGTAGGGAAATATTAACGCGCTTGGGCGCGGGGTCGATGCGGGTAAGATCGAGATCGACCAGCATCCATACGCCGCCCTTATAGTGCGGATCGTCGGCCAGTTTTTCCAGAGCGGTGGGCGCGGGGATGGGCTGATTCTCACCGGCCATGTGACACTCCACAGCCTCCTGCGCCATGCGGTTGATCTCCTGCCAGTCGTCGGCGGCGGAAAAACAGCCGGGAAAATCCGGGAATTCGATTCCGTGCGCGTGCTTCTTGTCTCCGACCTGAACATAAACGGGATAGAGCATTTCTCACCTCCACTGCCATCCGGCCTGGCGATAGATATTGCGCAGCGTGCCGATGGGAAGGTCTTTCTTGGGATGCGGAACGGTCACAGCGCCGGGTTTCTCCGGGTGCTTGAACTTGACGTGGCTGCCGGCTTGATGCGCCTTGCGCCAGCCCTCCGATTCAAGCTTGCGGACGATCTCCGCGCTGTTCATGTGTGTAATTATACACAACAATGTCCTGGAGGTTTGGTGTATCGTGATTGCGGGAAATGGGACGGAAAGCGATGAAAAAACGGCCTCGACTGGCAATGAGGCGGTGTTCCGTGGTAGTTTCCAACTTTCGCGGTCAATTTTTCCCGGAGGGGGAAAGTGGCCGGTTTGAACGCAGGATTTGAATTCTTCGCGGAGTCAATAGAGCGGAGCCGGCAGAGTGCAACAGGCCGGACAGGTTAGAGTGTACTAGGAATCAAGGATGGCAATGAGCAAATCACTGGTGATCGTCGAGTCTCCCGCCAAGGCAAAGACAATCGAGAAATATCTTGGCGCGGGCTTCGAGGTACTGGCATCGGTGGGTCACATCATGGACCTGCCGAAGAACGATCTTGGCGTGGAGCTGGAGAATCGGACCTTTGAGCCGACGCTGATTGTGTCTCCGGGCAAGGAAAAGGTAGTGGCGCAGTTGAAGCGGGCGGCGGCCAAGGCGGACGAAATCTATCTGGCGCCTGACCCGGACCGCGAGGGCGAGGCGATTGCCTACCATCTGGCGCTGCAGTTGGGGACCTCGGCCAAAGAGCGGAAGAAGATTCGCCGAGTGACCTTCAACGAAATCACGAAGAAGGCGGTGCAGGAGGCTTTCAAGCACGCCCGTGATCTGGATCAAAACCTGGTGGACTCGCAGCAGACGCGGCGCATATTGGATAGATTAGTGGGCTACCAGATTTCGCCCTTGCTGTGGGACAAAGTCCGGCGTGGATTGTCCGCGGGGCGCGTGCAGACGGTGGCCGTGCGGCTGGTGGTGGAGCGGGAGCGGGAGATTGGCGCCTTCGGCCCGGTGGAGTATTGGACGTTGGACGCGGAGCTTCACCCGGAGAAGCAGGCGGAGAAAAAGTTCAAGGCGCGTTTTGTGGGGATAGACGGCGAGCCGGCGCGAGTTGCGAACGGCCAGGGCAAAGACGGCAAGGACCAGTTCATTGCCAATGCGCTGCCGGATGAGCGGTCGATGAAGGCGGTGACGGCCGCGCTGGAAAAAGCGCAGTGGTCGCTGGTTTCCGTGCAGGCCACAGAGAAGCAGAGGCGTCCGCTGGCTCCATTCATTACCAGCCAGTTGCAGCGTGATGCGTCCAGCAAGCTGGGCTTCAATGTGCGGCGGACGATGGGCGTGGCGCAGCGGCTCTATGAGGGCGTGGCGATTGGCGCCGAGGGCATGACCGGCCTGATTACCTACATGCGAACGGATTCGCCGCGCGTTGCGCCGGAGGCGATTGCAGGAGCACGAGAGTGGATCGGCAAGCAGTTGGGGGCGCAGTATCTGCCTGAGACGCCGAATGTGTACAAGGGGAAAAAAGATGCGCAAGACGCGCACGAAGCGATCCGACCCACCGATGCTTCGCGAACGCCGGAATCGATTGCGCGCTATCTGACCGAGGAGCAGTTGAAGCTTTACCGGCTGATCTGGCAGCGGTTTGTGGCCTCGCAGATGACGCCGGCGGTCTTTGACGTGACTACGGCGAAGATTGCTGCGATCAGCGCGAAGACGGGCAAGACGTATGACTTTAGGTTGAGCGGCTCAGTGGTGCGCTTTGACGGATTCCTGAAGGTCTACGAGATTTTGGAAGATAAGAAGGACGAGGAGGACGAGGCGGCCAACAAGCTGCCCAACCTGGACAACGTGAAGCGGCTAGAGTTGGATGAGCTGAAAGAGGAGCAGCATTTCACCTCGCCGCCTCCGCGCTATAACGAAGCTTCGCTGGTGAAGGAACTAGAGGAGAGGGGCATCGGGCGGCCTTCGACGTACGCATCGATCATCAACACCATCCAGGACCGCGAGTATGTGACCAAGATCAGCGGGCGGTTTTATCCCACTGAGATCGGGATGGTGGTCTGCGACCTGCTGGTGGAGAGTTTTCCGTACATCTTCGATGTGGCCTACACGGCCAAACTGGAAGAGGAACTGGACGAGATTGAAGAGGGTCACGAGAAGTGGACCGACCTGCTGAATGGCTTCTACGGCTACTTTGCGGACGAACTCAAGGATGCTGGCAAGAACATGCGTAACATCAAGCGCATGGAGAAGAAGACGGACGAAAAGTGCGATCTGTGCGGATCACCGCTGGTGTTGAAGTGGGGCAAGTTCGGCAGCTTCTTTGCTTGTTCGGCTTATGACAAGAAAGACAAGTCGAGCTGCACATTTACCAAAGAGAACACGGCGGGCAAGCCGGATATGAACACGCCCGAGGCGCAGGAGGTTGGCGAGCAGGAGGAGTACTGCGATAACTGCGGGCGGGTGATGGTGCTGAGGCGCGGGCCTTTTGGGATGTTTATGTCGTGCCCTGGATTTAACGAGGACCCGCCCTGCAAGACCTTCCGCAAGCTGAGCTCGAAGCAGCAGCAGAAGGTGGCCGCGCCGCAGCCGACGGGCGAAGATTGCCCGCAATGCGGAAAACCTCTTGTCCTGCGCCAGGGGAGTTACGGGGAGTTTGTTAGCTGCTCCGGGTATCCCAAGTGCAAGTACGTGAAGCAGAACATCATTGAAGGCTTGAAGTGTCCCAAGTGCGGCACGGGCGACATAGCCGAGAGGAAGGCGCGCAGGGGGAACATCTTCTGGGGCTGCACAAACTATCCGAAGTGCGACTTTACCTCGAATAACAAGCCGGTGGCGGAGAAGTGCCCGGAGTGCGGCAGCCCGTATCTGGTGGAGAAGACGCTGCGGTCGGGAATTTTCCTGGAATGTCCGAATAAGAAAAAGACGGCCGAGGAAGAGGTTGCGCCGAAGAAGCGGGCTGCCAAGGGCGTTGCGCCGGTGGAGAGTGCCATAGTGTGCACCTACTCGAAGAGGATTGGCGACGCGCCGCTGCTGCCGACGGCCGAGACGCATGGGCCGGTGGTGGAGAAAGAATCTGCCAAGATCGTTGCTAAGACGGCATCCAGGCCTGCGGCAAAGAAGGGCGCGAAGAAGAGTAGCAAGAAAGCGTTACAGACAGCATAGGAGAGCGACGCTGTTCTGGCCAAAATACTGTAGTGTACTAACTTGACGCGCGGGCGGGCTTGCGCATAAAAGAGAGCAGAGGGAGAGTTCTTTGGGCGCAAAAGAGAAAATGAGCTCGATTGGTCAGCCAGTGCCGGAACTGCCGGTCATTGATGTCGAACGCGCACAACAGCATTACAGAGATGCACTCGGCTTTGAGATTGGATGGCTCTACCCAAATAAAGAGATTGGGGCTGTGTCACGCGGCAATGTGGCTATATTCTTTCGGAAAAGGAAGCCGCCGTCCGAACCTGCAGTGCACTGGGTATTCGCTGAAGATATCGATGCGACATATCAGGAACTGAAGTCGATAGGCGCGAACATCGTGGATCCTCTGGAAAAGAAGCCTTGGGGATTACGACAGTTCACTGTAAAAGATCTGGACGGGAACCTCTTCTATTTCCACCATGATTAGAGCAAACGTCACATTCAAATAAAGGCACTAACCAAAATACAGCATTACAGTAATATCCACCCGATCCGGTAATATGAATCTGCGGAGAAACTCATTTATGGAACGCATGCTTGCAACCCCTGCGGATGCCGATATCATTCTCAAACTGTATGAACTGCGCACCGAGGCGGAGATGCGCAAGGCGCGCGCGTGGATGACGGGCGAGTTTTGGCCGGCGACGGCGGAGGAGTTTTTTGCCGTGGCGGAGAATCCCGCCGATCCGCACAACGCCTGGCTGCGGCAGGTGCTGACCTATTGGGAGATGGCAGCGGCGCTGGTGCTGCACGGCGCGGTTTCGGCGGAGTTGTTTGTGGATTGCAACGCCGAGGGCTTTTTCATGCTGGCCAAATTTGCGCTCATTCTGGATGGCATCCGGGAGAAAAATCCGGGGTTTTTGATGAAAACGGCCGAGTTGGTGAACCGTTTTTCAGCCGCGGCTCAGCGCTACGAGGCGGTGCTCAAGAACGTGGAGGCCCGGCGCAAGAGCCTGCCCGCCCGTCAGGAGGCTCACGGCCAGTATTCTTATCCTCCAAAACCCTGAACAGGACTCGACCTGAAGGCAAATCTCTGTTAATGTTTATCCGGCACACTCATTGGGCCCGATTTCGGGCCGATAGGGAATAATAGCGAATTTTTCGGAATAACCCATGGCAAGAGCAATCTGGAACGGCAAGGTAATTGCCGAAAGCGAGAAGACACAGACGTTGGATGGGAATGTTTACTTTCCCGAATCCAGCCTGAAGCGCGAGTATTTTCGTCCCAGCACGACAACCTCCCTCGATCCGGCTAAGGGGCAGGCGCGCTACATGACGCTGCTGATCGATGGGGAGGATAACCCGGACGCTGCCTGGTATTATCCCGACCCCAAGCCAACGGCGCGTAAGATCAAGGGTTACGTGGCCTTTTGGCGGGGCGTGGACATCGTCGATCCGTAGCAGGAGTCTTGCAAGCGGCTTTCGGCGCGGGACTTTGCAAGAATCGTGTGATACATTTACGCCATGAGATTGAAGGGTTTAGCAATATTTGCAGTGATGCTGGCCCTCACGCAGGCGCCTACGGCAGTTGCTGCGCAGACAGGCGGCCAGGGTGGCGTGAATCGGCCGACACCGCCGGTTTCAGCATCTACTACAGCAGTTCCGCAAGAGACTGCCAGCCCTGCGCCAAAAACTGAGGCCGAAGGCGGCATTCCGGAAATCCATCCCTCGCACATCTCTGTCGCCAATCCACCCGCTCCCGCGCCGCCTGCCTGGAGTCTGCGCGAGCGAATTACTTGGGTAGCCAACCTGGTGCTGGTCGTTCTGGGATACGTCGGCATTATGCTGGCAGTTTCTCTGCTGAAAAAGATTGACCGCCAAACGCGCTATGCGGAGACCGCTGCAGAGGCCGCGGCTACCAGCTCTCATGCCGCACTCATGACTGCTCAGGCTATCCTCCAGGCAGAGAGATCATGGATACTGATTTCCGTCGAGCCATCCCCCAGCGCGGAGAACTGTTTTACCGTCATGGCCACGAACCGGGGCCGTACTCCGGCCAGGATCCTTGATACCGCTGAACGGACCAGGATTGCCATCGATGAGGACCACCTTCCCGGCATTCCCGAGTATGGGGATGAGAAACGAGGCGCCCCGTTTACTCCCATCATTCTGCTGCCAGGGGAATCAACTGCGATTAAGCCTTTCTGCCGCGATAATGCGAAGGGGCTTTGCGACTCCGAGGAAAGATTCAGGCGCATCGAAACCTGGGAGGAAAAGATATTTCTCTACGGCAAGGTAATCTACAAGGATTTAACCGCGCCTGTGGACAGCGAGGCTCAGGAATCGAATTGGTGCTGCTGGTATATCCACGGACGGCAGAACAGCGGGCTGGTCATTGCCGGGCCGCAGGGATACAACACGCACACGTAAGGTGTAAATCTAATGAGTTCAGCGACGAATCGTGCAAAACGTGATTTTCGTGCCAGGGATTATTTACTGCTTATCCTCCTCGGTGCTCTCATATTTCTTGTGTTTTTAAGAATAGCCTTTGTGGTATCGGACAAGTGGGGCCATGATGCATTTATCCGGTGGGATGGACTTGCCGGTTTTACGTTAGTACTGTTTGGGCTTTTTGTAGCTGAAAGCGCGGAGTTTCTCCGGAAGTGGCGATTTTGGGTATTAACGGCTATTCTTCTGGCTGTACATTTAACCGGATTTGCGATAGTTCTCACACATATTCAAGAGTGGAGACTGACTTGGTTCATGGTGATGGTTATCGAAGCTCCACTCTTCTTCTTCCTCAGAGATAAATTCGTATAAGGGGCTTCGCCAAAGCTCAGTCCGGGCGAAGAGACAGAACAATTTTGAGCAGGATGGCCGTTTTAATTAGAGATCAGAGGATTGTACTTGGGGCCTATAAAGAAAAACACGATCAGCCGGCGAGGCGGTACTCAGCCATTGGCGACATCGCGCATGTCCTGATCGAAGTCGGCGCCGGGTTCGGCAAGCCTTATTAAGCGATGCAAGTAAGCGCGGGAGATGCACAGGCTTCTGGCAGCCAGAGTTTTATTTCCATTGTTCTCTCGCACAGCTGCAACGGCCAGCTTGATTTTGTAGTCGCGAAGCTGCCGTTCAAAGGAACCGGCGGGATGGTAATCGGCGAAATCGACAACGTCACCGATGTCGCCGATGTCAACATCGTTTTCCTCGATGTTCAGATTTAAATCTTCAGCGCGAATGGTCTTGCCAGGGGCAAGGATGATGGCCCTCTGGATCACGTTTTCCAGCTCGCGCACATTGCCGGGCCAGGGGTAACTCTGCAGCATGGCCAGCGCGTCGCGCTCAATATCCTCCATCGGCTTTTGAAAGACCTGCCCATACTGGCGCAGGAAATGCCGGGCGATGCGCGGAATGTCCTCCGGATGCTCCTGGAGCGGGGGAGATTCAATGCGCATCACATTAATGCGATAGAAGAGATCCTGGCGGAATTTTCCCTCGGAGACCAATTTGTCCAGGTCCTGGTGAGTGGCGAAGATCAGCCGCGCCCTCAGAGGAATGAGTTTGGTGCTGCCCAGGCGGCTGAATTCCATCTGCTGCAAGACGCGCAGCAGCTTGACCTGGGTGAACAGGCTGAGGTCGCCAATCTCATCCAAAAACAGAGTGCCGTCAGCGGCCTGTTCGAAGTAGCCTTCGTGCGCCCCATTGGTGCCCGTGAAGGCGCCTTTTTCATGGCCGAACAACTCGGCCTCAATCAGGGTTTCAGGGATGGCGCCACAGGATACAGCCACAAACGGGCGGTTGGCGCGGGAGCCCAGATTGTGGATGGCGCGGGCGATCAGTTCCTTGCCGGTTCCGCTTTCGCCTGTCACCAGGACGGCGGCGTTGAGGTTGGTAACGCGATGGATCAGCTGGTAAACCCGCTGCATCTGCGGACTTGCGCCAATTAGCCGGTCGCAATTGCCTGGTATATCCAGTTGCTGCTGAACAGTCTGTAATTGCTGCCTGAGCGAGGTGTTCTCAAACGCCCGGCAGAGCATGGTTTTGAGATCACGGATGGAGGGCGGTCTGCGGCAGTATCCGAAGGCGCCTGACCGAACCAGTTCAAACGCGGTCGTCCGAAGCGCATCATCGGCCATGACCACTGCTGGGACCTGAGTAGCAATCAGCCGTTGCGTACAGGCAATCCGCTCCTGCAACGAATCATGATTCGAATGAAGATCCAGAATCATGACATCGCAATCTCCCGCTGCCCGGATCAGATTCATACCGTCTTCATCCGGCTCCAGGAGAATCTCGAAGTCCTTCCCCAGGGCTGAGCAGAGCAGCGTATGGAGAGTGCGATCTTCCGAGAATAGAGCGACCTTGATCATTGCTAGACCAGCTTCAAGCTCAAATACATCATGCCGCTTCCCGGTGGAGAAGCGGTAAAACCTTCATAGCTTCACCATTGCGGCCGCGATATCCGCAACAAGATACGCCACGCTGGTGTTACCCAGATGGCATAATATCCCTTGGCAATTAAGTCCAAAGGTATCACTTGGCAAGGCTAGACTCTAGCAATCAATAGTAATAGCAGGTTTGGGCGGTGTCGAGATTACTTTGGTACTTTTGCCCCGGCATCAATTTTTATGGGAATACTGTTACAGGTACAAATGCCGGAAGTGAAGGATCTGCTAGGCAATATGCTTCCATCATAATCCATGTGTAAAAAGTCCTTTATATTCAATAGATAACGCAAAAAAGTAATTCATGAATGACAGGTGGCGCCCAAGGGTAGCCGGATTGCCGGAACCTAAAACATTTCAATTAGTGTATAAATGTGGTTCCTATAGTACCAAATATTCAGGGTACTAATCATCTGGAGTCTCCCTAAAGAGAGTACTTGTGAAGAACCGGTCGTTCCCGTAAGCTGCTCTAACGGCCAAAGATACGGACGCGCAGTGTGTATACGCCTCGCTTCACTCTGGAGCGCTTTTAAGTAAACACCCGTGTACACATGCAAGGCAGTGCGCCGCCAAGTATGTGATTTCGGGTAGTTTCATGCGGAAGCAGTTTGGTTAAAGAATTGCAATGAGAGATAGACTATTGCAATAATGATGTTTTCCCAGATTTTGTGGGGAAGGATGGGGTATGCATTCATTAGCATGGTGGCCAACGCTGATCGTGCTCGCCGTGGCGACGTTCACGGATCTGCGCAATGGCCGCATCCCCAACTGGCTGGTGCTTCCTTTTCTACTGGCAGGACTGTTGTTATCCCCTTGGCGTCTTGATTGGGATTTGAACAGCCACAACCTTGGGTGGCATGGCTTCGGCCAATTTGGGTGGCATGGCCTGGGACAAAGTTTTGCCGGCCTGGGGTTGGCATTGTTGATTTACGGATTTCTTTTCTGGATGGGAGGCATGGGTGGCGGAGATGTGAAGCTTTGCGCTGCCCTGGGCGCCTGGATTGGCCCGAATCAGTTATTTATCGCCCTGGTCATGACCGGCATAGCTGGTGGGATCATAGTTTTATGCTCGGCCGCATGGGGCGGATTTTTCAAGGAGCTGTTTACAGGGGCCGGTGATCTGGTTTTTGGCTGGAAGCAGCGCGGCATGCATCGCGATGCGGATTTGACTTTAGCCAATCCTCTGAAGCGCAGGATTCCTTATGCTCCTGCCATCGCCATGGGAACGTTGATGTCCTTTTTTGCACGATGAGAATTTGGAGCTAAGACCTATGTCCAATTGGCAATCCTCATATCGATTCTCCACCAGCCCGCAAGGAATGCCGGACACGTCAGGGGGCAGTAATACCGTGAATTCAGAGTCTTCTTCGTATCTTGATGATCAGTATCCGGACTCGCTTGGCGGCAATGTGCTGTCCATTGCGCTGATCGGCCCGGACGAGGATCGCCGCAAGGCGGCATCCACCGCACTAACTGGGTGCCAGGGTGGCGGAATCAGGGAGTTTTCTTCCTATCCTCCCAGTCTTGATGATGTGCCCCGGCTGCTGGAGCAGCATTACGACGTCATCATCATCGACCTGGACAGCCATCCAGAGTACGCGCTGGAATTGGTGGAGAGCATCTGCGCCAACGGCTCGGCGACGGTGATGGTGTATTCGGTGAAGGCGGATTCGGAACTTCTGGTGCGCTGCATGCGCGCCGGCGCTCGCGAGTTTCTCACTTTGCCCTTTGCGCAAAGCACCATGGCTGAGGCTCTGGTCAGGGCTTCAGCACGGCGTCCGGCCACCCATATTCCAAAAAAGACGGGTGGCAGGCTTCTGGTGTTTCTGGGGGCCAAGGGCGGAGACGGCGTCACCACGCTGGCCTGCAATTATGCCGTATCCATGGCCCAGGAGACAGGCCAAAGCACCCTGTTGATCGATCTCGACCTCCCGCTGGGTGACGCGGCGCTGAATCTCGGAGTGATCGCCGAATATTCGACCATCAATGCTCTTCAGAATTTCAGCCGGCTGGATTCGAGTTTTCTCTCCAGGCTTCTGGTCAAGCACAGCTCCGGAGTTTCGGTTCTGGCTGCGCCAGGCAAGTTTCCACAATACGATGCGTCCATTGAGGCTATTGACAGGCTGATAGCGGTGGCGCGGCAGGACTTCGACAACGTGGTCATCGATATGGGGTCCAGGCTGGATTTGATGAGCACGAGCCTGTTCAAAGACGGCTCCACAGTCTACCTGGTATTGGAAGCCGGCATCGCCGGATTGCGCAACTCAAATCGTCTGATTACGCAGTATTTCTCCACCCCAGTTCCCAAACTGGAGATCGTTCTCAACCGCTTTGATTCTCGCTCCATGGGCCTTTCCGAAGATCAAATTACCAAGGCTCTCACCCGGCCGGCGCAGTGGAAGATTCCCAACGATTACAACGCCGTGAAGCGTATGCAGACCACGGCGATTCCATTGGCGCTTGAAGATTCGCCGATTTCCCGGCTCATCCGGCAGATGGCCCGCGCCGCATGTGGCCTGCCCGCAATCCAGGAGAAGAAGGCCGGTTTTAGTTTGAAGAGCTTTAGCCGGGGCTTTTCCTCCAAGTCTCCCTCCAGCGGGAATGCGCAGGCACTGACGCAACTAGGTTTGGGCTCCGACATGGACAGCGTCGTCGCTAGGCCAGAAGCACCGGCGAGGATGCCCAGCAGGCCACCCTCACGTTCACTTCCCGTCAGCAGCGCGCCGGCAGCCGTACCGCAGAAGCCGGTCACGCCAGCCAAAGCGGAACGCGCGGACCAGGGGAGCGCGAAGCAGTGGGCTCTACCAAACGCCACTCCTTCCCGCCAGCAGTCTGAACCGGAAACACGTACTTACAAGGGCGCCGTCTATGTGAAGGGCGAGGATGGCGAATGGCACCTCAGTAAAGCGCCGATCGCCAATGTGCCCGTTCATCAGAGTGGACCAGAAACGCGCACCTATAAAGGCTCCGTTTATGTGAAGGGCGCGGATGGCGAGTGGCACCTGCAGGGCGCGGCGGCCGAACAAGCCAGGCCGGTTGAACATGCCAGGGCGGCTGAAAAAGCGAGCCTGGAGAAGCCGGTCATTACCTGGCCTACGCCCGCTCCGATTGCCTACGGTTCAGTTCTTGGCGCCGCGGAGCTCAATGCCAAGGCATCGGTTCCGGGAAGATTCACCTACATTCCGGCGGCAGGCGAGATGATGGCGGCGGGAACGCATACACTATCGGTCACCTTCACCCCAGAGGACGCTTCAGGCTACACCACGGCGCAGTCCACCATGTCGCTCACCGTCACCAAGGCGACCCCGGCCATTGCATGGCCACAGCCGGCGCCGATTTCATTCGGGACCTCGCTCAACTCTACTCAGCTGAATGCCACGGCATCGGTTCCGGGAAGATTCGTTTACATTCCAGAGGAAGGCGCGGTGCTGAATGCCGGAGTACAGACATTAACGGCAACCTTTTCTCCGGAAGACTCCATGGACTACACCACGGCGCAAGCAGTTGTGTCGATCACAGTGGTCAAGTCCAAGTCCGTCGTCAGCTGGTCTGTGCCGGCTGCGATTGTGTATGGCACCCCGCTGGACAGCGCTCAGTTGAATGCCACGGCGTCGGTTCCCGGAACTTTCGTCTATACACCAGCCGCGGGCACAGTTCTGACAACAGGGATGCATGCGCTAACGGCGACCTTCACTCCGGCGGACACTACCAACTACAGCGGGGCACAAAGCGAGGTGACGCTGGTTGTCACCAAAGTGATGCCGGTAGTGACATGGCCGACGCCGGAGGCGATTGTTTATGGAACAGCTCTGGGCAGCGCGCAACTCAATGCCACGGCTTCAGTGGCCGGAAGATTCGTCTACATACCCTCGGCAGGCGCCGTACTCACGGCAGGGACGCATACGCCTTCGGTAACCTTCACACCCACCGACACGGTGAACTACAGCGCATCGCAGGCCGCCGTATCACTCACCGTCGTCAAGGCAACGCCATCGGTGACATGGCCTTCGCCAGATCCGATCGCATACGGCGCCGCGTTAAGCGCCACGCAGTTGAATGCCACCGCATCGGTTCCGGGAAAGTTCGTATACAATCCTGGGGTGGGCGAAATATTGGCGGCGGGGACGCATATGCTCTCAGCTATATTTACTCCGACCGATTCCGCGGACTACGTCACGGTACAGGCCACCACGTCGCTCACTGTATCCAAGGCAAAGCCAGCCACCATCACCTGGCTCGCACCGGCCGACATTTCATACGGCACGCCGCTCGGCGCCGCTCAACTCAATGCCACGGCATCGGTTCCGGGCGCCTTCGTTTACACGCCTGCAGCTGGCGAAGTGCTCACCAAGGGAACACATTCGCTCGCGGTTACTTTTACGCCGGCAGACGCCAACTTTCCCGAAGCTCATGCCACAGTGCAGCTCAATGTCACTAAGGCAAAGCCCGTCATTACGTGGCCGGCGCCCGCCCCCATCTCCTATGGCACGGTGCTGAGTTATGCGCAGCTGAATGCTTCGGCATCGGTTCCGGGCACCTTCGTGTATACTCCCTCGGTTGGCGAAATGCTGCCGGCGGGCACGCATACGCTGTCGGTAATGTTTACTCCGAAGGACAGCTCGGACGATGCATCGGCGCAGGCCACGGCGCAGATCACTGTTACCAAGGCAACGCCCCTCATTACATGGCCGGCTCCCCCAGCCATTTCCTACGGTACCCCGCTCAGCGCCGCACAGTTGAACGCCACGGCGTTGATTCCAGGCACCTTTGTCTATACTCCCTCCGCGGGCAATGTAATCGCGGTGGGGACGCACACGCTTTCTGCAACTTTTACTCCCACGGACACCGCGAACTACACTTCGGCGCAAGCCACGGTGTCGCTGGTGGTTGAAGGGTTGCCCAACATCAATATGCTTATGCCAGTCATGGCCGATGCTGATATGGTCCAAGGAGACTATGGCGGAGCTAAGCAGAGGGCGCAAAACAGCGATACAGCCCAAAATCAACAAAGCAATCTTGAAACGCGCAGTTACAAAGGCGCGACGTATGTGAAGGGAGCCGATGGTCAATGGTACCTCCAGAAGAAATAGAAATTGCGCAACCCACAACGCTACCCGCGGATTTCAGCGAATGGGATAGCGGGGAATCTACTGCGGCACAGCCTGCCAAACCAGCGACAGCGCGAGTAGCCGCGCCGCCCATGATGAATAGGATACCCAACACCATGCCGCGTGCATCGGCGGCATATGCGGAAGCAGAGCAGGTGTTTAAGCCGGCTCAACCCAGAGCCGTGAAACACGTGGACGAGAGCAGTGAAAAGAAGAAAGGGATGATGCCGCTTATCGGCGCCGGATCGATTACGCTTCTGCTTATCATTGGCTTTTTAGGCTATTCCAAGATGCACACCAGTACAACTGCGCCCAAGCCAACGATTGCTCCGCAGCAGCAAACGGTGGTGAACACGCAACCGCAGGCGGCCACGATCGCGACGTCGCCCGCACAACAGTCGCAGACGCAGGCGGCGACGCCGGCCAGCACTGATACGGATCACCAGCGTACGCAGGCGGATATGATGAACCGTCAGCTGAGTTCGCCATCCCGGATTCCGAGTGATCTTAAGATGCTGGCAGGGAGGGAGCCTCCGCCCTCTTCTGGCTTTGCTTCATCCGGTCTGGACGTGGGTGGAAGCGGTGCGCCAGGCAACGTCTTTAGCGGATCGAACGGGCCCAAGGTGAAGATTGCGGCTCCCTCGAGACTGAGCATCTCGGCAGGTGTAGCCGGCGGTTTGCTGATTCAGAAGACCGCGCCCGCTTATCCACAGATGGCCAGGGAAGCCCGCGTTTCGGGCACGGTGGTGATTCAAGCCACCATTTCCAAGACGGGAGAGATCCAAAATCTCCATGTTGTCAGCGGACCGACCATGTTGCGGCAGCCTGCGCTGGATGCCGTGAAGACCTGGCGCTACAAGCCCTATCTGCTCGACGGCGAGCCGGTAGAGGTGGAGACCACGGTGAGCGTGAACTTCTCTTTAGGCGGATGATGAGTCCTCGTCTCTTGGCCGCTTTTTTGGCAGAGGTCTCTTGGCTATGATGGCGTCGCGGACGAGTATCTTGTCCTGACAGAAGGTAAAACGTGGAACTGCTGAATCTGGAGAAATACAAAGCGGAGATACACCGCACCCTGATCTCCAAGCTGGATCTGGAGAAGCTGTCGCGCGTCAATACCAGTCAGGCGCGACAGGCGGTGGCCGGGATCGTTAAAGAGATCATCTCCGACCAGCGTGTTCCCCTGAACTACGACGAGCAGGAAAGGATACAAGCGGACCTGCTCGACGAGGTTTTTGGCCTTGGTCCACTGGAACCCCTGCTCAGAGATGCAAAGATATCAGACATCCTGGTCAACAACAAGGACCATGTTTTCATTGAGAAAAACGGCCTTCTGCAGCGGGTAGATACGACCTTTCGCGACGATAAACATCTGCTGCAGATCATCGATCGCATCGTGTCGCGCGTGGGGCGCAGGGTGGATGAGTCCTCCCCCATGGTCGATGCCCGATTGCCCGATGGTTCGCGCGTAAATGCCATCATCCCGCCCCTGGCGCTCGACGGGCCATCCTTATCCATCCGCCGTTTCGGGACAGGCCCCCTGGCAGCCAACCAGCTGGTGCAGTTAAAAAGCGTCTCTCCGGAAATGATGGAGGTGCTTTCCTCCGCGGTAAAAGCCAGAATCAGCATCCTCATTTCAGGCGGCACCGGAACCGGCAAAACCACGCTTCTGAACATTCTCTCGCAGTACATTCCACGCAATGAACGCATCGTCACCATCGAAGACGCGGCCGAACTTCGCCTGGCGCAGGAAAACATTGTGCGGCTGGAAACGCGTCCGCCCAACATCGAAGGGCTGGGAGCGATCAAACAGCGTCAACTGCTGGTTAACTGCCTCCGTATGCGACCCGACCGCATCATCATGGGAGAAACGCGCGGAGAAGAAGCCTTCGATATGCTCCAGGCCATGAATACCGGACACGAAGGATCTATGACCACCATTCACGCCAACACGCCTCGCGATGCCATCTCCAGGCTGGAATCGATGGTGGCCATGGGCAATATGAATATGTCGGAAAAATCCGTTCGCCAGCAGATATCATCAGCCATCACCATCATTGTTCAGTCCACGCGCATGAGCGACGGCACGCGCAAAGTCACCAGCATCGCCGAGATTACCGGCATGGAAGAAAACGTCATCAGCATGCAGGAGATTTTTACTTTCTCCAAGAAAGGGATCGGGCCCGATGGCAAGGTCATCGGCGTATTCCAGCCAACGCATATTCGTCCCCGCTTCCTTGAACGGCTTCGCCTGTCCGGTATCGTCCTGCCGCCGGCACTGTTCGAGCGCGAAACGCAGGTCAACTGAGAGAGAAGGAGGGCAACGTACATGGGATTAACCATTATTGCAATTTTCATAGGCGTCTTCGCTGTTGTTGCTCTGGTGTTGCACGCCCTGGGGAGTGGGGCCTCTCAAAAGACCAAACAGGTATATGCCGCGCTCGACTCGGCCCTGGCCACTGACGGCGAGGCAAAAGTTAGCAACACAGACACCAATTTTCGCAAGAGCGAAATGATCAGCAGCATCCCCTGGCTCAATCGCAAACTGCGCGAGTTCGATGTGGCGCCGGTCCTGCATACCCTGCTCTATCAAGCCGATCTCAAGTGGAATGCCGGAAGCTTGTTGGCCGGTTGCGGGCTGTGCTTTACGCTCCCGGCTTATTTGGCATACGTGCGCTTTGATTCCATCCTCATCGCTTTGCCGGTCGGATTGCTGCTGGGCGCGTCGCCTCTTGCATATGTACTGCACAAACGCAGCAAGCGCCTTGACAAGTTTCAGCAGGGGTTGCCGGAAGCGCTGGATATGATGGTGAGTGCTTTGCGCGCGGGACACAGTCTGGTCGCCGCACTCGGCTCGGTGGCTCGCGAATGCTCCGATCCAGTGGGCTGCGAATTCAGAACTTGTTTCGAAGAGCAGAATTACGGCCTGGAGTTGAAGAGCGCGCTGGACAATCTGATCAAACGCGTTCCCCTTCAGGATCTACGCATTTTCGCAACGGCAATTATGATTCAGAAGGAAAGCGGGGGTAATCTTGCCGAAGTTCTAGACAAGACAGGGCATGTCATCCGGGAGCGGTTTCGCCTGAAAAGGCAGGTCGCGGTGCACACGGCACAGGGACGCATGACAGGCATGGTGCTGACCGCCCTGCCGGTGGGGCTTGGACTCATTTTGTATTTAATTAATCCGGAGATGATGAGCGTCTTATGGAAGAATCCAACCGGTGTCAAGATGCTCTGGATAGCTTCCGGGATGATCGTGGTGGGTGGGATTGTCATTAACCACATTGTCAACATGGACGTTTGAAGGGACATATGGGAATTGCGACTATTACATTTATCGTTGTTTTCGCGATGATAGTGAGCGGAGGGATGCTTCTGTTCTATCGCGAAGAAATACTGCGGAGAATTTCCGAGGCGATCAATCCGAATCCCAAACCGAAAACCCTTTTGAGCACCATTCAGGAGACGGGCCTGTCGATTGGCGGCGTGGTCGGGCACTTCGAGAACGTATTGCCGAGAAGCCATGCCGAGGTCTCCGTAGTCCTGCAGCGGCTTCAGCGCGCAGGATTCCGCGACGAGTCAGCGGACAGAATCTTTTATGGATCAAAAGTATTGACTCCGATTGTGCTTGTCATTCTGGTTTTTGCATCAGGTCTTGGGGCGTATGGCGGCATTTTTATGTACGTCATCGCTCTAGGCGTCGGATTTTTAGCGCCGGATTTCTGGTTGGGAAGACGGATTAGCAACCGCCAAGGCAAAATTCGCCGTGGCCTTCCTGATGTGCTTGATCTTCTCGTAATCTGCATCGAGGCGGGGCTGAGCCTGGATCAGGGGACGGCGCGCACATCGGTGGAATTGAAAGCGGCACAGCCGGAGCTGTGCGATGAACTAGGCATTGTGGTGCTGGAGCAACGTGCCGGACGCCCTCGCGGCGAAGCCTGGAAGCATATGGCGGATCGCACCGCGGTCGATTGTGTCAAGAATCTTGTAGCCATGCTGATTCAGGCGGATCAGTTTGGTACCAGCATCGCCAAGACGTTACGTGTTCACAGCGATACACTCAGAACACAGCGGGTGCAGGCAGTTGAGGAGGCGGCGGCAAAGACTACCATCAAGTTGATCTTTCCGCTGGTGCTCTTTATTTTCCCTTCGCTTTTTGTGGTTACAATGGGTCCAGCGTTCATCTCCATTATGGAATCTTTTGCGGGCCTGAGTCATTGAGGAAGGAGGAGTAGAAATGGACCTGATGAACATGGACGGGGCAGAAATTATTCAGATTGTTTGTGGTGTGTTGGCAGTGGTTGTCCTGATCGTTTTGATCCAGCGTCGCCGCACACAGGTCAAGTAGTGCAAAGTTTTTTCCCAGCGGCGACGTGAAATTAGAACGTGTGCTTAGCTGGCCGGCCCGCAATCTCGCGGATCGGACGTTGGGCCGTAATGGCGCCCGGTGTCGCTCGTGTTTGCTCAAACCGGGGAGCGTAACCAGCATTTTTTCAAAGAAAGAGAAAGAGGAGATGTAATGGACAATCAACTGCTTATCAGGATTGTTTGCGGCGCGCTGGCCGTAGTCGGAATCATCATTGTGGTCTTGCGCCGCCGCGGCAAGAGTTCGTAGCACGGGTTTCGCGGGTTGGCCGCGGCGCGGTTATGCTGCGCGGATTTCGCTGGCCAACCCAAAATAGCTCGCTGGCCGGAGACATTGCTATTGCAGCAATTGGTGTCTCTGTATTTCACCCCGTCAGCGGGTGCGGGAAGGTGCGTCTTTGCGTAGCTCTCGAGCTAACGCAATTGTAACCTCGGTGCCGAATTTAACATGGCACACGGCTAGTTTGGCGATTGCGCGGTAAGGACTTGCAAGAGTGATTCTGACGCATGAGGTTGAGTGAACGACAGGAACTTGAGATAGTGCTCGGTTTCCGGGTCCTTATAGAGGACCGGAGGTTCGATGGACTCACGAAGGCTTTGCGCATACAACCAGACTCGTGAATGCTTTCTCGGCCTCGAGGTCACATCCGTCGATCTTGCCAGCGCGGCACTCAAGAGTCTGCTTAGAAAGCTTATTTTGAAATCCGGTGAAGGCCTTTGGATGGCTCCGTTCCGAGGAATACCGGAGACGGATATGGGCGCCCCTCTCGATTTAATTTATATGGATGAGGAGTGCCAGGTTATTGCGGTGGTCGAGTCATACCCTACATTTCGCGTCTCTCCTTCGAGTCCGCGTGCCGCAACCGTATTGGCGCTGCCCATCCACTCTATCTATTTATCGCAAACTCAAACGGGCGATCAGTTGGTGCTTTGCATGGCGGAGGAGATGGAGAGCCGCCTGGAGCGGATTTCCAGCGGGAACGGCGCTGCCGGCGGGGTGCAGAGCGCCGTGATGTTGCGGGGGACGCCGCTTTGGAGCGGCGGACCGGGCGTCGTGGAGTTGGAGGATAGATCCGCTGTAGACAGATTCGCGGACGAGCGCTCCTCATCCGAGCGGCCGTACGAGATGGAGCTTGTCGAGCCGGGGCCGAAATATGTAAAGCAGCCTAAGAGTTGGTTGAGCCGCTGGTGGTCTCCGGATCCAAGAACAGCTCCAGATCTGAGAGATACCCCGCGGGAGTCATTGCCCGGTCTGGCTGCCTATTACTGGACCGGAGCTGCTCCTAAAGCGCATAGTATCAAGGACATAAGCTCAACAGGATTGTACGTGGTGACCGAGGAGCGCTGGTATCCCGGCACCCTGATCCTGATGACCCTGCAAACTTCCGATGATGTGGAGATTAACTCAGAAAATGCCATTTCCGTCCATTCCCGGGCTATCCGCTGGGGCAACGACGGCGTTGGCCTGCAGTTTATCCCGCAAGATGCTCCGGCGGCGCGCAGTTTACTAAACCCGCTGCAGAATGGGGCGAACAAAATGGAGCTTGAGCAATTTCTGGAAAGGCTCCGAAAGGGCGCTTACTAGGAGCCAAGGGGGTGCGCGCCCGGCAAGAATCGGGGTACTTTAATCAGGGTACCTTGAAAAAAATGTTGTTTCACAAAGCTTTTTGTAGGATAATGAAGGGAGGTACACAATGAAAAGGCTGAGTAATTTGCGTGGGCGGGCTTTGGCTCTCCTGCACGATTTTTCACGTGCAAGGGAGTCAGGCAGAGCGGGCGCGAATCCCCGGTCTGTTGGTGGCCGGCTTCGCGCTTTTCTTCATTCCGACAGCGAAGGCCAGGCCTTGGTCGAGTTCGCCTTGGTAGTGCCTGCGCTGTTGACGATCTTGGTTGGGATATTTGTGGTTGGCATGGTCATGCAGAACTATCAGCAACTGACATATGTCGCGGACCAGGGCTTGATGAGAATTGAGCAAATCCCAGGCGACTCGACGGATGCAGCTGACCCCTGCAATGCGATTGCCTCAGCGATCATTGGAGCTGCGGGGAATCTCAGAACGACAGGAGATACTGGCATTCAGGTGTCAGTGTCATTTACCAATGGAACCTCAACCGTAACTTACCCGACGAGCGGCACGACCTCCCCAACTGGGTTCTCCTGCCAAGACGCTTCATCATATATGACACCGTCCGCATCCGCAACTTTGACAGTTACCTATCCCTCCAAAGTCTTAGGATTCAACCCAACACCAAATGGTCTGATGACTTTAACCCAAACGGAGCAAATCTGATGACAAATCATTGCGCTTCATTTTTCCGCAAAATATTCAGCGATCAGCGCGGGCAGTCTGCAGTGTGGATAGGTCTCTCATTAACAGCCATGCTGGGTCTGACCGGGATGTCGCTCGACCTAGGCCATGTGTACGTACTGCATAGCAAGCTACAGGTTTCAGTAAATGCAGCGGCATTGTCTGGAGCATCAGCAGCAGGATTGTACAACACAGGAGCAAACTCCGCATCGAGCGTAGCTACTACGTACGCAGGGCTGAATCCCGTCCCAGGCGCCGGGACTGCCGTCGTAACGACGCCATGCATTAACGCGCTTAATAACACTACCTCAGGGTGTACCAACGACTCTTCCGGAAACGCTAGTCCCAGCACATCCGCAAACGCCGTCCGGGTCACCCAGACAGCCACCGTTCCTATGTTTTTCATGAAAATCTTTGGCGTCAGCTCAATGACGGTAAAGGCCATCGCCACCGCGGCGGACAGTTCGACTCAACCGTGGAACGTGGCCATCATTCTCGACGCGACAGGATCGATGAACAGCACTGATACATACTGCTCCACGAGCAACACTACTGCGGAGCAGTGCGCATTAAACGGCATTCAGACGATGCTGAAAGGCATTAATCCTTGTTATGGGGGCACAACGGGCTGCACGTCCACTAGCCAGAACGCGCGTTTCCGCGTAAGCTTCTTCACGTTTCCAAATGTGACAACAGCTACGGTTGCGGATGACTACAACTGCAAGGGGACTGTTCCTACCTCGGAGCAGTACACGCTCCCAGTGATTCCCACATCTACGACAACAGGTGGCTACACTCCATTCGCCTACAGTAATACAACGCAAGTGTGGAATAACAAGACTCACACATATGACCCGACTACGACGACATGGACAGCGACGTACCAGGTCACACAGCCCAATGCTGGCAATGCGGATGCGAATGGTTTCTTGAGCGATTATTTCTCTTCCGGCTCTTTGAACTCCAGTTCCATCCTGGTGAAGCTTATCGGAAACGGCACCACCGCTGGCTGCATGCAGGTTCCTAGTAATTCTTTTATCACTGGTAATGGTAGTAGTGCTGGTGGTGAAACCTACTTTGCAGGCGCAATCTATGCGGCGCAGACCGCGCTCCAGGCTGAACAGTACGCAGTGGCCAACATGCCAAATGGGATCCAAACAAAGAACGCGATCATCTTCGTCAGCGATGGTCAGGCGGGCGCATGGCAAGGCGCCTTCCCGCCAGCCACCAGCACGGCTGGTACCGGCGGCATTTCAGTTACCAGCGGCGGGAGTTCATCGACAAATCTGACAGGGGCAGCCGCCTCCTTCGGAATCTACCCTGATTACAACGATGAATGCCAACAGGCGATCGCCGCGGCTCAGGCTGTAAGGAAACTAGGAACCAGATTCTACGCGGTCGCCTACGGCTCGGAGTCTGACGGATGCGGTTCTAGTGATAGTAGTTCGATGGGTGCTGGTGGAACGGATAGCACCTTAGTTGTTACCGGTACTCTGAACGTCCCTATCACCAGTGCCAATGTCAAGAAGCTCAACCCCTGCACGACGATGGAGGACATGGCCTCGCCGGTGGGTAGTAGTGTCGCTGGCCTGTGGTATTTCTACACCGATGGATCGAGCGTAGCCAACGGCTGCTCGGATAGCTCGCATACGTCCTCGAATCTGAACTCCATATTCGGTGCGATCGCGGCAACTTTCAAGAACGCGCGTTTGATCTCCAACAGCGTCACCTAACCTGCTGTACCATTACCAACTGCATCCCGGCCGGTCCGTCCATCGGACTCGCCGGGATGCTTATTTTATGGCTGCTCGTCGGGGATAATCAGCAGCACTTCGACCAGCACATTTTGTCCATTCTGCGTGGCCGGTCGGAACTGCCACTGGGCGAGTGCGTCCAGTACAAACTTCGCCTCCTCAAACTGGGGAGGAAACAGGACATTGAGCGCCTGGAAGCGGCCAGCCGGTGTGATAAACCCATGAACCATGAGGGCATCGGCATCGATGGCGCCGGGCGTGATGTTGGGCCGTACGATGTTATACGGCCAGGGCGCCTCTATATGCGTGATGTTGCCGGAGGCAGCCGCGTTGTCGGCCTGGGATAGCGAGTATTGCAGGATCCAGCTCTTCGACAGGCCAACATGCAGAAAAACGGTATAAGACAGCCTGCCGCTCCATATCGGGGCCGTCTCGGGATACTTTTCTTCCATCGAGGAGCCCACCACCACAGCTCCAAATTGGCCGTCCTTGGGCAGCGAGATATGGGCAGTCGAAGGCTGGTTGCCAGTACCGGTACCTGTCTGAGGGGCGCCTGGTTGCCCTGAACCAGGTTGCCCGGAGGCCGTTTCATCTCCCTGAGCCGCGGTGCTGGTCTCCGCCGGTTCTCCGGCGTTACCTGGACCCTGTCCCGCACCTGACCCACCCGGCTTGCCTGCCGGGTTCGCCTGCCCAGCCTGCGTCGAATCCTGCCCCTTGCCTGCCGCCAGCGCCCCTGGAGAATTTGAAGAAGCCGATTCGTTCACAGGCGGCAGCGTGACCTCTCCATTGTCCATTTGAAGATCGGACAGCGACATCACCGAAGCTGGAGTCGACTGCGAAGCTCCTTGTGCAGTGGTTACCGGGGCGGGGGGCGCCGGTTCCGGCCCGTGTACCACCACAGGCGACGTAGTGCTGGGGAAAATCGGCTGGGGCTGGGTAGCCAGATCGTTGGCTGCCAAGGCGATGATATCCAGGTTTGGTTCGTCGTTGGGCAACTGGAGCGAGGGTTGTACGTCAGAAACGGCTGGCTTTTCCGGCATAGGCGGAACCAGCGTCTTGGCGGAAGTCTTCTTCCCGTCCCAGAGCACGACAGTCGGTACAGGGATTTCCTTAGTAAGCGTCACGGGCTTGGGGATATCCGGCTGGAGCAGCGTCTGGGGGCCTTGCGGAGCCTGCACAACCTGCCGCATCACCCGCGGCTGTGCTGATCCCTCGCCCGGCGGGAGCTTGTGCGTAACGGGATGCGGGCGGAACTGTTCGATAGCGTTATTGGCGGCTCGCTGTGTTGGAGTCTCCAGAGTGTGCAAGTCAATATGCCGCACGTCATAGTGTTGGGCGAGAACCGGGGTCTTGACCTTGGGTGCGGACATAAGTCCCAGAGTCACCAGTCCAATCACAACGCCGTGCACCAATATGGAAACCAAAAAGGAATAAGGCTGCCGGTCCGGCTCCGGCCGGTCTGTAAATAGCGTAATCATAGGGGAAGACCTCATGACCGGATGAATCTCCTCCCTTGCGCGCCATTCCCTTCTTGCCGTGGAGGCCGCGTTTCAGGCAGCCTCAGCCTGCTTGAGCACTGAGAAAGGAGCTGCCGTCCCCCTGCAAGAGTTCAATTATAATCTCTTACAGAATCGCTGATAACGGAGCTTTAACCTATAACTATTTTGATACCCCCTCGTCTACAATAGTGCGCCTGACGTTACTATCATGCTAGAAAGGAATACACTAAACAAGCGGTTAAACTTGCCTGGCGATATGCCCGGCCTATTCCTCTTTCGACTGGAATCGAAATAGGCTTCCGGGCTCGGCTATTGCCGCAAGAGACAGAAAGGCGAAGCTGGCTGGTTAGCCAGTTCAAACAGGCCTCCATATGAACCGAAGAGTACTTGCGATCCTATCCGTGGCTTTCGTTATTGCCCTCGCATGCACTTTCATGGTTATCCGCCTGCTTGGCAGCCAGGCTAAGGCGTCTAAGCCGCCGGCTACTACGCGGGTGGTTGCGGCCAAGACGAACATTAAACTTGGGTCCATGATCACCGCTGACAACCTCACCAGCATCGAGATCGCCGGTACACCTCCCAAGGGCACAATCCTCGACAAAGATAAGATCAAAGTTATTAATCGGGGTGTTCTCTCGGATCTTTATGAAGGTGAGCCCATCATCGAGAATCGCCTGGCAGCTGTCGGCTCCGGCGGCGGATTGGCAGCCACCATCCCCCCGGGCATGAGGGCCTGTGCCGTCAGAGTTGATGAAGTGGTGAACGTGTCGGGATTCGTTACTCCCGGAATGCGCGTTGATGTGCTGATCTCAGGTAATCCTCCTGGCCAGCAAAATTCCTCGCAAGGCACGGAGTCGCGAACCCTCCTGCAGAACATTCAGGTCCTGTCCGCGGGTACCGATTATCAGAAGGACGCTGAAGGCAAGGCGAAGACGGTGCAGGTGGTCAACCTGCTGGTCACGCCGGAGCAGGCCGAGCTTCTCAGCCTGGCCAGCAATCAGGTGAGAATCCAGCTTGTATTGCGCAATCCGCTTGACACCAAGGTTTCTGATGTTGCCGGCACGGCGACCAGCAACCTCTTTACCGGGGAGAATTCAGCGCCCAAAAAGTTGCTGCACAGCAAGAATGCCCCGCCCAAGTACATTACCGTAGTGGTGATTAACGGTTCAAAGATAACCACAGAGAGATTTCCTGCTCCCGGGAGACACCAGTGAGAGCGAAGACAGGCATTTCCGTCGTATGTTTCAGCGCATTGTCGCTTGTTTTATGCGCCTGGCCGTGCTTGCAGGCGCAAACGGAGCCGCCGCCTGTGCAACCCGCCGGCGCCTCCTCGCAGGACTCGGCAAACGAGCTCTCCGTCGCTGTAGGCAAGACTGTTCTGGTCGATGTTGCGTATCCCATCATGCGGGTTTCCATTGGCCAGGGAGACATCGCCGAAGTTCGCCCGACGGGTGCAACAGAGGTCATGGTGCAGGGCAAGGCTGCTGGAGAAACCAACCTGATTATCTGGGACACCCACGGCGGACGTCAGTTCTTCAACGTGACCGTGCGCCCCGGCGCGTCTCTCTTGCACGACAACCTGGACGCCATTCGTCGCGAACTCAAGACAGAACTTCCCGGCGATTCACTCAGGGTCAGTTCCGAGAACGGCGCAGTCTTTCTCCGCGGCACGGTCAAGGATCTCAACAGCTCCGAACGTGCGGTCAAGATCGCCTCCACTGGCGGCAAAGTGGTCAACTTGCTCAATGTCTCTGTACCGGCCTCCGACCCACAGATCCTCCTCAAGGTGCGCTTTATCAGCGTTGATCGCACCAAATCGTCGCAGATGGGCATCAACATTTTCAGTAACGGTTTTGGAAATACGATCGGTGGAATTTCAACCGGTACCTTAACCTCAACTAATCCTACGGGCAATTCAACCGCCACGGTAACCGGAGGAACGACTCCGACAAATATCGCCGTCTTCTACCCCGGTCTGAATATAGGCGCAACTATCCAGGCCCTGCAGCAAACTGTCGGTGGACAGGTTTTGGCTGAGCCCAACTTGCTGGCGGCCAACGGCAAACAGGCCAGCTTCCTGGCCGGCGGAGAATATCCCTATCCCGTAGTTCAAGGCGGCTCGGGCGGCTCGGGATCATCTGTCAGCATCACGTTCAAGGAATATGGTGTTCGCCTGAACTTCATTCCTACCATTACTCCCCGTGGGACGATACGCCTGCAGGTGGCTCCGGAAGTGAGCGCTCTCGACTTTTCTGACGAAATCGAAATATCAGGATTTGTGGTGCCCGCTATAACTACCAGGAAAGTGAAGACCGAGGTCGAACTGGCCGACGGGCAAAGCTTCGTCATTGGCGGCCTGCTGGATAACACAGAGTCCCAAACCTTCGCTAAGATACCCTTCCTGGGAGACATCCCAGTTCTCGGCAAGTTCTTCCAGTCGATGCAGAAGACCAAGGCGAACACCGAGCTGATTGTGATTGTGACGCCGGAAATTGTGGCTCCCATTCCAGCAGGCTCGCCGGTGCCTGAGCTAAAGTTCCCAGGCAAGTTCCTGCCGACAAACTCCGGCATACCCATGAATACTCCGGATGCCAAGACTGCTGCCAACACCCCAGCCCCTGCGCCGTCCACCATACCCGTGGAGAAATTGATCGAGAGCCTGAAACCAGGGCCGCAGATGGTGGTCGGAGGCGACTCGGGGACCTTTGGCGCCTCATCGGGAGCCAGTGCCACATCCGCACCCGCTCCTGCTCCTGCTCAACCATGAGGCAACCGGATGGATCTGTTTCGCTGGATTGCAACGGGGCTGCGGGACAACCTTGCCTCACGCCCTCAGACCCCCGCGGATAGCCGTTTGCGCGTCTCCAATCTGACGCGCAATACGGTGCTCGCCACCTGCATGGAAGTAGCCGATACCGCCGCCAAGCGCAACAAGGGCTTGTTGGGGCGTGATTGCCTCGCGCCCGGAGAGGGCCTGTGGATTCGCCCCTGTGAATCCGTGCATACCTTCTTCATGAGGTTTCCTATCGACCTCATCTATCTGGACCGTAAGAATCGAATCAGGAAGCTAGTGAGCGCATTGCCTCCATGGCGGCTATCGGCATGTCTGATGGCGCACTCCATACTTGAACTTCCCTCCGGCACCATCCGTGAGACGCGGACGCAACGCGGCGACACGCTGGATTTTTCGCCTGCATCTTCCACTGAGGAAAGTTCCGCCTAGTAGTTCCAATTCTCCGCATCAGAGTTCTGGTTACGCTGCGAGATTCTTCATTCGTATATTCTCGCCTCTGGTCGCATACAGATACCAGGCAAGCCAAGCGGGTGTGGTCCAAAGATAAAACTGCGAGATGAGCTGTACGCCGGCGAACAACTCGATGAGGGCAACTCCGGCAATCAAAATCAGCGGCAGCAGCGAGCGGCGTGACTCCTCGGCACAATATATTCCATACAGCACTGCTGGAAACACAATGGTTTCATCGGTGAGCCATCCGAAAGGCGTGCACATCGCTGACACCAGCAGCAGCAGCAGTCCATCCTCTATCCAGCTCCAGCGATTGTGGCGCTTCCAGAAATACCACAGCGCCCAGCCACAGGCGGCTGTCTGAGGAAGAAACTGTAGCCAAACGGCGTTGACATCGATGAGAAAACGCAATGCAACGCTGAGGGCGGGCACTGGCTCATGCAGCGCGCCCCCGGCGCGCATCATATGTATGTATTGAGACCACGCATGAATGTCAAAGCAGTATGTTAGCGCGCAACTGGCAAGCAGAGCGCAGAATAGCCCCGCCAGGATGCGGTACGCCTTCAGGTGCACCGCCCATGCCAGCAGCACGGCGGCACAGGGTAAAAACAGGTGCGGCTTCGACGCGCAAAGCAGCAGAGCTGCTCCGGCAAAAAATGGCCGGGAGTGCTGAAAGTACAGAAACAGCGCCACGCCTAAAAGTAGAAAAATTCCAAATTGCCCGGCCATCATACAGGCCAGCGTGGGCGCAAAGATGAAGCCGATCAGATGATAACGATTGTTCGGGCGTCCAAACAGCAGCCACAGAATCCATATCGACACCGAAAGACAGGCAAGCTGAACCAGCAACCAAAGGATAAGGCCGACTTTTGGACTCACCAGCCCGAGGGGCAGTGCCAAAAAAAAAGCAATGGGGGGATTGCGCATCATGAGAAAAGCCTGGTTATCCTCGCGTCCCACGGCGCGTTCCAGGCGGCTCACGGCTTCCATATCATATGGATTTGCACCGCGCATAAGTTGCTGCCCGGCTGCCCAATAAGAAATGAAATCCCTTTGAGAGGCGTTATTGTCGCTCAGACCGATGGTATAAATGCAGACCACATAACAAATACCAGCCAACACGATGGCGGCGGCGGCAAACACTCGAAGAGGATTCTTTTTCATATTCTCTCTGTTGGTGTCCGCCTGAATCGGTTTGCGAAGAGATACCAAACCAGCCATGCGGGCGCAGACCAATAAGTCCATAGAGCCATGGCTGTCGGGTATTTAATGCTGCGCAAAAGTGCAATTTCGACCAGGGCGCTCAAGAACGCAAGAGCTATCAACAGGTTCCTGGATCGGGCAAGAAACGCGCCCCGCAACAGGGCTGGGATTACCAGTCCTTGATCGTAAATCCAGGAATAGGGCGCCACCAGAACTGAAACAATCATCAGCGGGCTGCCGTTATTGATCCACTCCCAGGCGTGGCGTCGAAACCAGAAATATGCCAGCGCCCACGCGCAGCCCAGCACAGCCGGCAGGTATTGAAGCCAGATGGAGTGCGGGCTGAGCCAATCGCGCAGCAGGTAACTAAGGCAGGGAATGTACTCATTCTCGATTCCAGAGGAGCGTGCCAACTGTGAATATTGGGCCCACGCCAGGGGGTCGATGGCAAAGGTGATAGCGCAGCTTGCGGCCATGGCCACCGCCGCGCCAGCCAGGAGCTTGTAGCTCCGGGAAACCAGTACCCACGCCATCAGCACCACGCCGAATGGCAGAAAGAGGTGAGGCTTTAGCGCGCAAAGCCACAGTGAGGTTCCCGCCAGAAAGGGGCGCGTGCGATGCAGGTGCAAAAACAAGACTAACCCCAGCAGAGCGAAAAGCGAGGTTTGTCCGTAGAGCAGGCAGAGCAATGCCGGAGCGAATGAATAGCCCAGCAAGTCGCGACGATTTTTAGGCCGCTCGTAGATGATCCAGATCAAGCGCACCGATACCAGCAGGCTCGCAAGCAGAAGCATTGCCCACAGAAACCACCCTACACGCAGACTGAGAAACCCCAGAGGAAAGACAAGCGGAAGTGCCCAGGGCGGATTCCTCATCACGCCCGGATTCAGATTTTGGGGAAGACCCGCGGCGCGCTCTAGCTGCGTATTGGCAGCGGCGTCATAAGGGTTTGCATGGTGCGCGAGCTGCTGGCCGGCGGCCCAATAAAAGACGTAATCGCGCGTGCATGGAGCTTGTGGTAACAGCAGTGCAAGGCAGAGCATTCCAGCAGTGAACCCAAACGCCAGTCCACAAACGGTAACGAAGGGTAAGGTCAAGGCCGCGCGAAGAATTTTCTGTCGCGTGCCTGGCTCTTCGGTGGGAATTCTCGCTGGCGCAGGTAGTTCAGGGACTTCGCCATGAATCTGTGTCAGCTGCCCCGCGGTGTGCGCATGCGCACAAGGTTCGCGGTCTGCCTCCGTATGCGTCTCACTTGCCATGGTTGGTATTCTAATTCTTCCGGCGTATCGGACTTCATGCCATGGTAGCCTATAGTGTGATTCAGCTCACATCAACGCTATGGCTCTTGATACACTCCAGAACGGTGCACATAATCTTGCTCTGACGTAGGTTACTTCTCCTGTTACTACACTATCTTTTTCTGTATACAAGGCCAGTCTGCCGAATTCGACCTGTATACATCTGTTTACACATTGGCGTGATAACCGCCTGTTACTAACATTGTAGGTTATTGATTTTTAAGAGAATTCAGTAAAACGCTTGTATGGCATTCTACTTGCATGGTACAGGATACCTCGGCCTCAGGCTGGGAGTAGAGAGGATACAAATGAATACCATGCTTCTCAAGATGTATGTAAAGCTCCAGGACCTGATGAATCGCGAGGAAGGTCAGGATCTGGTTGAATACGCTTTGGTCGTTGCTCTGATTGCCCTTGGAGCCACTGCCAGCATGAGGGCCTTGGCTACTGCCATCAGCAGCGCTTTCGCTAGCATCAGCACGACTTTTGCAAACGCTCTGTAGCCTTCTGTCCAGGTATTGACAGAACTGACTAAGAACCAGGCACATGCCTACAGTACAGGGGGTGTGCTTCAAACCAAGTACTGAAACTCAGATAAGGAGAGAACGCCAATGAACACCGTAATGCTCAAGGGGTATATCAAGCTTCAGGAACTGATGAACCGCGAGGAAGGTCAGGATCTGGTTGAATACGCTCTGGTTGTTGCAATTATTGCCCTAGGCGCTACTGCCAGCATGCAAGCTTTGGCCAAGTCCATCAGCACTGCGTTCGCGTCCATCAGCACGACCTTTGCCAACGCGCTGTAACTGCTCTTACATGCATCGAAGTGGTTAGCAGGCTTCAGCTGTCGTTGCATGGATGTGCCCAGCGCATTGGAAAACTCAATGTAGGAGGACTCCCCCCATGAACTCCTTATTTCTCATGTCCTTCGTGAGATTTCAGAGATTGATGGACAACGAGGAAGGCCAGGATCTGGTTGAGTACGCCCTTGTTGTTGCCATTATCGCTCTCGGTGCAACTGCCAGCATGCAGTCTTTAGCTCTGTCCATCAGTACCGCTTTCGCATCCATCAGTACCGCATTTGTCAACGCCTTGTAGCCCGTTGTCCAGGTAATGCCAGACTGTCATGCACATGATGCCTCCAAAGGAGGCATGTGCATGACGGTTTGAGAAACTCAATTAAAGGGAGAACACCAATGAACACCATCATTCTCAGTGGGGTTGTGAAGCTCCAGGATCTGCTTAACCGCGAGGAAGGCCAGGATCTGGTTGAGTACGCCCTTGTTGTTGCCATTATCGCCCTCGGTGCAACCGCCAGCATGCAGGCTTTAGCTCAAGCTATCAGTTCTGCTTTCGCCAGCATCAGCACGACATTTGCTAACGCTCTGTAGCCTGTAGCCCGTTGTCAAGGGAATGCCGCGACAGCCATGCGCTCGCCTGCCATGGAGGCGTGTGCGTGCTTCTCAACAGAGAAGCAAATGATGGAAAGGCCTATATGAACATCCTTTTTCTCGGCCTAATCGTGCAATTCAGGAACTTGGTGAGTTGCGAGGAGGGTCAGGATCTGGTTGAATACGCGTTGATTCTTGCGATCATCGCCCTTGGCGCAACCGCCAGCATGCAGACCTTGTCCTCCATGATCAGTTCCTTATACACGGCACTTAGCACGACTTTCGCCAAAGCTTTGTAGCTCGTTTGTCCAGGGGAAGAACGTAACAGCCATACACACGCTCAATGGGGAAGGCGTGTGTATGGCTGTCAGGGAAAATCAAATACTGATGTCAGGGAGACACACGCTGGGCTAATATAGTGCCATGCGGTTTCTCCCTTTCTTTTTCTGCGTTAAGAAATTCAACCATTTCCCTCTCGGCCATGATGTATGTTCATAGCAGCAGTTAGTTCTGAGGAAGTTGAGCATGGGTAGAACGCGGCGGATCGCCCTGTTTTGGCTACTGTTATGCTGTAGTTTCTCCGTTATATGGGGCTATTTTCTGGAGCGCGCAGCGCCTGACGGAATGCTCGATTTCAAGGGTGTCTATTACGATGCGCGCTGCATGTTTTTACACCGCGATCCCTATCAATTTGGCGAGCCGGCGCGTGTTTTTCTCGAAGACCAAAAAGACCATCCCTTTCTCTCCAGCGTGCAACGGCAAATTTTGTCCCTGGATATATATCTGCCGACTACATCAATCTTCATTGCGCCGTTCGCAATGTTGCCGTGGGGTCCTGCTCATCGGCTGTGGATGATTCTTACCGCGGGGAGCCTCGCCCTTGCCGCTTTTTTGATGTGGGATCGCGGCGCTAAATGCGCACCGGGGGTCTCTGCTGTTTTGATTTGCTTTATTCTTGCCAATTGCGAAGTCATCCTTGCCGCCGGAAATACTGCGGGGATGGTCGTAAGCCTATGCGTAGTGGCCGTCTGGTCTTTCCTCCGGAATAGGTTTGTGATGCTTGGCATCCTATGCATGGCAGTCAGCCTCGTCATCAAGCCGCATGACGGAGCTCTGGTCTGGCTCTACTTCCTGCTGGCAGGCGGAGTGTATCGCAAACGCGCGCTGCAAACACTTTTGACAACTGCTGTTCTGGCGGCGTTGGCCATCCTATGGGTTACACCCATCGCGCCCCATTGGATGCAGGAACTGCAATCCAATAATCTGACCGATCTGTTGCCCGGAGGGGCCAGCAACCCGGAACTTAGCGACAGCGTTCGATACGGTCCGAGTATGATCATCAACCTTCAATCCGTAATTAGCCTCTTCTGGAACGACCCGCGAGTCTACAATCTCATCAGCTATCTGATTTGCGGAGCGCTGCTGCTGGTCTGGGCTGTTCACACTCTCAGGGTGCGCTTCACGTCTTCCAGAGCATGGCTTTCGCTGGCGTCAATCGTGCCTCTGACCCTGATTGTGACCTATCATCGGCCCTACGATGCCAAGCTCCTGCTATTGACAGTTCCCGCCTGCGCCTTGCTCTGGGCTGAGGGCAGACCAATCCGTTGGGCTGCCCTCGCGGTAAGTATCGCGGGGATTGTCTCTACCGCGGATATCCCGTTGGTCATTCTACTGACTCTCACCAAGAATATGCACTTATCCACAATAGGACCGCCTAATCAGATACTGGCATATGTGCTGATGCGGCCTACGCCGCTCATCCTGCTGGCCATGAGCATCTTCTATTTGTGGATTTATGTGAGGCGCGATTCAGCTCCGGATGCGGCGGCAGGGCGTGACGATCACGAGAATTCGACGCTTGCATTCACGCAGGCTTAATCCGATAGACTCTGAAGAAGGATGTTCAACGGGTTGATTCTGAGCCTTGGCGGCGTTGCAGGCAGAAAGAGAGTCTCAAGATGACACCAGCTCAGCGGACTGTTTTGAAATGCCTGCTATTGTCCTGCGCGGTCTCTGTTTTCTTTGGATTCTTTCTGGAGCTCAACATGCATGATATGATGTTGGATTTCAGAGGGCTCTATTATGATACACAATGCCTGTTTCATCATGCCGATCCCTATAAGCCTGGCGAGCCCTTGCGCGCATATCTGGCGGACGGCGAACAGTTGTTGCCCAGCGAAAGTGGACTCCGGCAAGATCTGACGTGGGATGTATACTTCCCCACCGCGTCCATCTTCATTGCCCCCTTTGTGTTGCTGCCGTGGGCTCCTGCGCACATTCTGTGGATGATTCTTACCGCTGCAAGCCTCGTCTTTGCCGGATTCCTGATGTGGAATTTCAGCGCCAATTACTCGCCGCTAATCTCTGGCGCTATGATCTGCTTCATCCTCGCCAACAGCGAAATTCTTTTTCTGCTCGGTAATTCGGCGGGTATTATCGTATGCCTTTGCGTCATAGCTGTTTGGTGTTTCCTCCGCGACAGGTTTGTTTGGGCCGGCGTCATTTGCCTTGCGGCCAGTCTGGCTATCAAGCCTCATGATGCGGGATTTGTATGGCTCTATTTTCTATTGGCGGGCGCGCCCTATCGGAAACGCGCACTGCAAACCCTCCTGGCAACCGCGGTGTTGGCCGTGTTGGCCATCATATGGATTACGCCCATCGCGCCGCATTGGCTGCATGAACTACGCTTCAATATAGTAACTGCCTGCGGGCCCAACAACCCCGAACTTACCACGGCCGTTAGAACCGGCCCCAGCATGATCATCAACCTTCAATCCGTCATCTACATGATTCGCGACGATCCGCGCATCTACAATTCTGTCAGCTATCTGGTCTGCGGATCTCTCCTGCTGATATGGTCGGTCTGCACCCTGAAATCGCGCTTTTCACAGCGAAAAATCTGGCTGGCGCTTGCCGCTGTCGTCCCTCTTACCCTGCTCGTTACCTATCATCGGCCCTATGATGCCAAACTACTGCTGTTGACAGTTCCCGCATGTGCCATGCTGTGGGCTGAGGGCGGCCCCATTCGATGGGTCGCGTTAGCTGTGAATACAGCGGCGATAATATTTACCTCAGATATCCCCTTAGTCATTCTTATGCTTCTTTATCATGATCAGCACATATCAACAGCGTGGCACTTCGAACAGATATTCATGGCGATGCTGATGCGCCCCACGCCGCTCATCTTGCTGGCCATGAGCATCTTCTACTTGTGGATGTATATGAGGCGCGATCTGCACAGAGGCCTGCCATGACAAAGACACGGCGTGTCGCACTGTTTTGGCTGTTGTTGAGCTGCGGGCTTGCCGTTTTCTGGGCCTTTACTCTGGCGCGTACCTCGCCTTATGGCATGGCGGACTTCAGTGGGGTCTACCACGACGCGAGATGCCTGGTCCAGCACGGTGATCCCTACAAGGAAGACGAGCCGCTGCGTGCGCTGCGTATTTATCAGGCAGAAGGCGGAGGACGCCCAAGGCCCTCAGACGCGCTTAGGCAAATCATGGCGCTGAATGTCTATCCGCCGACTACATTTATATTCATTGCTCCCTTCGCCATGCTGCCGTTGGTGCCTGCGTTTCTATTGTGGATGATCCTCACTGTTTGCTGCATTTTCCTGGCCGCATTCCTGATGTGGGATTCCGCGGCCAATTACGCGCCTGTCATCGCTGCTGGTTTTATATGCTTTGTTCTTCTGAACAGCGAAGTTCTGCTTGCAAACGGTAATGCAGCGGGAATCGCTGTCGGTCTTTGCGTAGTGGCCGTATGGTGCTTCCTCATGGAGAGGTTTGTGCCGGCGGGCATTTTGTGTCTGGCAATCAGCCTGGCCATCAAGCCACATGACGCCGGTCTGGTTTGGCTCTACTTCCTGTTGGCTGGCGGCGTTTATCGCAAACGTGCTCTGCAAACCCTCGCGGTCACTGCTGCGCTGGCGGCAGCGGCCGTCTTGTGGGTCTCACACGTCGCGCCCCATTGGATGCAGGAAATGCACACTATCGTTCAGGCGGCTTCGGCGCCCGGCGGGCCCAGCGACCCAGGACCCTTCTCACCCGTCAATAAAACCGGCGCGAACATTATCATTTGTCTTCAATCCGCTGTAAGCGTTTTTTGGAATGATCCGCGCATATACAATCCGGTCAGCTATCTGATTGTCGGAGTGCTACTGCTGGCTTGGTCCATTCGCACTCTCATGGCGCGTTTTTCATTGCAAAATGCTTGGCTTGCGCTGGCGGCTGTCGTGCCTCTTGCCATGCTCGTGAGCTACCATAGGCCCTATGATGCAAAGCTTTTACTGCTCTCGGTTCCTGCCTGCGCAATGCTGTGGGCCGAGGGCGGTAAGATTCGTTGGACAGCACTCGTCGTAAATGCGGCGGGGATTGTGTTCACTTCGGATATTCCTTTGACAACTCTTCAGATACTCACAGCGAATATGCACCTATCCACCGCCAGGCTATCGGGACAAGTTCTGACAGTCATGCTGATGCAGCCAGTTCCGCTCATCCTGCTGGCGATGAGCATATTCTATCTATGGATTTATATGAGGCGCGATCTGGAGAAAGGCCTGCCATGACTAAGACACGGCGCATCGCACTGGCGTGGATACTGCTGGCCTGCGGAATTTCCATCGGGTGGGGTTTCTCGGTTGGGCAGAACGCCAACGGGTGGGTGGATTTCAGGGCAGTCTATTACGGCACGCGTTGCCTACTGGAGCATCACAATCCATATAAGGTGAGCGAGTTGGAGGGAGTTTACCGGGCCGATGGCGGAGAACGTCCATCGGAAACAGTCGCTGCTCATCAGGCTGTGGTCTTGTATGTCAACGTGCCCACCGCGTTTCTCGTTGTAACTCCCTTTGCGTTGCTGCCTTGGGGGCCCGCACACCTGCTATGGTTGGCGTTCACCGCCGGAGTTTTCATCCTGGCCGCATTGCTGATGTGGAACCTCGGAGCGAGTTATGCGCCAGACATCTCCCTCATCCTGATTTTCATCCTGCTTGCCAACTGCGAATCGATCTTCGGCGCCGGCAATACGGCCGGGATTGCGGTAGGCCTTTGCGTGATAGCCGCCTGGTGTTTTATCCGCGAACGGTTTGTGCTGGCAGGCATCCTGTGCCTCGCGCTTAGCCTCGCCATCAAGCCCCATGACGCAGGATTTGTTTGGCTCTACTTTCTGCTGGCGGGTGCGCCCTATCGCAAACGCGCGCTGCAATCCCTCTTCATCACCGTTGTTTTAGGTCTGGCGGCCTTTCTATGGATGTCGCATGTTGCGCCGCATTGGATCGCGGACTGGCAATCGAACCTGGCAACCATTTCTGCGCCAGGCGGAATCAATGAACCAGGCCCTGCCGCACTTACCGGCCGCAGCGCCTTCATGGTCATCGATCTGCAGGCAGCTATCAGCATCTTCCGCGACAATCCGCGCATCTACAATCCGGCCAGCTATATTATCTGCGCGGCGCTTCTGCTCGCCTGGGTTGTGCGCACTCTCCAGTCAAGCTTTTCACCGGCCAGAGCATGGATTGCGCTTGCCGCAATCGCGCCTCTTACCATGCTCATCACCTATCACCGCCCATGGGATGCCAAGCTCTTGATGCTCACCATTCCAGCTTGTGCCATTCTGTGGGCCGAAGGCGGCAGGATTGCGTGGATTGCGCTCTCCGTAAATTCTCTGGGGCTGCTGTTGACCGGCGATGTTCCCTTGGCAATTCTCAGCATTCTCTTCAACAAAATGCATATAGGCACAATGGGATTACTCGGACAGTTGCTGACCCTTGTAATGATTCGGCCTGCCTCGCTCATCATGCTGGTCATGAGCATTTTCTATCTATGGGTGTATTTGCGGCGCGATTTTCCTGATGCAAAAAACATTATAGTCCCATCATGACGACAGCTAGCCTATCTCATCTCAGCAGAAAATCCTTTGCCTTCTGCACGAGAACATCGCGGCCAATATCGGAGATGGTGTCAGTCAGCGGAAGTTTCTTGGGGCAGACCTCCACGCAGTTTTGCGCAAAGCCGCACTCCTGAATGCCGCCGTCGCCAGCCAGCGCGCGCAGTCGTTCTTCCTTCAGTACCTTGCCGGTAGGATGGTTGTTGAAGAGCTTAACCTGCGCAATCGTCGCCGCTCCCACAAAGCCCGTCTCCTCGTTGAACTGCGGGCAAACCTCCATGCAGCAGGTGCAGCTGATGCAATTCGACAGCGGATAGTTGATCTCCTGTTGCTGTGGATAGACGCGCGGCCCTGGGCCAAGATCGTATGTCCCATCAATGGGAATCCATGCCTTGACCGCCTTGAGATTCTCGAACAGAACCGACCGGTCCACCTGCAAATCGCGAACCAGCGGAAACTTCGAGAGCGGCTCCACGCGGATGGGCTGCTCCAAGTTATCCACCAGCGACGAACAAGCCATGCGCGCCCTTCCGTTGATGCGCATGGCGCAGGAACCGCAAATTTCCTCCAGGCAACACGAATCATAAGTGACGGGAGTCGTCGGCTTGCCGCTGGCGGTCACCGGGTTGGCGGCAATGTCCATCATCGCCGTGGTCACGCTCATGCCGGGACGCCATTCAAGCTCGAAGCGCTCCCACACAGCAGGATCATCGGGGCTGGCCTGGCGTTTGATTTCGAATTGCACAGTCTTGTTTGCCATTGTCAGTCTCCCTTAATTTGCCGCGTCGTAGCGGCGCGGGCGCGGCTTGATGAATTGCGTATCGACCTCTTCGTACTCGAAGCGCGGACCTGATTCCGTGAAGCTGGCCTTGGTGGTTTTCAGGAACCGCTCATCGTCGCGCTCCGGGAAATCGGGCTTGTAGTGCGCGCCGCGCGACTCATCGCGCAGCACTGCTCCCTGCACAATCACCCGCGCCAGCTCCAGCATGTTCTTCAACTGCCGCGCAAAGGCGAAGCTGGTGTTGGCCCACTGGCTGCGGTCGGCGAGGTTAACGTTCTTGTAGCGATCTTGCAGTTCCACGATCTTTTCGTCGGCCTGTTTCAGGCCCTTGTTATAGCGAATCACCGTGACGTGCTTGGTCATGGTATCGCCTAACTCGCGCCATAACTTGAATGGATTTTCGCTTCCATCATTCTTAAGCAGCTTGTTATTAATCTCTGTCTGTCGGACTAACTCGGCCGCATGGCCTCCGTCGCCTTCCTGTGCCGCTGCGCTCTTGGCGTAACTCAGAACGATGGGCCCGGAGATGAAT